>OJRE01000001.1_pt1 | contig 338923 bp, 296 predicted proteins | sample 1599111 | NCBI WGS metagenome assembly OJRE01 (sample SAMN03922530, study PRJEB24848) | human gut metagenome | isolation source: stool sample | host: Homo sapiens | place: Germany | collected 2010-05
GTGAAGAACGTAACCGAAAGCGGGGGACGCACCGCTGTCGCAGAGGCGCCCGCCGTTCCCGCGACGGCGGAGGAGGAATCCGCGTCCGTCAAACACGAAGGGCCCGACGGGGCCGACGAAAACGAAACCGTCAATTTCGCCGACGAAGATGCGGCGCTCGATGCGGCCCAGCCCGAACTCGACATGGGCGAGGCGACCGACGAAGAACGCGCGCAGGAGGAGCACGCCGACGCGGAAACGGCCCGGAATCTGGAAGATATCTCGCGGCTGGACAAGCACCGGCTGGTGGAGCTGTTCGCCTCGCTGCTGCAATCCAAACCCGTACAGCAAATAAGGCGCGAAGCCGAAGCCATCAAGGTGGCCTTCTATAAACTCCACCGCGCCGAGAACGAACAGAAGAGGCGCGAATTCACCGAAGGAGGCGGTGCACCGGAAGATTTCGTACCGCAGCCCGATGCCGACGAAGCACGCCTCAAGGAGCTGTTCGCCGAATACCGCAGGCGCAGGGCGGAGTATCTGGCCAACATCGAAAAGGAGAAGGAGGAGAACCTCCGCACGAAACTCCAGATAATCGAGGAGCTGAAGGAGCTCGTAAACGGCAACGAAACGATGAACAGCACCTTCAACGCCTTCCGCGAACTTCAGCAGCGCTGGAGGGAGACGGGCATCGTCCCCCAGACGAACGTCAAGGAGCTGTGGGAGACCTACAACCTGCACGTAGAGAACTTTTACAATTATATCAAGATAAACAAGGAGCTGCGCGACCTCGACCTCAAACGCAACTACGAGACCAAGGTACAGCTCTGCGAAGCGGCCGAGGCACTCATGCTCGAACCCTCGATAGTGACGGCCTTCCGCAAGCTGCAGGACCTGCATGACCAGTGGCGCGAAACGGGCCCCGTAGCCAACGAATACAAGGAGGCGCTTTGGGAACGTTTCAAGGAGGCGAGCACGCGTATCAACAAACAGCACCAGGAGTATTTCGAAAAACTCAAGGAGGAGCAGCGACACAACCTCGAACTGAAGACGGAACTTTGCGTCAAGGTAGAGGAACTCTCCTCGGAGATACTCACCACCCGCAAGGAGTGGAACAAAGCGTCCGAACGGCTCATCGAGATACAGAAGGTGTGGAAAACGATAGGCTTCGCACCGCAGAAGGACAACGCCCGCATCTACGAACGCTTCCGCAACGCCTGCGACAAATTCTTCGAGCAGAAACGCGAATTCTACGAACAGCTCAAGACCGAGATGGACACCAACCTGCAGCTCAAGACCGAAATATGCGAACAGGCCGAATCGCTGCAGGAGAGCGAACAGTGGAAGAAGACGACCGACGAACTGATAGCGCTCCAGAAAAGATGGAAAGAGATTGGTCCCGTACCGCGCCGCTATTCGGATGCTGTCTGGAAGCGGTTCCGCGCAGCGTGCGACCGTTTCTTCGAACGCAAGTCAGCCCACTTCTCCGGCGTGGACGCCCAGCACGAGGAGAACCTGCAGGCGAAACTGGCGCTGCTGACGGAGATGGAAGCGGCCGACATCAGCGAAGGCGGATTCGAAATGATAAAGGAGTTCCAAAGACGCTGGAACGAAATCGGGTTCGTACCCCTGCGGCAGAAAGACGAGGTACAGCAGCGTTACCGGGCCGTGGTGGACGGCATGTTCGCCACCCTGCGGGGCGGCGAACGCGAACGCAGCATGGACCGTTTCCGGGTGAAGGTCTCCGACATGAAGGGCAGCGGCGACAAACGGCTGCGCTTCGAACGCGACAGGCTCTACAACAAGGTGAAACAGCTCGAGAGCGACATCGCCACACTGGAGAACAACATCGGGTTCTTCTCGCGTTCCAAAAACGCCGAAGCCATGATACGCGAAGTGGAGGCCAAGATAACCAAAGCGAAACAGGAGATGGCCGATACCATCGAAAAGATAAAGTTAATCGATTCACAACAGGAGCAAGGGGATAAATAGTCATGGCTGAAAAAAGTGCACCGACCAAGTACATATTCGTCACGGGAGGCGTGGCATCGTCTCTCGGGAAAGGTATAATTTCATCGTCCATAGCACGCCTGCTGCAGGCACGCGGTTATTCGGTAACCATCCAGAAACTCGACCCGTACATCAACGTGGACCCGGGAACGCTCAATCCCTACGAACACGGCGAGTGCTACGTCACCGAGGACGGAGCCGAAACCGACCTCGATTTGGGACACTACGAGCGTTTCACCTCGATAACCACCTCGAAGGCCAACAACGTCACCACGGGCAAGATTTACCAGACGGTCATCAACAAGGAACGCCGCGGCGATTTCCTCGGCAAGACGGTACAGGTCGTACCGCACATCACCGACGAAATCAAACGCCGCATCAAACTGCTGGGCAGCAAGAAGGAGTACGACGTGGTCATCACCGAGGTGGGCGGTACGGTAGGCGACATCGAGTCGCTTCCCTATATCGAGGCGGTACGCCAGCTGCGATACGAACTCGGCCTGCGGAACTCGGCCGTGGTGCACCTGACGCTCGTACCCTACATGTCCGCTTCGGGTGAACTCAAGACCAAACCGACGCAGCACTCGGTGAAGATGATGCTGGAGAACGGGCTCCAGCCCGACATCCTCGTCCTGCGCACCGAAAAGGAGCTCAGCCAGGACATCCGCCGCAAGGTGGCGCTCTTCTGCAACGTGGAACCCCGGGCGGTGGTCGAGTCCATCGACGTCCCGACCATCTACGAGGTACCCCTGCGGATGCATGCACAGCACCTGGACGAAACGATACTCGAAAAGCTCGACCTGCCGCTCGACAGAGAACCCGACCTGAAGGAGTGGGAAGAGTTCGTGAACAAGGTCAAACATTACGACCGGACGGTGAAGATAGCCCTCGTAGGCAAATACACCGAACTGCCGGACGCCTACAAATCCATCGTCGAATCCTTCGTACACGCCGGAGCCGCCAACCATGTGCATGTCAATCTCACGTATGTCAATTCCGAAATGATAACTCCGGAAAATGTCGGCGAGGCACTGGAGGGGATGAGCGGTATCCTCGTGGCTCCCGGATTCGGGCACAGGGGCATCGAAGGCAAGATTACGGCCGTGCGGTACGCCCGCGAGAACGGCATCCCGTTCCTGGGCATCTGCCTGGGCATGCAGTGCGCCGTCATCGAATTCGCCCGCAACGTGCTGGGCTACGAAGACGCGGACTCCACCGAGATGCGCAAGACAGCCCATCCGGTCATCGACCTGATGGAGGAGCAGAAAGGCGTCATGGAGAAGGGCGGAACCATGCGGCTCGGAGCCTATCCGTGCCGTATTTCGCAGCCCTCGAAACTCTACGACGCATACGCCTCGGGGCTCGTTCACGAACGGCACAGGCACCGTTACGAATTCAACAACGATTACATCGACGCCTTCGAGAAGGCCGGCATGAAGCCGGTCGGCATCAACCCCGACTCGAACCTCGTCGAAGCGGTCGAACTCGAAGGACATCCGTGGTTCATCGGCGTACAGTACCATCCGGAATACAAAAGCACGGTCAGCAGGCCGCACCCGCTCTTCCGGGCGTTCGTCGCAGCTGCGGTAGCCTACGAAGCCCGGCAGGCATAAGGCCTGCCGGGGCATTCACGCACGGCCTGCGGAGAACACAGGCCGTGCGCATGACCGCCAAGAGAACAAGATTCCGATAATTAACCCTGCGGACCGCAGTCCGCGCAACCGTTACTCAAACACGAAACATCAAGAATGGATAAGAAGACACTCATCGGCCTCCTGATAGTCGGCGTCATCCTGTTCGGATACGTATTCTACAACTCCAAACAAGTTGCCAAATATCAGCAGGAACAGTACAGGGCCGACTCCATAGCACGCGCCGAACACCCCGAACGATATGTGGAAGAGGTCCCGCTCAGCGATACGGGCAAAGCAGTACGCGACGAGCTGGAGGCCCGGCAGGCGGAACAGGCCCGACAGGACTCCATCGTCATCGCCAATATCGGACAGTCGCTCGTAGATGCATCCAGGGCCGAAGCCCGCACCTACACCCTCGAAAACGAGGTCATCAAGGTGTGGGTATCCTCCAAGGGAGCCACGGTCACCAACGTAGAGCTCAAGGATTACAAACGTTACGACGGGCAGCCGCTGATGATATACAAGGAGGGTACGGCGAAGTTCGACATGGAACTCTTCATCAAACGCGCCTACAACTTCGCCCAGCTCAATACGGAAGACTATGTCTTCACCGAAGCGGAGATGACCGAAACGCCCCTGCCCGAAGGAGGCTTTGCACAGAGCCTGCACCTGAAACTGCCGGTGGATGCCGAGACGGGAGCGGCCATAGAGTATGTCTATACGCTGCGGCCGGACAACTACATGGTCGATTTCGACATCAACTTCATCGGCATGCAGGAGTACACCTCCAACCTTACCTTCTTCAACTTCGACTGGGGGGCCACCACGCTCCAGAATGAAAAGGGGTACAAGAATGAGAACATGAACACTACCCTCGCCTACCGGTATCCCGGCGCGAAGAAGATAGAACAGCTCGGTGCATCCGAAGGACATCGCGGCAAGGAAATCAAGACCAAGGTCAATTGGGTGAGCTTCAAACAGCAGTTCTTCTCTTCGGTGCTCATTGCCCGGGAAGACTTTACGGCGGATGCCGTAGGTTTCGACACCAAATCGGAGGGAACGGGTGAGATCAAAGATTTCTCGGCAACCTTCTCCGTACCCTACGACCCGGCGCAGACGAGCTACCGCTTCCAATACTACTTCGGCCCCAACCAGTACACCATCATGCGGTCGTACGACATGAAGCTGGAAAAAGTCATCCCCCTGGGCGGCAGTCTCATCAGCTGGATCAACACCGGTCTGACCATCAACGTCTTCAACTGGCTCAGCAAATTTATCAGCAACTACGGCATCATCATCCTGATACTGACCGTCATCATCAAACTGATTATCCTGCCGCTGACCTACAAGTCCTATATGTCGAGCGCGAAAATGCGGGTACTCCAACCGCAGCTCAACGAGATAAACGAACGCTATCCCAACCAGGAGGATGCGCTCAAGAAACAGCAGGCGGTCATGGAACTCTACAAGAAGTGCGGCGTGAGCCCCATGGGCGGCTGTATCCCCATGCTGATACAGATGCCTATCCTCATCGCCATGTTCCGTTTCCTGCCGGCCTCCATCGAGCTGCGCGGGCAGCACTTCCTGTGGGCTGAGGACCTCTCTTCCTATGACAGTGTCCTGCAACTGCCCTTTAAAATTCCCTTCTACGGCGACCACGTCAGCATGTTCGCCCTGCTCATGGCACTCGCCATGTTCTTCTACTCGCGCATGACCTACAAACAGACCGCATCGGCCGGGCCCCAGATGGCCGGCATGAAGTTCATGACCGTCTATCTGATGCCTATTCTGATGCTCTGCTGGTTCAACAGCTATGCCAGCGGCCTGACCTACTACTACCTGCTCTCGCAGCTCTTCACCATGTTGATAATGTATATCATCCGTTATTCGGTGAACGAGGAGAAGCTCCTGGCCAAGCTGCAGAGCAACGCCGCGAAGGCCGACCGCAGTGCCGCGACCAAAAAGAAAAGCAAATGGCAGATGCGCTATGAAGAGGCGCTCCGCCAACAGCAGCAGATGCAGCGCCAGCAGCAACAGAAAGCCTACGGCGGCAGCCAGAAGACGCATACGGCCAAGCCGCAGAGCACCAAGAACCAGCCTCCCAAAAAACGCCGTTAGCGGGAGCATGAAGCCACGAGCAAGGGCGGAACATTGTGTTCCGCCCTTGCTCGTTTTCCCTATTTCCCTCACGCCTCTTTTCCCCGACATGCGCTTTCCTCCGGCGAAAGGGCTTATGCTGCAAAAATACATCTAAAGAAATACATATCTTTGTTCATACAGGATAGGGACCATGCGTTCCGCTTCCGACAAACTCATACGAAAGATGAAGACGATGAAGACACTCCTGCTGTGCTGTATACTGCTGACAGCCGCAACGGCACGCACCGCGGCACAATCCATCGAGCCGCGCGTAAGCGAAGAGGTGGAACTGATGTCGGCAGATACCCTACGGCCGGGGTTTGTCAAAACGCGGGGCGGGGAAAAATACCCCGCCCCGCCGATATGCATTACGGCAAACGCAAATGTCATTCCATGGCAGCAATATTGGTGAAATGTTCCCCCCAACCCGATTCCGCATATGCGCCCTCGCTTCCAGCAGGTACGTAAAGCGTGGCCTGCCCCGCAATGTCGGCGAACGAATTGCTGGCAACATCGGGCGGTGTGACGGCAGCGCAGGTAACAGACATTACCGCCGTGCACCCTGCAAAAGCCGACCCTCCGACCGAGGTAATACCCGAAGGCAGGTATATCGTTTCCAATCCCTTACAACCTTTCATTACCAAACTGCGGATACTGGTCATTGCTTCGGGGAAACTGATGGAGGTCAGCGACACGCAGTTTTCGAACGCTAGGTCAATGATGTCCGTCACCCCTTCGGGTATCTCTACTGACTGCAGTGCGGAGCATCCGGAGAGAGCCGCCTGACCTATAAATTCGAGCCTCGTCGGGAGTACTATGGTAACCAGCGCGCGACACGAAGCGAGTACATCTCGGCTCAGATGCGTAATGGCGGTACCACTCAAATCGGCCGACACGAGCGACTGACAGCTTCGTGCCTTGAAATCGGTGATGGCAGTATTGGCGGAGAGGTCAATATCCTCGAGGTCACTCCAACGCACGTCAAGCATAGTCAGCCCTGTGAAATACTCTATACCGCTAAGTGAGGTGCAACTCCGGCGACTGAAGTCGAGCGAGGTTACGCCGGCCACCTCTTCAGGAGACACTTCGCCATTATGGTCGGCATCATAGTAACTGAGACAGTAGTCCCTAAACCATGCATCCGTCATGGAGTCAAGAATGTTCACAGGTTCATCTTCGGACGGAATCTCTTGTTCCCCACTCTTTTCGCAGCCCGTCAGAATGAGTGCGAACAACAGAAACAGATAGTAAGTTCTTTTCATAATATATATAATTTAGTTATAGCATTGCTAATTTAGTAAATATACACATTTTACACAATAATATTATTACAATGTATTTTTTGTGTATCCTATATAATAAGCCACAGTGCCGTATACTACTGGTATTCATATATCGAACCATAGCACGGAAGGTCTCGCCTGCCGCTGTATAAATGCTCCGTGTACGGTGACCCACCGTACGGATGAAGGATACCGACATGTAACGGCGGTACAAGACATCAAGTGATGCACGCCGAACTATCCCGCTCAGTTTTCGCTGCTGGACGGACAACGGGTCCGTAAATGGGCACCTGCGAGAGAATTTTGCAGGACCATGCAACAAAACAGTCCCTCGTACATCATACGGACCATGCCGCTCTGCTGGAGCGTTCCGGGAAAATCCTGCTGGCCACTACCCGGTATGCAATGGCTGTACAGGCCTACGGCAACTGGCAGACGCTCCTCAACGAATCACTGGTACGGGCTGCCACGATATGTTACATGCAGGCACACGACTATCCTCTCCGCACCGTAAAGGCCATGCTGGTGGAAGAACTCTCCCGAAATTTCTACTGGATGCCGGAGCTGGTCGGCCTGCTGCACGAATACGAACGGGAACGCAGCGCATACCCGACCTTCGCATCTTTCTGTCCACGTATCGCGGCCTTCTTCGACGGAGTAGCCGAAACACAAGTGAACCGTATAGAAGCTGTGCTGCAACAATGACACCCCACCAAGGCAACAGGCGATGGCGGCGTGCCGCCATCGCCTGTTGCCTTGTACTCTCCGCCCTACCCGAACCACTGGCCAGAATCTCCGCCACTCTGTGCGCTTTTCCGACCCGCTACAGCCATAGCAGCGCCTCTCGCCCAGGCACTCGGTTGAAGAGATGCAAGCACGCCATCGTCGCAGACCGTTTCTTCCGGACACTCTCCGAGGCAGTCTTTCAGCCCGATTGGCAACGGCCCCTTACTCCTCCGCGCCCAAAGCCGCACGGAGCGTCTCTGCCAGACCGGTCAGGTGGTCGTAACAGGCCATGTAGTTCTCTTTCACCAACCGATAATAATCATCGGTAGCGGTAAACCAATCGGCCGTCTGCTGAAGCTCCTGTTCGTACCGGCGCAGCCGACTCCTGCCGTATTCGGAGACATCTTCGGCCAGCATCTTCTCCAGCTCGCCGCGTAGCCGGGCTCGCTCCCGGTAGGCATCGTCCATCAAAACGACGTAATCGCCCGGCAGCGATATATAGACGCTGTCCACTATCTCATACTCCGTACCGGAGGTCTCCTCCTCCGCGAAGGGAACAAGCGTCACCACATAGGCTCCCACATCGTCGATGCTGTACGCATAACGGTAATCATCGCAGACTACGGTCACCGCATAAGCCATGAGTTCCATCACGGTATTCAGGTTCTCCTGCTCCTCTTCGGCAATCAGAAAACTCCCCGATACACGGAGACTCCCTGACGAGGCATCCTCGTCGATGGTCGCCTCCTCGAAATTATCGTATATCCACTCCTTCGTACGGGAGACCATCTCCTGACGCGTCAGTGCACTGCCTCCGGCACCGGCTATCTCTATCCGTCCCGCCTCGTCCAACGGAAACGCCGGCACAGGCAGCGTATCGTTATCGGCCCGCACCGCCGGCGGGAACAAGAGTGCAGCCGCAACGACCGCAAAAAACAACAAACTCCTTCTCATATCACGACAATATATATAAGCCAACATCCGACTGCTCAACCCCGCTTCGGCTCCCGGCCGCATCGCCGCATGAACACCGAAAACGCTTTTTCCCTTTCGGAAGCGGGATGCAAGCCTACCGCCACCGTACCAAAAAGCATTCCAACCTCCTCCCTGCACCCCGTTGCGGACACATTTTCCGCCGCACGGCAGTCACCGCTTTCCGCATCGGAACGCTTTCTCCGACCTTCCCCACAATACACTCCGCATAAGCAACCGGAACAACCGGAGAAAAACCCGGCCCTGCCTCTACGCCTCCGCCACACATCCCCGCACGGACAACCGGCACCCGTCTCCGATATGCTCCCTGCATAGCTGCATAACAGCCAAACCGAACGGACTTCCTCCATTTATCCGCAACGCAAAAACCGCCTTTCGCAAAGCATAAAAGAAGGATACAGACAACCGGAAGGGAAAAACCAACCCTTTCCGACCCGCTCGCCTGCGCAGTACATTCCGCAGGCAGTCGAAATATAAAAGACTGCCGCAGGGCATCGCAGCACCCGCGGCAGTTTATCCGGTTTCGTTCGCCTGCCCTGCGGCCGGCTGGAAGCACCCCGAAATACCGGAGCATCAGGATGCTCCGTGGCAGTTCTTGTACTTCTTGCCGCTGCCGCAGGGACAGGGTTCGTTACGCCCCACCTTCTTCTCTACATGCACGGGCGAGGGAGCCCCCTTGTCGCCCTGCCCTGCCGCGGCCGCGGCCTGCATACGGGAAGCCTGCAACTTGGACATATCCACCTTGGGACGGTTCTGTTGCTGCTGCGGCCTGCTCGGCTGCCTTACGCTCTGTTCGGTCTGTTCGCGCATCGGGATATACCCTTTGTTCAGTATCGACAGTTCGTCGCGGTTGCTCTTTTCGAGCATGGCGCTGAAGAGGTTATAGGATTCGAGTTTATATATCAACAGCGGGTCTTTCTGTTCGTAGGAGGCATTTTGCACACTCTGGCGCAGGTCGTCCATCTGCCGCAGGTGGTCACGCCAGTTGTCGTCGATGGTAGTAAGCATGACGATTTTGGTGAACATCTTGTAAATCTCCGCCCCGTCGCTTTCAATCGCCTTGCGCAAATTCACGGGAACATTATAGACCAGCTTGCCGTTGGTGATGGGGATATAAATGTTCTCCACCTGGTCGCCCTGCTTCTCATACACCTGCCTGAGAACGGGCATCGCGGTAGCGGCCACAGACTGCGCCCGGCGCTCGTAGGCGTCGTTGATGTCGGCCGCAATCAGTTCCACGAGCTCCTCCTTCTTGGCATTGGCGAAGGTCTGTTCGTCGAACGACGGCTGTACGGCTACCTGACGTATCAGTTCGAAACTGAAATCCTCGAAACCCGCCTCGCCGAAGTTCTCCACGAACGTTTCGGCAAAGTCGAGCACGATGTTGTTGCGGTCGATGTCTATCCGCTCGCCGGCCAGCGCGTTGCGGCGGCGGGAGTAGATTACCGTACGCTGCGAATTCATCACGTCGTCGTATTCGAGCAAACGTTTGCGGATACCGAAGTTGTTCTCCTCGACCTTCTTCTGAGCACGCTCGATAGCCTTGGTCATCATACCCGCCTGTATCTCTTCGCCGTCCTTCAGTCCCATACGGTCCATCATGGAGGCGATACGCTCCGAACCGAACAGACGCATGAGGTCATCCTCCAGCGATACGAAGAACTGCGACGAACCGGGGTCGCCCTGACGGCCCGCACGGCCGCGCAACTGACGGTCCACACGGCGCGACTCGTGACGCTCGGTACCCACGATGGCCAGACCGCCCGCCTCCTTCACTTCCGGCGTCAGCTTGATGTCCGTACCGCGGCCCGCCATGTTGGTGGCTATCGTCACCTGCCCTGCCCGACCCGCTTCGGCCACCACCTGTGCCTCCTGCTGGTGGTGCTTGGCGTTGAGTACGTTGTGTTTGATGCCGCGGAGCTTGAGCACGCGGCTCAGGAGTTCGGAGACCTCCACCGAAGTGGTACCCACGAGTACCGGCCTGCCCTCGGCCACGAGGGAGACGATTTCCTCGACCACGGCATTGTACTTCTCTCGCTTGGTCTTGTATATCTTGTCGTCCCTGTCCTCGCGGATGACCGGCCGGTTGGTCGGGATGACGACAACGTCGAGTTTGTAGATGCTCCAGAATTCGCTCGCCTCCGTTTCGGCCGTACCGGTCATACCGGCCAGCTTGTGATACATGCGGAAGTAGTTCTGGAGGGTGATGGTCGCAAAGGTCTGCGTGGCGGCCTCCACCTTCACGCGCTCCTTGGCCTCGATGGCCTGGTGCAGCCCGTCGGAGTAGCGGCGCCCTTCCATGATACGGCCCGTCTGCTCATCCACGATTTTCACCTTATTGTCGATGACGACGTACTCCACGTCCTTCTCGAACATGCTGTACGCCTTGAGCAACTGGTTGATGGTATGCACCCGTTCGGACTTGACGGCATATTCGTTGATGAGTTCGTCCTTTTTGGCCGTCTTCTCCTCGGCGCTCAGGTCGCTCTTCTCGATTTCGGCCACGGCCGCACCGATGTCGGGCAGGACGAAGAATCCCTCCTCGCCGACGTTGCGGGCGAGGAATTCATGCCCCTTGTCGGTCAGCTCCACCGAATTGAGTTTCTCGTCGATGACGAAGAAGAGCTCGTCCGTAATCTCCGGCATGCGCCGGTTGTTGTCCTGCATGTAGGTGTTCTCCACCTTCTGCATCAGGGCCTTGTTGCCCGGCTCACTGAGGAACTTGATGAGCGGTTTGTATTTGGGCAGTCCCTTGTGGGCGCGGTAAAGCAGTACACCGCCCTCGTCGTTCTTTCCCTCGCCGATGAGCTTGCGGGCCCTGCCGAGCAGGTCGTTCACGAAGTTGCGCTGCACGTTGTAGAGCTGTTCGATGAAGCCGCGGTACTGGTCGAAAAGCTGGTCGTCCCCCTTGGGTACGGGACCCGATATGATGAGCGGGGTACGGGCGTCGTCGATGAGCACGGAGTCCACTTCGTCCACGATGGCGAAGTGATGCTTGCGCTGCACGAGGTCTTGCGGCTGAATCGCCATATTATCCCTCAGATAGTCGAAGCCGAACTCGTTGTTCGTACCGAAGGTGATATCGGCCAGGTAGGCCTTGCGCCGGGCGGCGGAGTTGGGCTGGTGGTTGTCGATGCAGTCCACCGAAAGGCCGTGGAATTCGTACATGGGCCCCATCCACTCCGAATCGCGGCGGGCGAGGTAGTCGTTCACCGTAACGACGTGTACGCCCTTGCCGGCCAGCGCGTTCAGAAATACCGGGAGTGTAGCCACGAGCGTCTTACCCTCGCCCGTCGCCATCTCGGCGATACGCCCCTTGTGAAGCACGACGCCGCCGAAAAGCTGCACGTCGTAGTGTACCATGTCCCACGTCACGGTGTTGCCTCCTGCTACCCAACTGTTGGAATAGACGGCCTTGTCGCCCTCTATCGTAACGAAATCCTTCGTGGCGGCCAGGTCGCGGTCGAACTGCGTCGCAGTGACCTCTATCGTCGGGTTTTCCGCGAAACGGCGGGCGGTGGACTTCATGATGGCGAACGCCTCGGGCAGTATCTCGTCCAGCTTCTTTTCTATCTTGTCGTCGATATCCTTCGTCAGTTTGTCTATCTCGCGCGAATGGCGCTCCTTGTCCTCCAGAGAGGTTTCCGGCTGTTCGAGTATTCCCTTCAGTTCGGTTATCCGCTCCTCGTCGGGGCGTATCTCCTCTGCGATATCACGGCGCAGGGCAGCACTGCGGGCACGCAGTTCGTCGTTCGACAGGGCGTCTATCTGCGGGTAGAGCGCGAGTATCCGGTCCACATAGGGCTGTATCTCCTTGCGGTCCTTGTCGCTCTTGGTTCCGAAAAATGTCTTGATTACTTTCGATAATATGTCCATTGCTGTCTCATGTTTCCTGTTGAGCCGGTAAATATACCGATTTTATCGGAAACTGAACGCCTTGTCCCGGACTTTTATTATACTTTTCCCCACCTTGCAGTCGGTGCACCGGCCCTGGGTGCAGTATTCGTTCCTCAACTGCAGCAACGCCTGCGAATCGAGGGCGCTGCGCACCGGCACCCCCATTCCGCTCCAACTGCGCACGATGGCATTGTTCTCCGCCGGAATATCTCCCAACAGGTCGAAAGCGGCATCTTTCAGCGCTCCTTTCCCGGTAGTCTGTCCGTAAGCGAACATGACCGGCACGACGGCATTGATTGCGAGCAGGTCGGCCTTCTCCGCCCCGATGCGCCGCGGGCACCGTTCACCCGAACCGTCGGGCACGTAATGCGTGGCCCAATAGCCCGACACCTCGGTATCGAAGAGCGCATGCACATCCTCCCGTGTCCGGCATCCCGCCACCCGGTCGAAGATGAAATCGTTGCGGGCGACGAACGAGGCGAGCTGCACGATTCTCGTGACGGGCCTGTTCTGCGCCCGGATACCCGCACGCGCCCACTCCCCGGCCCGCATGGGTACGATACCGTATTTGCGGGCGAGATAGAGGTAATGGTCATGGAGCCGGGCAATGTAATCGTCGAAATAATAGCACCCCTCCAGCATTCCGGCCGTACCGAGCAGCAGCGCCTCCACCAGCTCGATATCGCCCCGTTCCCGCAGAACCATCTGATAGGTAGCCCGCGAGGCAAGGTCGATGTAGGGTTCGCGATTGCGGTTACCGCCCATGGCCCGGAAAAGCATGGTGTACAGTGCCTGGGCCCAATCGCCGCCGCACCTCTCCAACACGTTCAGCACGTCCCGACACTTCCGGTCGAGACGCTCCACCACGAGCCTGTCCAGAAAAGAGATGCGTTTGGCAGCGGGCAAATCGCCCAGCCATATCCCGCACTCATACCGGCTTGCCCCGGTCCTCAGGGAAGCCACCGCATCCCGCAACCGCTGCGGAACGGATACGACCAACTGCGGAATGCGTTCACCGCCCGCATCGTACAACGGTGCTGCGGGGGCGGAAACGACATGCAGCACCGCCCACTGCAAAGCCGCCGGCAACAGACCGTTCCCGTGCTCCCGGCCCTCGACGGAATTGCCGCCGAAAAGGACATCGCCCCGGCGGCGAACACCGTTCACTTCGATATCCGCTGCACGGTAAATCCCGTACCCGGCATCCTCTTCGCCCGACTTCACGATTCGCAGGGTGCCGCCGTCGTCCAGCACGAACGTTCCTCCGCCGGCATCCGCCATATACGGCCACGCGAGCCGCAATATATCGCCATCAGCTCCCATCGAACATAACATATACAGCCCCAAATATAACACAAATCAATGAAAAGATAGCGGTACAGCCGAACCGTTTCCGGTCTGCGGCGGCGAAACCGCCCTGCGGCGGAACGAACGGGATATCCCGCCGCACAGGACGGAGCGCGGTACTGCCCATCCGAAAGCACAATGCACCCGATACGGGCTGCCGGGCTGCCCGGGCAGCGAAACATGCCGGCCCCCCCGAGACCGCTATCCAAAAGATGACGACGCATGACAAAAAGACGAACGGCATCCACGACAGTATGTCATCGGCACCAACCGCCGGGGCGCGTCCGGTGGCAGGTTCATGCCCTTTATGAGGGCAAACTTCCCGGCTCGAACTTCAATCCCCTGCATCCTCCGGTTCCCGCCCGTCGACAGGAGGCCATACCGAACCGGCCGAATCAAGCGGCATGAAGCGACCTTCCGCCGCCCTGTCATATCATCCGCCCTTATACATTCTATCCCTCTTAAACACAAGCGAACATGCACAGGGAGCGGCAAGTGCCGCTCCCTGTGCATGTTCGCTATTCATGTTCGCTATTACCGGACGGAACGCATCCGGCCCCCGCGCTGCGCGGACCGGAAAAATACCCGCGACCGCTACATGAAACCGAGTTCCAGCTTGGCCTCGTCACTCATCATATCCTTGTCCCACGGCGGGTCGAAAACCAGCGCAACGTTCACACGCTCCACACCCGGTATTTTCGCTACCTGCGTCCTGACATCCTCCACGAGCATATCGGCCATGGGACAGTTGGGAGCCGTCAGCGTCATCTGTATCTCCGCCGTCCCGTCGGGCATATAGTCGATGTTGTACACGAGCCCCAGGTCATAGACATTGACCGGAATTTCCGGGTCGTATATATTCTTGAGCGTAGCGATTATGTCCTGCTCCACCCGCAATATGTCGTTCGGTTCCATCTTCTTCATCTCCCTTTCACTCCTTTCCGCCCGCCGCGAATGCCAGGGCGTAGAGCCTCATTTGCTTTATCATCGCCGCCAAGCCGTTGGCCCGCGTAGGCGACAGGTTCTCGCGCAGCCCGATGCGGTCGATGAAATAGAGGTCCGTATCAAGCACCTGCTGCGGAGTGCGTCCGTTCAGCACGCGAATGAGCAGCGCAATTATCCCTTTGGTGATGATGGCATCGCTGTCGGCCGAATAGTACACCTTGCCCTCTTCGAGCCGCGCATCCACCCACACGCGCGACTGGCACCCCTCTATCAGGTGCTGTTCGTCCCGGTGGGCCGGGGCGATGGCGGGCAGTTCGTTGCCCAGCCCTATCAACACTTCGTACCGGTCGAGCCACTCGTCGAACGCCGAGAACTCCTCTATTATCTCCTCCTGTACCTTGTCCGTACCTGCCATAAGATTTCCGATTATTCCATATATTCCACAATGGGCGCTATCGCTTCGGCGGTAGCCGCCTCCGGTCGCTGTATCCCCAAAATCCGCGCCAATGTGACGGGAAGCGACGCCATGTCAACCGGCTCCTCGACAACGGCATGCGGAAGCCCGCATCCGGCCATCAGCAGCGGCACGTGTATGTCGTAGTCGTAAGCCGAACCAGCCGACGAACGTATCCCCGCCCGCTCCTCTATCCTGCCCGGCACGAGGTCTACGAGCAGGTCGCCCGAACGCTTCGGGAAATAGCCGTTCCGCAGCCGCTGCATGTATGCATCGCTGGCGGCTCCACCCCGCAAGTCGCAGGCGGGGACAACACGGGAAATGCCCCGGAACTGGAGCGCGAAATCCGCCGCGCGACGCTGTACCTCGCCGAGCGAAAGGTTGCGGTTGAAGGCTTCGCGACGGTTGATATAGAGCCGCCGGTTCGCATATCCCGCCACCCACTCCTCGCCGCCGTACTGGGCACACAGGAAGCTGTTGATGATGGTTCGGAACTGCTCCCCGTTGAAACGCTCCTGCGAAGGCGCGGCGGCATCGAAAGCCTGGCTGCTGCCGTGGTCGGAGGTCAGTACGAAGAGTACCCGCTCCTGGCCGACCTGCGACACGATGAAAGATATCAGGCTGCCGACCGTCCTGTCGAGCTGATAGAACATATCTTCGGCCTCGACCGATTCGGGGCCGTAATGGGCGATGATGTCGCGCGGCGCATCGAAACAGATGTTCAGGATATCCGGAGCTTCATCCTGCCCCAGCTTCTCGCGCACGACGGCCTGCATGGCGAAATCGGCCACCAGGTCGCTCGCCAGCGGCGTGGCGAATACCGGAACGTACCGTCCTCCACCGGCTGTGCACGGCAGACCGCCGATTGGGGCCAGTTCCCGGAAACGCGCATCCTCCGGCAGGTCGATACGACCGTACCGCCTGTTCACATAGCGTTCCGGCCCCAGATGCAGCGTCCAGAACCAGTCGGCCAGATAGCTGTTGCCCCTATACTGGTCGTTGAAACGCTCCACCCATCCGGGCAGGTAAAGCATGTAACGGCTGGAAGAGGTCCATCCCGCCGTGGCGGTATTCACCCAATAGGCCTCGGTGCCCAGCCCCGCCATGACGATAGCCGAAACGGGGTCGGCCGCAATGCTGACCACTTTGCTCGCCGGACTCTCGGCCCGCAGCCGGTCGCCCAGCGTGGGGGCAATGAGATTCACGTTGGAATAACATCCCTGCCCGTATTCGCAGTCGAAACCCGCCGCTTCGGAATCGGCGATAAGTTCCACCTCCTCGCCCGTCAGCACGTCGCACCACCGCTCGCCGACCACCCCGTGTACGGACGGATAGGTGCCGGTAGTTATCGTGGCAAGCGACGAAGCCCGGTCGGTGGGCATATAATCGTAACGGGCCGAGGTAAAGGAGACCCCGCTTTCGGCCAGACGGCGGAACCCGCCCTCGGAAAGGTTATGGCCGTAACGGGTGACGAAATCATAGGGCAGCCCCCCGACTACCATATTGACCACCAGTGCCGGCCGCTCCGGCCGCGGAGCCTGCTGTGCGGCGGCGGTCTGAAAAGCGAATACTCCCCCTACCAGCAAAGGGACCAGTCTGCATACCATCATCTCTCAACGGATAAATTTAGGACGGACAAAGATAATACAAATCGGCATATTTTTACCGTCCCTCCATGACGTCCTTCCGGAAGCGGGCTCCCTGTCACCACAGGTCCGTCCTTGCTGCGGCGCCCCGGCAGCCCACAGCACGCCCGCCTCAGAGCCCTGCGGTAAAATAGGCGCGCTCCGCACTGAAATCCACCCCCGGAAGCGCCTCCTGAAGCTCATCCACCAGTTTCAGGGAACACTCCCTGAAGACCTCCACCGCAGCACTGCCCGCATGCAGCACCCGATGGTGCAGCGCGGCATCGAGCTTCCCCAGCCGCGGCAGCAGGGCACGCGTATCGGGGTCCATGGCGAACTCGGTGAACTTGCCCCAGATATAGTCCACCGCCTGCGCGGAGGGATGAACCATATCCTCCTCATAGAAGCGGTAATCCCGCAGGTCGTCATTCATTATCTCGAAGGAAGGGAAATAATAGACGTCGCGAAACCCTTCGGCCAGCGAAGCGGCCGCCGTGCGGAGTATCGCCTTGCTGAGCGAATTGCCTTCGAGGCCATCCTTCACATGCCGCACGGGACTTACGGTCAGCAGCACCTGCTTTCCGGCCAGGGGCCCGGACAGCAGCTCGCCGTACTCCCGCACAATCTCCGCAGCAGAGAGCCGTTCGCGGCGGAAACAGCTCGAAGGCTGTTTGTGGCAGTTGGCCGCTATCCGGCCGCTATCGGCCAGACGGTAGACCCACGCGGTACCGAAAGTCAAGACGACATAATCGGCAGCGGCCAATGCTCCGGCCCCGGCCGTCAGCGACGCATTCATCGCCTCCAACGCTTCCTTGGCCGACGCACGCGCAAAGGAACCGTGATGGTCGTAGCTGAACCACAATCCGCCTCCACAGGAGAGCTCCCCGACCTCGTAGGGCCTGCCTTCGGCCAGACGGCGAATCATGCCGGCGATGGAAGCCGGATTGAAGAGGATGCCGGTCGGATTGGCCGCGACGGGAAACTTCGCCGCCGCCAGCCGCCCGAAGATATGTTCCGAAAAGCACGACCCCGCAAGGAAGCCGCGGCGCCCATGGTCCACCGTAAACCCCGAACGGCACAACGCTATCTCTGTCCTGAACTTCATATCGAATTAAAAAGGTACCAACGGTCCGCAAAATTAGGAAATTTACCCCATTCATACATACCTTTGCTCAATCATAACCATCTGAACGGCACAAATGATAAGTTTTCCCCACTGCAAGATAAATCTCGGACTGGACGTCCTGCGCAAACGTCCGGACGGCTACCACGACATAGAGACGGTCATGTTCCCCGTACGGGACTTATGCGACAGCCTGGAAATCATCGTTCCGGAGGAGGAGAAGGAAGCGACGGAACTGACCGAATCCGGTCTCCGGACCGGGTGTCCGCCGCAGGAGAATATCGTCATGAAAGCATGGCGGCTCATGCACGAAACCTACGGCATAGGCAACGTCAGGATGCACCTGCACAAAGCCGTCCCCTCCGGGGCCGGCCTCGGAGGAGGGTCGGCGGACGGAGCGGCGGCGCTGCGCATGTTAGACACCCTCTTTTCCGTCGGAGCCGGTATCCGGCGCCTCGAGGCGCTGGCCCTGAAACTCGGCAGCGACGTCCCATTTTTCCTCCACGATGCCCCGCAGTTGTGCAGCGGACGCGGCGAGGTCATGCGTCCTGCGGAAATAAACCTGAAAGGGTATTGGATGGTGCTCGTCAAGCCCGCCATCTGCATCCCGACTGCGGAAGCCTATGCGGGAATCACTCCCCGGATTCCGGAAGAACCGCTGGCGAAACGCCTCTCCCGTCCGATAGCGACATGGCGGGACAATCTTCCGAACGCTTTTGAAACATCCCTCTTCCGCAAACACCCCGAACTGTCCGCAATCAAACGGTCGCTCTACGATGCAGGAGCCCTCTACGCCTCCATGTCGGGGTCGGGTTCCGCGATATTCGGTCTGTTCGACACCCGGCCCGAATACGAGACGGGCACCGGAATATGGCACTTGCAACTCTGATGCCGACGGCCCCGAGGGAAAGTAGAACCGGACCCCAAAAATCACGCCTGTAACCCGATAAAAACCCGCCGGGGTTTGCCGGTCGGGGAAAATAACGTATATTTGTGTCCTGTTGAATGATAATTAACCACCCTGAATACGGAAACGACATGCTTAAACGACTCTTGGGCCTCTGCGCGGTAGCCGCCGTCATGCTGTCCTGCGGCTCGGCGAAAAACATAGCCTATCTCCAGGATGCCGCAGCAGGCGAAATGGAAGAGCTCAACCCCTACACCAATATCATCAAGCCCGGCGACCTGCTCTCCATCATCGTGTCGTCATCGAAACCGGAACTGGCCGTTCCCTTCAACCTTTACAGCGTCAAAGCGCAGATGTCGGCGGTAACGCCGCAGGCACAGTCGCGGCAGGAGCTCGAAGGCTACACGGTGAACCCGGAAGGCAACATCGACTTCCCGACGCTCGGTACCCTCCACATAGCCGGCATGACGCGCAACGAGGTGGCCGACATGATAAAGGGAATGCTCACACAGTATATGCCCGACCCCATCGTGACCATCAACTTCCTCAACTTCAACATCACCGTGATAGGCGAAGTGGAAAAACCCGGCAACTTCCGGATTACGGGCGACAGGGTCTCCATCCTCGAAGCGCTGGGCATGGCCGGCGACATGACCGAATTCGGCGACCGGGAAAACGTCGTGGTGATAAGGGAAACGGACGGCGTACGCGAAATAGGCCGTCTCAACATCAAATCGAAAAAGATATTCGAATCGCCCTATTACTATCTGCAGCAGAACGATGTGGTCTACGTGGACCCCATTAACGCCAGGGCCCGCGAAACGTCGGCTTTCCAGATGAACTTCCCGACCATCGTATCGCTCGGTTCCCTCGCAAGCTCCATCGCGATGCTCATCTTCTACATAACCAGCGTAAGCGGCAGATAACAGACCCCCAATCCTAAACCAAGGCTTTGCAATGACCGAGAATAACAAAGACATTATCGACGGCAGGAAAGAGGAGGAAAACAAATCCATCACCCTGCGGGATATTTTCGATTTCATCGTATTCAATTGGTATTGGTTCGCCCTCTCGGCAATCGCATTCGCGGGCATCGGTATCGTATATGCCCTCTCGCGGCCCGACGTATACCGCTCCTCCGCCATGGTGCTCATCGACGAACAGTACAACCGTTCGTCGAACAGCGACCTGACAGGATTCATGCCCGGCCGCATGATGTACCGTACCAACAGCGGCGTCGAGGACGAACTGCTCATCATGGGCTCGCGCTCCATCATGGAACGCGTGGTAGCCGAACTGGACGCCAACATCGTCTACGCTACCAAATCGAAACTCCGGTACAGCTACCTGACTGCCGAAAGTTCTCCTCTGAAACTGACGGCGGATACCATCCGCTATACCTTCAACATTCATATCAAATCGATAGAAGATGCGGACGGAAGCTTCAAGGCACTACTCGAATACCGGCTGCCGGGGCAGAAGACTACGGAAAAGACCATTACCGGAGCCTTCGGAGAGACAATCCGCGACACGGTCGGGGTCTTCCGGCTCGAACGGGCCGTGGCGACGGCCGGATACAACCCGAAAGCTGCAAACTCCCTGAGAATTTATGTCCGTCCCGTACGGAACGCCGCCGAAGCATACGCCAAAGCGCTGCACGTAGCGCAGGCCCAGAAATTTTCCAATATCGTCAATGTCTCCATCTCCGACCATAACCCGCAGAAGGCGGCGGCGCTGACGAACAAGCTCATCGAGGTCTATAACGAAGACGCCATCAACAGCAAGCGCCGGACGGCCGAAGCGACCATGCGGTTCATCGACGAACGCCTGCAGGCAGTGGAAGGTGAACTCTCCGACGTCGATACGGCCATCGAAAAGTTCAAAAGCGACAACTCCGCGGTAGACATCATTTCGGAGACGAAACTCTCGCTCGAAACCTCCCGTCAATACGAAGACGACCTGCTCAAGACGGAAATACAGTTGGAGATGCTCTCCGCCATAGGCGACATCCTCAACGGAAAGGAGGAAATCGGCATCCTGCCGGTCAATATCGGAATAGAGAACCAGGCCCTGTCGAACGCCATCAACAAATACAACGAACTGGTACTCGAAAGGATGCGGCTGGGAACGGAGACTTCGGACGACAACCCCGTCATCCGGGAGATGAACGCACAGATAATCTCCATGCAGCATTCGCTGAAAAAATCCATAGAGAATGTCGCCAACTCCCTCCAGATACAGAACGAGTCGCTCCGGCAACAGCTCGCCCAGGTATCCGACAAGGTCAGCAACATCCCCTATCTGGAACGCGAAACCGTTTCGATAGAACGGAACCAGGAAATCAAGGCAGCCCTCTACACCTACCTCCTCAACAAACGTGAGGAGACGGCCCTCTCCATGGTGGCCACCACCCCGGTCGCCCAAGTCATCGACAAGGCGCTGGTAAACCCCATCCACGTCGCACCGCACAGGTCCATGATTGTCCTGCTGTTTTTCGCCATCGGACTCATCCTTCCGGCCATCATCATCTACCTGATAGAGCAACTGCGGGTGAAGGTCGGAAGCGTCAGCGAAGTGGAAGACAACATCCATGTCCCGATAATAGGTGCCATTCCCTCCAAAACCGCCGGCATGCACAACGACAAGATAGTCTCCCCGAACAGCCGGGATGTCGTCACGGAGGCCTTCCGAATGGTACGTACCAACTTGGACTTCACCATGCCGCAGGGCGGTAAGGTCATCATGGTCACTTCGTCCATGCCGGGCGAGGGGAAGAGTTTCGTATCCATCAACCTCTCCCTGACGCTGGGCATCGCCGGAAAACGGGTACTGCTGGTAGACCTCGACCTACGCAAAGCCTCCCTTTCGGAGAAAATCAGCGGACGCAGGCAGACCAAGGGATTGGTCAATTATCTGGTGAAAAAGGAGGAGAATCTCGACAACCTCATCAGCCACAACGCCATGCATAACGTCGATGTGCTCTATGTCGGCGTCATTCCCCCGAACCCGGCCGAACTGCTCATGGGCGACCGGATAACACAGACTTTCGAGGAGCTGAAACAGATGTACGACTACGTCGTCGTCGATACTCCGCCTATCGGACTGGTAACCGACACCATGCTCATCAACCGGATAGCCGACCTGACCGTATTCTCGGTACGCGTAGGCAAATCGTTCAAACGCAACCTGGTGGGTATCAACATACTCAACGACCGCAAGACGCTGCGTAACATGAATGTCATCATCACCGATATCGGTGCAGCCAGACGATACACCCGCGAAACCTCCACCTATGGTTACGGCTATGGGTACGGATACGGTTACGGATACGGCAACGAAAAGAAAATGACCCTCAAGACCCGGTTCCGGCTGTTCTGGAAAAATCTGAAAAAGAGGAAAGAATAAGGTTCAACTGAAGGTTAACTTCGTTCAGTACCGTAAATCAGGCTGTAACTCTTGGGAAAACCGTTTTTTTATATAATTTTGTAGGAGAGAAGTAACCTAAATCTTAAAAACTATAGAACTATGCAGACATTAGTAGACAAAATCAACGAACAAATCGAAATCTTCCAGACGAACGCGAACCTTCAACTGACCAAGAACAACAAGGTTGCCGGTACGCGTGCACGCAAAGCGGCTTTGGAGATTTCCAAACTCATGAAAGAATTCCGGAAAGAATCGGTAGAAGCTTCCAAATAAGAGCATTCGAACAACATAAAGGGCCGTCCTTGCAAAAGACGGCCCTTTATGTTGCCTCTTCCGTTTTACCCGTTACGTCTTCTCTCCCTCTCCCTTCCCCTCGCTGCAGCCGCCGGCACCCGGGACATCCCGGCTCTCCATGCACGCCATCTCCGAGCCACTACCGGTAATTAAGGTAATACAATCCGTAATTCGTCTATCATACGGCACCGCATGCCTCCCTACCTTTGCCATACCGGTTCCGGGAAGAAGTTTCCCGAATCCGGCAACACATTCCAACACACCCAATATATCGGCAACATGAAAAAACGCATTATTCTTATCACAATTCTAACAACGACGATTATGAATGGGATTCATGCTCAGGAAAACGGAAAGACCTTCAAGGTCAGCGACAAGGTAACGGTTGAAAATGTACGGTACGACAACCGTTTCGGTATAACGGTCGCAGCAGACATGTACCTGCCCAAAGGGCTGGATACGACGAAAAAATATCCGGCCATCGTTATCGGCACCCCCTACGGAGGCGTAAAGGAACAAGGTGCCGGCATCTATGCGATGGTACTTGCCGAACGCGGATTCGTAACACTTGCATTCGACGAATCATACAACGGGGAGAGCGGCGGAGAACCCCGCCATGTCTCCTCGCCGGACATCTTCGTCGAGGATTTCAGCGCCAGCGTCGATTTCATCGGTACGCGGCCCTTCGTGGACAGGGAGCGTATCGGAGCGATAGGACTCTGCGGAGCGGGCGGTTTCGCAGTCACCGCCGCACAGGTAGACAAACGCATCAAGGCCGTAGCGACGGCAAGCATGTACGACATCAGCCGGGCCGACCATTACGGTTGGAAGGATTCCATGACCAAGGATGAGTACGATGCCATGCTCGAACGGCTCGGCGAACAGCGCTGGAAAGATTTCGAGAAGGGGGAACCGGAGTACCTCCCCTCATTTCCGCCCGATGCGACCACCGCGGTACCGGAAGAACTCGACGCCATCAGCGCGGAATTCTGGGAATACTATGCCATGGAACGCGGCCACCATCCCCGTGCCCGGGGCGGATTCACCACCACCAGCCACCTTTCATTCATCAACTTTCCGCTGATGGAGTATATCGAGACCATCGCGCCCCGACCTCTGTTGTTCATCATCGGCGAAGAGGCACACTCCCGTTACTTCAGCGAGGACGCCTACGAGAGGGCTGCGGAGCCGAAAGAGCTTTACGTCGTTCCGGGAGCCCGCCACATCGACCTATACGACCGCACGGAGATGATTCCTTTCGACAAACTCGAAAGTTTCTTCACGGAATACCTGAAATAAACCCGCTCCGGGAGCCTCCTCCCGTGTTTTACGGAGAGAACGCAGGCAACGCCCCTTTACCATCCGGCCCTCTCCGCCCGCAAATACACTCCGCAGATACGGGACAGCGGTACCGCACAAACAAGACGGGGATGCACTTTTCCGTGCATCCCCGCAATCTTGTTCCCGGATTCAGCCGCTATACCGCAAGCAGAATAAGCATCTGGGCCGTGATAATTCGCAGAAACATGGTAAGCGGATAGACCGTCGTATATCCCACTGCCGGAAGGTCGTTGGGCGATATGCTGGAGGCGAAGGAGAGTGCGGGCGGGTCGGTCGTTCCGCCGGCCATCATCCCCATCAGCGTAAAGAAATCCACCTTTCCCCATTTGTGTGCGATGAACCCGGTGATGAGCAGGGGCAGGACGGTGATGATGAAACCGTACCCAATCCACTTCCAGCCGCCGCCGACAATCGTCTCCACGAATCCGCTGCCGGCGCCGAGCCCTACGGCCGCAAGGAACATCGAAATACCTATCTCCCTCAGCATGAGGTTCGCACTGACAGTGGTATAGGTTATCATCCGGATTTTCGGCCCGAAACGGCCCACGAGTATGGCGACCACGAGTGTACCGCCGGCGAGGCCGAGCTTCACCGGCTGGGGAATATTGCCGAAGTAGAAAGGAATGCTGCCGAGCAGTGCACCGAGCAACAGGCAGACGAATATCGGAATGATATTGGGATGGCGGAGCCGCTTGAGCTGGTTGCCGAGCATGTTGGCCACATCCTGGAGGGCCGCCTCCTCGCCCACCACCGTGAGCCGGTCGCCCATCTGGAGCTGAAGGTTGGCTGTTGCCGCAAGGTCGATACCCGCACGGTTCACCCGGACAACGTTCACGCCGAAATTGTTTCTCAACTTGAGGTCGCCGAGATAGCGGCCGTTAATCTGCGGTTTGGTAATCACGATACGGCGCGAAACGTACTTCTGATTCTCCTCGCGCCATTTGTCATCATCCACGGTCACCTCTTCGCCGATAAACGATGCCACACGGGCGGAATCCTTGGCGGAAACGACCATGTAAAGGACGTCATCCAGATTGATGACCGAATGGCCGGCCGCAATGTCCACCGTCCCGTCCGGATGCATGATACGCGAAATGACGAACCTGTTCGTACAGAGTTTCTTCATATCGGCGATTTTCTTGCCCGAGAAGACGGGATTCGTCACCTTCACGGAAACGGTGTTCGTAGCGGAAGGGTCGTCGCGGCGGGCCTCTTCGAGCCGTTTGTTCTCAGCCTCTATATTGACGCGGAAAATCACGCGGAGCAGTATCATCGAAAGGATGATGCCGATAACGCCCAACGGATAGGCCACCGCATACCCCATGGCAATGGAGGGGTCACTGACACCGGTCGCATCATGATACGCCTCCTGCGCTGCACCGAGACCGGGGGTATTGGTCACGGCACCGCAGAGAATACCGGTCATCGTAGTCAGCTTCACATCCGCCACCTTGCAGAGGATTAAGGCGATACCCACGCTCAAAGCGATACTCAGCACGGCGAAGCCGTTGAGCTTGAGGCCGCCTTTTCTGAACGAAGAGAAGAAGCTCGGCCCTACCTGCATGCCCACGGCGAAGATGAAGACGATGAGGCCGAAATCCCTGATGAAGCCCAGCACCACCGGGTCGAGCACCAGGCCGAAATGGCTGGCAACGATACCTACGAAGAGTATCCACGTCATGCCCAAAGAAACGCCGGCCACCTTGATTTTAGCCAATGCCGCTCCCACGGCTATCACAAGGGCCAGCAACAGAATAGAATGAGCTATCCCCGTTCCGAAGACGAGCTCCCTGAACCACTCCATAAATTAAGTTTAAGTTTGCGCGGTCGCGCGGTTAGTCGATTAAACGGTTTTTTAATTGCTTAAAACGGCGCAAAGATACCGCCTTTATTTGAAAGAAAGAAAAATATGCCGAAAATCCTCCCCTGATTGTAACATGCGGCCTCAGCGGAAACCAATTTCATCCATGCACCTGCTATGCAGAAGCGGAGCGGCGCCGTGCATCTTCTGCACGGCGCCGCTTCACGCCTTAGCCGCAGACAAGGCCCTGCCGCCAATCAGCCTCTCATACGCCGTTCAAAAGCCTCTATCGTATTTTCCAACAATATCGTGATAGTCATGGGGCCCACCCCTCCCGGCACTTTCGTTATCATGCCGGCAACCGGTTCGCAGGCGGCGAAATCGACATCACCGCACAGTTTGCCGGTTTCCGGGTCGCGGTTCACGCCGACGTCTATCACCACGGCGCCCGGTTTCACCATATCGGCCGTGACGAACTTCGGACGGCCTATGGCCACCACCAGGATGTCGGCCTCGCGCGTCACTTCCGGCAGGTTCTTCGTCCGGCTGTGGGCTATCGTCACGGTCGCATTCTCGTCGAGCAGCAGTTTGGCGACCGGCAGGCCGACGATATTGCTTCTTCCTATGACGACCGCACGCTTTCCCGCTATTTCCGTGCCCGTACTCTTCAGCAGCCGGATGATGCCTTTCGGAGTACACGGCAGCAGGCACTCCTGCCTGAGCCAGAGGGAGGCCACATTGAGCGGATGGAAACCGTCCACATCCTTCCCGCGGTCGATGGCTGCGATGACCTTGTCGGAGTCGATGTGTTTCGGAAGAGGCAACTGCACGAGGATACCGTCCACCTCCTTATCGGCATTCAGCTCCTCTATCAACGCCAGCATCTCCGCTTCGGTAATCGTCTCCGGACGGCGGATGGTGGTATTCCGTATCCCTATCTCGTCTGCCGCCTTGGCCTTGCCCGCCACATACGACACACTGCCCGGGTCCTCGCCGACAAGCACCACCACCAGATGCGGTACCCTGCCGTATTTCTGTTCAAGTTCCTTCACTCTGACGGCCATCTGCCGCTTCATCTCCATCGAAAGTTCTTTCCCGCTTATTACCATAATCGCTTGTCAATTTATTCTTTCCGCCACCGCAATGACGTTCAATTCGAATCGATTCCCCTCGCCGCCTTTCCAGAAAGAGAGCCGGCGTAGGGAGGCACCTCCGTCCCCCTCAATGTTCCAGTGCCGCAGCGCCGATATCGGTGCGGTAAAACAGGTTGTCGCACGCTACCCTGCCCACACCCTGTATGGCTTTCAGCCGCGCCTCGGCGAGCGTATCCCCGCGCCCTACCACTATCAGCACCCGGCCGCCCGCCGTCACCAATCCATCTCCGGACCACGCCGTTCCCATATGGTAGACCCGGATATCGGGGTCATTCAACGCATCGAGCCCCCCGATGGGGAAGCCTTTTTCGCACGAGCCCGGATAACCTTTGGAAGCCAGCACGATACCGAGTGTGGCACGGTCGTCCCATACGGGCTCTTCCACCGGACTCCCGTCGGCCACCCCGGCAAAAATATCGTATATGTCGCTCTTCAGGCGCGGCAATACCACCTCCGTCTCGGGGTCGCCGAAACGGGCATTGAATTCGATTACCTTGATGCCGTCCCGCGTCTTCATCAGGCCGCCGTAGAGGACACCCGTAAAGGGGAGCCCCTCGAGCACCATGGCCGCCGCCGTCTTCTTCATGATATTGTCCAGTGCAAACCGGCGTTCATCCTCGCTGATGAACGGAACGGGCGAATAGGCGCCCATACCGCCCGTATTGGGCCCCCGGTCGCCGTCGTAGGCCCGCTTATGGTCCTGGGCCAACGGCATCGGCCAGACATCGGAACCCGACACGAAACACATAAACGAGAACTCCGGCCCTTCGAGATAATCCTCTACGATGACGCGCCCGTGGCCGAACTTGTCGTCGAGAAGCATGTCCCGCAGAGCAGCCTCCGCCTCCTCCATACTCCGGGCGATGACCACCCCTTTCCCGGCCGCCAGGCCGTCGTACTTGAGCACCGCAGGCAACGGCCGCGATGCCACGTAGTCCAACGCCTCCCGGTAGTCGTCGAACGGACGGTAAGCGGCCGTCGGAATATCGTACCGCATCATCAGCTCCTTAGCGAACTCCTTGCTCGTCTCGATACGGGCAGCGGCAGCGGTCGGCCCGAAGATGCGAAGGCCATGACTACGGAATTCGTCCACGATTCCGGCCTGAAGGGCGGCTTCCGGTCCGACCACCGTCAAGTCGATGTCCTTCTTCTGCGCGAAAGCCAGCAGTCCCTGCACGTCGGTATCCTTCAGCGGCACATTCTCCGCCACTTCCGCCGTACCGGCATTGCCCGGTGCGACGTATATCTTTTCCACTTTAGGCGAACGGCGAAGCGCATCCGCTATCGCATGGCAGCGTCCGCCGCCCCCTACTACAAGCACTTTCATCTTTTTCTCTCTCTTTTCGTTTCCAAAAGCAGGTCTCCGGATTCCGCGGAACGAACCGTCTGCCGCACCGCCTCCTTCGGACCGGCGTCAGTGTTTGAAATGGCGTTCGCCGGTGAATACCATGGCGATACCGAGTTCATCGGCCTTCACGACGGAATCCTCGTCATGAATGCTGCCGCCGGGCTGCACGATGGCCGACACACCGTAACCGGCCGCCAGCGTCACCGTATCGTCGAAGGGCAGGAAACCGTCCGACGCGAGCACGAGCCCTTCGGTCAACCCCTTCTCCCGGGCCTCCCGCAGGGCGATTTCAGCCGACCCCACGCGGTTCATCTGTCCCGCGCCGATGCCTGCCGTACACCCGTCCTTCACCACCACGATGGCATTGGACTTCACATGCTTCACGATACGCCACGCAAAATCCATATCCGCAAGCAGAGCCGCTTCGGGCCGCCGCTTCGTTACGGCCATCTCCGCCGTGACGGTACAGGTCTCCGTATCGAGGTCCTGTACGAGCAGACCGCCGTTCACGCTCACGAGCTGGCGTTCGCGGACGCCCGTGCGCCGCATGTCCACTTCGAGCAGACGCAGGTTCTTCTTTTTGGTCAATATTTCGAGCGCCTCCTTCGAAAACGAGGGTGCGATGATGATTTCCAGAAAGACGGGCTTCATCGCCAACGCCGTCGCGGCATCCACTTCGCGGTTCACCGCTACGATACCGCCGTAGATGCTCACCTTGTCCGCCTCGTAAGCCTTGCTCCATGCCTGGGCAATGTCCCGGCCCACAGCAGCTCCGCACGGATTCATGTGCTTGAGCCCCACGCAAAACGGCGCATCGAACTCCCGAACGATATTGAGCGCCGCATTGGCATCCTGTATATTATTATAGGAGAGCTCCTTACCGTTGAGCTGACGGGCGAACGCCAGGGAGAAGGGCACGGGTTCGGCCCCGCGGTAGAACCTGGCCTGCTGGTGGGGATTCTCGCCGTAACGCAGCGGCTGCACGATGTCGAAATCCAGGAAGAGCTTCTCCGGCAGACCGGCTTTTTCCCGCAGGTAGGTCGCAATGCAGGCATCGTACTGCGCCGTATGGGTAAATGCCTTGGCCGAAAGCATGAGCCGCGTTTCGGAGCGGGTATTGCCGCCCGCGCGTATCTCGTCGAGCACCTGTCCGTAATCCTGCGGGTCGCATACCACCGTCACGTCGCGGTAGTTCTTGGCGGCGCTGCGGAGCATGGAAGGACCGCCTATGTCGATATTCTCTATCGCATCCTCCATCGAAACGCCCTCTTTGGCTATCGTCTGGCGGAAGGGATAAAGGTTCACGCAGACCATGTCGATGAACTCGATGCCGTTTTCACGCAGCGCCTCCAGATGCGAGGGCAGGTCGCGGCGGGCGAGCAGCCCCCCGTGTACCTTGGGATGGAGCGTCTTCACGCGCCCGTCGCATATCTCCGGGAATCCCGTCACGTCGCTGATATTGATTACTTCCAGCCCCGCATCGCGCAGCAGCTTCATGGTACCGCCCGTGGCGATGATGTCCCAACCCAGTCTCTTCAAACCGTCCGCAAACTCCACGACGCCCGTTTTGTCGCTAACGCTGATAAGTGCTCTCATTTTCTATCGTTTTATATTTCCAAATCTCTGTTTCCACCTACCCGCCCAGACGACCGACCGCCATACCGGCGGCCAATCGAACGGACGTTACCTGTTCCGTCCGGCGAGCAGGCCGGCTATCGCCTCCACATAAAGCGGATGTTCCACCGCATGTACCATCGCCTCCAGCTCCTGCACATCGGCACCGGTATAGTCGAAAGCCCGCTGGGCAATAATCTTCCCGCCGTCCAACTCGTCATTCACATAATGCACCGTCACGCCGTACACCTTCACGCCGTATTCGAAAGCGTCCCGAATGGCATGGGCGCCCTTGAAAGCGGGCAGCAGCGAGGGATGTATGTTGACGATGCGCCCGCCATAGGCATCGAGCATCACACGGGAGAGTATCCGCATGTATCCGGCCAGGCAGACCAGTTTCACACCGCGCTCGTCGAGCATGCGCACGATGTCCTGTTCATAAGCCTCCTTCGAGACATAATCCTTCGGACGAAAGGCGAACGTCTCTACACCCAGCCGTGCGGCCCGTTCGCAGACGTAAGCGCCCGGCCTGTCGCATACGAGCAGTACCACCCGCGCATCGAGACGGCCGTCGGCGCACGCCGCGGCTATCGCCTCGAAATTGCTGCCGTTACCGCTGGCGAATACGGCGAGCCTGTGTTCTTTACCCACATTTCTCTCCATCGGCAGCATGTTATTTTATCACGACGCCCTCCCGGTCGGTGACACGGCCGATGACCGACGCCCGTTCGCCGTATCCCTCGAGTATCGCCACGGCCTTCGCCGCATCCTCCTCGGGCAAGGCGATGACCATGCCGATGCCCATATTGAAGATATTGAACATCTCGCGGTGCGCTATCCGGCCGTACTTCTCCAGAAAACGGAACACGGGGAGTATCTCCCACGAACCTTCCGTCACCTCGATTCCCTGCCCCTCCTTCAGGATGCGGGGAATGTTCTCGTCGAAACCGCCGCCCGTAATGTGACTGATGCCGTGCACATCACACTGTGCAATCACGTCAAGCACCTGCTTCACATAGATTTTCGTCGGCGTCAGCAGCACTTCGCCGAGCGTGCGCTCCCCAAGTTCGGGATAGACCTTATCCAACTCGAAACCATTGTCCGACACAATCTTGCGCACAAGACTGAAACCGTTGGAGTGTACGCCGCTCGACGCAATCCCCACCAGCACATCGCCCGCCGCCACCTTGGAACAGTCGATAAGACGCGCCTTCTCCACCACGCCGCACGTAAACCCGGCAATATCGTAATCGTCACCGGCATACATTCCCGGCATCTCGGCCGTCTCGCCGCCCACAAGGGCGCACCCTGCCTGGCGGCAGCCATCGGCAACGCCCGAAACGATGGCCTCCACCTTCACCGGGTCATTGATGCCGAGCGCGATATAGTCGAGGAAGAAGATGGGTTCGGCCCCCTGTGCGAGAACGTCGTTCACGCACATGGCCACGGCATCGATACCGATAGTATCGTGCCGGTCCATCTGAATGGCTATTTTCAGCTTGGTACCCACGCCGTCCGTCCCGCTCACGAGCACCGGTTCGGCCACTCCGAGCCTGGACAGGTCGAACATGCCGCCGAAGGCACCTATGTTGCCCATCACGCCGGTACGTGCCGTGGATGCGACGTGTTTCTTGATACGCCTCACCCCTTCGTAGCCCGCTTCGAGGTTCACACCCGCTTCTTCATAACTCTTTGCCATAAATATCTTGTTTTTCGTATGTTATCAGCATTTTTTATCCTTGTTCACATCGTGTATCGACTGGTAGAGCGCCGTGGGATAACGGCCGTTAAAGCAGGCGATGCACAACTCTTTCCGGCCGCCGGCCGCCTTGTAGAGCGCCTCGGGCGAGAGCCATACCAGCGAATCGGCCCCGATGAGCCGGCGTACCGCTTCGAGGTCCTTCTCCCGGGCGCATATCAATTCGTCATAGGTAGACATGTCTACCCCGTAGAAACAGGGATGGGTGATGGCCGGACTGGCAATACGCATGTGTATCTCCTTGGCACCCGACTGGCGAAGCATCTTCACGATACGGCGCGAGGTCGTACCGCGCACGATGGAGTCGTCCACGATGACCAGCCTCTTGCCCTCGACGATGCTGCGCACCGGCGAGAGTTTCATCCGTACCCCCTTCTCCCGCAGCTCCTGCGAGGGTTGGATGAAGGTACGCCCCACGTATTTGTTCTTGATGAGTCCCATCTCGTAGGGAATGCCGCTCGCCTCGCTGTAACCGATGGCGGCACTGAGACTCGAATCGGGCACGCCCACCACGATATCGGCATCCACCGGGGCCTCCTCGTAGAGCATACGCCCGGTCTCCTTACGGAAAGCATGGACGTTCGTACCCTCGATATCGCTGTCGGGACGGGCGAAATAGACATACTCCATCGCGCACATGTTGTAGTGTTTGAACTTGGAGTAGTCCACGCTCTGCAGGCCGTTCACGTCGATGATGACCACCTCGCCGGGAGCCACGTCGCGGATGAACTCGGCTCCTACCACCTCGAAAGCGCAGGTTTCGCTGCTGACCACGTAGCCGTCGCCGAGTTTCCCTATCGAGAGCGGCCGCAGGCCGTGCTTGTCGCGGCATGCGTATATCTTGCTGGCCGTCATGATGAGCAGCGCGAAGGCCCCCTCGACCATGTTCAGCGCTTCGAGGATGGGGAAGATGCGGTCACGGCTGTCGGTCTCCTTCTTGATGAGGTGGGCGAATATCTCGCTGTCGGAAGTGGAGTGGAACAGACTGCCCCGCTCCTCAAGGAACGTTTTCAGTTGGAAGGAGTTGACGAGATTGCCGTTATGAGCCAGCGCGAAGTCGCCCGTACTGTGCATGAACATGAAGGGCTGGACATTGTCGATGCCGCCCCCTCCCGTGGTCGAGTAGCGCACGTGTCCTATCGCCATGTTTCCCGTCAGCGTCCGGAGGTTGTCTTCGTTGAAGACCTCCGTCACGAGTCCCTCGCCCTTGACACGGTGGAACGTACGGTTGTCCACGCTCACGATGCCGCACCCTTCCTGGCCGCGGTGCTGGAGCGAATGAAGTCCGTAATAGGTGAGCGACGCGGCCTTCTCCACGCCGAACACGCCGAACACGCCACACTCCTCATGGATTTGCCTGTCCTGATAATTAGCCATTTGTCTTGTCCTCCCAATAAAAATACCGTTCCGGCCCCCTCCCTGCGGAAGCCCGTACGTCATATATTCGTCAAAAATAAAAAAAGGGAAGCACACACGCAAGGAAAAAACTCCCCGCACATGCGCACTTTCGGTCCCTTATCCGAAAAAGCCATCCGGCCCCATAATCACAAACGTCCTTACGGGACCGGAATCGTATTCCCCGCTTCCGCTTATTTCGTAAGCCTGTGGAGTATCTCCTCGTATGCTTCGCGCACCTTGCCCAGGTCGCGGCGGAACCTGTCCTTATCGAGTTTCTCGTTCGTCTGGGAATCCCACAGACGGCAGGTATCCGGACTGATTTCATCGGCCAGCACGATTTTGCCGTCGCTCGTCTTGCCGAACTCGATTTTGAAGTCCACGAGCGTGATGCCCAACTTCTTGAACAGGTCGGTCAGCAGTACGTTGATGCGGCGCGTCAGTTCGAACATCTCGTCGAGCTCCTCGTAGGTGGCGATGCCGAGGGCTACCGCATGGTCGTTGTTGATGAGCGGGTCGCCGAGCTCGTCCTTCTTGTAACAGATGTCGATGATGGTGTTCGACGGCTTCGTTCCCTCCGGGATGTCGAGCCGCTTGGCCATCGAACCCGCGATGACGTTGCGCACGATAACCTCCAGGGGGAATATCGTGACGCGGCGGCAGAGCTGGTCGCGGTCGTTGAGCTGTTCGATGAAATGGGTCGGTATACCGTTCTCAATCAGATATTTGAATATGATAGTGGATATCTGGTTGTTAAGCAACCCCTTCGCCTCTATCGTCGCCTTCTTGACGTTGTTGTATGCCGTGGCGTCGTCCTTGTAATGGATAACGATAAGGTCGGGGTCGTCCGTCAGGAACACCTGTTTTGCCTTGCCCTCGTAGAGCATTTCGCGCTTTTCCATAGTTGTTGGGAATTATTTATCCGTTTTTTATGTATTGTCATTCGCCGCGCCTGCCGTCGGCTGGCGCTTACCTGAATCATCTTTTCCTGAAATACCGCACGGCATTGCCGAAGATATCCTGCACTTTGTTGCCCGCTATGTTGCGGAACAGGTTGGGCTCGTAACGCTCCGTATGCCCCATCTTGCCAAGTATCTGCCCGTCGCGGCTCACGATGCCCTCGATGGCATAATAGGAACCGTTGGGATTGAACGGCGCCCTGCCCGTGGGCACCCCCTCGGCGTCGGCATACTGGAAAGCCACCTGTCCCGCCTCGAAAAGCTCCCGCGCCTGCCGCTCGTTTACCACGAACTTTCCTTCGCCGTGGCTCACGGCGATGGTGTGCAGGTCGCCCACCTCGAACCCGGCCAGCCACGGGGAGTTCGTCGAAGCCACCCGCGTGCATACCGTCTGCGAAATGTGGCGGTTCACGTCGTTGCGGAAAAGCGTCGGCGACTCGGGCGTCAGCCGGCCCAACCGGCCGTAGGGCAGCAGACCCGACTTGACGAGTGCCTGGAAGCCGTTGCAGATACCGAGTATCAGGCCGCCGCGGTCGAGCAGCCGGTGTATCTCTTCCGCAACGCGGGCGTTGTTCAGCACGCTCACGATGAACTTGCCGCTGCCATCGGGTTCGTCACCCGAAGAGAAGCCGCCGCTCAGCACGAAGATGTCGCAGGCGGCTATCCGGCCGCACATCTCGTCGATGGACTCCATCACATCGGCACCGGAGAGGTTGCGGAATACACTCGTCGTGACCTCCGCACCCGCCCGGCGGAACGCCTTGGCCGTATCGTAATCGCAGTTCGTCCCGGGAAACGAGGGCAGATAAGCAACCGGATGCTCCTTCGCGGGCCCCGGATACTCGAACCGAACGGGACGGGGCATACACTGCATGACGGTCGGTTCGGTCGTTCCCCGGTCGGGATAGACCGTGGCGAACTTCACCGTATTGGCCTCCAGCAGGCGGTCGATAGGCATCCGCTCTCCATTGACCGTCACCGTCTCTGCCGCCACGGTCCGGCCTAGCTCGACGGCTCCCGGCCAATCGAGCTCTCCGCGGCTCTCGACCACTATCGAACCGTAGCCGCAGCCGAAGAGCTCCTGTTCGTTTATTTTGATTTCGGCCCCTATCCGGTTACCGAACGACATCTTGGCAACGGCTTCCGCCACGCCTCCGAAACCGACGGCCCATCCGGAAACGATGTTGCCCGCCGCGATTTCCCGATGCACATATTCCCAGTTCTTCTTCAGGGCATTGGTATCGGGCATGAAATTGTGCAGCGGAAGGTGTTTCATAAGGTAAATACGATGGCCCGCCTCCTTGAACTCCGGGCTTATCACCCGCCCCGCATCGACCGTCGTGATGCCGAACGCAATGAGCGTCGGCGGTACGTCGATATCCTTGAACGTCCCGCTCATGGAATCCTTGCCGCCGATGGAAGGGAGTCCGAGAGCCTCCTGCATCTTCAGCGCACCGAGCAGAGCCGCCAGCGGCTTACCCCACGTATGGGGGTCGTCGGTCATGCGTTCGAAATACTCCTGATACGAGAAACGCATCCGCTCGAAACGGGCGCCCGCCGCAACCGCTTTCGACACCGCCTCCACGACCGCATAGGCCGCACCGTGATAAGGGCTCCATTTGGAGATGAAAGGATTGAAACCGAAAGCCATGATGCTCGCCGTATCGGTGTACCCCTCCCCTACGGGAATCTTCTGCACCGACACCTGCGTCTCGGTCTGCTGCGTCCGGCCGCCGTAGGGCATCAGTACCGTCGAAGCGCCTATCGTGGAGTCGAACATCTCCACCATGCCCTTCTGCGACACGACATTGTCGTCCGACAGAAGCGCCCGCATCTTCTCCGCGATGCCCGTCCCCGCCACTTCGCGCAGGAACGGATTGCGACGTTCGACACCGGCCACGGCTGCCTTCGCGCGGTGCTCGGCTCCGGCACTGTCTATGAATTCGCGGGAGAGGTCCACGATGAGCTCTCCCTTATGATACATTCTCATCCGGCGGGTATCGGTCACATCCGCCACATGCGTCACCTCTACATTCTCCTCGGCACAGTAACGCTCGAACTCCTCCCGGGCCGCCTCCTCTATCACGACGGCCATACGCTCCTGCGACTCGCTGATGGCGAGTTCCGTGGCGTTCAGGCCGCTGTATTTGGTCGGCACACGGTCGAGATAGATGTCCAGCCCGTCGGTCAGCTCGCCGATGGCCACGCTGACGCCCCCCGCACCGAAGTCATTTGACTTCTTGATGAGGCGTGCCACCTCCGGCCGGCGGAACAGCCGCTGCAGCTTGCGCTCCTCCGGGGCATTGCCTTTCTGCACCTCGCTGCCGCACTCCTCGAGCGACTGCGCATTGTGCTCCTTCGAGGAACCCGTCGCCCCGCCTATGCCGTCGCGGCCGGTACGCCCGCCCAACAGCAGCACGATGTCGCCCGGCACAGGACTCTCCCGGCGGACGTTATCCGCCTTTACCGCGCCCACGACCGCACCCACCTCCAGACGCTTGGCCACGTAATCGGGATGGTATATCTCCCGTACATGCGTGGTAGCCAACCCTATCTGATTACCGTAGCTCGAATAGCCGGCCGCAGCCTTGGTACTGATGATACGCTGCGGAAGTTTGCCTTCGAGCGTCTCCCCCACAGGTTGGTATATGTTGCCCGCACCCGTCACACGCATCGCCTGGTAGACATACGCCCGGCCCGAAAGCGGGTCGCGGATGGCGCCGCCCAGGCAGGTGGAGGCACCGCCGAAAGGCTCTATTTCGGTCGGATGGTTGTGCGTTTCGTTCTTGAACTGAAGCAGCCACTTCTGCGGCTCTCCGTCCACATCGACGTTGATGAAAATGCTGCAGGCGTTGTTTTCCTCACTCTCCTCCTGGTCGTCGAGCAGTCCTTTCTTCTTCAGGTAACGGGCGCCGATGGTCGCCATGTCCATCAGGCAGACCGGCTTGCCGGTACGCCCCAGCTCTTCACGCATGCGGCGGTAGAGGGCCAGAGACTCCTCCATCTCGCCCTTCATGAACGACTCGTCCACGGTAATCTCCTCCAGCACGGTCGTAAAGGTGGTATGGCGGCAATGGTCGCTCCAATAGGTATCCAATATCCGGAGCTCCGTTTCGGAAGGGTCTCGTCCTTCGCGGCGAAAATAGGCCACTACCTCACGCAGGTCGTCGGCATTCATTGCCAGACCGTTGGCCTTGCAGTAAGGGGCGAGTGCCGCCTCGCCCATCCGGGTAAAGCCCTCCAGCACGGGTACCGGCCTCACTTCGGCGTTCTCCGCCAGGCCAAGCACAGCGAGGTTCTTCTCGCGCGACTCCACGCCGTTGATATAGTATTTGCGGATACGCGACAGGTCGGCATCCGTCACGCCGTCGTCGAATATCAGCAGCCTCGCACTGCGTATTTTCACTTTGGCCTCGGGCTCCAGCAGCATGACGCACTCCTCGGCCGAAGAGGCCCGCTGGTCGAACTGCCCCGGCAGGTACTCCACAGCCAGGTATCTCTTCCCCGTCAGGTCGCACGTATCCGTCACGACATCCGTCACCACTTCGCCGAACACCCCGTAACGGCTCTTTTCAAGCAGTTCCGGCGTAAAGCCGAACAGGTCGTACACGTTCAGCAGACGCAGCTCCCCGAGCGACAGACCGAGATTGCCGTTCAGCTCTTCCCGAAGGCTCTGCGCCTCTACCCTGAATTCCGGTTTCTTCTCTACGTAAATACGATAACTCTCCATTATCTTGCGCTTTTCTCCGTTTCCATTTTCAAAATCCGGCGGCTACTCCACGAACCGCCCCCGCCAACGGGCATCGTACTCCCCGGCGGTCATCCCCACGAAGGTGATATGCCCCATCTTGCGTTTGGGCTTGCTGACGCTCTTGCCGTAAAGGTGGACATAGACGCCCTCCTCCGGCGACTGCGCCCCCTCTGCTCCGGTTTCGGCCGCCACGGCCTCCGCCGCGGCCAAATCCTCGCCGAGGATATTTTTCATGACCGTCGGCGCCACCAGGCGAGGTTCCTGCAAAGGCTCGCCCAGCAGATAGCGGCAGAGCTCGCGGAACTGGTTGGTCGTGCACCCCTCGATGGTGTAATGACCGCTGTTATGGGGCCGCGGAGCCATCTCGTTGAAGTACAGCTCCCCGCCCTTCACGAAATACTCGATAGCCAGAATCCCCGTATAACCGCACCGGCGCATGAACGCCTCGCTCTGTTCGACGAGCCTGGCCCGCACGGCATCGTCCATGCGCGGGGCCGGCACGATGCACAGGTCGAGGATGCCGTCGCGGTGGATGTTCTGCCCTATCGGGAAACTCACGATTCGCTCGCCGTCGTTCACCATGACGATGCTCGCCTCGTAATCGAACGGCACGAACTCCTCCAGAATGGCCGGTACCCCCAGATAGGATTCCGCCCGGGCGATATCCTCCGGAGTACGTATCACCGCCTGTCCGTGCCCGTCATATCCCAGCGTCCGCGTTTTGAAGACGCACGGATAGCCTATCTCGAAAATCCCCTTCATCAGCGATTCGCGGTCGTGCACCTCGGCGAAACGGGGCACGCGCAGGCCGTTGTCGCGGGCATTGGTCTTCTCTCTTATCCGGTCCTGCGAATCGAACAGCGGCCGGTAGCCCTGCGGAATATTGTACCGTTCGGTCAGGGGAATGAGTATCTCCCCCGGAACGTTCTCGAATTCGTAGGTCACCGCATCGCTGCGGCGGCACAACTCCTCCAGCGCGGCGGCATCGTCGAAAGCGGCCACGATATGGTCGTCGCACACCCGAAAGGCCGGCGCATCCGCCGAAGGGTCGAGACACACCGTCCGTGCCCCGAGCACGGCGGCCTGCTCGGCTATCATCAGCCCCAACTGTCCACCGCCTATGATTCCTATGGTCTTCACCCTTTTCAAAACCGGTTCGTAGTTACTGCAGTTCCGTCATCAGCACCGTTTCGGTCTGACGGCGGCGGAAATCCTCCAGCGCCAGCGCCAGCGCCTCGTCGTGCAGGGCAAGAATGCTCACCGCCACGAGGGCGGCGTTCTTCGCGCCGTTGATGGCAACGGTCGCCACCGGCACGCCGGCAGGCATCTGCACAATGGAGAGCAGGGAATCGAGCCCGTTCAGCGCCTTCGATTTCACCGGCACTCCCACCACCGGGAGCGTCGTCATCGAAGCGACCATGCCGGGCAGGTGCGCCGCGCCTCCGGCACCGGCGATGATGACCTCTATGCCGCGGGATTTGGCCGTCTTGGCATACTCGGCCAGCAGGTCGGGCGTGCGGTGCGCCGACACAATCCGCTTTTCATACGCCACGCCGAACGTTTCGAGCGTCTCGGCGGCCGCCGACATCACCTCCCAGTCGCTCACCGACCCCATGATGACTCCTACCTTTACCATATTTCTTTCATTCTAAAATAATCCGCTCTAACGACAAACCGCTACAACACGACCATGTCATAGCGGCTTATTCCACCCCGGGGTCTGCGGCCATTCTCCGCAAGGGTTCCGTCACCCTCTCCGCCCCCGCATCCGAACTTTCCGGCCGGAAAAAACAGAGACACGACCCTTGTCGTACAAATACCAAAAGAGTCTTTACGGGCATAAATAAAATCACCGGAACCTTTGCGGCCGCCCCCGCGGCCAAACCATTCGTTCTTTAAAGGCGTAAAGATAATATATATTTACGGAAAATACAATGCCGCGCCCTTTTTTCGCGTCGTGACCTCCCGCAGCGGACCGCCGGAGCCGTTGCCGCACCGCCCGAATCGGCATCATGGCATCGGAACGGCCCCGTGCAGTACGGACAGAAGGCGGCACGCCTTCCCCATACATGCGTTACGGCAGGGGAAAATTCCCCTGCCGTAACGCAGCCACCGCTTTCCTTAGCCGCCGACGTACGGGGTTGCCGGCGGCGACGGTCACTTCCAGATGACGTTCACATACGAATCGCAGACAAGGCCGGAGGCATCCAGGTCCGGGTTGTTCCGCAGGTCGAGCGTCGTAATGTTGTTCTTCCCGCAGTCGAGGTACTCGAGATAGGTATTGTGCGATACGTCCAGCGAGACGAGCGCATTGGTATTGCAGACGAGCGTCGTAAGCCGCACCGCATCGCTCAGGTCGAGCGACGGAAGGCGGTTCTGGCTGCAGTTCAGGAAGTCGAGAACGGCAAGGCCGTCGGTCCGGAGCTCTGCAAGTTCATTGCCGTAGCACATCAGCGATTCGAGTGCCGTACAGCCCGAAACGTCCAGCAAGGTCAATGCGTTCTGTTCGCAGCGCACGGAGACCAGGAGAGGATTGTCCGAAAGGTCGAGCTCCGCAATACGGTTCTTGGCACAATCCACGCGTTCGAGTTTTTTACACCGACTCAGGTCGAGTGCGGCGATGGTCTCGTTGTACCCGCAGTCGAGGTCGCGCAGCTCCGTCGCACGGGAAACATCGAGCGACGCCAGGCTGTTGAAACGGCAGGAGAGGTCGGTCAGAGCGGTACAGTTCGATATTTCGAGAAGGGTCAGGCCGTTGTCGCTACAGTACAGGTCGGTCAGTTTCGGATTGGCCGACAGGTCGAGCGAGGTCAGCTTGCAATTCGCACAATAGAGTTTCGTCAGCTCCGGATTATCGCCGAGGTCGAGCGCAGTCAGGGGATTGCTCATACATGACAGCTCCTCCAGCCGGCCGTTCGCCCCGAGGTCGAGGCTCCGCAGCATGTTGTCGTCGCAGTCGAGGTCTCTCAAGGCTGGGAGGCCTGAGACATCCAGGTCGGTCAGCAGATTGCCGGAACAGTCGAGCATCTCCAACATCTCCAGTTCCCCGTCTCCCAAGACGAGGGCGGTCAGTCTATTACCGCTGCACTCCACATTGAACAGTTTCGGATTGCCGCTGATGTCAAGCTCCGTTATCTGGTTGTCCCGACAGCGGATAACAGCCAGATTCGGAAAATTTTCGATGCCCTTCAACGAAGTGATGTTCCGGCCGGACAAATCGTCCATATAGGAGACATCGACCGCCTCGCGCCGGGAGACCTTACCGTCGCCGTTCTTATCGAATTTGGCGACGAGATACGCGGCGAAAACCGCATCCGGCACCTCGAAGAACTCATCGGCCTCATAGGTGGTGAACATCTCCTCCGCCCCATAATAGAGGCGCTCTCCGTCCACTGCGTGCGGAAGCACCACGTAAGGACGAATGTAGTAGTCGGTGGCCGGCTGCAACCCTTCAATCCGCACCTCCAGGGTCCCTTCGACCGAACCGTCGTCGGTCATCGCGTCATCCACCGTAGGCTCCGGCTCCGTCGCCCAGCACAGCCCGCGGCGAACGATATGCTCCTCGTACACTCCGTAAATGACATCCGCATAGGTATCCTCTTTCCCGATGGGCATGATAATCTGCATGTCGGGCACGTAAACGCCCTCCGTACGGAAATCCGCTTCGCCGTCGGAAAAATAGGTATAGCCGTCGTCCGTCCGGACGAACCCCCTGAGATAATAGTGCGTCGACTCACTGAGGCCGGTCACGGTCGCCCGGTAAAGGTCGTTCCCGGCATCGTACGTACAAAGCCGGAACTCCCCGTTTTCGGTGCTGGGCGAACCGTCGGTATTCCAGCACACGCCGACCTCCTTGATGCGGGGGCCCCATGCCCTGCACACCACCTCAACGGACTGGTCGTACACCGTGAGACCCTCGACCGTTACTTTGGGCCGCTCGCGGTCGGTCGTAAACTGCACCTCGCCGCCGAACGTCGTCTTACCGTTCCCGCCGCGCGCATAGCTGCGTGCGTAATATTCGGTCTGGGGAGCAAGCCCGTCAATTTCGACCGCCATCCCCGGACCGGACAGGGCAATGGTCTGTTCGGTTCCCGGCGCAGGGTGTTCCGCCCAGCAGATGCCGACCTCGGCCTCTGTCGTTTCATCATAATATTCCACCTCGACATAGGCCATCACATCGGTCACGGCCACCACCCTTATCTCCGGCGGCGTCACGGTACTTCCCCCGTCCCCGCCGAACAGCTCGCCTATCTTCTCGCATGCGGTCAGCAGCAACGGCAGCAGAAACAGCGGCATTACGCTTTTCATCTTCTTCATACGCTTCGTCTTTTTACACGATTCCGTGCCGCAAAATTATCGTTTTCTTCCCCGTCGGTCAATATTATTATAAAAAATCGGACGGCAACGGGAAAAATGCACGGCCACCGGCAGACAAAAGCCGTCCGGGAAACGCACGTTTCCCGGACGGCCGAATCGTATCGCAAAGAACCGAAAGGTTACTTTCTGACAAGTGTTTCGCAGTAAGCGCAACGGTATGCACCCTCTTCGCCCTCGACGGGACGCATGAGCTGGGGCACGTTCTCCGAGTTGCAGATGCAGCGCTTATTGGGGCACTTCACACCTGCGGGATTCTCCTCCACGCTGACCAGCTGCGGATTCTCCATGCGTTTGTTCTCCCACTCGAACAGTTTGCAGATAAGGGCCATACGCATGAACTTACCGTTCTCTACCTCACGGAAATAAGCCGCACGCGGGTCCTTATCCACCTCCACGGCGATTTCGTTCACGCGGGGCAGCGGGTGCAGTACGGCCATGTTCTTCTTGGCGAGCTTCATCTTCTCAGCATCGAGGATATAGGTATCCTTCAGCGCCTCGTACACGGCCGGGTCGTCGAAACGCTCCCGCTGCACGCGCGTCATGTAGAGGATGTCGAGCTCCGGCATCACGCTCTCCATATCCCGCACCTCGGTGTAGGGAATACCCGCCTCGCGCAGCTCCTCGAGCACGTGCTCCGGCATCCTCAGCTCGTCGGGCGAAATCATCACGAAACGGATGTTATCGTAACGCATCATCGCCTTGGTGAGCGAATGTACCGTACGGCCGAATTTCAGGTCGCCGCACATACCGATGACGAGGTTGTCCAGCCGGCGCATTTCGCGCTTGATGGTGAGCAGGTCGGCAAGCGTCTGCGTCGGATGGCAGTGCGAACCGTCGCCGCCGTTGATAATCGGTATGTCGGTCACGCGCGACGCCACGAGCGGAGCGCCGTCTTTGGGGTGACGCATGGCGATGATGTCGGCGAATTTATTGATGGTCATTATGGTGTCGGCAAGCGACTCGCCTTTCGTTACCGAAGAGGTGCTTGCATCCGAGAATCCGAGAACATTACCGCCGAGTTCGAGCATCGCGGCCTCGAAGCTGAGGCGGGTGCGCGTACTGGGTTCGTAGAAGAGAGTGGCCAGCGTCTTGTTCTTGCATCTTTCAGTGTAAGCCGGACGGTCTGCGATGATGTCGAGCGCGAGATCAATAATCTCCTGCAGTTCCTGCATGCTCAGGTCGGTGATGTCGATAAGGTGATGCATAATAAACCTGTTTTATAAATTATGGTAACTGATGTTCTTCTTTCCATTCCGCCTGTGCGCCGGCGGCCTGCGGCGGCACCTTGCCGCACCGAAAGGACTACCGAATCGTCCCAATCCACGACTCGTCGCGCGGATTCGCACGGAAGGCCATCAGGCGTTCGATATCTTCCGGACGTATATATCCCTGCTCGGCAGCTACCTCGACAAGGGTATCGAAGTTCGAGAGGCTGTGGTTACGCACCTCCGCTTCGCGCAGATGGTCGAGACCGGTCTGCATGCCGTACGTGAATATGCTCGCTATGCCCAGCACTTCAGCTCCCGCTTCGCGGAGCGCCTTCACCACCTCGATGCAACTGTCGCCCGTAGAGATAAGGTCTTCTATAACAACCGCTTTCTGTCCCCTCTCCAGCCGGCCTTCGATGCGGTTCGTCCGGCCATGGTCCTTGGCGCTGCTGCGCACGTACCCCATCGGCAGGTCGAGCAGGGTGGCCGTAATGGCCGCATGGGCAATGCCGGCGGTACTCGTTCCCATCAACACTTCGCATTCGGGATAGAGTTCCTTCACCACACGGGCAAGGCCCGCCTCGATGTGGTCGCGCACCCGCGGTGCAGTCAGTGTCAGGCGGTTGTCGCAGTAAATCGGACTCTTTATCCCGCTCGCCCACGTAAAGGGCTCCCCGGGCCTGAGGAATACCGCCCCTATCGAAAGAAGGTCCTTCGCAATCTGTCTTTCGAGTTCTTTCAGTTCACCGGCCATGCCGCAGCAGCACCCGGCAGCATCAGCGGGTTTCCGGTCCATTTCCAAAGCCAAATCCATTTTTATGTCGGTTTAATTATTTAAAGTCAGGGTTATCTTCCGGCTGCCTACTGCATCATGAACTCCTTCACGCACCGGCGGTATGCCCCCACCGGGTCGGCGGCCTCCGTGATGGGACGCCCCACCACGATGTAGTCGGTGCCTATCTCCGCCGCACGGGCCGGGGTGGTCACCCGTACCTGGTCCCCCTTCGCACCGTCGGCAAAACGGACACCGGGCGTTACGGTCACAAAATCCGTCCCGCACGCCTCCTTCACCATGCCGGCTTCGAGCGGCGAGCAGACCACGCCGTCGAGCCCCGCCTCCTTCGCATTGCGGGCATACTGCACGATGGTATCGTTTATCGGAGCCTGGATAAGCAGCTCGCGCTGCATGCGCTCCTCGCTGGTGGAGGTGAGCTGCGTCACGGCGATGAGCAGCGGCCGCGTACCGTCCGGACGGGTAAGTCCCTCCAGCGCGGCACGCATCATCTCTATCGTACCGGCAGCATGCACGTTGGTCATGTCCACGTCCAGCCGTGCGAGCACCGACATCGCCTTCTTCACCGTATTGGGAATATCGTGCAGCTTGAGGTCGAGGAATATCCGGTGACCGCGCCGCTTTATCTCCTTCACTATCGAGGGGCCCTCCGCATAGAAGAGCTCCATGCCTATCTTCAGAAAAGGTTTCTCCTGGGTGAACAGGTCGAGAAACCGGAAAGTCTCTTTCGCGCCCGGAAAGTCGCACGCGATAATCACGTCTTTTGCCATTGTATTTATCTGTACTTTACTCAAAATTATCATCCGTTCCACTGCCGGGGACTCCCCCGTCGGCTCCCGCCTCCGGCAGCCGTTTCCCGCACACGCTGTCAGGCCACCCCGATGATGTCCCGCAGGCGGGCGATTCCCAACCGCTCCATCTCGGCCGGAAGCGCCTCGATGATCTCCTTGCAGGCATACGGATTGCGCAGATTCTCGGCTCCCACCTGCACCGCCGTGGCTCCGGCCATCATCATCTCGATGACGTCGCGGGCCGTCGCCACCCCGCCACACCCCATGACCGGAATCCGGCACGCTTTGGCCACCTGATAAACCATGCGCAGCGCTACCGGGAAGATGGCCGGCCCCGAAAAACCGCCCATGGTATTGGCGATGACGGGCCTGCGCGTACGCAGGTCGATACGCATGCCCAGCAGCGTATTGATGAGCGTCAGCCCGTCCGCTCCACCCTCCTCGCACGCCTTGGCGATGGACACGATATCGGTCACGTTGGGACTCAGTTTCATATATACGGGCTTTGTCGTGACGGCCTTCACGGCCCTGGTCACTTCATAGGCGCTTTCGGGCACCGTGCCGAAACTCATCCCGCCGTGCTTTACGTTCGGGCAACTGATGTTCACCTCAATGATACCCACCTGCTCCTGCGCATCGATTTTCTCGCAGCAGTAGGCGTAATCCTCCACCGAAAACCCGCTGATATTGGCCACCACCGGTTTGTGGAATATCTTCGCGATATGCGGCAGCTCCTCCGCTATCACAGTCTCGACGCCGGGATTCTGAAGCCCGACGGCATTTATCATTCCCTCGCGGCACTCCGCGATGCGGGGCGTCGGATTCCCGAAACGCGCCTCCCGCGTCGTCCCCTTGAAAGAGAACGAACCGAGTATGTCCAGGTCGTAAAACTCGGCGAACTCCGCACCGAAACCGAACGTGCCGCTCGCGGGTATCACCGGATTGTCGAGCCGGAGTCCACTGAGCTCCACCGACATATCCGGGCGGCACGCCGTATCCATTCCTTCCATCTTCATCGTTCCTCCCATATGATTTCGTCCGTCGTCAGCACCGGGCCCTCCTTGCAGATACGCTTGTTGCCGTTACGCGTATGGCAGGTGCATCCCATGCAGCCGCCGAAACCGCATCCCATCCGCTCCTCGAAGCTGAACTGCCCCGGCACCCGAATGGCCCCCGACAGCGCACGGAGCATCGGCATGGGGCCGCAGGCATACACGTAATCATAATCCGTACATCCGTCCGCAAGCACATCGGTGACGAAGCCTCGCATGCCGCGCGAACCGTCCGCCGTAGCGACCGTCACATCGACGCCGAGCGCCTCGAACTCCTCGGCATAGAAGACTTCCGAAGCCGTATTGAAACCGAGCACCACCGACACCCGACGTCCTTCGGCCAACAGCCTCTTGGCCAGGTTGTAGAGCGGAGGCACCCCCACGCCGCCGCCCACCAGCAGCGGCCGTTCGGTTTTCACGGCGGTCGAGAAACCGTTTCCCAGTCCGGTCAGCATATCGAGCTCCCCGCCCGCCGCCATACCGGCCATCTGCGCGGTACCTTCGCCGATTACCTTATAAATAAGCGTTATCGTATGCCCGTCGTAATCGCACACCGAAATGGGTCTGCGGAGAAACCGGCCCGGCAGCTCGATGTTCACGAACTGCCCCGGCGCCGTCAGGTACTGCGTATCGCCCTCTACCACCATCCGGTAAACCGTCTCCGTCAGCGGCTCGTTTGAACGTATCCTGTATGTCGCACGTTTATACATCGTCTTTCCCTTCTGAAATAAATCCGTTCTTTACGCCGCCCAATCATGCGCCGACAATGCCGCAGCCGCCCAAGGATGCGTCGCGGTAAACCTCGCGCCCGTCCACGAGCGTCATCACGTTCCGGCCCTGCACTTCCCAGCCCTCGAACGGCGTCGCATGTCCCTTGGAAAGGAAATCGGCGCTCTCTATCCGGTACCGCGCCCCGAGGTCGAAGACGGCAATGTCGGCCGGAGCGCCCGGAGCGATTGTCCCGCCCAGGCCGAACAGCCTGCCAGGGCCGACGCTCATCAGCTCCACAAGTCTTTCGAGCGACAGAACATCTTCCAGCACGAGACGCGTGTAGAGCACCGGGAAAGCGGTCTCCAGCCCTACGATACCGAATGCGCTGCCCGCAAGCCCCTTGGCCTTCTCGGCCTCGGAATGGGGCGCATGGTCGGTGGCAACGACCTCTATGGTACCGTCCTGTATTCCGCGGACAAGTGCGGCTCGGTCTTCGGCGCTCCGGATGGGCGGATTCATCTTGAAGCGCCCCTCCTCCCGCAAGTCCATGTCGGTCAGCACGAGGTAGTGCGGAGCCGTCTCACAGCTCACCGGAAGCCCTTCCGCCTTGGCCCTGCGGACGAGCTCCACGCTCTCCCTGGTGGAGACATGGCAGACATGGTAGCGGCACCCCGTGCGGCGGACGAGCTCGATGTCGCGCTCTACCTGCTTCCACTCGCTTTCGGAGCATATTCCTCGATGGCCGTGCAAGCGGGCATATTCACCGTCGTGTATATATCCTCCGTGCAGCAGGGAATTCACCTCGCAGTGGGCCACTATCGGTTTGCCCAGCCGGGCTGCCTCCCGCATCGCCGCCTCCATGACGGCATCTTCCTGCACACCGCGTCCGTCGTCCGAAAAGCCGACCACCTCATCGCGCATGGCCGCCATATCCGACAGTTCCCCGCCGCCGTTCTGCCGCATGGTGATGGTACCGTAAGGAACGACCTTCACGACCGCCCCCTGTCGTATCATTTCAAGCTGCACCCCCAGATGCTCCGCCGTATCGGGCGCCGGATTGAGGTTGGGCATCGTGCAGACCGTCGTATAGCCGCCCCGGGCCGCCGCACTGCTTCCCGTAGCGATGGTCTCCTTGTATGAGAAACCCGGCTCGCGGAAATGAACATGCACATCCACCAATCCGGGCAGCAAGTGCTTGCCGGAGACATCCACCGTCTCGGCCTGCGAAACGGACAGGTCGCCCACTCCGGCCACGACGCCGTCCTCCACCAAGACATCGGCACGGACAAACGCTCCGCCGGTATACACTTTTCCCCCTTTGAGCAGCTTTTTCATCCAGATATGTTTTTAAAAGAAATCTCCAAACGCAAGAGCGACCGGAACGCCTACCCAAAAAAAAGGCAGCTTGATTAGCTGCCTAAAAATTATCGGGAACGATGAGGGAAACGGCGATTGCGTAACCGGCGAAAAAGCTCTTGACACCGTTTTCCGCACGTTTATCTCTCTCCTTTTCCATCATCTCGTTTTCGTATCGCTTAAATTGGGACAAAGTTAGCACATTTCATACTCGATTCAAAATTTTCCGGTTATTTTTTCAGCCGGACCTCCATTCTCTTCCATCCACCTTCCCGACGACACACAGCCGGATTACGTCTCCGACAGCGTCCGCCCGACGTACCGGCCCTTTCCGGAGGCAGCCGAAAACACACGGAACGGACAGGTGCTCCGCTCTGCGGCCCCCTGTCCGTTCCGTCAAATCCATTCCGGCGTCAACCCTCGGAAGAGTTACTCCACTGCCGCATGGGCACCTCTATGACGAGTATTTTCGCATCGGTCTCCGCCTCCACATCCGCATACTCCAGACCGGTCAGACCTATCGCATCGTTCTCGTGGAGCGACGAACCCGCTATCAGCACATCGCCGGACACCACAAAGATATAGACGCCGTTCGTGTCGATACGTACCTCGTACCGAATGGACGTACCGGCATCCAGCGCCGCCATCTCCACCCATGCCCGCTGGTTTATCTTCAGCACATGTTCGCCCCCCTCGGGAGAGGCGACGGGCTGCCATCGGTTCCGCCCCACCTCCTCCAGTTTCACCTTGGAGTAGGCCGGTTCCAGCTCATACTCCTGCGGAAATATCCACATCTGTATGTAGGAAAGGGGGGTGTTTCGGTCATGATTATAGGAGTTATGCACCATTCCGCGCCCTGCGCTTATGATTTGCGCCTCGCCGGTGGAAACGGTCGTAATGTTGCCGATGTTGTCACCGTGGTCGATAGCCCCTTCGGTAGGGATGAACACGATTTCCATATTGTCGTGGGGGTGCGATTTAAAGCCTTCGCCGCCTTCAATCGTATCGTTGTTCAACACTCGAAGCGCTCCGAAGTTGATACGGCGCGGATCGTAGTAATTTGCAAAACTGAAGGTGAAATAGCTCTTCAGCCAACCGTTGTCGGAAAACCCCCTGCTCCCCGAACGGTGAATTACTTTCTCCATATGTACTCTATCTACGACACCACTAAATACAAAAATCGTTCCACTCGCATCAAAAGAGGAAGGCTAAATACACATCCAGACAATTAAAATCCTATAAATAAGCAATTTAGCAGAACACATACCGTATCGTTCCATACCGGAACGCCGGGTGAAATCCGGTGCAAATGTAACGTTTTTCGAATATTTTCCGGCCCGAAAGGAGAATCGGAAAGACAAAAAACGGCCACCGCCGATAAAAGTGGCACGGTTTTTATAACGACCGATTCATAACGGCAACCCGCTAAAAGTCATAACCAAAACAAAGACATTATGAAGAAATTGTACACGACAGCAACCGCCCTGCTCCTGGCAGCGGCCTCGTTCGCACAGACGCCGGCCATCACCGACGACATCGAAAAAACCACCAAAGCCGTCATGGAACAGGCCGCGACGGAGGCCGATTCGCTGCAAAAAGCCTCACCTTGGAAAAGCAGCGGTACGGCCGGGCTCAGTTTATCGCAGGCATCGTTCTCCAACTGGAACGCGGGCGGCGACCCGGCAATTGCCGTGAACGCCTCCTTCAACTACAGCCTCGACTACAACGACGGCAGCAACCTTTGGACGAACCGTCTGGAACTCGCCTACGGCATCAACCGCACGAGCACGGACGGAACGCGCAAAACCAACGACAAGATATACCTCTCCTCCAACTACGGCCGGCTGATAGCCCGGAAACTGTACGCCGGTGCGACGGCTACTTTCAACACCCAGTTCGCCAAAGGATACGACTACAAGGTCTCCTCCACGGAATACATCTCCGACTTCATGGCCCCCGGCTACCTCTCCGTCGGCCTCGGCCTGACCTACACCCCGACGGCATGGCTGACCGTCATCGTCTCCCCGGCGACCTACCGGGCCACGTTCGTGTGCAACGACAGGCTCTCCGACGCGGGTGCGTTCGGAGTAAAAAGCGGCCACCGCATCCTCAACGAGTTCGGCGCGAACATCCGGGCGGAGGCGAAAACGACGCTCTGGAAAAAACTGTCGCTCTACTCGCGCCTGGAACTCTACTCCAACTACCTGCACAATCCGCAGAACATCGACATCAATTGGGACATACAGCTCGATTACGCCCTGACCGGATGGCTCACCGCCAACCTCTATGTCAATATGATATACGACGATGACATCCTCTTCGGCAAGACGGCCGATACGCCCGGTTCGCCGCGCCTCCAGATAAAAGAGGTGCTCGGCATCGGTTTTCAGGTGAATTTCTGATGCCGGCACAAAGGAAGGAAACGCCGCAGGGAACACACGGCAGCGGACGATTCCCTAACCGGCCGGAACAGGGGACGGGATTGCAATCCCGTCCCCTGTTCCTTGTACGGAAAACGGACGGACAGGAGAGGAATATCCGCAAAGTTGCGTTACTTTGTACTCCATGAAACTGTTCTACATCATTCTCGGAAGCACGGCGCTCGCTCTCGGTATGCTGGGCATCTTTCTGCCGCTGCTTCCCACCACCCCTTTCCTGCTGCTCTCCGCATGGTTCTACTGCAAAGGGTCGGACAGGCTCTACGGATGGCTCATGAGCCACCCTTATCTCGGCTCCTACATACGCAACTACCGCGAAAAAAGGGCCATCACGCTGCAAAGCAAGGCGACGGCCGTCTCGCTGATGTTCGTCACCATTCTCATCTGCATCCTTTTCGTGGCGGAATCCCTGTGGCTCAAAATCCTGTTGGCCGCAATATTCGCGGCGGTCTCGTGGCACATCCTCTCCTTCCGCACGATGCGCCGCGACGAAAACCTCCGCCTCTTCCGTGTCAGAAAAGCAGGCGAAATCGGCCGTACAGCAGCCCTCCTGCACGGCGAAACATCGGTAGAGGGAGACCAAAACGAACCGTGCGCCGCAGCCATCGCGGCACGCATGAAGAAAGGATACGAATATTACCTGCTCCGCGCCGACGGTACCGACGTAGGGTGTGCAGTGCTGAAACCCTGCGCCGACGGTACACTGCTTCTCGACAGCCTCCGCATCGCCGAAGGAGCACGGGGCAAAGGATATGCCCGCGACACCTTCCTGTTCATCGACTATTACGGCCGTTACCGGGAAGTGCATACCGTACGGCTTTCGGTGGACAAACGCAACGGACGGGGAATCGCCGTCTGCGTGAAGAGCGGCTTCATGATTACCGGCAGCGGGCCCGTGCAAGCTCCCGACGGTAGCGTAAGCGAACACTATTTCATGGAAAGGAGCCTCCTGCCGCCCCGAAAGCGGTAGGACGGAAGTCCTGTCCGATATCTACCCGAAAAGTCGCGGCCGACGCTCCCCTGCTCCGGTCACAACCGCTTTCCCTACGCCGCCCGCGACATCCCATGTATCCGCAGATGCGATAACAACGATTGCATCCTCAGACCGCATTCCCGAGGGAAACTCCGTGTACGCTGCCGACAGTTTGTGATACGGCATCAAACCGCATTGTGCAAAATTTCCCTATCTTTGTTCCGGACTCCCGTCATCTGCACGCGCCAGTCCAACGAAACGCTCCGCAACCGTGGTTCCCGTCCGTTTTCATATCCATACGTCCCGCCTGTTACGCTCCCTTGCCGGAACGTGCATTTCGCTGGCACTCTGCTTCCTGCTCTATACCGTTCTCGACGTCAATGTACTGGACCATCTGGCGCCGCAGGACGACGAAGCGGACGTCATCAACTACTTCTACTCGATTGAGAACCGGGGGCCCGACACGGAAGCTTATAGCTGCTTTTACGACGACCGCATCGTGCTTTTCGACCTGGAAGGAGAGAAATCGCGGGCAGCCATCGCCGAGGCCATCGAACGCATAGACGCCTGTGCTCCCGCAGCCATCCTGCTCGACGTCATCTTTCCGGCAGCCGCCACGACGGATACCGCCGAAGACCGACGGCTACGAAATGCGGTCACCGAGGCCCGCAACCTCTATGCGGCCTGCCGGCTGACCGACGGGGAGACGGAACGGTCGTTCTTCGTGACAGACGGAAACATACCCGAAGGGCTCGTCAACCGCCTCACCTATTTCCGCCCTGCCGAGACAGAACAGGGCGATACCATCCCTTATCTGCCCTATCTCGCAACCGGAACGACAGGCACGCCCGACCCGTACCGGACGGTGAACTACTTCGACAAGGAGTTCTTCACGACGGGCATCTCCCAACCGCTTCTTCCCGACGACATCCGGGGACGGTTCGTGCTGGTGGGTGACCTGAAAGACCTGCGCGACACGCACGACATGCCCTTCCGCATAGGAGGGACGCACCGCGTACCGGGCACCGTGCTGCTGGCCCATACGCTCTCCACCATCCTGCACGATACGTGGGTGGTGAAGCTCGCCCCGGTCTGGGGCGCGGCCGCCGCTTTCGTCCTGACATTTCTCTTCACATATTTCTGCTATGCCGTCCGGGAAAGCCGGCGCCTTCACCCCCGCTGGGCCAACTTTATCGAAAGTGCGGCCCGCATCCTGCTCATCGTACTGCTGATGCTGGCCGGATATTGCCTCTTCTCGAAATACGGAGTGGTACTGAACCTCGTCTATACGATGTTCGCCCTGGCGCTGACAGGCTTCGCGGCAGACATCGTCGAACTGGCCGGATGGGTTCGGGGGAGACACCGTACACGCAAACGCTCCGGACGGACGAAAAAAAACGCAACAGATGAAACGGACAATCCGTAAAATGCTGGGCCTGCTGGTCTCCCTGTTTCTGGCGGGAACCCTCTCCGCCCAAAGTTACCGCGTCGCTTCGGTGAACGGCGACGCCCACTGCCTGCGTGCGGGCCAATGGGATGCACTGACCCCCAGAGAAACCCTCTCCGCGGAGGATATAGTACGCATCGGGAAACACTCCGTGCTGTCGGTCATCGACCGGGACGGCAACAGACTTTACGCCCTCAAGGAGCAGGAAGAAGCCCCGCTGGCCGAAATCATCGAGGCTCAGCGCCGTTCGGCCCTCGGCCGTTTCGCCACCAATTTCCTGCGGGCACTGACCCGCGGCGATACGGAAAAAATCAGCCACGAAGCGACCGTATCCTACAAAGACCTCAACGCCGACGGAGCCATCCATGCCGCCGTCGTCACCCTCGACTACCGGTCGGCCTACCCCCTGTCGATGGTGCTGGTGGACGAACAGACCGGAGCGGAAATCAGCGGCCGCGCCCCGATGGGCCGACGTTTCTTTTTCCGCATCACCAACCGGGGAGATATCCCGCTGTTCGTCAATGTTCTGGACATCGCCTCGGACGGAAGCCTTTATGACTGCCTGCCCATCGACGAAGGCGGTACCATGCTGCACCTGCTGGTCCCGGGCAACAGTACGGTCGACTTCCGGCAGTATCCGATGGAGTTCTCCGAACCGGCCGGAACCGACCTCCTCGTCCTGACGGCCTACGACCGGCCGTTCGACCTGCGCCGCGTGGCCGAAGCGCTCGGCATGAATCGACCGGCAGACGCATCGCCCGACGGCGTCGGCATCTTCCGGATGCCCCTCGAAGTAACAAATCCTTAACCGACATACGGCTACGACATGAAACGATTCCTGTTATTTAGTCTCCTGTCCCTCTTGCTGCCGGCAAGCGCCCCGGCACAAATCTCCCTGCGTGCCGCACAGGACCCGGATACCGAACTGTGGGGCTTCGTCGATGCTCGGGGCGAATGGGCCATCGCTCCCGCATTCGAAGAGTGCCACCCCTATTCGTTCAGCAGCGGATTCCGCCTCGGTTCGGTCAAATATAAAGGACGCTGGGGCTGCATCGACCGCAAAGGAGCGTTCGTCATCCGTCCCGTATTTTCCTACGGCGATTCCTATCTGGCCGGACAGCACCTGCTCGCAGGTACCCCGGTAGGCAGGGTACTTTACCGCATCCAGGACCGCGACACGGGAAAATGGGGATTCGTCAATCACCTCGGCAACTGGGCCATCCTGCCCCGCTACGAAGACTGCCATCCCTATTCGTTCGGCGAAGGCATCAACTTCGCCAGCGTGCAATACCGCGGCAAATGGGGATGCATCAACAAAAAGGGCGAGTTCGTCGTCAAACCCGTCTTCTCTTACGGCGACTCCTACCTGGCCGGAATGGAGTGGCAGAACTCTCCGGACTATGCGGTCGTCCCGGCCTCCCAGGTGGCCAACTATGTACCCGACGGGACAGACATGAATCCGCAGACCACGACTGCCCGGAACCTCGCCGAACACGCGGCGGACACGACGGTACGGACACCCGCCGAAGATGCGGCCCCGCCGGCCGCCGTGACGCCTCCGACAGTGGCCATCCTGAGTCCGAAGGATGGTACGGGTTACGACCTGGACGAGGTGGTCATCCGTTACGAGGCGAAAACGGCCGACGGCAAAGCGCCGGAAATCATGGTCTCCATCGACAACGAACCCTACGACATGACTGCCAAGGGGGTACGGCGCGTGGGCGACGAGCTGCGGCTGAAACTGCCTTCCAAAGAGGGAGTGCGCCGCATTCAGTTGATTGCCAAAGATTCGCGCGGGCTGAACAGCGAGCCCGTCTACCTGACGCTCCGATATACGGGCGAGCAACTCAAACCCGCGCTGCACCTGCTCGCCGTGGGGGTGGGACAATACGACGACCCGAACATCGCCGACCTCGCACATGCGGCCAAAGATGCGAAGGATATCGCCCGGGCAGTGGCCGGAGCCAACCCGGAGGGATACCGCAAAATCGAGGAACCGATTCTGCTGACCGATGCCCATGCTACGGCCGTCAGCCTGAAAACGGCGCTGATGCAACTCGCCCGCAGCGTCCGGCAGGACGACGTGGCAATCCTCTATTTCTCGGGACACGGAGCGCAGGAGAACGACGAGACCTATTTCCTCACCTCCGACGCCGTGGAAGGGAATCTCTATGCCACGGCTGTAAATTTCAACGATATCCGCACGGCCATGCGCATCCTGGTGGACAAGCACTGCCGGGTAGTCGTCTTCATGGACGCCTGCCATGCCGGGGCGCTCTATAACACGAAGTCCATCTCGCGAACGCTTCAGTTTGCCCAACCCGGCGTCATCGGTTTCTATTCGAGCACCGATTCCCAACAATCCAACGAGGCCGAAAAGTGGCAGAACGGAGTCTTTACCCGCGCCCTGCTCGACGGTCTTGCCGGAGAGGCCCGCGACGGGCAGGGCAACATCACCACGCTCGAACTGGAACGCTACATCAAAACGACCGTCGCCAACGAAACCGACGGCATCCAAACGCCCATCGTAGAGAACAACGTAGGAGATTTCATCCTTTTCTACGAATAACCGCAGACAGACTGCCGCAGGAGCGATGCCTGCGCAGCAGTCCGATACGGAACGACAGAAGCTTCCGGAACCCGCCGACCGGAACCGGCAGGAAACCGCCGCCTCTCCGCAGACTGCTGCCGGGAGGGGCGGATACCCCGTACAAACAGGGCAAAAGAACACGCAGCCGTCCGCCGGCGAGGCGTCCTGTCCCCTTTCCGCCGCAGGAACAGCACACAGGAAACAGCACATAAGAACTAATTATCAACCATTTACTTTATTTGCACCATTTCTATCGGATTTTCGCCGGTTCTGCGTATCTTTGTAACAGACAGTTGCAGGCCTGTAATCCGGGAAATCTCCTTTGGCACACCGGCCTGTCCGGTCTTAGGCTACACTTGTTCGGCGGAGCCGGAACGCTTCCGCCATCGACCATACCGACGGACATGAACATGGGACGAACCCTTGCGAATATCACCATCGCACTGTGCCTCACGGCACTTTCCGCATCGTGCGCACACGACAACGCATACGTCGATATCGACGACCCCGGCATGCACGACATCGAACTGTCGGGTACCAATCCCTTCACGGTCAATTTCCGGGCGAGCGCCGAATGGTATGCACGCATCTTCTACGAACAGGGCGACACGACACGGTGGCTCAACGTCACGCCGCTCTCCGGAAGTCCAAACATCACTTCCGTAACCATCATGGCCAAATCGGCCAACTACACCGGCAGCGACCGCCATGCCGATGTGGAGATAAAGCTCCCCGGAAATGTCGGAACGCAAATCCGGGTAACGCAGCCGGCCGTCGCCAGACCCAGGCAGCTCTCCGGCATCAGACGCACCCTCATCGGCGGAACGCTCGACGGGCCGGCGGAACTCTCTTTCGAATACGCAGACGAATCGGACGAGGTAACCTCCTTCACGACGGGAAGCGGCAACGGCGCCGTCACCTATTCGGTGGAGAAGGGCAGCTCCTCGGGTACCGTCACGATGGCCTCCGGAGGAAGCGAAAGCAGCTTCCAGATAAAAATGCTCGACGGACGCGCATACGGGTATGAGAATCTGGAGTGGTCTTTCGCCGACGCGAATACGGGCATCATCCTCAACCGGTCCACCGTATCGATAAGCCTCAGCTACGACAACAGCGAGGACAAGCTCCTGCAAAAAATCACGCGCAACGAGACAATGAGCATGCGCAACGGAGAGACCCTCGATACGGCGCAGGTCATCAACGAAACGTTCGACTACTTCTACGACAATCTCCGCGTGGACAGCATCTGCCACATCACCACCTACAATCCGAACGACGAGGCGAAAATGGTGCAGGATACCGTCCAATACAAGCTGAACTACCCGACACAGGAAACGGGATATCAGGACAACAACCTGACAACCAACGTATGGAACATCTTCGTCCTGCCGGAGGCACAGGGTACGCCGTTTTACTCCCTCACCGGTTTCTGGCTGCTGGGACTGACGGGCGACCCGCAGAGCAACTTCCCCGAAAGCGCCGATATCACGACGCAGATACATTCTCAGGAAGGACTGCAAACCTCGTGGCCAACCCGATACCTCTACTCCTACCACCGCAACGGGGACGAACTCTCCGACGCCGCAACGGATATTGTCTTCCCGTCATCCACCCCCCGGCTGACCATGACCTTCTCCTACGAAACGCCGGCCGGCGACGGAGAGGAGGGCGACGACATCTGACACCCGGCCGCCGGTACAACATACATCCTTCCAGCCACAGAACCACACCCGGCCCGATACCTTTCCGGTACCGGGCCGGACCGTAAACCGCCTCCGACAGCCGAACTCCTTTCTGACCGCAACACGTCCGTATCTTCCTCCCTCCTCTTGTTCGCAACGTTACCGTACGCTATCCCCCTACCGGACGGCAATACCCGCACTCCCCTGGTCCCCTCCTGCCTCTTCAAGTCCGCGCACACGTTCTCAGGCTCCTGCCAAATGCACTGAACTTCGTTTTTTGCGTTCATTTTATCATATTTTTTCCTCATATAATATTAAATTTTATTTACCTATTTACTTTTGCATAGAACTTATTGTACAATGTCAGTTCCATTTTCTCCATTAATCACTCAACCAAAAACACCTGACTTCATGAAAAAACTCCAATCCATCCTATGGATGGCAGCGGCAGGCTTTCTTGCAACAGCCTGCGAGATACCAACACAATATGAATACGTCCGCCTGAGCGACGCCGCCTGTACATTCCTCGCCGACGGAAACATACCCAAAGCCATCGAAGTGGCAGCCTCCGGGCCATGGAGTGCCGAAACGGGCGCTTCGTGGCTCACCGTCACGGAAGAGGCGGAGGGCATCGTCCTCGCCGCTGCAGACAACAAAGCGGATTCCGAACGGCGGACCGAAATCACCATTGCCTGCGGACAAGCTACCGCACATATCACCGTTATCCAGATGGCTCCGGAACACCGAACCAACCGTTACCGTATCCTCAAAACCTTCGACATGGGAGCCGTCCTGTCGAAAAACGGACGCTACGCTGCCGGAAACGTCAAGACCGTGAGGACAGACGACGTATGGGAAAACCGTCCGACCGTCATCGACATCGAAACCGACGAATGGATACAGTTCGGACCGCTGCCCGATGACCTCTACTGCATCGAAGTCCCTTTCGCCGTATCGGACGAGGGCACCGTTTTTTTCTATGATTCCAACACGAACGGATGCATCGGATTCGACATCTCCGGGAATGCCTTTACTCCGAAGGCTCCCGCCGGACAGACGACCATTCCGCAGGTACAGAGCATTTCGGCCGACGGACGCATCTGGGTCGGCTGGGGCCATCAGCCGGGCAACCTCTACCAACCCATCCGATGGATTGACGGAGAACCGGAGATACTGCCCGTACCGCCGCTCAATTTCCGCGACGCCCCATATGTGACAGGTGTCACGGTCCGCGGATGTTCCGCCGACGGTTCGGTCATCTACGGCAGCACGTGGGACAACCTCGACTTCGGAATGCTCTACTGGAAAGACGGCAAGGTCGACTGGGTCGGCAGCGACGTCCGCGAAACGCAAACCGTACAAATAGATAACGGTATAGGAGAAACCATCGACTACCGTCTGGTAAACGGCATGATCGCTACCGCCGAATACACCAAAATAAGTCCCAACGGCCGATGGATTGCCGGAGCCTACCGGACGGAAAAACTGGCCGGCAACGACATAGCGAGAACCCAATATCCGGCCTTTTTCAATACCGAAACGGGAAAAACAACCATAGTCACGGACTTCGGCGAAGGTTACGCATCCCACGCGACGGACGACGGCCTGGGCATCATCCTGCTCGGAACCTTTCTGCCGAGTTCGGGTATCGTGTACGACATCGAGCATCAGGTGAGCCTCGGCTCCGTAGAGGAATGGGTGTCCGACAATTACGGCATCGTCATTCCGACGGGGTACATCACCTACATCACCCCCGACCGCTCGCGCCTGATGGGCAATGTTCTGGAAAGCACTGCGGTCGGAACACGTGTCGTAAGCTGGTATGTGGCTCCGCCCCTCGAAAAATAGCCGACGCCCGTGCATACACACAACAGCAACACATTTTCCAAACGAACGAAATCGAAGAAAGCAACATGAAAAAAACAGTATTGGGGGCCGCTGCACTGCTCCTCGCCGCAGCTTGCCAGCCTACCGAACAGGAAGAACGCTCCCTCAACGTATCGCCGACCGAACTCTCGTTCACCGCGGTCGGGGCAGCATCCCAAACCGTTACAGTGACCGCCAACAACGTGACCTGGGAATACACCGTTCCGGCGGTTTCGCAGGAATGGCTTTCTGTAACACAACAGGGCACTACGCTCACCGTCTCCGTCTCGGACAACCAACTGGCCGAAGAACGGATAGGCCAAATCCGGATAGATGCGACCGACAACAGCAAACTTCCCGCCCGCAGCGTCACGGTAAGGCAGGAGGCGAATCCCGAACCGCCGCAAGTCTCTCTTTCGGTCGAACCTGCCTCGCTGACATTTCCGGCCGAAGGGGCCGCACATCAGCAGGTGACCGTAACCGCCGAACCCGAATCCATGGAATGGAGAGCCGAATCCGATGACGACGCACAGGGATGGGTAACGCTGACGCAGGAGAAGGGGCAGTTGACCGTCGCCGTCTCGGACAACCCCGAAACCCGGCGCAGGACAGGCAAAGTCGTCGTAACGCCGCAGCATACCGCCGCCTCCCCGAAAGCCATCGTAATCGTTCAGGAAGCGAAGGTACTTCCACCTTCCCTCTCCGCCGATACCGAAGGCCCCATCGCATGGGAATACGACAACGATACGGGAACCGTCATCAACATCGCTGCCGTAAACGTCCAGTGGAGCGCAAAAGCCGTCGATGACGACGGGAGCACGCTTCCCTGGCTGAGCGTCTACCAGGCAGAGGATTACATCAATGCGGTTCCGCAGCGTAATACGGACAGCGCACCGCGGTCGGGCTTCATCGTCATTACGGCCGACCGGGAGGAGGTGGCCGAACTCCGCATCCCGGTCTCCCAGGGCGGAGCACCCGACCATCTCTCTACCCTGACCGGCGACCTCGACCTCATGACGCTGGACTTCGACCACGGTTACTCCACGCTGATGCCGTATGCACCCGACGACACCATGATTCCCGTAAGCACATGGGACATCAATATACTGACCGACGGAGTGACGCCCTCCATGGGCGGTATCGAAGGTTCGGGACACCGGCTCCACTTCATGCCCGTCACGGAACGAATCGAGATGAACGACGACGACATGTACATCCTCCCCGACGGGGAATACGAAATCGTTCCTGCACCGCTCGATTCCGATGGGAGCGGAGTTTACAAAGCTCCGTGGACTATCGAACAGGGCTCGGAGGGAGAAACGGTATGGTCGAAATACATGGGATTCTGGTATCTGGAATACCGCGACAACGAAGTCGTCGGTGCAGCGCCCGTCGTATCCGGCACCGTTACCGTAACCAAAATGGAAGGGTTCGAAAACTCCTACGTCTTCGAGTTCGACCTGCTGGACGATATCGGCAACAGGCTCACTGGAACATATTCCGGCTCTATCGGCCTCAACGTAAACGGGAGGCAACTTCCCGATTAATCCACGGACTCCGACCGCAGGTACCGGTCGAAAATAAAGGAGAAGGCCGCAACCCGATGGTTGCGGCCTTCTCATATACCTTACGGAACATCCGTTCCCTGCCGTCCGCTTCGTCTGCGGCCGAAGGTCAATATCTGAAACTGCTGCCGCCTATGAATTCGCGCAGTATAGAAGCATGAGGAATCTCCACCGACGATATGTTCAGAAAGTTATCGAGGAACTTCAGCAGTCTTTTGGCCTCTCCATATTCGGGCACCTCATTTTATCTCGGCGACATCGCTCATTCTGCTCGAAAACGACAGCCACCGTATCCTGCCTGGGGCTGCCGGATACGCCGAAGGCGGCGGAAATATACTTCCGCCGCCTTCGACTCAAGAAGACAGAGGCTATAAGGTATCGGTGATATCCCACACGAAGGCCCTCATGCCCTGCATCTGCGTCTCTTTTTCCAGCTTGCGCAGGGCCTCCATCACACGCGGCATCTTCTCATCCTCGACCATGGCAATGATGGTGGAGTTCATGGCCGGCCACGTATGCGTGCCCATGTGAGGCTCACCGTCGAAAGACCCCCTCCCGTGCGTCAGCGGAAAGAGCGTAAAGCCGCGGACAGTATAGTGGTCGAGCAGGCCCTCCACACGCTCGGTAAGCGTCATATTGTATGAAATGAACAGTGCTTTCATCGTTTTCTATGTTTATGATGAACGTCCGGCGGGAATCTTCTCCCCGCCGGAACGCATCTCGTTTATGCTTCAGGCGTAGTGCCGTTGATATACGCTTCCCGCATCATCCGGCGGCGGCGCTTGACGCCCGCACCTCCGAACAGCGAGTACATGACCGGAACGGCCACGAGTGTGAGGATAGTCGAGAAAGTAAGACCGCCGATGACGGCCACACCCATCGGCTGCCACAGCTCGGAACCTTCGCCGAGACTCAGCGCCATCGGGAACATACCGAGAATGGTGGTCAGCGAAGTCATCAGCACAGGACGCAGACGGCTCTTGCCGGCAGCTATCACGGCCTGATTGATACCGTAGCCGCGCTCGCGCAGGAGATTCGTATAGTCCACCATCACGATACCGCTCTTCACCACGATACCGACGAGCATAATCGCACCCAACAGGGCCATAAGGCTCAGCGAAGTACCCGTCAGATAGAGGGCGAAGAAGACGCCCGGTACGGCGAGCAGAATGGTAATCATGATGATGAAGGGGTTCACGAAGGATTCGAACTGGGTGGCCATTACCACGTAAACCAGAATGACTATCAGCACGAAGAGCACGATGAGGTCGCCGAACGACTCCTGCTGGTCTTCGAGCGTACCGCCCACTTCGATGAATACGTCGTCGGGAAGCACGTAGTCGGCCAGTACCCCGTTCACCTCGTCCACCACAGAACCGAGTGCGACGCCGTCGCCAAGCATCATGGTAACTTTAACGACTCGCTGACGGTCTTCACGCTCGATGGTAGGCGGAGCGAACTCCTCAACGACAGTACCTACGTCACCCACCCGGATGGCCTTGCCCGACGAGTTGTAAAGGATGATATCCTCTATATCCTGCACCGAGAGACGATAGGGTTTGGCGTAACGCACGATGATGTCGTACTCGTCGCCGTCTTCGCGGTATTTGCTGGCGGTATATCCGTTGATACGGTTACGGATGGCGGTCGAAACGGTCGCGGTGTTGAGTCCGTAGTAAGCCAGCATGTTGCGGTCGAGCTTCACGTTGTATTCGGGACGCATGTCCTCGCGGGAGATAATCACGTCGCGGGCACCGTCGAGCTTTTCCATCTTGCTCTTGAGGTCGGCCGCAATGGCGTTCGTCTCATCGAAATCGTAACCGAATACCTTGACCTCCACATTCGCGGCGTTGCCGATACCGCCGCCACCGCCCGAACCGCCGCCGGGCGTTACGGTGAACCGTTTCAGTTCAGGTATCTTGGCCAGCTCGGCACGCAGCTCGTCGCTGATGAGGAATATCGACTTCTCCCTCTCGTGCGCCTTCGGGAATTTCAGCGTATAGTTAATGATGTACGAACCCGACGTGTTCATGGCCGAAAAAGCGGTCGTCTCCGAAGCGGAACCGGCACTGGCCGATACGCGTTCCACATAGGGATACATTTCGAATATCATCGTATCTATCTGGCGCGCTATCTTCTTCGTGTACTCGAGCCCCGTATTCTGTTCGAGTTCGACCTTCATGCTGATGGAGCCGTTATCGGACACGGGCATGAAGTCGCTCGGCACTTTGGTCGCCACAAACAATCCCACCAGGAAGATGACGAACACGGAACACATCACGACCGCCCGGTGGCGTACGGCCCACGTAATGATGGATGCATACCAGTTGTCGAGGTTGTCAAGGAAACGGTCAATCGGCTTGAATATCACACCGAGTCCCTTATACGTATGCATGTAGTTGCCCTTGAGCAGCTTCGCCGAAAGCATAGGCGTCAGCGAAATGGCCGTCAGGGTGGATATCGTCACGATGATGGAGACCATCCAACCGAGCTCCCGGAACATGATACCCGACATGCCCGACACGAGCGTAAGCGGCAGGAACACGGCAACGACCGTCAGTGTCGTCACGATGACCGACAGCCACACCTCGTTGGTACCGTATATGGCCGCCTCCTTGGCCGAAGAGCCCTTTTCCATGTGGGTGGTGATATTCTCCAGTACCACGATGGCATCGTCCACGACCATACCGATGGCGATGGAGAGCGAACTGAGCGAGATGATGTTGATGGTACCGCCCGTCAGATAGAGGTAGATGAAACCGGCGAGTAGCGAGATAGGTATCGTCACGCAGATAATCAGCGTCGCCCGCCACCTACCCAGGAACACGAGGACGACGAGGATGACGAAGATGAAGGCGAACATGATGGTCTCCGTCAGCGAGGAGATACTGTCACGGATATTCTCCGAACCGTCCATCAGGACGCTTATCTCGATGTCATTCGGCAGATTCTTCTGAATGGACGGCAGCGTCTCCATTATCTGGTCCACAATGCTGACGGTATTCGCCCCGGCCTGTTTCTGTACGACGACACGCACGCCCTTGCGGCCGTTGATGCGCTCATCGAGCGTCTCCTCTTCAATCGTATCGCGTATCTGGGCCACGTCGCGCAGGAAGATATCGCGGCCTCCGTAACTCGTCACGAGGATGCCGTAAAGGTCATCGCTGGAGTTGAACTCGCCGTCGGTCTTGACATTGATGGTGTTGTTGCCGATATCAATCGTACCGGCCGGTACATTGACGTTTTCGGCGGCTATCACCTGTCCGAGCTGTTCGACAGTCAGGTTGTAGGCCTCCATCTTACGCGGGTCCACATAGACCTGTATTTCGCGCTCCGGCGCACCCATCATGCTGACCGAACCCACGCCATTCACACGGTTGAGGCGGTTGACGAGCTGGTCGTCCAACAGTTTGTAAAGACCGTTATAGCTCTTGTCGGCCGTCACCGAAAGCACCATGACCGGAATCATGGAACTGCTGAACTTGTACAGTGTAGGATTGTCCACTTCGTCGGGCAGGAACGTGCTTACCCGGTCGATGGCGTCCCGGATGTCGTTGGCCGCCACATCGAGGTCGGTACCCCATTCGAATTCGAGCGAAATGAGCGAAAAGTTGTCCGACGATTTGGAGGTAATATCCTTCAGGTTATCCACCGTGTTGAGATTGTCTTCCAGTACACGGGTCACGTTGGTCTCTATATCCGCAGCGTTGGCCCCCTCGTAGGTCGTGATGACCGATATGGTAGGCATATCCATCTCCGGATACATGTCGATGGCGAGGTTGCTCAGCGAAAAAATACCGAGTATCATCACCATCAGGAATATCAGGACCGTAGAAATAGGCTTCCTGACCGCACTCTCATATATCTTCATTGTTTATCCTTGTTTCGTTTGGTGTTTGAATTGTCCGGGCAGCCGACCGCCCGGACGGATGAAAGCCTACTGCTGCGCTCCTTCGATGACCTGCACCTTCATGCCGTCGAGCAGACGGGCGGAACCGGCGATAACGACCTTCTCCCCTTCGGCAAGACCGGCGAGCACCTCTATCCGGTCACCTACCTGACGGCCCGTGGTCACGAAGCGGCTCTCTACGGTACCGTCGTCCTTCAGGACGTAGACATACTTGTCGTTGGTCCCCGTCTGGCGCTGGATAGCCACGTCGAGTACGGTCACGTTATCCACCTCGCCCATGTTGAAGGTCGTGCGGGCATACATGCCCGGACGGAGTGTCAGTGCGGAGTTGCCTACGGTTACCTCCACCTCGAACGTACGCGAAGTCGGGTCGATGGCCGGTGCGATACGGCTCACCTTACCGGAGAATACCTGGTCCGGATAGACGTCCACTTTCACCTCTACCGGCATCCCGATATAAACCTGCGGAAAATACTGCTCCGACACGAAGACGTACGCCTTGAGCGGGTTCATCTGCATCACTTGATAGATACCCGTGCCGCTCATCGAGGAGAAGAGGTCGCCCTCCTCGTTGTAACGCGCCGTTACCACGCCGTCGAACGGACTGCGGAGCGTTACGTTCTCCTCCAGATTCGATACGGTCTCCTTCAAGACATTGATATTGGTCTCGGCCGCATCTATCTCCTGCTTGGAAATCCCTCCCGTCTCATATACGGGCTTCATCCTTGCAAAATCCAGTTCGGCATTGGCAAGCTGGAGGGCATTGGTGTTGTACTGCGTCTTGTCCATTTCGGCGAGTATCTGGCCCTTCTTGACCTTGTCGCCGACATCCACGTTCAGCTTCTCGATACGGGCCGTTATCGAAGGAACGATATACGTCTGTTTGTACGCCTCCAGATTGGCCGTGAAATCCACGGACTGGGCCACCTTCTCCTTGTAGGACTGCTCTATCTTCACCGAGACGGCTTCGTCGCCCCCGCCGGTCACAGTCTTGTTCTTACCCTTGCAGCCGGTAAAAGCCACTACCGACACAATCGCCGCTGCGATTAAAAGACTTTTTCTCATAATTCACCAATATATATTTATCATTTATTTTCAGAATAGTCCGCACCGGACACGCTGTCGGTTCTCTCCGTTTCGGGCACATAATCCAAACCGATTATCTTCTCGTAATCGGCTTCGGCCGCGAGATAGTCGTAGATGGCCTGCGTATAGTTGAGCTGCGCCTGCGTCAATTGCAGTTGCGAAGAGTTCAGTTCGAGGATGGTACCCGCACCGCCGGTATAGCGTGCATTCATGATGTCGTACGCCTTCCGGGCCTGGGCCATGGCCGTCTCGTTCGCCTTCATCTTGCTGCGTGCCGTAACGAGATTGCTGATGGCGGTACGCACCTGCATGCCGGTCGATTCCTCCATATATTCCCGCTGCATCTTGAGCTGGTCGATGGCAATCTTGGCCTGCTTGGCCTGGTTGTTTATCTTGTTTCCCGAGAATATCGGTATGGAGATGGAGACGCCCACACTCGCCGGGTACTGCCACCAGAACTGTTTGGATGAGCCGGCAACCTGGCTGCCCCCTCCCAAATCGCCGAAGTTAATCTCCGGCATGTCGTTTCCGTAAAGACTCAGCGAACCGAAAGCAGAAACGGTCGGGATACGCTGCGCATTGGTCATCTTCAACTGGGCCTCCAGCATCCGCTCCTGTATGTCGAGCAGCTTCAGGTCGCTGTTGTTGCTGACATCCGTGGAGTAATACCCCGTACTGTTGACAATGTCTTCCGAATAGTAATCGAGGTCACCGACAAATGTTATCTCCACGTCGTTCGGCAGACTCAGCAACATGTGCATGTAGAGGTCCGCCACCTCTATCGACCCCTCCGTCTGGATGATATTCGGCATGATGGCGCTCAGGTTGGACTGCGCGGTGATGTAGTCGTACTCGGAACCGAGTTCGGCCTCGTACATCATCCGGGTGTTATCGACCGTCTCCTGCATGATTTTCTCGCTCTCGCGCAGCACGTCCAGCGACTCCTGCAGAAGCAGCATGTTGTAGTATGCCTTCCGCACCTCATTGACCATGTTCACCCGTGAAGAACGCGCCGACTCCACCGCCTCCGCAATCTGGGCATCGTTGAGTTTCAGGGAAGCATACACTGACGGAACGAAAAGGGGCACGTTCAGGTTAGCGGCGACGGTCACCGTATTGTCGGCTCCGAACGAAAGCCCGCTCTTGGACATCTTCTGCTTGATGATGGCATAACTGTACTGTCCCGACCCCGAAAGCGACGGGAGCAGGTTGCCTACGGTCTCCTTCCGGACATAATCCTGACGCTCTATCTCCATGTCGGCGATTCGTATCGTCGGATTCTCGTTCAGCGCTATCTCTATCGCCTGGTCGAGGGTAAGCGTAATAGTTTGCGGTTGCGTCGGCTCCTGCGCGCCGAGTACGGCGGCGGCACACGATGCAAGGGCTGCTAAAAATACTCTTTTCATCACTAACCTGATTTTCTTTTGTTTATTCTATCCCTTTCAAAATATTCCCGTCTATGTACTCCCTTCCCTTCTCGGTAGTTATCCCCCTCAGAAAGAACATTATCGCAAGTTGTAACGGACGCGGCTCCGGTTTATTATCATCCACATGGGCGGAAATGACGACATCGGAAAAATCCCGGTGCAGACCATACAGGTATCGCGTGAGGCTCCGTGCCATCAATTCCGTATCGATACATCGCAGGAAAAGCCCCTGCTCAATGCCTTTCCGCAGCCGCTGTTCGTTGTTGCGGACAATCGTTTCGTGGTGATTGCGCATCACCTCATCGAATATCTGCGGATAGTACTTGATGAGGTCGAGCACCACCAGTTTGGTCGATGCCCTGAACTCGGAACTGTGGCCGAACATTATCCAGAACTCGTCTATGACGTTCGATGCGGCCTTCATCTGTCCGAGCATCTCCTCCTCGTGCCTCCTGAGATGGTAGTATATCGACTGCCTGACGAGGTCTTCCCGGTCGGCGAAATTCTCGTACAGCGTCCGCTTGGATATGCCGCAGGCGACAGCGATGTCGTCCATACGCACAGACTTGATTCCCATCTCGGAAAACATCCGCGTGGCCTCGGTTATCACCCTCTCCTTAATCTCCATATTCATCCCCCTTTTGCAGGGACAAATGTACGGCGAAAACTATAAAAACAAAAAAAGTTTTCGCGTTTTATTCCGTTTTTTTAATTTTTTTAAATAATTCGTCCGCCGGACAATAAACGCGGCCAACCCTCGTTGTACGCATCCTCAACGTACATTTTCGGCCAAATACCGCAAATGTAATCCGGGCAGCGGTCACATGCAACAATATATCGTCGAAACGGGAATAAATCTGGATGAACAGGAAACCACGGCGACGGCCAGGTATCTTTTCGGAGCGGAAGTAAGGGGGCGGAAGCGTCTCTTTGCCCGCTTCCTTTCTTGGAGAGCCGCCGCCAAACGGTTATCTTTGCCGAGAACCGAAACAGGAGATCCATGTGGAGAAAAACAGCGATAATAGCGATGGCCGCCGCAGCCTGCATGGCATGCGGACGCCGGACGGCCCTGAAAGCCGGTACGCCCTCCTCTCTCCCTGCGGGAGAATGCGCCGCAACAGCAAAACTTTCCGTACCGTATCCTGAGATACCGACCTACCTGAACGGAGAAGAGGAAGAGGCCGGTTATGTGCTGATGCACTTCTGGGACGGAGTGGACTTCTCGGACGAATCGTGGACGGAAGCCGCGGAGACCATGGAGGAGGCTTTCGCACGTTTCATCACAGTCGCCTCCCTCTATCCCGACATGGAACTGTCGAAACAGGCGGTAGCCCGGTTGATGCAGCGTCTCGGCGAAGAGGCCGTCCCCGACGTCTACGACCTGATGACAGGGCTCGCCGACAAATACCTTTACGACCCCAACTCTCCGCTGCGCAACGAAGAGCTCTACATCACTGTGCTCGAAGAGCAGATAGCCGACCCCGACCTCGAAGATATATATAAGGTAGCCCCGCGCGAGCGGCTCCGGATGGCCCTGAAGAACAGACCGGGCGACCGGGCCGCAGACTTTTCCTTCACGACCGGAAAAGGCGGACACGGCACCCTGTACGGCATAGACGCCGATTACGTACTGCTCTTTTTCCACAATCTGGGATGCCCGGCATGCCGGGAAGTGCGCCAGGGAATCGTCTCGGTAACAGCCCGGGAACCGGCGGCGGGGATGCTGGCATCCGGCAAACTCCGGATAATCGCCCTCTACCCCGATACCGACATGGCCGAATGGGTGGCCCATGCGAACGAAATTCCCGACACATGGATAAATGCCTGCGACAAAGCGCAGGAGATTAACGAAAAAGAACTCTACGACCTGCGGGCGATTCCGAGCCTTTACCTGCTCGACAGGGACAAAAAGGTGATATTGAAAGATTTCGTCAATCCGGAGATGTTGTCCGATGCCCTGACCTATTCGGAAGCCGATTAACGGAAAGACAGAAAAAATAAATCGAAAAGGCGCCCCGGCGTAAGTCATGCCGGGGCGCCTTCATTGTCACAGGGCCAACCGAAAGGGAATGAAACGATGCTGTCGGTCCGGACCCGTACCTTACACCTCGCGGGAAGCCTTCCGTTCCCCTTTTATCGCATCCATATTCTCAATAGCCCAGGCAATCAGACTGTTGATATGCGGCAACAGCGATTTGGCCCGCTCCGTCAGCGCATACTCCACACGAGGCGGAACCTCCGGATAGATGCTCCGCGTCAGATAACCGTCCTCTTCCAGCGTCCGCAGCGTAACGGTCAGCATCTTCTGGGAGATATCCGGTATGGCTTTGCGCAGCGTCCCGAAACGCATCGGTTCCGCTCCGTCAAGCGTATAAAGTACCAGCAGCGACCATTTGTCGCCTATCCGGGCGAGCACGTTGCGTATCGGGCACCCCGGAAACAACGTATCCTCCACACTCATCCTGTCCATACAATCGCATTTCAAATTACAGTTTACAAAAGTAAGCATACATCTTCTTTACCGCAAGTAAAAAAAATTCACAAAAAAACGGCAGCCAACCCGCTCATTTCCAACAATGGTCACATGCAAGTAAGTAACTGAAAAACAAGTACCTACTTGACATACATGCAAGGATGCATTATATTTGCATCCGAAAAGATACTTAATATTTTTTAGATACCATTATTAACTTTCAAACATGTACCGAGATGAAAAAAGTATTGTTCATTCTATTTAACCTTTTAACGATTACAGCCATGGCACAGGACAAAGGACGCTTCGAAGTGTACGACCTCGACAATTTCAAACTGCACGTCTATTATACCAATGACGCCCTCGGCGACGCGAGCTACATCATCGAGGGAACGCAAGAACTCGTAACGATGGAACAGCCGCTGTTCCGAGACAACGTCGCCGAATTCGACCGCTACCTCGCCAGCCTCGGCAAACCGGTCGTACGGCGCATCACAGACTACCATGTGGGAGGAACCGGCGACCACGCCACCGTCATGGCGGAAGGGATGCCGGAGTTTACGAAAGGAGAAATCTACGGAGGCATGATGCAGGGATTCGCCGCAACCTTCGGCAATGCGCTGGCCGACCTTCCCACCGGTTCGGTCAGTGAAGCCGCCTTCGGCTCCACCCATACATGGGCCGGCATTCCCTTCCGGTTCGAACGCGGTGCCTCCACCGACTTTCCCGGAGCAAGCATCCTGATAGGCGGAAAGGTGTACTATACCCACTGGGCTCCGGCAAAAGCACACCCCAGCTCCCTGCAAATCTCCTCCCCGGCCGCAGTTGACGCGGAAATAGCCGAGGCCCGGAAAGCACTCGCATCGGGAGCCACCCTCTTTATCGGAGGACACGGAGGCGCAGCCGACGCCGATGCCGTCCGGTTCAAAATCGACTATCTGGAGAACGTCCGGCACCTGTTGGCAGAGCACACCTCCCGGGAAGCGTTTCTTCGAGCCCTGAACGAAGCCTACCCCGGACTGCCGGGGGCGGAAGGAACGGAAGCACTCGCCGCAGCCCTCTGCGGCGACAACTGACCTCCGAAACGACGGGAGAGGCCGGTATCGAACCGCACGCATGCGGTTCGACAGGCCCGGTCTCCTTGAAACCGGGATACCACATAGAAGAAACTGCCATTCCTATCGAGGGGAGTTTGCGGCCGCAGACTCCCCTCATTGCTGCGAATGACCGATACCGCAGCAGACCGCAAGAACGACGCACCGGTACCGAAATACGGAACATTACCAATGTTCGGTCATATACTTCCAATAACGCACCGGCATGCAACGGCGCTGCTGTTTCGGATTCAGCCGTTCCCTTATCGTCAGTGCACCGTAATAAATCCGCCAAAGCGCCCCGCAGACCTCTTCGCCTTCGGCAGCCATGGAGGCGGGCAGCCTCCCGTCCGCCAGGCGGCCGTCGGGCTGAAACTCCACCTCACGCAGGGAATGCAGGTCGTACCCGTAACCGTATCCGCGCCTCATATCGCATATCAGCCAACACTGGTCGGAAAAACGTTCGCGGAAATGAGCTACCGCCAGAGGCAGTGCATTATACCGCGGCGATACGGGTGCAAAATAGCTGCCATCGGCCGCCTTCTGGAAACGCACGAACTGCATGAGCCGGTGCCCCTCCTTCGCCACCCTGCACGCCGTCTGCTTCATCCGAAGTACCGCACTGTCCGTAAAGTCGTACTCCACACCGTGCGGACTCCCGAATATCCGACACAGATACCGGAACAGGAGCATATCGGCCCCCTCCTCTTCCGAGAGCCACACGCAAAGCACCATATTGCAGACGCCCTTTCCCGCACGCTGCTCCAGCCCCCTCCAAACCCGCGCGGCAAGAACCTCATCGGTCACGACACGGAATCTCTCCTCGACGAACAAAGGGCCGGGTTCCCCTTCCACCACCAGAAAATCGGGAAACTCCCTGCGCGCATAGGCATGAAAAACCGCGGTCAGCAGCCCCTCGAAACTTCTGTCGTAAACGAACGTCCTCATCGTTTCCCCCGTCCGCCGGCCGGGTCTCCCGTTTCCGGCCCTTCGGGCCACAGCTCGGGCCGGGCCGCAATCTCCTGTATATCGTTGATAAGCCGGCATGTATGATAACCGTCTGCAGCAGCATGGCTTACGAATACGGACAGCGGTAGCCACATGCGGCCATCGCGGCGGAAATACCTGCCGAACCGGATGAGCGGAAACAGGAAGGGACCGTCCGTATAGGTATCCTGCGAAAACGACGTAAAACTGAGCCACGGCAGACACGACACGGGACAAAAATTCCGGGGCTGGCCGGGACGGGCCTTTATCACCCCGCGAACCTTGCCGTAACGCTCCATATCCCCGGTCACCGTCCGATAGAACGTTCCGAATCCGCTGTCGTATTCGCTCCATACATCTGTAAAGGTATTGTCCTCCGGATGAAACAGGGTATAGGAGGGAACCACTTCGTCCCAATAGCCGAGCCGTCCCTCCTCATCGAATCCCATCCGGAACTCCCGGTTGCGATTTACAGCCCGCATGATGGCATAAAGCATCACGGGGAAAAATTTCAATCCGTGCTCCCCGCGGAAATCGAGGAGCGCCGTGATATCCACGTCGGAGGAAATGTTGTAACGCGCCTTGACCTGCCTGTAATAGTAATCGAAATGCGCGCTTCTCTCCCACTCCTCCCTATCAATAACATGAAATACCGCACTCATATATTCAGATGTTTAACCATATTCCGTATCCGTCACGCGTCGCAGCCGTCCGCCCCTCCGTAACGGTCATTCGGGAAAGGCGAACGACAACTGCCCGGCAGTCGTCCGGCACCTCTGTCGGGGGACGAGTGTCCTACGTACCCGTTCCGGCGTCATATCGGCGATACATGCCCCTGCCGGCACTCCGCCGCAGGTCACGAAGTAACGCGCCTTCTTCATTACCACCCCCATCCGTGCCATCGCATCCGCCGTAATGCGCCCGCTGCGACGGGCTGTCACTATCATCCGGGCCGACTTCACACCGATGCCAGGCACACGCAGTATCAAGCCGTATTCCGCCCGGTTGACATCCACCGGAAAAATTTCCGGATGGCGAAGCGCCCATGCCAGCTTGGGGTCTATCTCCAGGTCGAGGTCGGGATGGGCGTCGCCCGCGATTTCAGCCGCCGTAAAACCGTAAAAACGCATCAGCCAATCGGCCTGATAAAGACGGTTTTCACGCACCAGCGGCGCACTCCCGACGGAGGGCAATCGCTTGTCGTAAGAATTCACCGGTACGAAACCGGAATAGTAAACCCGCCGCATTCCCTTGACACGGTAGAGCTGCGACGAGAGACGGAGTATCTCGCTGTCGCGTTCGTCCGTCGCCCCCACTATCATCTGCGTACTCTGCCCGGCCGGAGCAAACGGAGGAGCGCTGCGGAACAGACGACGCTCCTCAGCACCGGCTATCACCCCCTGATGGATGAAAGACATGGGGGTATAGATGCTTTCGCGGCTCTTGTCGGGAGCGAGCAGCCGGAGATTGGCCTCCGTCGGAATCTCAACGTTCACGCTCAGCCTGTCGGCATACCGGCCCGCCTCCATCACCAGCTCCCGGCTCGAACCCGGTATGCTCTTCATGTGGATATATCCCCCGAAACGGTGTACGGTACGGAGCTCCTTCACCACGCGCAGCATCCGCTCCATCGTATAATCGGGACTGCGCACCACACCGGAACTGAGGAAAAGCCCCTCGATATAGTTACGGCGGTAGAACTCCATGGTCAGTCCGACCAGCTCCGCCGTAGAAAGCATCGTACGCGGCCGGTCGTTGCGACGCCGGTTGATACAGTAGGCACAGTCGTATATGCAGTAGTTGGTCAGCATTATCTTGAACAGCGACACGCAACGGCCATCCTCCGTGAAACTGTGGCACACGCCCCACGACCCCGTACTGCCCGGCGCCCCGTCCGTCCCCCGCCGGCGAACTCCGCCCGACGAACACGACACATCGTATTTCGCCGATTCGGCCAATATCCTGAGTTTTTCCGACAAATCCGTCTTCATCTCCGTCTCTCCGTTTTATCGTCCGCCGCAAATCACTCCGTCCATGCAGCACCACCACAAAAATACATTATTTTTCAATATAAAATACAATTATTTTATATTAACATAAATATATTAATAACATACTGAGACACAGCCGCAACCGTCCGACAGCTCCGTAAGAACGAAGACAAGGCCGCACAAAAGCTCCGCCGGTGCACGGGACACCGGCGGAGCCTTCACGAAGGGCGCGACGCAGCTATCGGCAGAAGAGACGTCCGGCCGGATGCGGTTCCGGACCGGGAGGAACGGGCCAACCGTTACCGTCCGAACCTTCGTCGCACGATACGGAACACCGCCCACCCGACACCGAACGCCAGGGCGAAGAGACCGCAGCCCATCAGGCTCTTCTGAAACCACGACAGCGGCACCTTCACCGGTACCTCCACCCGCTCGGTGCGGACACTGCCGGAAAGCTCGCTCTCCCGCTCGAAGGTATCCCGAACGGTCACCCCAACGGGTTGGCGCTGGGGCTTGTTTTCAAGGGTATGGGAGAGGGTACCGTCGGCAGCGACACGGGCCGACGAGGTTGCCAGAGAGGTTTCGAGGAAGGAGCTGTCGGCCGCTACCCGCACCATCCTGCTCTCCACGGGCACCTCGACATAGATGACCGTATCCCGCAGCTTCTCGACATACCGCACCTCCCGTTCTACCTGAAGGCTGTCGGATACCGACGGCGAAAGGGCTGTCCGCCCCGGACAGCATCCGGAGAGCAGCACCAGCGCCGCCAATGCAAATGCAAAAAATCGTTTCATACCTTTTCCAATCATAAGGCCATCATCCGCAGCACCCCTCCGGCCGCAATGCCTCTCTCCGACCGCCGCCATCCGCAACAGTACGACGAGGCGACCCTCACAGATGCAGCACCTGCCGGCGATTCGTCCTGCACCACGAAACATGCAGCCACGCATAGCCGCGCTCGTCTATCAGTTGGTCGAAATCGAACCCGCCGCTCTCCAGCAGAGCGAACAGCGCGGCATTGGCGGACGGGCTCCCCACGGTGATATCCGCCGCCTCGCCGTACATATGCCGGGAACGGGGCGCCCCGCCCACCGCTGCATTCAGTGCCGGAGAACGGTAGCCGCTGTTCACCACGACCGGCCCGCCCCACGCTTCTCGAAGCGGGTCGAGCAGATGGCCGATAAGGTCATGCAACGCCGCTACGGCCTGCGGCGGGGGCGTATTGTCGATACCGCGAGAACGGGCCACGGCGGACACACAGAGCTCCTCGACCGTAAAATACTTTCCCATGACACATCACCCCCTTTCTTCCCGCCTGTCCGCTTCGTCCGACGGCGCTCCGACTCCTTCGGGGACCGCGTCATCCTCCGTGCCGTCCGCTCCGGCTCCCTGCTGCTCCTTCTTCAGGAACTCCTCCAGCCAGGCCACTTTCCGGGTGAACTGCAGGCCGATGAAATAGTCAAGAAAGCGTATCACCGGATTGTCGGGCATCAGCAGATGCAGGTTCTTGAGGATGTTGGAGGAGTAGAAATAGATGAATACATAGGTGATTACCTTCACCACATAGAGCGCCTCCTGCGTATCGTCCTGATATTTTCCGACTGCATACACCATTACGACGATGCCGAGATAGACCAGCAGGTATCCCGCCGCAAGGATGAATTTCTTGAAACTGAACCTCTCCCTGGCGGCGATAAGGCCGGCCAGAATGCCGAAAAGAATGTCGCATGCAGCGAAAATGAGCAGCAACAGCATGGCATTGTGCACAGGCTGGAGCGTAGCGATGCAGGCCCCGAAAAAGGCCGCCACCGCGGTTTTGATTATATCCCAGTTCATATATCGATAGTTAAAATGAAAAAGCCGGTCTCCGCGCACAGCCCGCAGCGGGAAGGGCCGGCACCCCGTCATTCATGTGCCATCCTTCCGCGTCAAAAATACTATCCGCCCCACACGGCCGACTTCTACAAATCCGGAAATACCCTGCCGTAACCATACGGCTTCGTACCGCCCGATGCACCTCCTGTGCCGTGCGGTCGCCGGCCGAAGCGCCGCAGCGAACGGCCCGCCCCCTCCGGCCGGAAAGGCAGCGCTTCCGGAGGAGTCCAAACCGATAAAAAAAGGAAGCGGCCGCTGTACAGCGGCCGCCTCCCTACTCCGAACGATACCCGTCAGACCATTCCCCGGTCGATACCGAATTTCTCCGCATCGTGATGCACCCCTTCCGGCTCGACATGCACGACGATATCGTAAATATTGTCAATCCGCGCCTTGATGCTGCGCTCCACCTCGTTCGCTATCCGGTGGGCCTCCATCACCGAAATCGTGCCGTCCACCTCGATATCGAGCGCAATCATGTACATGTTGCCTATCTGCCGCGAACGCACCCGGTGGGGATTGTGCGCACCGGGCACCGCCTCCACGGCCTGGAATATCCGGGCATAGACCGTCTCGTCCTTGACGCCGTCCATCAGTTCCACATTGGAATCCATGAATATCGTTACGGACGACTTGATGATGAAAAGGCTTATCACAAGGCCCGTTACCGTATCGAGTACCGGCATATCCAGCGCGAAGGTGAAAACGAGCCCCACGAGCACCCCCAGCGAAATGATGACGTCGTTGCGCATGTTCACCGCATTGGCCGTCAGCAGGGCGCTCTGCACCCTCTTGCCCTGCCGGTACTGATAGAGCGCCAGAAGCAGCTTCCCCACGATGGAGAACAGGGTAACATAGATGGCTACCGGTGCAGGCATCAGTTTGGGTTCGGGAGAGAACATGCTCTCAACGGACGATACGAGCATCTGCACGCCGGCATAGAAGATGATAAGCGAAAGAATTTTGGTAGCAATGGTCTCCGCCTTCTCGTATCCGTAAGGATACTTCTTGGTGGGCGGTTTGCCCACGATGCGTGCGGTAAATATCATCACCACGGAGATGACCACGTCGGTGGCCGAGTCGATGCCGTCGCCCAGCACGGCCAGGCTGCCTGCCAAAGCACCTACCGTTATCTTCGCCGCAGAGAGCACGGCATTGCCTACGGTGCTTATCCAAGAGGTTCTTACCAGCACCCTGTTACGCGCCGCATTATCGTCGATAGCCATTTCACAAAGAGGATTAAAAAAGACCGGAATTTCTCCTTTCCGGCCTTTCGAAGTTAATATTGCAACTATATGCCATTCCGATACCGTCCATCATTTCCTGCCTCGAATCCGAATGACAAATGTACGAATTTTCCGGCAAATCCCCTCACCGGTAGCGGCAGGAAAGGCAACCACCGGCAGAAAGAGAAAAAAGAACGCCAAAAATAGAGGAAAGAGAGTGAGAAGTTCTAGTGTGAGAGTGAGTGTGAGAGCTTTCCTCTATTTGGCGCGTTCTTGTACGACGAATACACATCACGGGAATACTCCCGCCATTGTTCCGAAAACCCTGCTGCGGCACGACCGAAAAAAGAGAGTAAGTCCGAATTCGGGATGCAATCGAGATACATCCGCATGATACGTCAGAATCCAACCTTTTTAACCTTACCCCAATTAGATTACAGATTCCAAAATAAACGTTAATAGACTAACGACTTACTCTCTTAATCCTGCCACATGTCCTTTCCGATAGGCACCGGCCTTCCGTGTCGCTCCCGCCGCCGCGGGAATCGCCGGACCCGGAAAGCGGAACGGCCGTCTGTCAACAATCCGTCTCGGTACCGGCGTCCATGCCGCCTATCTTTTCGGTTTAAAGATAAACAATGAAAACCGTACTATAAGGCTTATTTCCGTTATAGTCCCTAAAAACCGAATTTCGGCACATCTCGACACGGATTTTCGCCCAGAAACAGCGGTCGGTCTCTTTCACAGATGCGCCTGCTCCCTATATTGCGACGGCGACATCCCCGTATGCTTTCTGAAAAAACGGCTCAGCAGGGACTGGCTGGAGAAACGGGCCAATCTCACGACATCCTTGATGTCCAGCGACGCATCCCGCAGCAGGGATTTTATCTCAAGCAGCGTATGCTCCACGATACACTCCTTGGCCGACTTGCCGGTGACGTCGTGCACCACCATCGTGAGATACTTCGGCGAGATGCAGAGCTTGTCGGCATAAAAGGATACTTCACGATTCGTGGAGTAGTGCTCCGTCACGAGGTTCAGAAACTTATAGACGAGCTCCTCCTTATGTCCGTATCTGATACCGCCCCGGACCGCCTCCTTTTTGAACTGTACGAATATGTCCCAATAGAACACCCGGAGCAGCAGGATGACGGACTCGCGGCGGATATGTCCCGTCTCCGAACCGGCCTTGCACGCAAGCGCGTGTACGAAGTTCCGAAACCGCTCCACCTCGCTCTCCACCAGCGTGAAAACATAGTGTTGGCGCATGTAGAAGAAAAAATCGAGCGTCGGACGGCACATCCCGCTCAGAACGTCCATGAAGAGCGTGTACGAGGTTTTAAAAAAGAGCATGGCAAAATCGTCGCTTTTCTCGCTCAGCACCGCGAACATGTGGGGTATCACCACCACGAGGTCGTCCTTCGACACCCTGCGCCTGACGGAAAAGATATCCAATACGGCACTGCCTCCGGTACAAACCCCGACGAAACCCTCGGAAAGATAGGCGGGGTGACAGCCGACGGGTAAATACCTTACGTCGGAATAGACCGTAAAATCCTCGAAACCGGGAAGCACGCCGCCTTTCGCTGAACTTCTCACTTTCTCTTTCATCGTAACCTGCATGTTTATCGGGAGCCGGAACCGGTTCCCGCTGCAAACGGGAGATAAAGATAATGAATTTCCGGTTCAATACCAAAAGAGGGCGGCCCCGCAGGAAACCGCCCTCCATGCACACACCGTTAATCGGCTCCGCCGGCCGGATAGATGACCCTCCCCCTCTTGACAGTCCGGACAACGGCGATATCCTTTATCTCCGTCCCGGGCACCTTGAGCGGATTACGGTCGAGAATGACGAAATCGGCTATCTTGCCGGGCGTTATCGAACCCCGGTCGTCCTCCTGTCCGTACTGTCTGGCACCGTTGACGGTCACCATCCGCAAGGCCTCCATGGGAGTTACCGCATACTCGGGCCCTATCGGCTGCCCGCTGCGGGTAATGCGGTTCACGGCATTGTAAATGCTGAACAGCATGTCCGGAGGCACCACCGGCGAGTCCTGATGTATGGTGATATTAAGCCCCTTTCGCTCCAAGGCAGTACGCAGCGGACTGATGCGCCGTCCCAGCTCCGGACCGAGAATCGAAGTCAGATAGTAATCGCCCCAATAATAGGTATGGTCGTTGAAGAACGACACGTCCACTCCAAGCTCTTCGGCCCTGTCGAGCTGCTCCTCGGTAATCGTCTGGGCATGTATCAGCACGGGCTTCATACCCTCCTCGGCTGCCGTGACCAGTTTGGCCCGGGCATACTGGTCGAGAAACTGCCCGATAGCCGCCGAACCGTTGGTATGCGCTATCACCTGATATCCTTTCCGGAGGCACTCCGCCAACTGGGAGTACAGTTCATCGTCCGTCATCTGCGGGAACCCGTCGTAATCCGCCCCCTTGCCCGCCGGAACGACATAATACGGCTCCAGCAGCCATGCGGTCTTCGCCTGCGGCGAACCGTCGAGGAAGAGTTTCACGCCGGCACGACGCAGTCCGTCCCTGTAAACGGCCTCACGGCTCGGGACGGACATGCTGCCGAGGTCGCCGTAGCTGTTGATATCAATGATGAGGGAATCGCCCTGCTCCACAATAGTCCGCACGCTCGCCGCAATATTACTGCCTGCACCGTCCTGTGCGGTAGTAATGCCGTGCGAGGCATATACGCGCATGGCATGCCGCAGGACGTCCTCTTCGCTCGGCGCATTCGTAACGGCATTATCCATCAAGACATTCGGGTCATAATAGAGCCGGAAATAAGCCTCCTCCTCCAAAAGTCCGTTCAGCCGGCCGTCCGGATAACGGCCCAGCAGCGCGGCGTACTCCCGCACCAGCGGACTGCCCGGGGAATACCCCATCAGCTCCAGCGCCCTGTTGTTCACGACAGCCACATGGTTGCTCATGTGAATGATACAAACAGGCACCTCCTCCGATATTCGGTCGAGGTCGTCGGCGGTAGGGCCCTCGGCCCCGGGGAAAACCGTATTGTCGTAACCGTTGCCTATGAACCAGTCGCCCGGCTCATAAGTCCCTTCCGCTACCGAACGGTCGTACCATGCATCGAACTCCCGCCGGCCATACTCCACGAGCGTTTCCACGGAGGTCACCCCCTCCGCCGGAGAGAAGTCGGGAAACTTGGTAACCGAGCTGATATGGCTGTGGGAGTCGATAAAGCCGGGCAGCATCGTCATACCCTTCAGGTCTACCAATTTCGTGTCGGGCCGGCGGCTCCGCATCAGTTCGCGCTTGCCGCCGACAGCCACTATCCTGCCGTCGCCCACCAGTACGGCCTCCGCCTCGGGCCGTCCGTCATCGACCGTGACGATATCACCGCCGTAATATATCGCCGTATCCGAATAACCGGAAAGGTCATACCATACATGCTGTCCGCAGGCGACCATCGCCGCCGACAGCGGAATCAATAGATACTTTCTCATCCGTTTCATGTTCAAATGCACTATTTTCGTAGCAATCCATCAAAAACCGTACATTTTCCCTCAGCCCCGGCGAGAAAGCGCGGCCGTCGGCAGGAGGAACGGCCTCAATCCGGCCGGACACAGGGTCGCGTCCCCGTTTCCCTGCTGCCCGGCCACCGCCCGACCGTTCCTGCACACGGACGGTTCTTTCGGCCCGACTCATACGGTACGGAACCGACAGCGGAAAAATTATCGCAAATTTCCCGTACATCCCTTGCACAATAAAAAATAAGTCGTACATTTGCACTCGCAATTCAGCACGGTGTGGTAGTTCAGCTGGTTAGAATACCTGCCTGTCACGCAGGGGGTCGCGGGTTCGAGTCCCGTCCATACCGCAAAAAACGGAAGCCTTGTAAATAGTTATTTACAAGGCTTTTTCATTTACATTCCTCTACGGCCGATACGGTTCGACCGACTCCGACAGGCCCCGACAGGCCCCGACAGGCCTCTTCGGCCGCACATTGTGCGCCGGTCTTCCATATCCGGCTGGCTCCGTCCCTCTCCGCAGAAAAGGCGCACGGCCAACAACGTTCCGTCGGAACCGGCAGACGATACCCAAAGAGGTCTTCATTACGCATGAATGCACCGTCGCCGGGAGCACTCAACCGGTTGAAAGGCCCTATCTGCAACCCGCATTCACCCGCATACCGAAAGCGCGTTCACAACCGATTCGGAAGGCAGCCCCCACATTCCCGCACTGCACGAGCATCCGACACCGATTCATATCGGTCGTCTTCTGGGCACCGAACCCGAGACTCAGCCCCGGACAGCAACCCGCACAGGCCCGGTCGCCGCTGCGCAGCCAAAGCTGTCCCACTACAAAAACCGAAGCCTCTACACCCGGCCATACAGCACGGCTGGCCGTCCCGCAGCAAGCCGGACTGCGCTTTCCCCGTTTTTTCCAATCCGCAGCCCGATACAAATTCCGAATCCGTGGAATCCACAGGCTGTTGCCGTGTCCTATTTTGGCGGGGGGCATTCCGGCACCGCCGGAAGCCCTCTTTTCCTAATAATCCATTAAACAACAGGACACATGGCAACATTAAAAAGACTCAGGACAGTGCTGCTGCTGGCCGCTGCCGCCTGCCTGCCGTGGAACCGGCTCCACGCCCAGGAAAGCAACTCGCTCAGCCCCTCGCCCGACAGCCGGACGCTCGTACGGGACATCCAGAATCCCGTCGACTACCATACGGGAACCGTGAACGTCCAGGCCCCGCTCTACACCGTTCAGGCCAATGGAATCTCGATTCCGATAACCCTGAGCTACAACACCTCGGGCATCAAGGTCAACGACACCCCGACCTCCACAGGACTCGGCTGGAGACTCTCGGCAGGCGGAAAAATCACCCGAATCGTCAAAAAATATCCAGACGAGCAGTCGCGCCGAACAGCCGTCACCTATATAAAAAACGATTCGACCCGACTCTATCACTACAACTCCGCCTGGCTGGATTATCTCTTCAAGACGGACAGTACGCTGAATGAAGTCTATGAACTGGGGGTATTCGAGTACCTGCCGAACGGAGAACGGGAAGGAAACATACCCTTCTTCGATTTCGATACCGAACCGGACATTTTCTATTTCGAAATACCGGGCAACTCCGGCATCTTCGTACTCGACAACGACGGCGGAGCGCACACCATCCCCTACCAGGACCTCGCCATCACCTTCATACGCGGCACGGAACCGACGGACAACCGTTTCACGATACGGGATAATGCGGGCAACCTCTACAAATTCGGCTCTTCGGCGGAGAGCCGGGAGGTCACGACCGCGACTACCCACGACAATACCAACCACACCAACACCAAAACCCTGACCTACAACTCCACCTGGCATCTCGACGAAATCGCGCCCTTCTCCGGAGAACAGGTACTGTTCACATACGAAGCGGGAACCCACGCAAACGAGATAACCACCCGGGACTGGTTCCAAATCGGCCTCTATGCGCTCAAAGAGGGCCGGTACGAGCTCCTCCAATTCGAGAACGACTACACGACCGCCACCGCCGCGGCTCCGAAATTCCTGCGGCAGATTACATGGAGCGGAGGCAAGGTCGTCTTCACGTACGACGGCATCACCAGCCTGAAACTCAGCACCACCTATCAGGTACTAAAGAACATCGCTACCTACGCCACGACCCGACAGACGAATGACATCCACTTCGACTACTCCTTTTTCCAAAACGGAGCGCTCAAGCTGACCGCCGTCAGGGAACAGTACGGCAACGACATGCTCTACCTTTACAAGTTCCGTTACCTCGACATGGCGGCATTCCCAGCCAACAACGACAGTTTCTTCGACCACTGGGGATATTACAACAACCGCGGCGACTACGGATACCATGACTACATGCCCGCGATAGAAATCGATGGCATCGCCGTACCGGGCCACGACCGCACCCCGACCGCCAACGCCCGAGGCAATATCCTCTCCGGCATAGAGACAGGCAACGGCTTCAGCTTCACCTACAACTACGAATTGAATTCGATAGCCGACGCAGCGAACGGAGACCGTCCTTTCGGCGGGTTGCGCATCGCCAGCATCACGCAACTCATCGGCAACGGCGAACAGACCGTGCGTCGTTTCGAATACACCCTGCCGGACGGACGTTCCAGCGGCAAGGCGTTTCAAGACAAATTCCGGTACTACGACTCCTATCCCAATGGGCCGCAAGGCGAAAAACGTATTCTGGTATATTCCCGCTGCATCAACAATTTGTACGACTTCGGAGGCAACCACATGTCCTACTCCCGTGTAACCGAGTATATGCCCAACGGTTCCTACACCGTCTACTGTTACGACGAGGGCATCGACAATCTGGACCCGGAATGGGAATACTACCCGACTACTCCCGCCCTTACGGAAGCGCAGAAAAACCGGATGGAGCCGTTCGCACCGCCCACCTCCTATTTCTGGCGCCGCGGCCTGCTCACCTCCCAGTCGGTGTACGACTCCGACGGCAATCTGGTATCCGGCACCAGCACCCGGTATGCGTTCGGGGAACCGAAGGCCAAGATAAAGTGTTTGGTTCCCTACACTCCGCTGCAACGGCTATTTGTCTACTACTGGATAAGCGAACCGGTCTATGTCTCCAAAACCACCACTTACGGCAGCAAATACAGCCTCGCCTCGGAGACCGAATTCACCTACGACACGAACCGGATGCTTCCCACGAAGAGCGTCACGACAGATGCTGCCGGAAATACCTATGAAACCCGCATCAAATACGCCAAGGACTATGGCAACATCACCGGTTCGACCATTACGGACCGTTACGGTATGCTGGCGGCGATAAAACAGATGCTGGACCACCATGCGTACAACCTTCCCGTCGAAACGGTCAAATACAGAAACGGGAAAATCGTTTCGGCCAACCTCGTGCTGTACAAAACGCTCTCCGACAACCCACAGAGGCCAGGAGTCGTTCCGGCGACGGAGATGGCCGTCTATACCGACGCCCCCATCGGCCATACGGCGTTCACCCATTCGAGCATCTACAACGCTCCGTACACGAGCGAATTCAGGTACGACTCCCGATACGAACCCACCGTCCGGTACGACGAGTACGACGGTCCCACCCTGCTCTCCTCCCACGCCGAGCACGGCACGGTGCAGTCAGTCATGTACGGCTACGACGGGACACTGCCGGTCGCCGTCGTAACGAATGCCGTCCACAGCAAGGCATCCGGCCGCAACCAGGTCATCTACGACAGCTTCGAATCGGGGGCCAACATACTCAGGAGCGCCCACGCCAAAAGCGGAGAATACGTACTGAACGGCTCCTATTCGGTGGAGCTGAAGAACCTGAAACCCGGACGCTACATCGTCTCCTACTGGCGCCTGCCGCGTACCTCCGCCGTTCCGGCCGCCTGGCAGTACGTGGAGAGCAGCATGGACATCGGCCCGGACACCCCGCCCTTCACCCTGCCGACGTCATCGGCCTATGTATATGACGAGCTCCGTATCCTGCCGGTCGGAGCACAGATGACCACCTGCGCCTACACGCCCGGCGTGGGCAAGATATCGGAAACCGATGTCAACGGCACGACCACCTACTACGACTACAACAAATTCGGTCTGCTGAAAACGGTACGCGACGACGACGGTACCGTCGTCAAACGGTTCATTTATGACAATTATACCAGCAATCTTTAAACAGAAGCCATGAGAAACAAGATAAGACTCGCCCTATTCGCACTCTGTACGGCCGTCGTATCCGGCACCGCGGAGCTGCATGCAGACGAACGCATTCCGGCCGCTGCCGCCAGGCAGACCGCCGAAGCGTCGCAATACGACATCGTCTATCAGGAAAACCACACCCATACGATAGCCCCGGCCGGAGAGACTTTTTCACTTGACCTGCTTTCCGTTGCACAAAAGATGTACACAGCCATCGGCCTGCCGGACGGCCCGTTGTTGGGCTACGGCGTCGAAACCCGCCTTACAGGCCTCCAGCAGTTACAGTTCGGCACGGATTGGACGGAAGGCAAAACGGCTCTCACACTCGATTTCAAGCCGAACAACGGCATGGATGCCCTCTCCAATACCCTCGATATCTACGTCATCGCCAACACCACATCCACCGGCGGCATCCGACCGGCGGCTCTGGTACGGGTAACTTTCTCGCAGGCTCCGGTGACGGTTTATAGCACCGGTGCCATTCAGGGCCTCAGAATGGAGGAAACGACCTACAACGGCACCATGCAGACGAAAAAGGTTTCGCATTTCGACCGGGCGGGCCGCCTCGTACAGGAGACCGCCCTGTCCGCCTCGCCTTCGGGCAACGACATCATCCGTTTCTACCGGTACGACTGCATGAACCGCGGCGACTCGGTCACCTACCTGCCCTACACGCTGGAAGAGACCGGCGGCTCGCTCCGGGAGAACCCCGAAGCGGAACAGAAGGCCTTCTACCGGGAGTATTATACGGCGAACGAGTACAATTTTGCCTACTCGTCCAAAGAGTACGACACCTCGCCGCTCGGCGTTCCCGTCAAATCCGGCGGACCGGGCAGGGAGTACAGCATCGACGGCGGCAGCGCCGGCCACTACACCGCCTATATCTACGGCCGCAATACGGCTCTGGAGGTGTATAAGTATACCGTAGCACTGGACGGCTCCTTCTCCTGCAGTACCAGGTATGCTGCCGGCACCCTGCTCAAAACGCAGTCGGCCTACTATGCGACGGACGGGGTACGGACCCTCCAAACGGAGTACCGGGACAGCGAAGGGCGACTCGTCGCCAAATCCACCGTAACAGGCAACGAAAATCCCCGCTTCACCTGCTATGCCTACGACGAGCTGGGACGGCTGCGCTACGTCATCCCGCCCATCGTACACGAACAGATAAAGGGCCTCCAGATGTCCATTACCCCCGCCTCGGCCAGCTACAAGAAATACTGGTACTATTACGAATACGACCGGTACGGCCGGACGGTCGTCGCCTCGAAACCGGGCAAAGCCGACGAATATTTCGTGTACGACAAACAGGGACGCATGGTACTCAGCCAGGACGGCAATCTGCGCGCTGCGAACGCCTGGTTTTACTACATCTACGATACGCAGGACAGGGTGCTCGACAAGTGCATCGTGCGCGAGAAGACGCCCGGCAGTCTGACACGCGCCTCCATCCAGGAGCGGTACTATGCCGACGGATTCGACAACACCTACCCCTACCTCGGCGGTACGGACACTCCGCTCGTTCCGTTCTCCGGCAGCCTGTTCGTCCTCCAGGCCCATCTGGAGAGCGCCCGTTACGACGACTACGACATCTATCCGCAGCATACCGAGGCCCCCGCAGCCTTCACCCGGTACCGGGAGAACCTTTATCTCTACATGCCGCACGCCTTCAGCATGGAGAGCTACGGTATCCGGGACATTCCGGGCATGTGGACCTACTTCGTGGACGGCGGAACCGTCAAGCCGGAGTACGCGGTCAAGAACGGCACGACCGTCGTACCGGGTTACTACTATATCCCGGAAAACATGGTACAGACCGTACAGAACATCTTCATCAAAATCAATACGCCCGGCCTGTTCAACCTGGTCACGAAATTTCCCGGCAGCGGCTATCCCGACCTGGGCTCTTATCCGGAGGGCCGGCCGGCCGTCACGTCGGCCCGGTACGTGGAGGGAAAATACTTCAAGATAGGCAGCATCGCCGCCACGGCGGATACCTTCCCCTCCGTCTACGACCCGCAGGGCAAATATTTCGAGAACTGCGCTACCGTGCGCAGCGAGTACAAAATCAAGACGGGCTACTACTACATTCCGGAAGCGTGTCTCGAACTCGTGGAACGGACGGTCGCACTGGGCGGCCCCTATGAAATCGTCACCGCCTTCCCCGGCAGCGGCACGCCGCTCAAAGGCATCGGCCTTGCGGCGGAACTGATGTCGCAGCTCGCGTTCGAGCCCTATGCCGGCATCGCCTCCGCGGATATGCTCGCTCCGACCAACCGCGGCCGCATGACGTTCCAGCAACTGGCCGTCGTGTCGCCTCAGGAGACGGACAATAACATATACCGGGCCTACTATTACGACCGGAAAGGGCGCGTCATCCTCACCAAAGAGCTGGACAGGGAGGGTAATCCGAGCTGCTACTGGGTGAAATACGACGATGCGGGCCACATCCTGACCACCGTGGAGGAACACCGCATTCCGGACAGCAACCTCCCCGACTTCAAGCGCGTGGACTACACCTACGACGCCCAGGGCCGCATGCTGAACGAAACGACCACCGTCGACCGGGAAGGCTCCGCCATACGTTCCGTCAGCACCTTCGTCTACGACGAGTTCGACCGCCTCTCCTCGAAAACGACCGACGGCACCACGGAATCGTACGGACACGATTTCTACGGCCGCCTCACCGGACAGGCGTCTCCCTACTTCCGACAGGAGCTCTCCTATGCGGGCCGGTACGACGGCTACGTCACGGCGACGCGCTGGAAGCACTCGAACAGCCCGTTCCAGTGTTACGGCTATACGTACGACGGATATGGACAACTGACTGCCGCCTACCACCTTACGGACGACGGCCAGCGCGACATGTGCTTCGATGAGGAGGCGACGTACGACCTGAACGGCAACATCCTGACCATGGCACGCACGGGTGCGGCGCCCTCCGACAGCCATACTTATACCTACACCAACGACGGCAACCGGCTGGTCGGTCTGAAGGAACAGGGCGGCCCGACATACGCATATGCCTACGATGCCAATGGGAATATGCAGTACGACGCCCGAAAAGGTTTGATTATTAATTATAATTACTTAAATTTGCCTGTAATCGTCACGGGCAGCGACAACCAGCCGAAAGCGCTCTACACCTGGCTGCCCGACGGTACGAAGGTCGAATGCCACGACAGCAGGGGCAACGGCTTCAGATACAAAGGTTCTTTCACATACGACATGCAGGGCAGACTGCTCGGCATCGATTTCGGCAGCGGACAGTTCTACGTCACCACGACACAGAACGGAACGCGGGACTACATGCCCCTCTACCACATTACCGACTACCTCGGAAGCGTGCGGGTCGTCTATAACGACGAAAAGTTCATACTGGCCCGGAACGACTTCTATCCCTTCGGGCTGCGGTACGAGGGGACGGACTACCTGCTGAACGAGATTCCCCGCGTCAACCGGTTCCTTTTCAACGGGAAAGAGTACCAGCTTCCATTCGCCGCAACCGACCTCGGACTGCTCGACTACGGAGCACGCATGTACGACCCCGTCATCGGCCGCTGGACTACGCAGGACCCGGCCATGCAGTTCACCAACCCCTATATCTTCTGCGGCAACAATCCGGTACAGTACATCGACCCGGACGGAGAGTGGATACTGGGCGCCCTGTTGGGAGGCATCTTCAACCTGACGATGGACCTGCTTTCAGGGAACCTGAACAAGGACTCCAGATGGTACGAATGGGCAGCTTCATTCGGTATCGGCGCCGCTACAGGTGTGTTGGGTTTCTCTTTAAGTACAAGTCTGACGAGCGCCGGCATGGGCGGATTCTTCAACGGAGCGATTTCCGGTTTCGCAACCGGATTCAGCGGCGGATTTCTCTCCGAAACCAGCAGAGGACTATTCCGACATCAAGGCCTGGCAACCTCGCTCCGCAATGGACTCAACCAAGGATTGAGCAATGGGTTGGTGGGAGCCGCTATCGGCGGTATAGCAAGCGGCATAGCTGCCGCAACTCAGGGAAGAAGTTTTTGGGACGGTGCAGAAAGGACAAACAGAACTATTGTCGACAGACAAAAGCCCTACATCCGACAGGACGGTCAGGCAGACTGTGGAGGAGCATGTGCCGAATCGGCCAGCAACGGTGCTGTGACGCAACAACAAATGCGCCAATACATGGGCGGCGGAGACAAAAATACGACAGGATATGCAGATACTGAATTTTGGAAAAAATACAGTGATGTGACAGGAACTCCTTATAACCGAAACCGACACATGACTCCCGATACCTACATCGAAAAAATGATAGAGGGATACGATATCGCTTTTTCCATCCCGGCAGCTCCTAACGACTATGGGATTACCCATCATGCGGTCTTGGCCAATAAAGCAGTCGAACAGACAGTGATTAGGGTGAATGGAAAAAAAATCGTCAAGACACTGTTTTATATCATGGACCCGAACCGAGGTCAATACTGCCGATTCGATTTCAAGCACCTTCCGCCACGTGCATTTTTATTATCACCTCAATAAAAGACAATTGGAATAATGAGACTTACACGTATGTTTTTACTGGCAGTGCTGTTGCTGGCAACCGGAACGACTGCCTCGGCCAAAAAACCCTCTCGGCTGGAAAAGTACAAACAAACCATCATGCAATACTTGGAACAAAAACCGTTCTATTCTCCCACATACGAATATGCATTCATGTACATTCCGTGGAAGTATTTAACAGCAAACCCTTACGACAGTATCAGGACAAGTAAAGACCTTTTAAAATATACTATCAAGATTTACGAAGACCCGAACGACCCGAGACAATATTTAGATTTTTGGATTTATGACATCAACGGACAAAACGTTCAGGCATATGTCGAATTTCCGTTTACTGACATTGGGCAAACCGGCCCCATAAATACTTTCCGGTTACAATACATTTTGGACATACCGGGAAACAAAATACAGGAATACTTCTTCTTGGATAGTACGCCTGTAACAACCTTTTTTATGGTCAGGGGGAATCAGGTATTCGTATCGGTAGAGGACGGGCAAGAGCCGTTTAAAGTCTACCTTTTCGAGGATTACATCGAACAGTTCGGACTCGAACCCATTTTCGGCCCACAAAATAGGTACGACCGATAATCAAGAAAACGTTCCTGCCGCGTATGCGGCAGGAACGTTTATTAAAGTACAAACAGACTGCACGACAATACCAAAGCAACCGGTACGAAACTCTCAACAACAACCTAATCAACGCTATCTTCATACATAGACACATTGTAAATTGACGCAATATGAAACACATTCTATCAATCATTATCGCTATCGGCTGGACCTGCAGTTGTCTGGGGCAAGGACTCGATTTGTCGAAGGTCGATTTCAACCGTTACGATAAAATCGCACAACGGTCAATCGACCGACATTTTCTCTTTCGCAAACATGCGGACTATGCTTTCATGTATGTGTTCAAATTATATACGGAACTTCCGCCTTCATCCGAAAGGTTCGCGAACGACAGCCTATACCAGGCGGTTAAGGCTCTCGATACGTCCGAAAAGCTGTTGAAAGCCATCTGTCCTCCGGACTACGAACAAAAACAGTTCTGGAAAAACAACATCCACAATATCATCGTCTACGATAAAACATTGGCTGTAAAAGGGTGTATGGAACCTCCCAAGAAGAGAATCTACGAAGACTTGGAAGTACTACATTTCCGACACAATTCTACATCAACCTTCACAGCAGCAAGATTTAGTAACCACAATTCCGCGGTAATACGTGCTTATATATCCAACAAGTGGGATTATATATTTACTTTAAATGATTCGCATCAACCACTCAATGTATACCTTTATTTTGCCGTCAAAAATGGAATCGTTTACGTCATCGACCTTTTTCGGGATACATTCGGCACTTATACTTATGAGGAATACTTAGCCCGATACGGTTTCGACGACATTTGGATATACGCCATTCTATTAGCACCGTAATCTATATGCCCAATATTTTCACTTAAATCCTCCTGTAAACAGGAGGATTTTCGTATATTTATCAAAACGAATTTCGCTTATGAAACTCACACGCATCATCCTGCTGGCAACACTGTTGCTGGCAACCGGAACGACTGCCTCGGCGAAAAAGCCGATACCAATAGAAAGATATCAAAAAAACATCATGCGCATTGTAAAACAGCAACCGTTTTATAATCCCGCACATGAATATGTCTTCATGTACCTCCCTTTCAAGGAAATCGAGGGAAATCCTTACGAGCATATTCAAACAGGGCAAGACCTGCTGGAACATACGGTACGCATATTTCCAGATGTTAACAACCCGAACCTGCAAATGGATTTATGGTTGTATGATGCCGACAGTCTAATGTTATGTGCAGAGCTCCTGTACCCATTTGCATCTATCTACCGACCAGCTTCTGTGAATATATGCAGAGTACAATATTTATTGCAAAATAATATACAGGAATATTTCTTCATAGGTTATACCTTTTTTATGGTTAAGGGGAATCAGGTATTCGTATCGGTAAAGAACGGGCAAGAGCCGTTTAAAGTCTACCTTTTCGAAGATTACATCGAACAGTTCGGATTCGAACCCATTTTCGGCCCACGAAATAGGTACGACCGATAATCAAGAAAACTGATTTTATGAAAAAACTACTTGCTATTCTTCTCCTACTCTTTTGCTGGATAGACCATATGGCTCAAGAATCGGATACGATACGCATCAACTTTTGTATCCATACCTCCGAATTTGGCGCAATCAACGAAGGTTTATTCGTGTATCAGAACGCTGAAAATCTAAAAGCCCAATACATATTATACAACGTCAGCAGTTACGGATTAGCGCATCGTTCTCTTGCTCAATGCGATTCGCTACTCTCGTTAGACGAACGTTACAAAGACTTACCGAACAGATACACAGACCCGACCTATCTACTCGCTTACGATAGCGTGTCTCAACATTGTATTGCCGAATCTTTAATTCAATTCTACAATGAGAACAAAAACAATTACATTGTATTAAAAGACATTCCGGTATTAAATAAAACACAAAAGGAATTTATCCATAATCTGTTAAATACCATCAAAACCTATTCTTATGAAAAAGGTAACGATGTCATCTGGGTGAGCAACGCCCCTGACTACTACACGGTTCTATCGGAAAATGAAAAATATACGCTGTACGACCCAAAAAAAGAGCTGAAAAAATACATCGAATTACGTCAACTATTTGATATCCGATATCCTGACCGGCCAAATAATCTTCCCTTGAATATTCAACCGGCAAAGTTCTCAGAAACAACTCGAAGTAATTCAAAGTAACGCTTGCTAAACGCCTAAAAATCCAGCCGTATAAATACGAGAACGGTTTACGTGAGTTGATATACTTAGGTTGTGTAAGTTGGTGATAGACAATGTGGTTTCATAAAATCTTGGCATATCGTGAACATATTAGTTGATATTGATTGTTCTTGATTGATATTAAAGCGATTGACACCATATCACCCCTGAAAAACCTTTCTGCTTTACAAACATTCGCATTGATTCACAGGCTATTTTTATGTAGCTGTGGTTGTAGGTTTGGACTACAAAACATTAACAAACTAAGAATCAGTGTGCTATGTTTACAATTATGCTCAAGGGAGCCCCCGATAAGAACCGTCCGGACATGGTCAAGATCACGATGATCATTTACCGTCCCGGTTTCAACCGAGTCCCCAAGGTTCTTCCAGTCACGGGCCCGTTCAAAAACTGGGACCAAGGCCAACAACGCTTCAAGCCTCGTACGGAAAATGCGGCTGCCAACAACGCTCTGCTGTCGTCCACCGTCAATAAATACACCCAGATCGGTAATACATGGGACGAGCAAGGCGTGGCATGGACTCCCAAGGAACTTTCCCACTATTACGACAAGCCCCGCGAGCTTATGCTTCGTGAGACGGTCATCCCCACCGTCGAGCAGGTCTATAAACAGTGGATACAGGAGATTCGGAATACGAAAAAGATGAAGAACGGCCACGAGGTTCCCTGCGAGTCCTACGCCCAAGCTAACGAGCGTATCCTCGAATTTTTGACCCGTTTCGTCCGGGAGAAATACGGACGTTCGTTCTCCAATCTTCAGTTTACGGATATTACCGAGCAGTTTCTGAAAGATTATGTCTTCTTCATCGAATCCGAAGGAGCCAAGAGGAATTCTCGCGGCGGTCTCCGTGGCAAGCTTCACTCGCTGTATCAGGTAGTCAAGAAAGCCTCGAAAAAGAATGTCCCGGGTGCCGACCTCGACGTGTTCATCTGTACCAACGAGAAGTTCCGTGAGGTGGAGACCACGCCGAGTACGATTTCCATGGGTCTGCTGCGGGCCATGGAAGCTATGGACCGCAGCCTGCTCTCGAAGACGGAGAGCTATTGCCTCGACTTATTCCTGTTCTGCTTCTATTGCGGCGGCATCGCCCCGATCGATGCCGCCTATCTGACATGGGCTTGTATCGACATGAAGAAGCGTAAAATTACCTATGAGCGGATTAAGACTCCCAAAAAGGCCAAGCCACCCTTCGTTCCGCGTGCGGAGGCTATCGCCAACAAATACCGCAACGAGTGTTATGCGGACTTCGTGCTGCCGATCTTTTCGGCACGGCACGATACGCATATCCGGAAGAAAAACCGTGTCAACCATCTTTGCGGCGAGGTCAACAAAACCCTGCGCCGTATCGTGAACCTGTTGGGTTATGACGAGGAGATTACGTGGTACTCCGCACGCGGTACCTACATCACGATGATGGTCGACAAGAAATACCCTCCGGGCGTGGTTGCCGAACACAGTGGCAACAGCGTCATTACGATCTACAAGTTCTACTGGAAAAATCAGAATGAAAGCGACATTATCGCCGAATTGTGCGAAGAGTTTCGCGATTAAACATTTTTTCGTACATTCACGCTATCCTTTGCAATCAAACACATAAAACGTAAAGCACATGAAAGAATTACTGGAAAAGATGTATGCAGAGATGGATGCGGTCAAGACGAACGCCCAACTCCAGCACGAAAACGGAAACAAGGCTGCCGGCATGCGTGCCCGCAAGGCGAGCCTCAATCTCGAGAAACTCCTCAAGGAATTTCGTAAAGCGTCCCTGACAATCGGAAAATAAAGAAAACCGATACGATGAGAAAGGCGTGAAGTTCAATCCTTCACGCCTTTTTGCATCCTATTCTTCGGCTTGTCCGTATTCCGACGGTTTGCGCCTGCACAACTCGTCGTACTGCTTTGCCGTCATCTTGAAATCGGTTACGTCGAAATCGAGTATCTTCCACCAGTAGCGGAACGAGAACCCTGTCTCCTGCGACGGACGTTTGGTCTTGCACAATTTGTCTATCGCTTCGGGACGCAGATTCAAAGATGTCGCCGAGTCTTTCAGCGTACGATAGATCCCGATCAACTGCAGGGCGTTGTCGAATACCAGGACCTTGAATGTTCTCGGTTCGCGCTTTTTGCGCTGCCGCCCCTGCTTCGAGCGTTTAGCAGTCCCGATACCCGGTTTGCGTCCTTTGCGTTTGGGCTCCGTTGCCGAAAACAGTTTCTCAGCCGTCTGGGCGAGCATCGGCATAGGCGCAACCTTGTTCAGCCAGTGCACCTCGTCTCCGGATACACTGAAGGCAACGCTTTTTCGTCCCTCCAGTTGTTGCGCATCGAATTTGCACCAATGCACGATTCCCTCTTTTTTGTCGACTACGATCTCCACGACCAATTCATCGCCGGGGGCAAGTTTGTCGAGCCGTATCCTATTGGGCTGTTTCGGTTCGCTGCTGCGGCGTTTGCGCAGAACTACCCGTTCTCTGACTACTGCCATGACGATTATTGATTTCTGATACTGTCGGCAAACTCCTTGCTGGGTTTATAGGCCGGTGTTTCGTGAGCCGGTATTTCGATCGTTGTCCCCTTACTGATGTTGCGCGCTTTCTTGGAGGCTTTCTTCTTGCGGAAGAAGGTTCCGAAGCCGCGCAACTGGATGGAAAACCCTTCGGCGATCGCCTCCTTGACCAGAGCAATGAAGGTTTCGATAACCGTTTTGACATCCGCTTTGTTCAGGCCCGTACGGCTGGCAATTTCGCTGATCATATCGGCCTTGGTTACGTTTTTCTGATTCTGTGCCATATCATAGTAATTTTGAGAGTTTATACAAATGTAGCAAATATTTGACAGCTAAATCGTTAAGACTGTAATTAAATCACGCACAATTACGGAGGAAATAATTACAAACCGCCGATAATCATCGGATTAGCCTGCGATTTAATTTTACTTTTTCTGAATAATATCCGTTTGTATCGATTTCCGCAACGATCCCAAGACTATTCCGGCTAAGATTTGTTGCCCCAATAAAGACTATTCAATACATCCGCGGAGATGACTTTACTTGAGGTGTGGAGAAAATAACAGCGACGGTTCCGCTGGCGTTTTCAGACAGACCGAACCTCCATCCGGCCGAGAGTTTTATTTTTTCGGAGACCGTCGCTGTAAGATGCAGGGGCTGCAGGAATATGCAATAATAATTTAACCTAAAAAATTCAAAATTTATATTCCTGTACCACTTTCGCCAACGGCCTCACGGCCCATGCTTATTCGTGCCCCTGCAAGGGAAATAGAAGAGATGTACCATCCGCCTGCATCTAATTCTGAACATGATGATTTTTTTGACACGATGATCCGCTCTCCGGATCGTTTCGATATGTAGACTGGTAAATTTGCAAAGAAGGCAGGCCCCGGTGAGCGATTTTATTTCTTCGATGTAGAAGAAAAAGAGGGGCCTGCCGGCGTCGGGATGGGGACACGACGCATGCTGTGTAAAAATAGAGGGCCGGGCCGACGGAGTGGTTGCAATCTGACGCCTCGAGGATTGCATAGACGGCCCGCCCTCTAACTGGTCTGAATGGGACTGACTACTACGAAAAAGTCTGAAATCGGTCGCATATGAGACTATTGAGTGTCGACAGCCCGTCGCAGTCGCCATAAGACACGACAAAACCTGACGAGCCATGCCCGCCGGATAAACCGTGCTGGTTGGATGTAGGCGCGACCGCAACATATTGCAGAGAATAAAAAGTAAACGTTCCTGTTTCCCGGTTTCCCGGCCTCACCTCATAAAAAGAGACGCAGGTACAACTCCGTTCACTGGTACTGAGAACATTCGCGGCAGCTGCCCTTACGCCCATGTGCTCTTGCGAACTTTTCACGGGCCGGGTACATTGTACTTACATCCGTCCAATAAAAAAGCACGGGACGCAGGTACAACTTTCCTCTGTCGGCCTCGCGAGCCTTAGTACGGTCATCGTCCTTACGCCCGTGCCGCCCGCGGCGCAAGGCCGCAGGCATAGCAAGGGTTTCAGACAAATTTTATACCGTACTATTCTGTTAATAACAGTCGCGAGTTTACAGAGGTACAAAGGTTTGTCTTAACCTTTATTTCTTGTCAATATGTTACGGTCTTGCCGTGGAGCAAAGATAACATAAAACTTACAATTCGTTTATGCTATCCGCAAAAAACGGAGCGTGAGTCTGTGCCATATTCAGTACAGGCTCTGGAAAGACCGCAGAAGATACAGCACAAGAGCCCACGCCCGTAAGGTCGTAGCTGAATGAAACCCGAATACGGACGTGGGATTCACGACCCGTTGGGCTTCCCTGTGCTTCGTTCTTCGAAAAAAAGCTTCCAGACTTTGTACTGAAACGAAGTACACACGTCCGCCTATTCGCGGACCGCGTGCACAAATGTAATTATAAAATCTTTTCTAACAATATGTTTAAGTCTGAAATTTTATCGTTCCGGCCGAATATGTCGATTTCGGAACGAAATAAAATATCCGAATAAACGAAAGGTCGAGATCCCAGCCCCACGAATCGCACCGTGCGCAATCTTCGGGCCACCCTGTTTCCGTGTGACCATACGAGATAGCACATGGCTTTTTTTGACGGGTTCATGTCAGCCACGGATTCTTCCACGGGTCGTAGTCGGCCTGAAAGGTCGCCATCTGCCAGTCCATGACCTCCTTTTTGTCCTCGGCGATCTTGCGCGGAATCTGCGGGTTGATCCGCAGTTTGGCCGCGTCTTGCAGCCACTTCATCGAATCCTCATGGTCTTTGATACGCGTGGTGCTGACGTTGTTCGGGGCGATGAGCTTCGTGAGCTCGTACACGGCCAGCCGCACCATGTGCTTCTTGAGGTTGTAGTTGCGCGGATCGCGCACGACCAGATTCACGCCCGCCTGCGGCTCGTCCGCATTGACGTCGATCTCCGGATACCATACCCGCCCGTCATAGACGACATACTCGTGGTCGGAAAGCTCGTAACCGTTGTACTGCGGGTCGTATTCGGCGATTTCGCCCCAGTTCGGGGAGTCGGCGGGCGTGAGATTCGCATCGAATCCCTCGACGGAGGTTACGGCATAGAACGTTCCGCCGAACTCGGCCACCTCCCACAGGGCGTACTCGCGCGGCACCCACGGCTGCGGGTAGGCTTCGAGCCATCCGGAGGCCATCGGCAGGCGGATGTTGCCGAAGTCGTAGCCGTTCTCCGCCAGACACCGGTAACAGAGACCGTTGTAGGCGACCATATCGCCCGGACGATAGGTCTTGAACTGTGAGTAGCCGGGCGTGCTCTCCGCGAAGACGTTCGGATCGGAAGACTCCTCCCAATAAGCTACGGACGCCGGGGCTTTATAGCCGCTGATGGAGCGGATTACCTCGTGGATCTGTCCCTCGTAGTAGAGGTAGGCTCCGACGGGGAACGATATGCGGCGGTCGTAAGCGGCGATATACTTGCCCTTGTAAAGCTCCCGCTCGATCTCGTAGTTCTCGCTCAGGTGCTCGACGACGCTCATCTCGGCCGACTCCTCGGCCTGCGCCAGACGCTCGGCGTTGCCGCGCGTGATCTGCGACAGAGCCTCGGGCGAAATGACGCTCAGGTAGTCGTTGTCGTTGAGAAATCTCCGATACATGGTCCGTATGTGTAAAAATTTTCGGTTTTTCTTGATATGTTTCCCGGACATGTAAAGAAAACGGCGTTTTCCTTTACATGTCATCAATAGCAGAACCCCTCGTGCAGCACGGCGGTCGACAAGATCCCGACGTCGCTGTCCTCGCCGTTCTTGAAGCGGTACCAGTTGTCCCGCAGATAATAACACAGCAAATAGTCGAGGCAGTCGGACAGGTGTCCGTACTTCTCGAATTTCACGCCCGTCTTGCTGTCCACGACCTTTTTCTTGGCCTTGGTGCCGTCGTCGTTGCGCAGCTGGTAGATCAGGTCCTCGGTAAGCCTGCGGCAGCGCAGGTCGATGCGTATTTCCCAGCCGTTGTATCCGTCGAAGACCTGATTCACGAAGTCGCAGCGCGTAACCTGCGGCGGCTGTTTCTTCAGAAGTTTCAGTTTGGGCCGCAGCACGCCGCCGCCCAGCGTGTCGAGGATCTGCGTATAGTTGTTGATCCCCTCCTCGTTGGTCGTCGAGCGCTGCAGGCCCGAAGGGTCGCCCGTAACGTCTACGCCGCCGACGTGCTTGTCGCGGTATAACTTGCCCCGCAGCTTGCGGCTCAGCGCCGGCGTGTTGTTTTCCTTGGTTTCGGGCTTGCCGAGGATCTCTTCGAGGATATAGACCCGCTTGCGGTCGTAGTCGATCTGTGCCGTCAGCACGGACATCTGCGGTGCGACGTTGAAGTCCCAGACCGTGATGAGCGGTTTCGAGGGGTCATACACCTGTTCCTTGAGGTTCGGCACCAGATGGCGCGAGCCGTCGAAACGGTTGTATATGGCCATGTCGTTGGCTTCTACATAATCCCAGTTGCCGTAGAGCAGACGTTCCTTGGTGGCCTGATCGCTGATCTTGTTCAGAGCCGCCTCGTAGGTTTGTCGGAAAGCGATGTCGGGATTGTCGAACACCGAGAAGGGCACGTAATATTCGCCCTCGCGCGGGATAACCTTGTTCCCGTCGTCGTCCTGCACGAAGCGGCCGCGAATCCAGTTCGTCGTGGGGTTGGTCGTCATCAGCATCTTCGATACGCCGAGCGTCTCGTGCACCCTCCAGCGGATACGCGAGAAGAGCACCTCTATCGCGCGTTGGGAGATCTCCGAGCATTCGTCGACGCCTACGGCGCTCACCTCGATGGAGCCGAAGCGCTCGAAATGCGGGTCGGAAGGCAAATCCGCCATTTCGAGCATCAGAATGACCGAGCCGTTCCAGAACTGGAGCGTGCCGGCCAGATTGTTGACCTTGTAGTGGACGTCCTCTGCCAGCCCCCAATTCTTGACCACCGCACGGACGGTGTTCCATGTGGATTCCTTGAGACTTTTGAGGGTCTTGCGGGCGATGACGGCCCGGAAGTCCGAGAAACGCAGACAGCAGCTCACAAGCCACACCGACATCAGATACGATTTGCTCAGCCGCCCCCAGCCGCGCCTCCGCCGAGGATCAGCTGGGGGATATTCGAATTATGACATTGCGAACAAACGGGTTTGTACTGCGGATTGCCGTTCTGGTCGACGCCTACGAGCTGCTGGATGATCTTTCCTCCGCACAGGTGGCATTCGGGCTGCAGGAGCTTCCACAACTCGTACTGCTTGGGCGAAGGCTGGAAGTCGATGTGCAACCCTTCCGGCGCTTTGAGTTTTTTCAGCGCCATTGCCTATGCGATCTCTACGGTTACATCGTCCTGTCCTTCGATTCGGGCGATGAGCTCCTGCAAGGTCGCGCGCGAGTCGAGGACTTTGCCCTTGACCCTATTCCGGCCCACGATAAGGCAGCCGGCCGAGTCGTCGGCCGTGTTGCCGCTGTGGATCAGGATGCCCAGAAAGTGCGGCACGTCGTGCAGGTACGGCAGTCGCCGTTTGAAGCGCGGGCTGTACTCCATGGTCAGCCGATAGCATCCCGCGGGGATTGCCGTGCGGGCATAGACTTTCCTTTTACACCGGCAGGCGGCGCCGCGCGGCGTATCGGGACACGAGACCGGCAGTTCGCGAACAGGGTCTTCGAGCGTATCGCAGAAATACGATCCGTCGATATGGAGACGGCCGATCGTATAGTTCGGCCCCTTGAAAATACGGGTTACGGTGATATGCATCTTCGGTATCGTTTACCGAAGAATAGGAGGCGGATAATCAAATAGGTTACTCTCCGAATGATTTTGCTGTCGTTTATAACCTTATACGACTACTTCATTATTCCGGTTTTAGCATGCCTGTTTCGAACCCGATTGTTTTATGAGATCATCCCCGTCAAAAGTATTTTTGGCGGGGATGAGTTGCATTTCTGGGAATCAGAATCTGTGAGTATGCCCGACCGTTCCCGGGCTTATCCTATTATTAAAATTGTTGGGAGGTGGATCATAATTGAATGAATAATTTCCTTCCGGCGGTTTGTTGACGATGGTGCTTTGCTGTTGATCGATATCACCGCCTGAAATCTCCCCGCTTTCCCTTCTTGAAATTCGATCAAAAAGGTTCTGCTGATCTTGTAGCGATAAATTGAATTTCTTTTTCATAGCAGTTTAAGTTTTAGGTTATTTGAATACTGTCTGAACTATTAAGGCTCCTTAAATTTTTTGGTCATAATAAAATTTGGAATCAATATACGGGAGCCCACCCCGTATATCAATTTACGACAAAATACATTTCCTGAAAATTGATCGTCAATCGTTTGAATTCAGCGGGAGGCAGTACACCCAATGTTCCGTCGAAGGGTATTCCCATCAACTGGGAATGGGGCATATCTTCGATCACATACAGGTTAGTCATCACACCCGTTTTATCCCCGATTGTCAGTTCCATTTGCGGCAGTATGGCGTATTCGAGTACCGGGCTGTATCCGGTCGCGGTTTTCCCGCGTTTGCGTCCGTGTGCCTGCAACGGCGGAAGCCGGTCGCGATGCGCCTCATGGAATTCCGGTTCGACCGACGATTTCGAGGCTCCCGTATCCCAAACCATCGTTGCGGGGATTCCGTTCAGTTTCACCAGAATATAAGGTATTTTGTGGAGCATCAAATTCCGAGGAGCATCGGGCAGCGGTGTCGTATGCGACTTTAAGCGCAACTCCCGAACTCCGTAGTCCAATTCGATCTCAGGAAAGAGTTGCAACACATCGTTTCCGAGAATAAGGCTGCAATCCGTAACTCCCGTCTCTCCGAGGGGCAAGACCACACACGGAATATTGACGAACACGGCCGCGCCCAATCGCAGGGTGTCGAGCAATGCGAGAGGGCACCGCGTTTCGTTGAACCAGATCGAATCCGCCGACAGCGGTAACCCCAATCTCTCCGTCAATTGCTTGTCGATAACCGTCATTTGCCCTCCGGAATCAAGCATTGCGCTGATACGTTGTGTGCCGCGGACAACAGTGAACTTGATTTGTTCGTCCTCGACGTCGAACGGTATGTCGTAGTTCGTGTCGGCATCCGATATTCCCATTCGGGGCCACTGGGATTGAAGCCCGAAAAGGACGGCATTGGTCTCGAAAGCAGTCCGCGTCCCCTCGTCCATATAGTCACGGCCTTGCGCAAGCAGGCTCGTACAAATATCATGGGCAGCATTGAAGTGTCCGAGTTTTGCCAGATTGTCGGACATCATCCAGAACAATGAGAAAAAGTTGCCGCCCATTTGGGCGTTGTACTCATCGTACATGCGCTGGATTTTCTCGACGGCGCCCGCCGGATTGTTGAAATTATGATCGAGCAGCGCTCCCGAGAACAGCCGCATGTAATCACTCAGACTGTCGGCGGTCCGCTCATAACGGACTCTCGTTTCGAACCAGTCGCTTCGGGAGATAGCCTCTCCGATTGCATTGTCATACGGGTTTTCTTGGGCGATTCCGCTCCGCACCAGAAGGACTGCGAACAGCAGACAAATGATTTTACGAATAATCATGGCTTTGTCATTTTGAGGTGGATATATCGACGACGGAAACAATCTCCGAATAATCGCGGTTATGGAAAATCAGCCTTTCCGCAAACAACCCATCTATAATGGGAATGAGACTCTTTTCCTCGATATGACATTCTTTGGCCAATTCAACGAGAGAGATGACTTCCTCATTGGCTTTTTGCAATACGTTCCACTCCGTAGAATGCGTATCGAATTCCAACTCATTTATCAGTGTTCCATTGCAGTATTCTTTGTATACAGCCTTATCATCGTAGACAACGAAAAGATAGGAATAATGCTGGCTTTTATAATAATGTTCGATTTCTATAAATTTGTCCCACAATAGATTCTGAGATAATTTCAGATGTTCGAGAAGGATGATCTTAGTCTCGTCCTGCAAGTAATTTCGTGGCAGAAGCATAGCCATCGGATTTTCGGCCCATCGGTATGGCAATTCGTCCTTTATCTTGTTATAATATGGACTGGACTTGATTACAGCTAATTGAGATATGTTATGCTTGAAAAAGTTTTCGGCATAAAAGAACCTTAAAAAATGCAGATTGTCAATGCTCTCGATTATATCGTCTTCCGTTTCTTCTATCAAGCCCCGTAAAACGTTCGCTCCGTTGACATGAATTCTGTACTTATAAGCGAACTTGATGAATAAGAGATTACTGGAAAATGTATTTTTCTTGTCGATCTTTCGTAAAAGATTGTCTGAAGGAGATTCATATCCGATTTGCACATGATTGAATCCAGCCAAAGCCATCTTCTTGATTACCCGTGCATTGATTCCATGTGATATGATCTCGCCCAAATCGATGGATAATCGAGGATACTGCTCTCTGATTTCCATCAGTCCGTCAAGGAAAGCGTCGAAGCGAGTAAAGTCATTGTCGATAAGATCATTATCCAGAAACTGAATTCTGTAAATTCCGTATTTCTTAACCGAATCGGCGATCTCATCCAATGTGACGGCTATATCCTTTTTCCGGAATTTATAACCCATGTTTAAGTAGCAGAAATGACATTTCTTCCAATGGCAGCTTCTACTGTTTTCAAAAGATAACAATGCATATTGCTTGGGAACACCATAGCAGTCCATCTTATCGAAAAAATCGGAATAATCCGGCCGGAGAGCTTTAGACGATAAATCGGCGAACTCCATATTAGGTACTCGGGATGTTAGAATTTCGCCATTTACTCTGTATGCTATGTTGCCGATCGAGGATAATTCATCCGTTTTATCATCGGAAATTTTCTCAGTCAAATGAAGCAGAGGAATCTCGCCTTCGCCCCACATAGCGATATCGAATTGTGCGAAATTTTGCAAATAGGCAATCGCCGCTTCTTTGGTGCCGATGCCTCCGACAACGATTACTGCAGATGGACTTTTCTCTTTGATTTTTTCTGCGATAATACTCGAACAAACCCATTGATACAAATTTACCTCCAGCCCGAAATACAAGATATTGTCGAAATCGTATTTATCTATGATTTCATTCAACAGTTCTTCGAACTTTTGGGCATATTGATGCATATGTTCATCCCAAAAATTAGGAGACATATTGATATACTGAGGTTTGATAGCCTTCAGCAAAACTTTCAAGCGATTATATGCACAAGTGTCTTTATGTTTGATCGCCAAATAATTGTAGTACAGCAATAGATGTTCGGCTCCTTCATCTGCCAAAGTACCGTCACTCCACATAAATTCGTTCTGGAGCTTCCGCAAATAAAGGTTCCAATATTCGATGCAGACGTTGTATCCGAAATTTTGGAGATAGGCTTTTAACACCGACATAGCCGGCGAAGGCATATAAACATTTGCGGGAGGCGCCCATCCTAAAATGACTTGCTTTTTAGTTTGCTGTCCTTCATTCTCCATAGTAGTAGTTCGTATAATAGGTTAAAGTCTTTATCTTGAATAGATATTCGTATTTCGTCTGCAGGAGTTGCGATCGGGCCTTGACTTGCGTACTGATGGCGGTATTATAATCCGTTACGGTCGCGGCACCGAGGTCGTACTTGCGGGCGATCTGCCGGGCCGCCTCCTCGGCCGAGGCGACGTATTTCTGCGCTCCGAGGTATCGCTCCCATGCCGTGCGGGCATCGATGAGCGCCTGCGTAACCTCCTTCTCCACCTGTTTCTCGGTGGTACGCAGGGCGTATTCGGCCTGCCGTATGGCGAGTTTCTGCCGCTGCACGTTCTTGCGGGTCGTGAATTTGCCGAAAATCGGAATATTGAGCGACAGCGACACATAGCTGCTCGCATTGTCCTTGTATTGTTCGAAAAACGGATAGGCGTCGTAGCGATAGGTGCCGTCGGGATTCTGGAACATCTTCTGCCGGGCGTCCGAATAGCTCGACCCGTACCCGACCGAGAGTGAGAGCGTCGGCCAATAGGCCGTGCGTGCGATTTGCAGGTTGCGGCGGGCCAGGTCGATCCCCACGCGTGCCGCCTCCAGCTCGGGCAATCCCCGGGCGGCGTCGAGCACTTCTGCCGGGCTGTCCGCGATGTCGTAACGAGTCAGCTCCCCGACATCGGGCGCAACGGTCCGGAAGGTCGTATAGTCGTCGATTTCGAGCAGCTGGCAGAGGTTCAGCCGCGCGATGTCGTAGGTGTTCCGTGCCGTCAGCACGTCGTTCTCCGCATCGGCCAGTTGCGATCGGATTTGCAGCAGGTCGGCCGTCGTAACCTTGCGGGCCTCGACCTTCTTGGCCGTCTTCTCTTCTTGTATCCTCAGTTCCGCCACGACCTGTTCGGCGTCGCGGATCGTCTCCTCGGCACACAGTATCTCCAGATAATAGGCCGTAACGTTCATCCGCACGTCGTTGCGCATCTTCTCCACGGCGAGCAGCGACGAGCGCAGGTCGAGCTGCGCGCGTTTGAGGTTGTAGTAGTTCTTCAGCCCTCCGAAGATCTGGATATTCGCCCCGAGCGAGGCGTTGTTGCCCGCCACGGTCTCGTTCTCCACGAACTCATAGGTCGTCTCGTCGAGAACGCGTCCTGTCGAGAACGATACGCCGGTCGAGGCGGAGAGATCGGGAGCATAGTTCCATTTCGATTCGGACAATGCAATGCGTTTTTCCGCGGCCGTGAGTTCCTCTGTTTTGATTTCGATGTTGTGCTCGTAGGCATGCGCAATGCACTCTTCCAGCGTCCAGCGGCGCTCCTGTGCGAAGCCGGAGGTGCCGAAGAGCAGCAGCAGTCCGAGCGGTACGATGTACGTTCGTCTCATACGGCTCATCGGTTTTTGAAAAGCGACACAACGGGCTGGATGAAGCGTTCGATCAGCCGCATGTCTTCGGTTACGATCTCCGCCGTGCCGTCCATCCGCTGAATCATCGGCAGCTCGCGCTTGTACGATGTGGTCATTCCGTCGGGGAAGACGACCTCGGCGGTATAGGCGATGGTCGTACCGCTTTGGGTCTGTATCTGTTCCGGTACGGCCGACAGCGAACGTATCCGTCCCCGCAGCACGCCGAACTCCATGTAGGGATAGCCGTTGAGCTTCACGTTCACCCCTTGGCCGACCTTCACTTTGCCGAAGCCCGCCGAGGGAACCTGCAGGCGACCGATGACCTCCGTCGCACCGTCCGGAACGATGCTCGCCAGTTTGTCGCCGACGGCGACATGCTGGTTCTCGCTCCAATAGTTCACGAGCGTTACGCGTCCGGCGACCGGAGCCTCCAGCACATACTGCTGCCGCCATTGGGCGATCTGGGCCGCGAGCTGCTGGCGGCTCTGCTCCAGCGTCCGCTCGTATTCCGCCGTTTCGTTTTCCTGTTGGAGCGTCAGTTCCACGAGCTGTTGCTCCGACTGGATGATTTGCAGCTCGGTCGAGGTGAGCGTGGCGTCGAACCCCGCCTTCGTGTTCTGCTTCGAGAGGTAGTTCTGGGCCGTGGTTTCGTAGTCGGCGGCGGAGATCACGGCTTCGGCCAGAAGCAGCGAATCCCGCTCCAGCGTGCGGCGGCCGTAATCGAGATCCTGCAGCAGCAGCGAACGCTGCCGTTCGAGTTTGGCGTAATACTCACGGTTCTTGGCGATCTGTTCGCGCAGAAGCTCTTTTTTGCGGGCGATATTGTCCGTCGCAAGGTAGTGGCGGTAGTCGCGGCAGCGGCTTTGAAACTCGGCGAAGGCGGATTGCAGCTCCCCGAGCGCATATTCTCCGTCGAGCCACGGACTGGCTGCGAGGGCGGCGGGCGCGAGCGTATCGGCGGCGAGAAGATGCTCCGAGAGGCGCTCCACGTCCCGTCGCTCCGCGGCATTGTGCAGCACGGCGATGAGCTCTCCCCGTTCGACGAGCTCTTTGTCCTTTACGCAGAGCGTGTCGATCAGCCCGTCGTAACGCGCCACCAGATCGGAGGGAGGATTGACGGTCGTGATGACCGCCGGAGCCTCGATCGTATCGGGGTACTTGATAAAATAGCAGCCGATGACGATTCCTGCAAAAATCAAAAACACGACCGTGATTCCCCAGCGCACCACCCACGACGGTGCCCGACCCAGAATCGCTTGGGCCTCGTCGCTGTACAAATTCGTTCTTTGCGGCATATTATTTGAGTTTTGGCATCGTATATTGAAATATATTATTCCAAATATATTTTTCGTAAACACGCAGGGGCGGTTTTTCCTACTCTGTTTCCCCTTTTCGGACTCCGGATTTATAGTACCGGCTGATCTGCCTGTCGATTTTTTCTATAAATGAGGTTTGCCCCGACAAATCCGGAATTCGGAAACTTCGGGTTCTGGCGTAATAATCATAAATCTCGGCCCGTTCTTCGGGGCTGCTCATCGTCTCCCCACTCCAGATTTCGCTGTCGCGGCGGGCCAGTTCATCCACAAAGCCTGCATCGGCCATGTTCGGAATCCCAATCCCGAAAACCCATTCTCCGACCGGTTTATAAAAAATAAATCCGGTATAAACCTCTTTGTATTCGAGTCGTTTTTTGAAGTAGCCGGGACGTAAGTCGAACCGATCCTCCCCGAAAGGCGTGCCCGCCAGATCGAATCCAATGCTTTTGTTTCCGCACGCAGCAAATGCAGCATCCCATTTCCCGTTTTGCGTCAGGCCCCGATACCCATTCCGCCTTTTTGCCCAGTTAATCGCCACGTTGGCGACCCGGCCCGGAAATCGCTCCGCGATGATCTGCCCGGCGTAGGGGGCCGGTCGGCTGTTCGGACCGGTTAAAAAGGAGTGCGGCGAGTTGAAAATGATCAATGCTTTTTTACGTGGATCGGGGCCGTCGAACAATTTATACAACTCCGTCAAGGCGTTGTTGCCCATAACGATGTCTTTGTAATCCCATATGTGCAGGAAATCCTGAAATTGTTCGTGCGTCAGCCCTTCCGTCTGATGCCATGAAAACGGAACGTCGGTACATGAGATATGCAGCTTTTTTTCCGTCGGGAGACGCTTGTTGATCCGATAAACGGAACAGAGGTACTGATGGAAATTGGTATTCTCCCACAAAGGCGTGTAATCCAGATTTTGATAGGCATCCCATAGCGCGGTCTCGAACTCCCGATCCGACGCATAACTGGCGTTGACGATGCAATCGACCGTTCCGGCCATGTTGTAAACCCCGACCTCTGTCATTATAAGCCCGACCTGATCGATAAACCGGGGGTCGGACATAATCTGCTCGATCAGGTCGTATTGCGTCGTGTCCCGGTGATCCCGTTCACCCAGAATAACGACGTCGTATCTGTCGAACAGCCCCATTACATAATCTACGGGTGAGGTATGGCAGTCGTCGATAAAATCGATATACTCCTCTATTTTGGGCGAGACATAGCTATCCTGTCCATGTGTCGGGCAAACAACAAGCAGGGAAATGAAGATAAACAATACTTTGATTCTCATGGTCTGAAACATTTTCCGATCAAATTCAATTTCCCAATTCCAACTGATTTCTCACCAGTTCGTAATAATATCCCCGTTTGGCCGTCAGCTCGTCGTGCGTACCCTGTTCGACGATGCGTCCGTGGTCCAATACGACGATTTTGTCGGCATTGCGGACCGTCGAGAGGCGGTGCGCCACCACCACGACCGTCTTGTTCTCGAAGAGCCGGTCGAGGCGCTCCATGATCGTGCGTTCGTTGTTCGCGTCCAAAGAGTTGGTCGCCTCGTCGAAGAAGAGGTACTTCGCATCCTTGTAGGCGGCCCGCGCGATCAGAAGCCTCTGTTTCTGCCCGACGCTCAGTCCGTGTCCGTCGGCACCGATCTTCGTGTTGTAGCCCAAGGGCAGTTCGTCGATGAAGGTGTCGATGTTGGCGATGCGCGTGGCGCGGCGCACCCGCTCCATGTCGGGCCGTTCGTCCGAGACGCCGATATTACCGGCTATGGTATCCGAAAAGATGTATCCCTCCTGCATGACCGTACCGCATGCCCGGCGCCAGCACGACGGGCTGTACTGCGCGATGCGGCGGTCATGGAGCAGCACTTCGCCCGAGGTCGGCGTGTAGAAGCCCAGCATCAGCTTGAGCATCGTGGTCTTCCCCGAGCCGCTCGCCCCGACAATGGCCGTAACCTTGTCCGCCGGGATCGTTACCGACACGTCGTCGAGCGCTTTGGCCGAGTGCGGGCCGTCGTATTGGAACGTTACGCCCCGGAATTCGATGTCGGCATTGTCGGGAATCATGCGGATGCGTTCTTCGTCGGCCGGCTCCTCGTCGTCTTTCTCCTGAATTTCCGAAAGGCGTTCGAGCGAGATCTTCGCATCCTGCGTCGCCTGCACGAATTGGATGAACTGCGACAGCGGTGCGTTGAGCTGACCGATGATGTATTGCAGGGCGACCATCATGCCGAGGGTCATATCGCCCTCGATGACGGCCGAGGCTGCGAGGAACGAGATGACGACGTTCTTGGTCTGGTCGATGAACGTGCCGCCCACCTCCTGCGTCTGCCCCAGAACGAGCCCTTTGATGGAGACTTGGAACAGCCGCGCCTGAATGCGCTCCCATTCCCAGCGTTTCTGTTTTTCGCAGTCGTTGAGTTTGATGTCCTGCATACCATTGATGAGCTGCACGATGTTGCTCTGGTTGGCTGCCGCCTCTTGGAAGCGCATGTAGTCGAGCTTGCGGCGACGCTTCATGAAGAGCAGGATCCAGCCGATGTAGAGTGCACTGCCCAACAGGAAGATGCCGAGAATCGTCGGGTCGTAGCCGCCCATCACGGCTCCGTAGATGACGAACGACACGACGGCCATCGCCATGCTCAGCAACGAGCCCGTGAGGAACGACTGAATGCGGTCGTAGTCGCCGATGCGCTGCATGATGTCGCCCACCATCTTCGAATCGAAGAAGGCGATCGGAAGACGCATGAGCTTGGCCAAAAAGTCCGAGATGAGCGAAATGCTGATCCGGGTGGTCATGTGTAGCATCAGCCACGAGCGGATGAGGTTATTGGCCAACTGGCCCAACACCAGCACCACTTGGGCGATGAGCATCATCACCACGAACGAGAGATTGCCCGTACCGATGCCCTTGTCGACGACCGACTGTGTGAGGAACGGCAGGATAAGGCTCAGTATGCTGGCTGTGAGCATCGCCAGCGCGAGCTGTGCAAGGTAGTTTTTATAGGGCCGCAGATATTGCAGCAGATAACCCAGTTTCAGCCGCTTGTCCTCGTCGCCCTTTTCCTTGTAGAATTGGGGCGTAGGCTCCAGCAACAGGGCGATGCCTTTGCCGTTGGCCGGGCCGGCAAGGAAATCGGCGGAAGCGAGCGAAGGGACTTCCTGCTGCGGGCGAGCGGCCGATTCCGTGCGGTTCGGCAGTTCCCGACTTTGTATCCATGCCTTCAGAAACTGCTCCTCGGTGTATTTGAGCAGTCCCGATGCCGGATCGGAGACATATACCCACCATTTACCGCGTTTGCGGGCGATTCTGTAGACCACCACGAAATGCTGCTGGTTCCAGTGGACGATGCACGGCAGGTTGGCTTCGTCGCGCAGTTGATGCCACGTGATCTTGACGCCCGTAGTACGGAAACCGATCGACTCCGCAGCATCGCTGATCCCCAGCAGAGAGACGCCTTCGCGCGTGATGTGGCACCGCTCGCGCAGATTTTGCAGCGAGTAATGCCGGCCGTAGAACTGCGCGACGATCCGCAGCGACGTCGGGCCGCAATCCATTGCATCGAGTTGGGTATAGTGAGGGAACCTCATAAAAACATTTTCGATAGTTTAGTGTCGTATTATCTTATGTACATCAGATTCAATCAACTTCAGTGTATCTGTAATTAGCATATTACATCTAAGAGGATTGTCCCAAACATCTATAGTGGCAGCCGAGCCGCTTTGCTTCGATCAACCGTTCGAGGACAATAAGTTCGGCAGTCTCGGTTTTCGCCGAACCGTGATATGCCCCGAACCCGATGATCTTAACCTCCGAATCGGGTAACGGATAAGCAATGCTCAACAATGGGGTACGTGAATATTATGGCTCATCATTAACTATAAATAGTATCTGAGAACGAATATACAAAAATAATTTTAGATATACTATATTTGCCTATAAAAATTACACATCTTGCGATTTGCACAATGTAATCACCTGATAAATATATATTTATTGCCTTAATGAATTTATTGGCAAACCTAAATGTGTTTTGAATTAAAATTAAATAATTATATTGATATACAAAAAATACATACAACAGAAATGATGTAGAGGTGAATCAAAATACCTTTTCCAAGGAAGTGCATTTGTCTACCTATTCTCAAGATAAAGGGCTCAGAATAACTGAACCCCTAAACAGTATCGGCTTAGATAGCTGAAGTTATAACCAACCCGAAGGCTCAGATCGTCTATCTTCTCACGCGTTCAGAAATCTCTTAGTGCCGGCCGTAGAACTGCGCGACGATCCGCAGCGACGTCAGGCAGCAATCCATGACACCGAGTTGGGTGTAGTGGGGAAATGGTATAAATTTATCTTTTATTCAAATTCTATCGGATAATACGGGATTTGCCAATCGGTATCGATATTCGTTACACCGTCTTGTCCCAGTTTGAAAATATCGGCAGCATCGCCCCGCACGCTTTGCGGGTCTTCATGATACCTGCGCTCGTAGCGCAGATATTGAGTGCGCGTTACGGCCGTCGACCTCATCGGGACATACTCGTATATCGACTGCGGGTCAGTTTCGATTCCGATACACTCAAAAGAGTAGGTTCCTGTTTGATCGACAGCGCGTAGAATGATTCCCGGCAATCCGTGTAGTTTCCACGGACCTGTAGGGATAGGAATTTGTAGCGTATACCACGCTTTCCAAACCCTTCCCCGAAAGTGGGTCTGGGCGATTTTGCACGCATAACCGGCCACGCTGTCTGCACCGTCGAGCAGTTGCCATTCCATCTCCGGGATGGATTCGTCATAGACAAACGGACCGGAGTGGCTTCCCAGAAGGTAATTGCAGCACGTAATCCGTAGTGCGTTCTCGGATGGGAACATCGTCATTTCTGCAAAATATGGATGATTGCAATTCCCGTTCGATATCAACTCCGCCTGCTCTCGATCCGGCACGATGCCGGGAGTCTCCTCCGAGATTTTACGCCATAGATTCGTAAAATAGACATGCAGGTCGGTCTGCTTGACGACCTTCCGTCCGACCTGCATCTTCACATTACTCCACATCGGCGAAGCGGATGTGTCGACACGGAATTCGTGCCGATAGATCAGATTCAACCGACTTTGATCGAGCAACACTGAATCCTTGTAGATATACGGCTGCCCGAGATAGAAAAACCGGTCTTGGGCAGATGAGAGTCCCGCATGGATTAAGAATACGATTAAGATAAACTGTTTCATTGGAATAGATATTGAACAAGAGCAAATCGGTTTAAGGCAACCAATGAAAAGTTGCCTTAAACCTTGATACGAACTATTCTACTATACGACCGGCAATCGCATAATGTCCCGGCCCATAGAGAGAAAGCACCAATTCTGCAGCTTCGCGGGAACTGCTCACACCGTCAACGGTAATACGATTGAGGAAACGTCCATCTGCTGCATAAACACTGACTTGATACTTTCCTCCGAGGATTTGCATCATCTGCTGCATCGAGAGCTGCTGTGCAGCAAAATTTTTCATGGTTCTCATAATTGTAGTTTTTGAGTATGAAACAAAAAGTTTCCAGACTTTTTCGTTTCGACGGATGTCCTATAACCGTCGTTTCCCGGATAACATTCCGTTAATCCGGAAAATAATGTTACTTTTGCGGTGCCTTTCTGCATTTTAGTTGAACTTATGAGCTGTCACACTCGGTTTTTCTTTTTCGCGGGAAGGTTTTTCATATCCCGGAGCGGGCAGGACTTCGGGACATGATAAGACCTCTGTCATAATAATATTTTCAAATCTTCGACGTCATACACGTCCGGCAAACGTCGGTTGTCTATAAGTACCGTCGGAGTTCCCGTAATGCCGATCTTGCGGCAGTATTCCATCTGCTCCCGTAAATCCGCCTCCGCTAACGGATGTATTCCGAGCCAATCCGGCAATACTCTCCGGTCGAACCATTCGCCGATGATCCGGTCGGTTCGGGGCCATTCGTTCACAATCCCCGATGAAATCATCCGCACTGCCGCATCGAAGGAACTCTTGTCTCCTTCGTTCACGATAAATATCAAGTCGATACGATAATCTTCCAATCCACGGAATGCCCGGTGGACCCGGGCGCATTTCGGGCAAGAAGGATTCATTACGACCGTTATGGTATGTTCGGCCTCGACGAAATTGCTTGTCGGAGACGCGGCATCGCTGTGAACCGGCTCCTCGTTCTGACGGGCGAGCAACTGCCAAAAGAGGTCCGGGTCGCACAACAAACGCTCTCGTGCATACTTTTCGCGGGGATATTTCGCCGCGACTTCTACCGTCACGACGATGCGCCGTATAGCCAGCATTGCGATAGCGAAACACACACCGAAAGTCAGCCAGTCGAAAAGCAGGAACGGCCGACTGGCTGCTGTCGCAGTATTCTGAAGAAGCAATTCCGCCCCGAAATCGGTCAGTAGGATGGCATCGATCGCAAGACACAGCGTACACCACTGTCTCCGGCGGATTTGCCAAATCAGCGAATAGCCGACGAACGGCAATGCCAATATGTCGAGCCCGAGGAATACAGACGCGGGATTCGTCGCTACGAATACGCCCCATACGAGCGATGCGACAAAATAAGTCAACGACAATTCGCCGAGCGAGATCCATCCGAAGAGCTTCGCCCCGGCCGAACGGAAAACCGCATTGCAATCCGAATGTTTCCCGAGACGGCAGAACCGCTGCACAAGATGCGGGTCGAACGAGGCTTTGACGATGGCCACGAGCGAAACGACGACGCCCGCCGTTTTTACTAAGAAACGGGAATCCGCAAGGTCGGGCGAACGCAGCGCGATGACCGACGGCAGCACGGCACACAGCCCGACGAGCCAATAGCCCCATGACCGGTCGAGAAACGCCAACCCCTGCCTGATCCAATATACCGGTACGGAGGTCTCTTTCGTCTCTTCGCCTCTTTCAGCCAAGAGCACCGTGCCGTCCCATAGTGCGCGGAAGCTATCGAACGGAACTTCGAGACGCCGGCCCGCAACCGTGCGCAGACCGATCACCTGCCGCTCGCGGTCGAGCGATTCTACCAGAAAGAAAGGATATTCCTCCTCTCCTGCCTTGACGACAAACGGACCCTCGATCTCGAAGAGCTGCCCGAACTCCAGTCGGCATACCATGTTGGGTACATGCAACTCATCCAGCGTGTCGCTGAGCGACCGGATGCTGCGCGGCAGAGGATGGTCGGCATACGCCTCCCGAATCCGAAGCAGGTCGATGCGCATGCACAGCTTTCGCAGAAAAAGATGCAGCAAAGACGGTATGGTACGATTCATATTCATTTTATATCGCTTATCTCAAACTGAACTTGATCGTGAACATCACCGATGCAGGTCGCAGACGGTAGGAATATACGTAATCCGTAATATCGGACTGGAAAGCAGAGCGGAACGCACCGCAGTCCAGCAGGTTCCGGGCTTCGATGCCGTACTCCATGCGCTCGGTTTTCCATGTGAGCGAGGCGTCGAGGAAAAACATGTGCCGGTCCGTCCCGCCGATTGCGGCATTGTAATAGTGTTCGCCTCCGAGGCGGCAGATCCAACGCTTGCGGATGATGAAGTTCACCGCGACATCCTGCCGCAGCACGTCGATCGGATCGAGCGCCGCACCGTCGATCCGGCTCATGCTGCGTCGGTATTCCGCCGTATAATCCATCCGCACGGCATTCGTGAACTGCGTATTGAAGCCCAGCCCGGCCGAGGCCATGTCGTAGCGGGTCGGCATCAGCACCCCCTGCCGCAGCACCTCGCTCCACGAGCGCGAGAACCCTCCCGAGAGGTTCGCCGTCGTCGAGATGCCGTCGAAACGCTTGCTGATCTTGCCGCTGACGCTGAAGCCGTCCGAGCTGTTGTCCATCGCAATGGCCTCGATGCGGCTCAACGACCCTTCGTATGTCGTGCCGTAGATAAGGTTGCGCTCGGAGCGATAGTAGGATGCGTCGATCGAACCGAACAGTGCGCGGATGGCATTGCCGTAGGTGAGCGACGCCGTATAGTTCTGCATGCGCGTGCGGCTGATGTCGCCCTCCTTGCTGGCGATCATCCGGTAGTCGGAGAGGATGTAGCCGCTGTAAGTGTCGTACAGTCCGCCGATCAGCTCGTTGTACGATGCCCGGGCCGAGAACTTGAGGTTGTAGGTGAGGTTCGACTGCAGCGACAGCGATGGGGTGATGAGCAGGCGGTTGTCCGTAACGGTCCGGCCGAGATTGCGGTCTTCGGTACGCAGCGACATGAAGTCCAGCGGCACATAGAGGGTCGCCGAGAAGCGGTCGCCGATATGGTAGCCGACGCTCGGCCCCGCGACGAAGTCCAGACGCCGCCAGTAGATGTCGTTGCGCAGGGTGTCGGGCGCCGGGAGGGTTGCGCCCGCGGCGTTCATGGCCGAGAGTGCCGATTCCATACGCTCCGCCTGCGCGTTGAGCGCCGCATTGAGCGTGAAATTCCACCGCCCCACGATATAGGAGGTAAAGGCCGAGTTACGGGTGCGGAAGCGCCGGCTGTCGAGCGTCTGGAGCGCATCGGGATAATCCGCCGGGGCGTCGAAGACTTCCGGGTAGAGCATCGGGCGGATGCGCAGCGACGTCGGTTGCGTCGTGTAGTCGGTCTCCGAGCGGAAGTTCACCGCCCAGCGGCTCCAGCGCCGCACGCCGGTGAAGAGGTTCCGCAGCGTGATCTTCGGAAGCCGGAAGCGCTGGTCGACCCGCTCGCCGTCGTTCACTACCCGCCCGTAGTCGGTGTCCCACTGACCGCCGAAGGTCAGCTTCTCCTGAAGGTAGTGTCGCTCGGTGTTCGAGCGCAGCTGCAGGTTCACCTCCGTGCGGTCGGTGCGGCGGTCGGCAAAGGTCTGTTCCTCGATCACGAGCGGTACGGCATCGGGCAGGTAGTAGGTTGTTATGGACCCGCCCTCCGAGGTCTGGAAATCGTGGATGTAATGGGCGTTGGCCGTCAGTTCGAGATCCTTGCGCAATTTGACGATGGCGTTCGTCGAGACGGTATGGATCTCGTTGTCGAGGTACCGTTCCTTGTCGAGCGAAGGCTCGGTCGGACGGTGTATGCCCAAGAGCGACGAGGTGGCGTCCAGACCGTCGTAGAAACTCGTCAATTCGCGCGAGACGTCGTCGCCCGTGTTGTTGGTCTTGTAGGTGTCAATCGTCTGGAAATTGCGGCCGAAGTACATCGCCGTCGCCTCGGCGTTCCACATCCACGGCTTGTAGCCCGCGCCCAGTTGGAGCGTGGAGTTCCACGTCCCCCTGGCCTCTTTCTTGAGCTTGAGATTCAGGGCCGCTTGGTTCGAGGCGACGAGGTCCTTGAGCGCCTTGATCGGCTGGTGGTTCTCGTAGACCTCGACCGAGGCGATGTCCTGTGCCCGCACGTTGTTCGTCGCGATGCCGTAGCGCCCTTCGAGCATGTCCAGACCCTCGATGTAGAATTTGTTGATCGCCTTGCCGTTGTATTTGACCTCGCCCGACTTCGCCACCTCGATGCCCGGCATCTTCCGCAGCACGTCCCCGATCGAGCGGTCCGTCACGTCGGCATATTTGGCCACCGTGTAGGTCAGCGTATCCCGACGGCGCGTAACGGCCGGAGCCCTGACTATCACTTCGCGAATTTCGGTCGGGTTTTCCCTGACTGCGAAATCCACCCGCTGCGTCCGTGCCGCGACGAAACGCACCTCTTCATGGATGTTGAATCCCGTAACCGCCACCGCCAGCGAGTCGGCATCGCCCCGATATTCGAGCCGGTAGACGCCGTCGTCGCCCGTGATGGCATAATTGTACACGGCACGCCGGGCCGTGTCCTGCAACAGCACGTTCGCACTCTCCACCGGACGCGACGTCGCCGCATCGCGGAGTGTACCGCTGATGATTATTCGCTCCTGAGCCCGGAGATTTTCGGCGGTTCCGAGGAGCAGCAAGGCAACAAAAAGTATCGGGAGTGTACGCATGGCAAAGGTGGATTTTTTTGGGGGGGGGCAAATGCTTAACAAGTATATTTTTACTCCAGCTCAAGCGGATTATAGGGAATCGGACTGCATTGATCATGGGTAATGAGCCGAGGTTGGCCATCCTGAAGCGTCACGAAATAGTTTTGTCCCGTCTCGGCAAAGAACGAGTCGATCGGATTGTTGTAGACAGTGCGAGCGGCCTTTTGCACCCGCTCGCGCGACATCTTGCGGGAGGGCACCTTGTAACGAAGCATCGGTTCTGCGGGCTTCTCGATGCCGATAGCCCTGAAGCTGTACTCTCCGGAAGCGTCTTTGGCGGCCAAAACCATCCCCGGCAAACCGTGGAATTTCCAGAATCCGGCAATTACAGGAAGATCCGGGGCATACCAAACACTCCATTCCCGCCCCCGGAATGAACACCGAGCCTTCATGCAGCGGTATCCCAGAATCCCGCAAACAGCGTCGTCAAGTTCCCATTCGATTGCCGGCAGCGGTTCATCATAGGTATGGAACAGATTATCGATGTTGGGCAACAACACGCATTCTTCGAGTATCCGGCGGCGGAGATCGACGTAAAGTGCCGCGGAATATTGTACGCTGCACGAGTCCATCCACTCATAAGAAGTTCTTCGGTTCCGGTCGGTATGGTTCTTTGATAGTTCCCGAAGGTACAGACTGTAGAAACTTGTGTAGCGGCTCCCCGTTTCGGCAACGATTCTGTCATGGCGCACCAGCGTATCGATCCGAACGGTGAGGTCGTAGATGACACGCAGGGCGATATCATCGATCTCCTCCCGCTCGGCAGTAGAATAAAAACTCTCGAAATTCGGGATATAAGTACCTGAATAGACCGGCATGGTGCGTTTCATTTCGGAGAGCGGAACGATACGCTGAGCCGAAGCCGAAAGGCATGACAACAAGGTAATTATATAAGTGAATTTTGTCATCGAACTTGCTTGAAATTGTCATCGGGCTTGTCAGGAAGAGTTGTTCGTCAAAAAATTCGACGAACAACTCCCCGAGTTCTATTTAGCAAACAATGCCAATCGCATCTGCCGGGCGTTTGATATTGTTTGCAGCCTCGTTGGCGTTATTACCAGGTACATCGATCCAATAGCCTTCGTTCGGGCTATCGCCTTCGCCCCATTTGGTGACAACAAGACAGCGCCATCCGCCCTTGGCTTCGTTCATCTGTTTTTTCGTCAGTTGCTGTGCTGCAAAATTTTTCATGTTCGTTTTCATAGTCGTAGTTTTTGTCGATTTTGAATTCTGTTTCGGTCCGGACTTTTGCATCTCGACAGGCGTCCTGAACTGCCGTTTCCCGATTCATATCCCGATGATCCGGAAAAGAATTCCATTTTCTTATGCCTTTCTGCGTTTTAGTTGAACTTATGAGCTGTCGCAATCGGTTTTGTTCCCACCAGGGGAGGGCTTTTTCGTCGAATCAGGCCGGCAAAACCGGATTCAACATTATATTGGTTCTTGGAATATTGTTTCGGTGCGAGTTTTTACCTCGGCAGCGTTTCCCGAAACGTTATTCCCGTTGCAGCTCTTCGAGCTTCGAGCGCAGCGCATCGCCGCGCAGATCGACGGCGACGATCTTCCCGTCGGCATCCAGCAGGAAGTTGTGCGGGATGGTCTCGATACCGAACATTCGGAACAGACGGTCGTAGTCCGGATCGTCCTTGCGCAGGATTACATGGGTCAGCGCCGTGCCGCTCCCGTCAGCCTCTACGGCCTGCTTCCAGCGGTTCAGGTTCTCGTCGATGGATACGGCGTATACCGCAAGCGTTCTTTCGTAATCGCGGGCCGCAGCCAGCAGCCCCGGCATCTCCTCGCGGCACGGAAGGCACCACGAGGCCCAGAAATCGATCAGCACGTAAGGCGTTTGCAGGCTGCGCCACGACGTTTCCTTGCCCTCTCTGTCGGGCAGACTGAAGCTGACGACGGTATCCCCGCAGCGATACGGGATCGCCGGTTTGTCTTCGTCTGCATCCGTGGGGTTGTCCGCGTCCGAAATCGCGGAACCCGGAGGGGCTATCGTGAGTTCGAATCCGGCTTCTTCTTCGACCGGGTCCGGGTAAGGGAGCGGATCGCCTACGATGCAGGCATAACGGTTGAATGCCTCGCGGCTCTCGGGCGTCATCGCGGGTATGGGTTCACCGGAAGGAGTCGTTCCCGTAAGCATCGAAAGATTCGCATTGTCGGGGAATTTTGCACGGATATATGCGTATGTCTCGGTCTGTTCGCTCTCCGACAGATCCGGCAAAAGATTGAGGCAGGCATATACCGCATTGAACCCGCTTCGGGTGGTCCGCAGCAGCTCCCGCCACAACAGCCCTTCGGCGCGGAAGCAGGAGTCGATACGTGTTGCGAGTGCTGCACGGCGGTCGTCGTCGGGCGACAAATTCAGAGATTCGGCTTGCAACCGTTTGCGCAGTGTTACGACCGGAGCCCCGAGGACGCTGCACAGCTCCTCTTGGGATTCGGACCCCGATACCTCCGGACGGCCCATCCGCCCCAGCGGCGCGAATGCGAAGTCTATCCGGTCGCCGCTTCGGACGACGATCGAGCCGGAAGAGAGCGGTACGCGTTCGATGAGAACCTCGGCCGCCACTTCGTCGAACGGAATCCGCCCCTCCAACACGAAACGCCCGCCGCAAATCCGGCAGGAATCGATGAAGGCCGCCTGATTGTCGAAATAGGTGAACAGATAAGCTGTGCGGCCCTCGGCATCGAGACTGTCGGCGACCGAACCCGATATGCGGACGGAAGACGGATGCTGCCCGCAGACGTTGATTGTCGAAAACAAAAAAAGCAGATAAACAAGTGGATGTTTCATAATGGCAGTTTCTAAAGGTGATGGAGGCAGGTAAGAGACAGGGGATATCCCCTGTCTCTTTTTTATGAACTATGCGCAGCTTACCGTATAGCTTCCCTGTTGCCAGCCGGCCCGATTGAGTTCGATCTCCATTTTTACGGTCGCACCGGCAGTTGTCTGGCCAGGAAAATTACCATGAGCGATTTCTTGTCCGCTCGCTTTGCTGTAAGCTCGGCAGAAGGCGCCGCCTTTTACATCGTTCATCTGCTTTTTCGAGAGCTGCTGTGCAGCAAAATCTTTCATCGATTTCATAATTGTAGTTTTTGGTCGATTTTAATACTATTTGGATTAGGACTTTTGCTTTTCGACAGTATTCCTTGAACTGCCGCTCTCTGAATCGTAAGAATGATTCTGAAAGATTATTATCTTTGCAGTGCCTTTCTGCGTTTTAGTTGAACTTATGAGCTGTCGCACTCGGTTTTGCTTCCTCGCGGGAAGGCTTTTTCGTATTCGGATGGCAAGTCCGAATCGGAAAAATTCATATGTCCAGTTCCAGTTTCGGATAATAGCCCTCGGGGATGTAGTTGATGTCGATCTCGACCGTCTTTTGCGTACTCATGTCGTAGATGATATGCTCCTCTCCGTCCAGAAACATCATCGTCAACGGGGCCAGCCACTGCCTGCGCCACAGGCGGTCGACGTCCTTACGCGAACACTTGACTTTCTTGTGCGACGGAATGATGAGCTCATGACGGTTCGTACCGTTCAGCGCCTTGTCCGCATAGTCGTGAATCATCCGTCCGACGGGTTGTTCCAGTCCGATCGCCGTCCAGCGGAAGAGCCCCTCCGTGTCGGCAGCTTTCAGAATCAGCCCGGGCAGACCGCCCAGCTTCCACGGTCCGTGCGCCTGAGGAATCTCCGGCGCGAACCATGCCTCCCATGTTCTGCCGCGGAAGGTCGCGACCGCCTTGCGGCAGAGATACCCCGCAACCGTATCCGTCTGTTCCGTGATCCGCCAGTCCAGCGCTTCGACCGGCTCGTCGTATCGGTATTCTTCCTTTAGGAAGCGGGTGGAGACCATCCGTTTCTTCTCCTTCGGGAAAGTATATACATCGCAATACCACGCCTGTTCATCGGGTTGCATCCAGTCCCACAATGGGATGCCACTCTCCAGACGGGCGATATCCGTCGGCGGAATATCCACATAATAAAGATAGGCCATTGAGTCGATCCGATCGGTGTACTGACTGTAATAGCGACTCGTGCTCGGTCCTATTTCGAGCAGCGTGCGGTCGTGCAGGATCTTCATATCCAACGTATCTTCCACATAGGCGAAGTCGTAGGTTACGCAGAGACGGCAGGTGTCGATCGGATATTTTGCGCCCGGGTCTCTGACCTCCGGAGAATAATGCTGCGCCGAAGCCGTCAACCACGAAATCGAGAGTGCAGACAGCAAGATCAAGAAAGTTCTCATAAGCAAAAGTTTTTATTTACCTGCGGCCCATTCCGAGCCGCAGGTAAGGATGGAAGCTATTCGGTAGTTAAATTGTCCTTCCTTTTAGCTACGACGATTACGGACTGGATGCATGTGAATTTATCCCCGGTCCAAATTCCGGTATCGGCATTTGCCAGTCCGTTGTCCATGGATGAAGACCCGCCATGGCCCTCATACATACAGCCGCAACCACACATTCCTGCTGGTTTGCCCCCGGCTATGTGTTGCATCTCCTTTTCCGAAAGATTGTTTTTTTCAATCTGATTTACCTTGAGCGATTTCATAATCTTCGTTTTTTACAGGTTATACATCACAACTGAAACTTTTGTTTTTCGTCAGAACGATTCAATCTGCCGTTTTCCGGGTAACATTCCGTCAATCCGGAAAATAACTCTATCTCTGCACTGCCTTTCTGTGTTTTAGTTGAACATATGAGCTGTCGCACTCGGTTTTGCTTCCTCGCGGGGTGGCTCTTCATATTCGGATGGCAAGTCCGAATGATACGAATGGAAGTCATGGGGTTCCGCTGGTCGGAGGTGTTCCGGAACGGATGAACAGCGTATCCCGGTCCCGAACGATCGTAAACGAATGCTCGGATTCTGTTTCGTCGAAATAAGAGCGGGGAAGGTCGAACAACCGCCGACCGTCCACATCGAGAATCACATCCCCTTCTTCCACACCGAAATCCTGCCAATACGATCCTTCCTTCACGAAATCGACTACGGCGTGCCCCTCCCTGCTTTGGAAAGCCCGGAAACAGAATCCGGCCATCCCTTCCTGCCGGCTCTGATCCTCCTGCAGGGAGACGTATGCGATGGGGAACAGTTCGATACGGTGTCGGGCCGGATGGAACCGCAGATTGAACGACTTCGAAAAGTCCATGCCTGCCACAACCATCTCGCGCTCTCCCGAAATACGCCACGGACGCAACAGTTCGCGGTGCTCGATCCATAATTTGCGGTTCAATAATCCATATTCATTCAGCCGATAGCAAGTCGGTAAGACTCCGTTCTTGGAAGGACAGACGTATTTGCGTGTGGTCTCGTCGTTCAGGACCGCACGCATCGTACTGTCGGGCTCGGCATACAGATAGACGAGGGATGCGGGGCTTCCGGTATCCAATACCAAATCGACCCGTGGCCGCACGTATTCGTTCCGGCAATGAAACCGAAACGGGAAATCCCGGATAACGAACTGGTTCCCGACGACATCCAGCTGCAAGGAGATACCCGGCAACGAGAAAACGGGCCAATCGTATACGGCGAGGCATTTGTTTTCGCAGTCGAGCTCCCACGTGCGGGTCTCTTCGAGCGGAATGGAGAAAATGCCGTCGGCCGCAAGCATGTTCAAAGAGCGCCCGTCCACGATCCGACATTCGGAATAGCAGACCCGACTATTCCCGATCGATATCGAGACGGGGTGCTCCACGGTCATGCTGGGAATGTCTCGCCTGAAATCCCATCCCGACTTCAGTGTCTCCGTAGGGCGGAACCGGTCGATCAGGCCGCTCTTTTCTGCAAAGCACTTGTCCAGGACGAGCATTCCGGCACTTCCCGTATCGAAAATCAGCTTACACGTATGAGCGGAATCCAACTTCGTTTCGATGACCGGATGTCCTATCATGTCGTACTCGAATCTCGCAGCTGCGGGTTCGAGGGTGCATACCGGAACGTGCGACTGCGCTCCTTCGTCCCGACGGATGCAGGCCGAAGCGAGGAACAGAATGAAAATAATGAGTATCCGAAACATGATAATCGTCCGCTTCAATGTAAACTCTCCAATATACTATAGCTTATATAGTTATTGATAAGTCTCATTATTTCGTTCGCCAAAAATCACGGCAACCTCCATTGCCATCATCTATCATAAGGGCTGAGTCGACTGTTTTATGAATCGAATTTTTATTTCCAGCCCAATTGGCCTGTCCGTTCGCCTCGATGGAGGAGCCGCCGACATTTCGATAATAACAGGCGCAATTGCAGACATTTCCACCTTTGACGCTGCTCATTTCCTTTTCCGAAAGGTTGTTTTTCTCGATCTGATTCACTTTAAGCGATTTCATGGTTCTCGTGTTTTAGGTTTTATACAACAGATTTTTATCGGATTTTTGCCTTGCGACGGAGTTATCCGGATCCGCTGTTCTCCGAATCCTGCTCCGAAATCCGGAGAATTATATTACCTCTTGCTGCCTTTTTGTGTTTTAGTTGAACTTATGAGCTGTCGCACTCGGTTTTGTTTCCCCGCGGGAAGTTTTTTGTCGGGCTGGCAAAGCCGCATGAAACTCCGGCGGGTTATCCGCAGTCCGTTTTCAGATGATTATCTTTTTGGTTCCATCCGCTGAACGGATTTCCCAGACGGTACGCTCTTCCGTAGAATATATATCTTCCCTCTTCTCCTCGGGGATGTCGGTCCACCGGATGCCGTCGACGGTCATAACGGTGTCTTTGAGACGAAGCCCTTGCCCGTAGGCAGCATCGTTCGTGCGGATTCTCGTTACCACCCCTTGCGAATCGCACCAGAACCCTGTCCGGTTCACCGGTTTGGAGGGATAGGTACGCTGTGCCGGAGTGAGTATGAGCCGGTCGTTCCTGAAATCGAGGATCATATTGAAATGCTTGAGTATGCGCATGCCGAGCGTGCCTACGATCGGTTTGCCGATACCGGGAAGAAAGTTCTTGAATTCTTCTGCAAAGCTTCTCAATCCCGTATCGAAATCACAGCGCACGTCCGGCAGGACAAAGGGCGGCATATCGATGTCGACTTCGAAATCCAAATGCTGCCGGTCGGGAATCTCCGCGCTAAAACGATCCTCGATTTTCCAATGGGGAATGCGCGAAACGAAATCTTCCAGCTCTGCCGGAGGGTCCGTAATGCAGAATCCGTACGGCGTGCCGGTGTCGAGCAGATAGACATAATCCGTCGACAAAGAGCGGTCGCCGTAAGACAAGGTCATCGGAATATTGACGAACGGAGCGATCTTCCGGTCCTTATACTTCGCAAATAGCAATGGATAAACAATGGCGTTCTCGGGCAAGGTGTCCGTCTCGCGAATGGAAAACATGCGGTTATCGAAATCGAAACACCAAATTCGTTCTTCGGTAGCATACGCCGGAGCAATAACACATGGCAAGTCGACGGGCCCGACAACGTCAAACTCTTCGTCGGGAACATGGTAAATCCTGTTGTCGTTCAGCGATTGGCCGCCGAGCGATATATCCTTGACCGCGATATGCGATACGACGGCTCCGGGCTGCGTAACGGTCAGAGAGTCGGCGTAATTTTCGGCGAGCGACTGCGGCAGCATGCAGCCGACCAAGCATCCCGTATCGAACAGCATTTCGAGCGTATCCGTTGCGTTGATTACGACGGGGGTAATGATTCTGTCCTGATCGATGCGCAAATTCGTGTTGTCGGCAGCCGGCGGCGTCTGTCCGTGCGACGAACAGGAAACCACGACGAATTGCAGGAGCAGCAGGGGGTATAGGAACTTGCTCATAACTGAATGATTTTATACGGGATCAAAACGCAAAACCAATCAACCTTATCATGCTCTCCGATGGGATAAGGATTCATTTGGGCATAATGAGATATAATTGATTTTGCGTTTGAAATACAATCTATTAAGATTCCATGGATTACTTAGCTATAAGTACCCACTTATCACACAGGGTCCATGATCCATCTTCATTCATATAGCCTGTGATGTGAAGCATACCGGGCGAATGCAAACCGCTGGCTGCATTCGCATTCTTGTTGCTCGCTGTCGATGACCCTCCCGAATCGGCATACAGGCATGCACAACCACAACTTTCACCTCCAGTGACGTAAGCCATTTCCGTTTTTGAAAGGCGTGCCTTTTCGATCTGATTTACCTTGAGCGATTTCATGGTTCTCGAGTTTTAAGTTTTATACAACAGATTTTTATCGGATTTTTGTCCTGCGACGGAGTGTCCGTATCCGTCGTTCGCCAAATCCTATTCCGAAATCCGGAGAATTGTTTCGTCTCTTGATGCCTTTCTGTGTTTTAGTTAAACTTATTGGCTGTCGCACTCGGTTTTGCTTCCTCGCGGGGTGGCTCTTCATATTCGGATGGCAAGCCCGAACATGAAACTCATCCGTTTTCTCGGAACGTACAAACCGTCTTTTTCCCGGTGGCTCGTTCATATGGCGACGGCGACGGACATAACCACTGATAAACGCAATTCTTGCAGGATTCGGAGTCGCGAATTTTTCGCCATGCATAATTCTCTTGCAATTCACGGACGATTAGATCGTATATCGAATCGTCGATCGTCCCGAGAGACGGCGCCGTTACATCCGAATAAATCCGGCCGTCAGGCATTACTATCAAATTACCGAATGCTTCGATATTGACTGCCTGGTGAGCGAAAATTTCGCGACGGGACAATCGGATTTGTTTAATGTCCGCTTCGGAAAGGAATACGTTGCAGTCGAAAAATTCCTTGTTATCGTCATATACCGGAACCATTGCAAAGTCTTTCACTTCAAGTTTTTCCACCAGTTCACTCCATTCTCTGTATTCGCGGTCGTTCCGGACGATTAAATCGTATCCGAACGGGAGCGACAACCGCTGTTCTTTTTCCATCGGCTTTTCCATGTCGAATGCCTTCGGCACATTGTCTGGCTGTTCGCAGATGAAACGTACCCTATATCCGGCTTTAGCGAGCGTATATGGCGCAGTTGTTTTATCATGTAAACCCGCATAGAGAACATAGAATACGATTTGTTCTTTATATGCCTTCAAACGTTGCTCCATCTGGATGATCTCTCGATCGGTAACATCCGAAACGACCAAATTGATTCTCTGCAGCGACGGAGTCCATACTTTGTCCAAGAATCGAACAATCGTTTCACTGCTCAGATGCTCCTCCGAACAGATCGGATAAATAATCTGTTTGAAATAAGACTTGTTACAACATAGACCTCCGATGTATATGGTTAAAGAAGACAGATATTCCAAAACATTTTCTCCGATCTCACGCTCCGGATCCTTCTTCAGCCGTTTGATGTCGTGCTGAATATTGAGCATCGGCGGCAGAGAAATAATCGGAGTTTCAGAAGATGTAATCCGGCCGAATCCCCGGGTTGTGATTTCATTGATGAATGACCGTGCATCATTATCGAGAGTTTCCGGATCGAACGATGCGGAATACAAATTATCATAATCCTCGAATACTCGGCATAATTCTCTGATCGAATCCGTTACGTTGAAATGGAACATGGTTTCTCGCGCCGACTCGTATAACAAGCCTTCCGTTCCTTTTCGCCAAAGAAATGTATCGGGAGAAAGCGTAAGTTTCTGTTTCATGGGATTCGCAATTTAGTCTATCAAAACATCTTCCATCAACTTCTTGTACAAATGCGGATGACGGGCGAGATGAGCCAAACAATACGACGAATACTGTTCGAATGTCTCTTGGTTCATATAGCCGCGGCAGATTGGTTGTGTCGCGTCCAGATCCTCAATATAGTACATACACTGAATACAACTTCTTTTCCTGTAACAGAGCGAACACTGACGTTGCAGTTTCTCCAGATAGCCATTGAATCGTGCTACGATAGCATCCAAGTCGAGGGAAACTCCATTTGCAGATAACTGTCCGAGAGCGAATTTATGATCTATGCGCTCGCATTGCAGAATTTTGCCATTGACCGTAACGAACAGTTTCTTACTGAATGGAGAACAGGTTCCCGTTGGAGTGTAGTGCAGTTTGGATTCGTCCAGGAAAAGGCTGTTGTAGTCCCTGAACACGTTCCCGCTGTATTGGTGCAAATACAATAGCAAATCATGTGTATTAGGTTCTGCCACAAACATCTCTTCAGCAAGTTTTTCGTAGTTTTCCGATTCGTGCAAACTCTCGATCATGTTCCGGTAGGTTTGCTGGAACTCCTCCACCTTATCAGGACGAATCCCCGAATTGTTCAGTTCCGATATGGTCGGTTTCTTCCCGAATTCGCGCATGATGAAATCATGTGTTCGGGCAACGCTGTTGCGGTTATGAAGCACGGCATTGAATTCTACATATCGGGTAAAATAGTCCGGATATTTCGCCTGTAGGTCCTTTACGTTTTTATAGACCCGATCGAACGAATTCTTCCCGTCATGAGTTACCCTGTAACTTTGTCCATATTTATCGCCATCGAGACTGATCAACAAGTGAAAACGCTTCTCGACAAGATAGTCCGTATAGCGATCGAGCAACATGGCGTTGGTCGTCATCGAAAAATTGAAATTTCTATGCACATCGAGTTTTTCGACATAATCGACCATGCGCGTGATGAAATCCATGTTCATCAACGGTTCTCCGCCATAAAAACTGAGATAAGTTCGCGGTGCGGCAGAATGTGCTGGACATGTGCGCCACAAAGACACGAGATAATCGAGAAGGATCCTGCCTTGTTCGAATGCCAGAAATTTCGTTTCGCGTTTGTCGTACCCGAAATATAAGTCGCCGTACCCGCAATACTTGCATTGCAGGTTACATGCATCGGTAACCTCAAAGGTTAATTGACGCAAATTGACCAATGAAGATAGAACTTCATCACGTGTAATACGTCGATCATTCAAAATTCGCCGATTATCCATACTCGTGCTCACATTTAATAAATTCCACCCGGTACTGTACACCGTATCCGAACTCATATCCGATACTTTCGCAACCCTTCAGAGGATCTGAATCGTATAGATAGCCATTAGCCCACAACAAATATATACAAAAAACATTTTAGATTCAATTTATTTATCTTAAAAAAATGAGTGAAAATATTTCCGGAATATGATTTCGCTCGTATTTTGCCGCTTACCAGCGAATTTGAATTGCCAAGCAAAAAAAATATAGACTTATTGGATATGTGTTAAAATAAATATTATATATTTGTATATACAAAACAACGTTATGCATAATACGAATATCAATATAGGGGTTTAATCCATCATCAATATTCATATGAAGAGCTTCAAAATCGACTACGCAGCGTGTAAAACGAGCCCGGGCGGCAACATTATGGCGAAGATTGAAAATTTTCAATCGCATTTCAAAGAGCATGAAAGAATGGGGCTGAATATATATGCCCGATCCCCCATGATTTCCGCATGTGATCGAGAAGTCGAAATTTTGGACAGGCATACCGGTCAGGTAAACAAGATGCTGATGTTCGGCTCTAACAGCTATCTGAATGCAACGATTTGCCCGGCGGCGGTCAAGAAAGCTGCCGAAGTAATCCAGCAATGCGGCATAGGTACGGGCGGAGTACCTTTGTTGAGCGGAACATCGGATTATCAGAATAAATTGGAGAAAGAAATTTCGCAATTGCTCGGATTTGACGATACGATCTTGTTTTCCTCCGGCTTCACGGCCAATATTGGAGCCTTGGTAGGTTTGGTCGGTTCGAATAATTTATTGGTATTCGATAAGCTGAACCACGCGAGCCTCATCGACGGAGCATTGATGTCGGGAGCGAAAATGACACGCTACCTTCATAGCGACATGCGCTCTCTGGAAAAGATTCTTTCGCAGAATGCGGAACAATATCCATACGGAATCATGATTGTTACCGATGGCGTATTCAGCATGGACGGAGACCTTGCGAATCTGCCGGAATTGCTGCGCCTTGCAAAGAAATACAATGCGCTCTTATTGATCGACGATGCACATGCGACAGGTATTATCGGGGACGGGGGCGCTGGCACCTTGAGTCATTTCGGTATCACAGAGCGTGATAACATCATCGTGACCGGCACCTTGAGCAAGGCGATCGGGACAGTCGGCGGATTCATCACGGCAAGTCAGAAAATCATCGATTACCTGAGAGTTTATGCACGGAGCAACATGTACTCGACGGCCCTTCCTCAAAGTGTATGCGCTGCCGCATACGAAGTGTTGCAGGATTTCAAGAGACATCCGGAACAAAGAGAAGCGCTCGACCGGAATCATAATTATGTACGTTCACGATTGAATGAGATGGGATTCAATACATTACATTCTGTTACACCCATCATTCCCGTAATCATAGGCGATGAGTATGTGCTGACTGATCTGATAAAAGATATTTACGACCGGGGAATATTTGTAAATGCGATCTTCCCGCCGGTCGTTCCTCCCAAGATGTGTCGTATCCGAATCGGCGTGATGTCATGCCACACTCAAGAAGATTGCGATCGCTTGCTCGATGTCTTTTACGAAACAGGTAAAAAATACGGGATTATCTAAACTCGACTACCCACCATCGAAGCAGCCATGATATAACGACGAATAAAAGAGAGAACGAGAACTGAATTCCCGTCTCTCTTTTGTTACATCCTTATCATTGATCTAAACTGTAGGAAGAGCAAGAATGTTCGATGCGGTCTTGATTGCAATTAACCGCAAACAGAAATAAATTCTTGCCATGCCATCCATTTTTCACTATTTTTGAGGCGGAATTATACATACATTCATTATAACTATAAATCGGATTATACAAAATGGCAGGGAGGGTGAGACGCACGAATGCTGAAATAGACAATGCCGTCATGACCGAGCTCGAGAAATTGGTCATCCGAAACGGATTCGACAAAGTGCTTGTAACGGAACTGATGGCCAATGCCAGTTTGGAGCCTCCCGTCTTTTATAGACGCTATGGCTCTATCGACAATCTTTATGACAAGTTAGCCCAAAGATACGACTTCTGGATCAACGACACGATCAAGATGTCGGAGCTAAGCGATTTGGGCCCCAAGTCGTTTTTTGCGAAAACACTGAAGACACTGTACAAAGAGTTATGCAATAATGCCGTCATGCAGAAGTTATTGCTCTGGGAAATGTCTACGGATAATGATACGACCAGAAGAACGGCTCAGATAAGAGATCTGATGAACCTGAATCTGGTCGAATATTACGATGTCCTGTTCAAGTCTGCCCATATCAATATCCGCGGCGTTATTGCCCTGCTGATTTCGGGTGTCTATTATTTGATCTTGCACAGGGAGCGAGCCCCTTTTTGTAAGATCGATTTTAACACCCCCGAAGGTGAAGCGGCCTTTTCGGAAGCAGTGGATATATTGGTCGGGATGTTGTTCGACCGAATCGAGGGGCACAACCAAAAGCGGGAGAGTTACGAACGTATGATCAAAGATGGAATCAGCAAGAAAAAGGCTTGCCAATACTTGGGGGTCGGCGTCAACGAATTCGATTGAATTTTCTATGGCATGCCGGAGAAGTGGCCTCGCGTGTTCCGTTTTTCAACGGATCGAATATGCTTCAATATTTTAGTATCAGATGCTTCCCGTGGATTTTTTCTTCATATGCCATTGAAATTTTACCCGTGATGTAGCAGGAGGGAAGCATTCGGCTTTCAGATCATACGACTGATAACCGTGCAAACAATCCACATCGAACGAATTTGTATTCGCTCGATCGTTGTATCATCGGCGGCGGTTTCTGGCGAGACGGCTAATCGGAGTCGCTTCGAATTCCCGGGAGATTTGTATACACGACGCACAAGGCGCAGATGATCGGCAACGATGAAGTACATATTCCCATAACAAATTTCCTCTGCCACAGCCTTCTTTCGTAATAATAATACAGATTTGCGAGAATCCGGGTTGAACCGCTCATCGGCATATGTGATGGCTATCTGCGCATTTGCGGCAAGAGTCGAAGAAAATATAAGTATTTCGTCCGCTGGAAGAACCGGCGGGAATAACATCGTTTCATAATTGTTATAAAGCGGAATACGGACAATGTTATCGTGAAGAGTTTCTTGAGAATCGTTGTCGCCGTAAATAAGCCAGTCGATAGAATATCGCGGAAATTTCTGATGAATGATATTTGCCATATTCTTGCTGATCCCGCATTTTCCGCGCAAGATCTGATAGAGATTTTCCGGACGCTGAAACCCTATATGACGAGATAGTGCGTATGTACTCATCCCTGCATTTTCTATGACTATTTTCAATCGCTCCGCGGGAGTGCTATTGGATTTTGCCGGCATACGTTATAGAACAACGAATTAAAAAAATAAGAAAGCACGAACCCGACATTGTCCAGATCCGAGGTATCGCCAAACACCCACTTACGGAACAAGTCAAGCTCGTGCCGCACGATAATAGTGCAATACACGAGCCCCGCTTGTCTATTCCCGTAAGTTGAAGTTGGCGATTTTCAGATCTGGAATAAACAGCTAAAAGCTATCTTATGTCAATTCTTTCGTCTTTCCGGTTCTTGTATAATTATTTAGTGAAACAAAGGTAGTAAAGAATTTTGGAAAATCACTCGATTCGGATATATTCCGAGTATCGGATATCGACATATGGGTTATCCCCGGCTATGGTCTGGTGTATGGCTTTCACTCTACGCCAGAACCACCAGCCCTTATATTCGACCCACACGGCCTGCCGCAGCGTTACAGGCACACGGATTTCACCTTTCAGACGTCCGTTCTCGATAAGCCCCGCCAGTTGGATATGAGGCGTTATCATCTCCACTTTCTGACGTAATATCGGTACGGTATCCCGTATGACCACCGTATCGCGTACCACTGCATCTATCGGCCCGGTAATCTCGATTTCGTGGCGCGCCGCAGCTTCGAGGTTTTTGACTTTCACGCCGAGTCTTCGGATTTTCTCGGCATCCTCAGCCCGCAGGCGCTTATACTCGTCGATCCGCAGCCGCAGTGTGTTCGCATCCACGGCGAGCGTTGTCGAGTCGATGCGTATGCGCTTCATGTCCGAGAGCAGTGCTTCGGTATTGCTCCGATAGCGGTTCCGTTCCTCCTTGAGGTAAGCGTTGCGCTGCCACAGGACGCCCGTGGCGAGCAGGAGGAGCCCCACTGCGACGAGCAGCATGCGATTAACGGTCCGCTTCATCTTCGAGGGCGTCTTGGGGTATGAACCACAGGTGCTCATTCTGGAAAGGCTTGTCGAGCAGCACCATACAGCCGATCAGCCGGCCGGGAACGGCCAGCACCTGCTCGGTCACCGTGCCGCAACGCCCTGCCAGGCCCGAAAGCCGCATGTCGCTCAATTCTACGGAGGGGACGACCCTCACTCTGTCCGTAACGTTTTTCATTTTACTGTTTGTTTTTAAGCAGTTCCTTGATGTCGGCCCGCATCTCGCGCAGGTCGTACTGTATGGAGGTAAACTGTGTCATAGTAGCCTCGAATACGGCCTTGTCGAGCTTGATGGCGTTGATACGGTCGTACTGATCGGCGATTTTGGTCTCCAGATCGACACACTTGCCCTGCAGTTCGGCGATGCGGGCCGTGTTGTTGGTGTGCTGCACGTACATCGTTACGAAAAAAGCCAGCACGGTAACGATGATTTTGAAGTTGTCCTCCACGAATTTTCTGAATTTTTCGGTTGTAGCGCTCATGGTGTCGCGGTATTTATCAATAGTGAAAAGGCGTCTTTAATGGCCCCCAGCAGGCTCACGGCGGCCTCGCTGTTTACGAGTCCGTATAGCGCCGCAAGGACGATCAGTACCAGGTACACGATCCTCTCGACGTCGCGGCGGGAGCATCTGCGTCTCCTTCCGCCCTTATCCCTCGTCATGGGTGGGGGTGTTTTCCATGCGTGGCACGATGACATTGAAGACGATGTTGTTGTCGCTACCTTCGATCTTGAACTTCGCCTCGCCGCCGTTCTTGACGGGATACATCTCCATAAGGGCCTTGGCGGCATTCACGGCCACGGCCCGTAGGGGCGCTGGGGAGAGGGGGTTGCCGAAGCGGTCGCGGTAGATGCCCGTCGCCGTCTCTTCCAGTATGTTGCGGAGCGTGCGACTTATCTGCATCTTGACGGCGATGCTTTCCGTTTCGGAGATCATCTCCGTGCCGAGTTCGCGGATGCGTGCCATGACGGCGGGGTTATGCACGAGGCGGCGTGCCGCAGCCTCCGTATCGCCATGCTTTATGTCGAACACCTCGCGGTAACACCTGTCCGCCTGCCCGGCGTACTGCATGCCGCCGCAAACGTAGAATTGACAGAAACGCTCCTGCGCCTCGGTAAGCTGCGGCGGCCCGTCCAGTGCCGCGAGATGCACCGCTTCAGCTTCGACAACCTGTATTTCGTCCTGTTTCATTGTATCTTGCCTTCTATCCAAGAATAGGATCCTGTGCCCCGGCAGGTTTGACCTGTATCCGTTTCCGGTCTATAAGCTGTGCCATGAGCGCTTCGTAGAAGACGTCGGCCATGGCGTCTGCCATCGCCTCGGCATCCGCCAGCGAGTTGATGAGTTTCAGGTTGAAGGCGATATCGAGGCCGTAGCCCGAGATCGCGGCCATGAACTCGGTGCCGTCGGCCCCCAGCACGCCATAAGTCGTGAGATCCTCCACGCGGAAGGTGATTGTCTCCTCGCCCCGCTCATTGCGGCCGAGCACTACATTGTCGTTCTGTTCCTTCGTCATATCAGAAAGTGATTTCTGGTCTTCTCCTTGGGGGCGGTTTCTGTCACGGCGCCCTCACTGTTACGCATACGGGCCGCGCAGACTCGGACGATCTCAAGCGTCGCCGCGACGTCGGCTCCGGCATCATGGGCGTCGTCGAGCTCGATACCGAGCCGCTCGGCCACCAGCTCCAGCTTGTAGGACGTAACTCCGGTATCGGCGGCCAATGCCAGCCGTGCCAGCAGGATCGTATCCAGATAGAGAGGCTGGAAGTTGCCATAGAAGTCCGTTTTTCCGGCAAACGTTTTCTCGTACTCCTTCGTAAGGCCGGCATAGCTCATCAGCTGCGTAAGAAAGCCGATGTCGAAGGTGATATTCTGGCCGATGAGTACCGGCTTGCACTGTGTGCCCTTGCTGAGCGTCGCCCGTTCGGCGAAGCGGAGCACGGCCCCGGCGACCTCTTTCAGATCGACGCCCTGCGCTTCGAGACGCTCCATCGTGATGCCCGAATATTCAAGCGCTCGCGGCTCGTAGTCCATCCGCTCGGTGGGCTGCGCCAGCTCGTGCTTCGAGCGGAGCACCTTGCGGCGGGCCGCACCCAGCTCCTGCTTGCAGTACTGGGCGATATAAGCCGCATAACGGTCGAACACCTCCAGCGTATCGAGCCGGATGGCTTCGAGGGCGATCTGCGTACAGGCGCAACGCACGGGATCAAGCCCTCCGGTCTCGAAGTCGAGACCGATAGCCGTGTATATCCTATTCTCTACCGCAGGTGCTGCCATTGTCCGATAATTTGCATCAGTTTGTCGGCCCCTTCGCGGAATTCCGCCTCGGTGCCGTTATTCCCCAGCACCACGTCGATCAGGGAGTAATCGACCTGACGGCGGTGGCTGTCGCGCTCGATACGCTCGGCATCGACGCCTCGGAATGGTAGATTTTCCGTACGGCAGGAAATGTAGACCGTAAAGACGTCGTACTCCGTTCCGGCCGTCTGTTTGAGGGCGCGGATGCCGTTCTCGTCCACGACGTAAGTGCAGTACCCGGACTCAGGGAGCTGTCTGCGCAGAGAAAAGTATTCGTGCTTCCCGAACCGGGTATAGGTCAGCATCGCTTCCCGGCCGATGCCCCGGGTGCTGCGCACGAAGAAATAATCCTCGCCTTCGACCTCACCCTCGCGGCGCGGGCGTGTGGTGGTCGATACGATGGCGGGAATGCCGTATTTACGTTGCAGGTACTTCGATAGCGTGGTCTTGCCGGAACCCGAAGCACCCACGATGGCAATGATAATGGGTCTCACTCTTGCGATAATATGGATGTTTTGGTCGTATGCAGGGTGTTGGCGCCCGAGAAGTCGCTGTAACGGATGATACCCGTGAGTACCACAATACGGTCCTTGAGCCTCATGATCTCGGCACGGCGGGCGCTGAAAAAGTCGTTCCAGCAGACCGCCTCGATCGTGTCGGTGTTCTGTTGCAATATAATCTTGCAAAAAGCGACCCGGTCGCCCGTCATCCTGTCCTTATAGGATAGCTCCTCCACATCGGTTACGGTTGCACAGACGGCGACTTTTTTCCCTTCGTTCTCCATCACGAGGGCGTCGTGAAGGCTCATGTACGACGCGCGGCCCTTGATGCGGGCACGAACTGCCGACTCGTCGAAGATGCGGCGGTAGTCCACGGATCCGATGCCCGACACGGCGATCTGCTGCCGGGCCCAGAAGTGGTGCTTGGCGATCTCTTCCGGCGGATAGTCCCGCTCGTCGAGCGCGAAACCCAGCTCCGCGGCGGCACGCTGAAGGATGCCGTAACGCTCGGTAACAGATGCGATACGTTCCACCGTATCGAAGCAGCCGGCCAAAATCAGGTTACGGACATGGCGGGCGTTTACGGGAACACGTTCCGCCTCGGCTGGCGGAAGGTCGTCCTCCCAAGTACGGTATTTCTTGAGCCGGTGGCGGAAGATACGGCGGACGAAATCCCCGACACCCGTAAACTCTCCGAATCGCTCCCGCTCGCGAACGATATGTTCCGCCGTTCGGACGCCGACCATTTTGATACGGCCGAACGACCAGTAGATACTGTCGCTATGGTAGTCGGTATAAAACTGCACCTGCGAGAGGTTGATGTCGGGCGGCACGATACGGGCTGCAGAGCACCGCTCCATTTCGGACATCAGCGTAACGATCTCCTTGTCATCGGCGTATTGCAGGGCCACGGTATAGAAGGCCGTGGGATAGTTAGCCTTGAGCCATGCACCGACGTAAGCCGTAATCGCGTAGGCCGAGGCGTGGGATAGGTTGAAGAGATAGCTTCCGGCGCTTTCGATCAGATCCCAGATGCGCAGGGCGTCGTCCTTCGGGCATCCCTTCTCTGCTGCTCCCGTCATGAACTTCTCCCGCATAGCATGAATAACGTCGATCTTTTTCTTGGAGATCAGCTTGACGAGCCGCACACCTTCGGCCAATGAAAAGCCGCCCACGTCGCGGACGAGGCGGCTGACCTGCTCCTGATAGATCAACTGCCCGCAGGTATCTTTCAGGGCATCGTACGTTCCCCACAGGTAGACCGGAGCGACCTCGCCCAGACGGCAGCGCAGGTAGTTCTCCGCCGCGCCGGAGTCGAGCGTTGCCGGACGGTAGAGCGCATTGGCCGCGATCAGATCACCGATCGACGCCGGCTGCATATCCTGCAGATAACGGGTCATGCCTGCCGAGGATAGCTGGAAGATGTTGGCCGTGTAGCCTTCGCAGAGCAGTCCGTAGGTCTTTTCGTCATCCAGTCCGCTGAGTACGATCTTTTCGAAGGAGATGCCCGAATCGTAGATACGGTTGATTTCATTCAGTACGGACTGTATCTTCGTAAGTTCCAGAATGCCGAGGCAGTCGTTCTTCAGAAGACCCACTTCATCCAACGAGTAGCCGTCCAGCTCGCTGACGAGCATGCCGTCCACCCGTTTTACGGGCGTGAAGTCGAAACATTCGGACGGCTCTCCGTCCCGGTGCTCCGGCGTGATCAGGATGGCCGAGGCGTGCACCGAGGCCGAACGAGGCTGGCCCAGCAGCGGGCGCATATCTTCGACGGCCTGCGGGTAATCGTTCACGAACTTGCGGACTTTGGGCGTGCGGGCCGCAAGGCGGAACAGGTCGGTCCATGTCGCATCGGAAGAGCCGATGATCGCCGAGATATAGTTAGCCAGCGACACGGGAATCTTATGCACGCGGCAGACGTCCTTCAGGCAGGCTTTGAGCTTCATGGTCGAGAAAGTCCCGGCCGAGAAGACCCGCTGCCGCCCTTCGATATTGTAGCGGCGCTCCAGATACTCCTTGACCTCCTGACGACGGTCGGCCTGATAATCGACATCGACGTCGGCCAGCACGCGGCCGGGACCTTGCAGGTAGCCCTCGTCTGCCTCCGTATCGAGAGCTTCGACCGGAGCTTTTTCGTGTGTGATCTTCGTTATTCTCATGATTGTCGGTCTATTTCAAACAGTAAATCGCGGTTGTCGAACAAGATGTCGTCTCCTTCCCGAAGTTCGTCGGCATAGACCTCGATCTGTTCGTCGCCGCGGCGTACCACGAGCCGGGCATCGCGGTCCAGCAGGATCTCGCGGCTGTTCTCCAATCCGATGCGGTAGCTGTCCTTCGAGTCGATGCGTCCTACGATACGCGTGGTGCAGGCCGCATACAATCCGGCGCGTTCGGGCAGTAGGAAACGCTCGAACAACAGACCGTACTTCACAGGGTCGATCAGCGTGATGCCCAGCAGGTACAAGGCCAGACAGCCGCCCGCCGAGCCTCGACCGCAGCCTACGAGGATGCCGTTGCGGCGCGCCCAGTTCACGGTGTCGTACTGAACCAGCAAGTAGTCTATGTTGTCCGTCGATTCGAGGATATAAATCTCCTTATCGAGACGCTCCCGATATTCGGCTTCTTTTTCCGCAGGTACCAATCTGGAAAAACCCTCTTCGAGCAGCGAAAGGAACATCGTATGCGTGTCGCCGTACTTCGCTTTCTCGTCCGGCGTCATGTCGTAGCGCGGCATGAAGACGGCGTCCGTCCGGTATGCCGCTTCGGCCCCTTGGGCGATCACGACCGTATTGCGGCACATCCGCCGGAACAGTTCGTCCACATCCCACCGCTCGGGGTCGAACAACGGCCGCAGCTTGTCCCGAAGCTCTCCGGCGGATCGGAAATACTGTTCGTTGCTCTGCTCGTGCGCGGCGCCCGTGGCGATCTTGTTGAGTATGATTTTGCTGCGGGCGTCGGCTTGGTCGATGTAGTAGCAATCGGGAATCAGCACCGGTTCCACCTCGAACACGCCTTTCTTGCAGAACTCGTGGAAGTATCGCCGCATATTCTCCAGCCGCTGCACGTCGATACGGTCGGCCTTGAACTCCGTGGGATCGATCTGGTAGTAGAGGGCCTCGAAGGCTTCGCGCAGTCGCCCGATGGCCGGGCGGTTCTCCGTCATCCACTCCGCTGCGAGCGTTCCAAGCACGAGGACATTGCCGCGTCCGTGGGCCATGAGGCGCTCCATGTCGATCCTCCCGTCCTCGCGGTCCACCATCACCGCTTTCTGGATGCGCAGCAGGTTTTGCAATCCCTGCTGGCTCTGGCAGTAGACCTTCAACGGGACTTCCGTTCCGTCGCCATCCAGCGTGAGCGAATAGCCGAAGACGCGCTTAATTCCAGCCTTGGCGCACTCTTTCTGGAACGCCAGTGTTCCGGCCATCGTATTGCGATCGCAGAGACCGAGGGCCGTATGGCCCATCCATTTGGCCTTTCGGACCCATGCCCCGATATCGCCCGAAGCGTTGAGCAGTTCGTAGGGAGTGTGAACGCCCAGATTGACGAACTCGACATCGCACCCGTCAGGCTTGGGCCGACCGATATGCCGCAGGATATTCAGGGAAAACTCCCCGCGCAGGTCATAGTAGTACCAGTTGTCGCCGAATGGAAAGGCGACGTGAAAAATACCCTCGTCGATAAGAGTCTGCGGGTCTTCCATCAGGTTGAAGACCTGCTCATCTCCCCGCTGGCGGAAGATACTCTTCACGCCCGTAAGGTCGGCGCGGAACAGGCGGCCGAACTCCGGTATATCGACCACCTCGTTGTCCATGACACAGTAGTCTATATTTTGGCTGTCGAGCCATCGGGTTAGATCGTTCATAGTTGCTGGATTTTATTGATTTTGTACTCGACGGGCGTTTTGAGGCGGTAGGCGAAGATGTCGTAGATCTCCTGCGGAGAGAGGTCTTCCCAGTCCTTTTTGGGATCGGGAATGTCGGCCACGAGCACCTCGAAGTAGCGGCTTAGTTCCTCGGCCGTCTTCTTCGTGGCGTCCACAGCATCCCCGTCGTATCCCACCACGACGTTGCGCACGCCTTTCGTCTGAAGCTTGTAAATCTGGGCCTGCGATATTTTCTTTCCGAAGGTGGCTACGGCGGCCACGCGCTCCGACTCGTATAGGTCGAGCTTGCGTGTGAGAGCCACCACGTCGAATATGCCCTCACAGAGAACGACCGTCTCGGTGCTGTCCTCATGTACCGCGTCATAGTTGTAAAGCAGCTTCACGAAGTCGTTTTGCGTGGAGTTGCGAAAGCGCCGTATGGCGTAGTCGCCCGTGAATTTCGCCCGGCGGTTGTAGGCATCGATCTCGGCCTTGGGCCAAAGATGGCGGGCGACGTATCCTACCGTGTCGCCGGAGTCGATAACCGGAAAAATCACGTAATCGTCGTAGCGGAAGTTCAGGCCCCGTGTGGTTCCCACCGGAAAGAACTCGTAGTCGTCGGCCGTGAAGCCGCGTCCCTTGAGGTAAGGATGCAGGAAGGTGCGGCGCCAGAACTCCGGCAGCTCCACGATACCCAGTCCATCGTCGATCTCCTCGCCCGCATCGAGCGGAAAGAGCAGGCTGCAGTCCAGCTTGGCTTCGGGGTCGGTCGTGCGCGTCGGCAGCAGGTCCATGCGCCCGAGGGCTTCGAGCGTTCGCTCCAACGAGTGCGTCGAAGCCCCGCACGAGAAGCAGTGCGCCATGAAAGGTTTCTTGCGGGCCGTCTCGGGACCGATATAAACGCCGTACTTACCCTCCTTGCCGCAGTAAGGACACCGGGCTATGAGGTTGCGACGCGATCCGTCGCGGCGGGCCGAAAGTTCACGAGTTAGTTCCTCGATAAGGTATGTGTTATCGTCTGTTCGCACATAAAGGAATAGTCCAACATCGAATAGAAAAGTTGGGCAAATACGAAAAAATAAGTAAATTCGATATGTGAAAAATGTAACAAAACATGTTCGAGAAGATTTGCATTAAATCCAGAGAATTGAACGATGGACGACTCGATATGTCGTTCCTTATTGACACGATGCTTTTTTACGGAGAGGTTAACGTATTGGCGCATACGGCCGAAATGGTAACACTATTGAAGACATTCGGTGAAGATACATTGCGAGAACTGATTGAAAGCAGACGCTTGAAACTTCATATCCGACAGAATATTCTGGGTGTTGCAACACAACCATTTGGCGCCGACATCCACTATGGAGTAGAGTTGTTCCGTGGTAATAATGTCAGTGTGCACAACATCCTTTATACAGCCCATCAACAGGTAGTTCACAACAGTATGTACAATATGAAATTTGCTGATAGTTTCTCTGAAATTGCTCAGGCGCATGCTTATGAGCCTGTTATTGGGCAAATGATTGATGCAGACTTCCTAAATACTGTCTACCTAACCCAGGCTGTGGCAGAAATACTACACACCTATGTTCCAGAATATGTCCAGGTAGAACCTTTACGCATTGATATCGTAAAGGACCAACATCCCGTTGGTCCATTTTCCGCAACATATAGCGTTCGGTCCAATATTGATTTCGATACGATCAATAACATATTCACCAAACGGGAACAAGCCGGTCTCAGTTACTCTTCAATCATATTGGCATTGGCCGAGGCCCGGGGCGACAATTACATCGCAGGACAGTTTATGAGTGAGTTTGCTACCAGCGATCTGCACTCATCGCTGATGAATCTGCAAATCGCCGATGTCATACAGCGAACACGCAAAAGCGAAGGAGAGATCATAGAATTTAACAAGCATGTCTTGGCAGATTGTCCCAGTATCGGGACAGCATTCGTCGCAGGACAGATAACTGGTGAACAGCTACTTAAATTACTCGAAGAAGGCGATAAATTCAGGAAGTGGCTAGGAACAATCGACCGGGATGCCGATCTGGTCAATCAATATATAAACGAAGTTTTGGCTCCGACGCTGGCGGACAAAAAAGGTGTCAAAGCAGCACGCTTTACTGTTACGGAACTATCCAGTTTAATACCTGTTGTTGGTACAGTAGTATCAGCCGCAGATACTTTTTTTGTAGACAAGCTACTGACCGGTTGGAAACCGAATCATTTTATCGACGGCAAACTGAAACCCATGCTGAGCACCAAATCATAATGAAAAAAATGGAAAAAATCAAGGCAATAAAAGCTATAATGATAAAGGCGGTAACGGCCACAATGCAACCAGCTTCCCCTTGTTTTTGGTGGATTATAGGTGGCATATTCTCCATACCACCAATTATCTGTTATTTCTGTATTTACCATGATGGTTTGTCTTCCGATTATAATGCGTGGATCGCGTTCGGTACGCTTTGGGGTGCAGTGTTCGGATCTCTGGCTTTTATTATCGCTATTCGGACGGTATATGAAGGGCGTAAGAATGCCGAGCGGGAACAGATTTTTAATCTGCTCGGCCTGCATCAGCAGAAAGTCGAGGCGGTCATATATCAGGAGAACGGAAATACAATATCCGGATATGACGCATTCAGAGCCTATACCCGACAGGCGGATAAATATCTTGCATTACATTTGATTATACGCGGGTTGAAAACCAATAACAACGGCACATCCCGTTTTCCAAAACTGACAGACTGCCAATCTAAATTGTTCGCTGAAACAAAAAAAACTGTTTCGGAAATTAAGATAAATATGTACCGAGATATCAAATGCGTAGACACTAACAAGCAAGAATGGTCCGCCATAGCCCTGACCATTGCATATAGCGATAAACTATCAGCGAAAGACAGAGTCCAAGCTGTTGCCGAAGTGTACGGGCAACTTTATGAAGAGAATGGACATTTTCTCGGACAATATTTCCGGAATATGTATTATGTCCTTAATACTATCGACCAATCTTCTCTCAACGATACGGACAAAGCATACTATGCACATTTATATCGTGCTCAATTATCCCGCTATGAGTTGGCATTTGGTGTATTCAATGCGGTATGGGAAAAATCGAGTTTCGATATGGTGCGATTACTTCTGAAATACGATATCCTCGACGATGTATATCGAGAGGATATCGTGTTGTTCGAAAAAGGGGAAGGGAAAGACGATTCTGCATACCATCGGGTAAAAGTGTTATTGAAGGAATACCAAACGATGGAGAAAGAAAGGCAAGAACAAACATCATCCGAATTTACCGTCTGAGTCCCAGCGTCCTTGCCGAATCGTAAAAGGTTTCGTTGTCATAGTCCGTGGCTATGCGAAAAGTATCTCCCTTGCGAAAGAACCGGCTCTTTGCCACATGCAGACGCATGACGTTGGCCTCGCGCTCGGCCGCGGACTGATTTAGCGATATAAGGTGGGTGCATGGCCGTGCGAGCCCCTTCGCCTCCGAGCAGTTGTACTCCGTGAGGACGTTGTTCTCGTCGTTTAGCCAGTCGCGGTTTTCGATCGTCGCCTGATACGTGACGACCATCCATACATTCTCGTCGGCAGCAAGGTCCTTCAGGTCGTTCGCCACGGCGATGCGCTTCGAGCGTTCGTGCTCGGCTCCCCACTGGCGGCGGGAGGCGTCGTTCAAGAGGTCCATCGAGTCGATGATGACGATGTCGGGCGTTCGGGCGTTGATTTTGCGGTATTCGGCGATGCCGTTTCGGATATCGATAGTAGATATGCGTGCCGCGAAGCGTGGGAACGACCGTACGGTTATACTCCCGGCATAGCGCTCGATCTCCTTTTCGAAGCGGCGCATCTCCACCTCGGCGATATGCCCCCGCTCGAAATAGAAGGCGTTGCGGGCTATGAGTCCCCCGCTGTATGCATTGAGTGCCTCTTCTTCGGAACCTTCGAGCTGGAAATGCAGCACGTGCAGTCCGTCGTCGATGTCGGCCCGCAAGCCTATATGTTTTGCCATGTGGCTCTTTCCCACGCCCGTCGACGCGAGGATGCACGATAGCTGTCCGCGGAGGCTGCGTCCGGCATTCAGTTCGTCCAGATCGGGAATATAAAAGCGTGTGACGGGCTTCACGCCCGATGCCTGCAGCTCCTCCTCACGGCGGCGGTTGCGATGAAAACGCATGGCGAAGGTCTTCACCACGTCCACGAATGCCGAATCCTTGAGTGTGAATCCCGCGAGCCACTCGGCGTATTCCTTGAGTTTCGCTTCGGCCTCGGCCTGCCGGCTCTGGTTGTAGAGTTTCCCCACCTCGGAGTATACGGCCTGCAGACGCACACCCTTGATGTACGTTTCGAGCATGTCGACAACCGCTTCGGGGTTGTTTTCTCCGTCGTACTCACGGAAAGTGTTCACCAGTTCCAGTGCATCGTAATCCGAGGCGAATGTCTGCGCAAGCATGGCATATGAGGGCGGCGATTTGTAGGTCCGGTAATGGTTCACGAAAAACTCGTGAATATGTTGGAATGTACGGTCGGGAAGGTACTCGCGCCGCATGTGCGCTACGAGTACGGCGCATACGGCCTCGTGGCGTATGGCCGTCGAGTAGAGTTCGTAGAGATACTCGGCCGAGAGTGCGTTGCGCGATGCCGTCATCTGCCGCCTCCTTTCCCGTATTGCTCTTCGCGTATTCGCAGCAGTTCCGGATAGCGTCGCTGCTCCAGCGTGCGGCACTGAACGGCCATGGCGCATGCACGGCATACGGGCGAGAAGGGCGTCCACAGGAGCGTCGACCGCGTGCATATGTAAAGCCCCGCCTCCGAGCCCGCCTGCCGGCGCTTGGTGCGGTCCTCGTATTCGGGATATATGAACTTCGCGAGCGGGTGCTGCGTGCGGTCGCGGAGCATCTCCACGAGTTGCGCACGCACGATTCCGTGCTGCGCGAGCCAGCGATCCTCCCAATAGCGGTGCCTCTGTTCGTTGCGGCGGAATCGTTCCAGCGCCTTGGCCCCGAAGGAGTGGGCGACGCGCCACCGCTGCCGGAGCGTCCCTTTCTTGTAAAAGGTCATGGCATACACCTGACATACGCAGAAGTCTACGATCCGTTGACGGCTCACGCCCGCGAACTCTCGCTCCAGCGCCTCCATGCAGGCCGCCACCGTATGCTGGGCCGCGGCACCTGCGGGGAATCGGAATGCGGGGTCTATGCAACGACTTGCGAGCAGCTGCACGAGTTGCAGGGCCCACTTACTCATTGCGGCTGTTTCCATCGCGGTCGATCATTTGGCGCATCTTCAGTTTGGCGAGGAACAGACGGCTCTTGACCGTCTCGATATTCGGTGTACGGAGCGTGCCGTTGCGGTGTGTTATTTCCATGATCTCTTCGAGCTTGTATCCGGCCTGCTGCAGGAGCAGCGCCTCCCGGTATATGGGATTCAGTCGGTCGAGAGCCCGCAGGATGTCGTCGCTATAGAGCTCCCGGTAGTTATCGAGTCCCATGCAGTTGCCGCTCATACGGTCGGTATCTTCGGCGTGGTGGCTGATGATGTGTTCGGGATCGAGGTCGTCCGAGGTCTTGAATGCCGCCCTGCGTCGGTCCAGATCGTATATCAGGCGTTTGCAGCAAATGAATATCCAGTTGGCAAGGTTCTTCCCCGGGTCGTAGGTGTGTACGTAGCGATAGAGATTCGCCAGACACTCGTTGTAGTTCTCCTCGACATCCTGCCAGCGCGATGTGAAGCGCATGCAGATCTTATATACGAGATTGCGGTTGGGGAATATGAGGCGCTCGAAGAGTTCCGTGCGCTGACGTACGGACTGTTCGGTATCTATGTGGGAAATCAGGGACTGTTGTGCTTTCACGTGGCCGACTTATTGTGTCATTACTCATCTTCATGGGATCTGTCGGCTTATGGTTAGCATCAAATGGGAACTGGACGGAGTGGCGAGACAGCCGCCCCGCAGGCGGGATAAGGAGTGCACGGACCTGTTATGGCAGACGGTACTTGCGTACGAGGTCGTGGGAGAGCAAAAAAGCATCGGCCCCGTCATACGAGGCAGGGGCAAAGCGGCAGTCATTGCGGCATGCGGCGATCAGGCGGCTCTTGTCGGTCCGTCCGTCTCCCGCTGTCCATTTCTTGAGTTGTGGCGGCGTTCACGCACTCCACGGGCAACGGGTTCCGCTCTTCGCGCAGGAAGAGCGGGATGCCCCGCAGCTCGGAGACTTGCTTTAGGTCGCGGTTGTGGGCGTTGAAGTTCACATCCTCGCCACGATGCACCGTATGCCGTTTCGGAGAGGGGCCTTCCGGAGCGTGCGGTAGAACGCGAGGTGCGTTCGGCGGCTGCGTGTGAGTCTACTGCCGTTCGATCCGCGAAGCTCCATTCTCCTTCGTGACGGTTATGCGGTGAGGATAGTTCTCCTGCACGAGTCCGTGGGATACGACCAGCGCCGTCACGGACTGCTTGTTGAGCGCCGCGAAGACGCTTGCAAGTCCATCCGCGTCCACGGCGTCAAGGATTTCATCCATGCAGAGCAGGTCGAGTCCTCCGCCGTAGGGGCAATTGCCGTTCACCAGCCGTTGCATGGCGAGGATCGAGGCGGTGTTCACGCGTGCCCGCTCCCCCTCGGAAAGTTTCAGGATGCTGCCGGCATCCATTCCGTCGCGTATCACCGTGACGGAGATCTTCTCGCGCACGACACCGCTCTTGAGGGTCGTGTACCCTGCGAGATTCACGCGCAGGTCGGAGCCGAGGTCTTCGAGTACGCGGTTTATCATACCTGCGAGAGCCTCTATCTTCGTGTTGGCCAGATAGGTCCGAAAGAGCACGAAACGTTGCTGCTGCGTTTCCAGCGCCGTACGCCGTTCCACGGCCTGCGAGTGCCGCGCCATCAGTTCCGAGTTTCGGCGCCGGTACTCTTTCAGCGATTTGCGGAGCGATGCCGCAAGTTCCGATGCCGTGGCATGTTCGAGCTCGGCGGCCGTCTGCCGCAAGGTCTCTATGGAGCTTTCGGCTGCCGCCATACGCTCGCGGCATTCATCGATCGACCGTTCCGCGGCCTTGCGAAGGTCGACGAGGCGGTCGCATGCTTCGTCGAAGAGTGCACGACGCATATCTTCTACCTCGCGGGTACGTGCGGCGACATGGTCGCGGATGCGCTGCATATTGAACTTCGCGCCCTCCATCTCGTATTCCGCTGCGTCTACGGCACGCGTGGCCTTGGCCATACGCTCCTCCCAGCCGCGGCGCAGGGCCTCCAGCTCGCGGGTGCGGGTCTGCACGGCGGTTATCATCTGCGCGACCTTCTCGGCTTCGAGTTCGTTGTCCTGAAGTTCCTGCTTCACCTGTGTGAGCTCCGCTTCGCGACCTTCGAGCTGCCCTTGCGCCGCCGCCACGTCGAATGCACCGTCTGCTACAAGAAAACGATGTGCGCAGGCAGGGCACTCCACCACGCCTGCCAGACGCGCGTGGAGCGTCTCTACAGCCGCCGTCACGGTACGCTTGCGCCGCTGCAGTTCCACGACTTCGGCATTCATCCGTGTAAGGCGTTCTTCGAGGCTGCGCATTTGGTCGCACAGTGCGACGCCTTTCTCCGCAGCCTCCTCCTTGAAGCAGTCGAACTCTTTGCGCCGCAGGATAAGTTCTACCTCTGCCGTGGCCAGCTTATGGCCTATTCCTGCTATGATCTGCGTCCACTTGTCCATCTCCGCCCGGGAGGTCTCTATCTCCTTGTGTTTGTCCGCCGCCACATGCCCCCAATCCGTCAGCGGAGCATCTGTCAGGGGTGCGAGCAATTCCCGTACGCGGGTCATACACGCCGCAAGCGGCTCTGCGGAGTCCTCCACCTTCTGCACTCGACCCTCGGCTTCGGCGATGCGGCACAAGAACCGCTCCTGACGGGCGATCTCCTCGCCGCACTCGCGCACAGCACTCCGCTTGGCGGCTATCGTTTCATGTATCGAGGCGATCTTCTGTTTCCGAGAAAGTTCCTTTTCGCTGCGGGACTCCTCTTCGTGAGCGATCTGCTCGGATAGCATTGCGATACGCCCGTCGATGGAGGCTATCTCCAGCTCCGCAGCCCGCAGTTCCTCCTGCAGCGGCACAAGGTCTTCTCCGACCGAGGCGATGGCACGGTCCACGCTGTCGCCGCCGCTGAAGCGGTTGATGATCTCCTTTTTCTCCCGGTCCGATGCCGAGAGGAAGTCCGCATAACGGTGACGCGAGAGAATGAATGCGAAGAAGAGCTCCTCGCGTGTGATGCCGAGCCGTTCGAGGATGTAGCGATTGGCGGCGTCGACGCTGGGCTGCGCTACCTCTCCGGTTTTCCCGTCCTGCGTGAGCAGGCATCGCACCGAAGCCGTACCACGGCGGGGTACGGTACGCTCGATGCGCATCTCCTCGCCCGTGGCCCGGTTGCCGAGCGTAAGGGTCACACGGCACTCTTCGGCCGCATCGTTTACGACCTCCTCGGCGCGGACCTTGCGCAAGGGGCTACCCGTCAGTCCGAGCGTGATGGCTTCGATGAGCGTCGACTTGCCTGCTCCGTTGCTGCGCTGCGACTCGTTGTCGGCATTGTGCCCGAATATGAGCGTCGTCGTACCTTCGGCCGGCGCATAGTCCAGCGTGCGGAAGGAGCATATATCGGTTGCGGAGATATGTTTCAGATACCACATGATGTACGGTCTATTTTGTTAAGGTAAGCGATTCCGAGCTCCACGTCGTCGATGCCTCTCCCTGCGCAGAAGTCCTCGTAAGCGCGGCGCAGGCGTGCGCCGTCGAATTTGTCGAGCACATCTTCCTCGGGCGCGGCCGGTATCGGGGCGGTGTCGCTGAGGACTTCGACCTTGTTGGCTCCGGCATCGAGCAGCCGCTGGCGGTCCACGGTGTCGGTCTGCGAAGCCCGCACACGAACCTTGAGGCGGCAGCGGACGTCGGCGCGCAGCTCGTCGATGCGGTCGAAAAGGTGTATGCCGACCTTATCGGCCGACGTATCGAGGACCTTATAGCGGATGTTGGCCTCGTTCTGCACGAACTCCGACGAACCGTCCGTGCAGAGGATGGTATAGCCTTTGGCTTCATCCTCGCCGAAGTTGAACTGGCGGCTCGATCCGACGTATTCGATACGGGTGCCGGGCACGACGGCGCGATTGTGGTAATGCCCCGCGAAGACACGGTCGAAGGGTTCGAAAATGCGGGGCGGCAGCTCGCACGGCGCTGCCGTGGCGAGGGCTCCGTTCACGCCCTCGTGGATATAGAGGTAGTTGAGTTTGCCCTCCACAAGACCGCTCGTCGCAAGGGCCGCCAGACGCGACGTAAAGCTTCCGCCTTCGGGGAAATAGCCCATCATGTGTAGTGAGAACGCCCACGCAGGGTCATCGAGCGTCAGGATGTCGTCTACGACCGTGACCGAAGGGTGGCAGTCGAAGACGTGGCAGTAGCCGCGCAGGTCTTCCTGATTCACCTTGTCGTGATTGCCTTCGGCAATCGTAAGACGGATGCCGGCCCCGGCTGCACGCAGCAGGGCGTCGTGTACCGCGAGCAGGACGTCGAGCGTCTGCGCGCTGCGGCTTTGGAAAAGGTCGCCGCCAAGGGCTATATCGCGGATGCTGCGCTCGCGACAGAGTGCCAGCGCTTCGTCCCAGTTACGGTCGAATTCGGCAATATCGTTTTTGGAGACGTGCATGTCGTTCATCAGAAGCATGCACGGTCGTTTATCTCTTGTCATGAGTCAAATCGTTGAAAAAGGGGTGCGCACGGTGCGCCCCCGTAAGATGAAAAGAATCGACGTCAGGAATGTTTATCGCCTGCGAGGTGCAGAAACCTCCTCCTGCATCCCGGCGGCTGCCGGTGCGGCTTCAGGGTCATCTTGTGCCGCGGCCGTGTCTGCGACGGCATCCTCGATCATGTCGAGCAGCTCATCGTTAGTCGCCGAGCGTGTGACGCGCACCGGAAGTTTCTCCTGCTCGATGAAACTGCGGAGCATGGCCCTCAGTTCTTGCCCCTCTTCGGTTTTGTCGCCCAAACCCTTGGCCCGGAGCTCCTCGAAGCGGTTGCACAGGCCCTCGAGCGTAAGGGCTCCGGCAGCTGCATTCTCGCGTGCCTCTTTCGTACGGCGATCGAAGCTGAACGATGAAGTATCCTCTTTAGGTATCTCGGCGCGGAAGGTTTCCACGGCCTCTGTCATCTCTGAGCTCTGCATCACGCGTAGACCGTAGCGGGTGTCGCACTGGGTGAGGAAGACGAGCGTCGCCTCGAAATGGTAGCGCGTATAGCGATAGATGATCTCCGGAATGCGGGGACTGTTCAGGAGTATCGTGAGCTCTTCCTTCGAAAGGCCCTCATTGTCGGACTCGTTGTCTATGGAGAAGCAATATTCGGTCTTGCCTCCATTGCGACGCTTCTCGACTTCCACGGGATAGGCGCTATACACGGATGAGATGGGACACGGATGCTGGGGATTCTTCTGGAGTTTCTTTTCCCAGAGTTTGAAGCGTCGTTCGTCGAGTTCCTTGAACTGTGCGTGCGAGAGCGTGAGCAATTGCAGTCCTTTGGCGCGTTCCTTCAGATCGATGACGTACATGGCATGTCCGTATCCGAATTTGAGACCCCCTCCATAGCTGCCGCCCGCTATCTTTTCGGCGAGCTTCTCATCACCTGCTGTGCGGGCGGCCTCGGAGGCCAGACGACGGTAGGTGTCGATGAGATCGAGCGTATAGCCGGCCTCCGTGGCACGGGGTACGGTGACATACATGCTCTGCGTCTTCTCCCCGCCTGCGGGGCGCTGGAGTTCCATCAGCAACTGCCGGACGGGATACTCGTACCCGCGGCGCTCTACAGTATCCGTCCGGCTCGGGGCGATGGGCAGTACGCGCAGGCGATAGGTTCCCAGCCTGTCGAAACGGAAGAACTCGGTTTTGGCGAACGATTTGTTCTCTTCAATGGCGCGGGCCTGCGCCTCGGAAAACGACTCCTCCTGAGAGAGGAAGAGTTCCTCCACAGAGGCACCCTCGGTACCCCGTACGTCGTAATTGTCTTGCATCATGGTTGCGATGTGTGATAGTTAATACTGCCGAGGATCGGGGCTCTGATCCGGCTTCGGTACTGCCGGGAACCGTCTGGTTTACTCGATATGCCGTGAAAAAAACCGGTGCTCGATGCTCGCAGCTCCGGCTTAACTATCACGCTCCCCGAAGAGGCGGGGAACCATCAAATTGAACGCGTTTTCTTTCAAGGAAGCGCACTGCAAAATTATAGGTCTTGTTTTGAAAATGCAAATATCGGATATTTAGTTTTTTATGAATTATTTCAAATTCTTGACGTAGGCGCGGATAACGTCGCTTTCCCAATGCGGGATTTCGACAGTGGTGCTTGCGTGTGTTATTTCTTCCATGCTCTGCATGCGTACGATTTGCGCCCAATGATCCACGATGTAGCGATCCAGCAATGTACGCCGCAGGCGGGCATAGTAACGCTCGCGCTCGGGCGTGAGGAGCTTGCCGCGGCGGCAGTAGCAACCCTCTCGCTCGTAGCGTTTCATGTAACGGCGGAATTTGGGCTTGCGCAGCGCAGGGTCGTCCGAGGCTGTACAGACGAGAGCCACGGTCTGCGGATGCGGGAATCTTCGCTGTGAATGCGGGCAGAGCAGCATCAGAATGTTGTAGACCGCAGGCGCCTCGTTGTAGAGCATGAACCCTATGGGCGTCTGGTTGAAAGGGAAGCGCTTAAAGCTTCCCCGCGGGCGTCCCCCGCGATTTTTTGTTCCGGGCTGCGGAGGACGTAGGGATACCTTCCGGCAGCGACTCTTCGTTCTTCGTGTCATGACATTCGGTTTTGTCGGGTGAAGCGGCAGGCACTGCGAAACCTGCGCCCCGTGCGATGTTGCGGCGGCTCTCCACGTCGCGCGTGATGTTCACTCTCTTTTTCATTGTAATAAGATTTTAGGTCATATAAGAGAAACTGAGCTCTGTAGTTACGTTGTAAGCCCCGCTCTCGTGCATGAGGATCGTACGCGAACCGGCCTTGATGACGAACGAGCAGCCACGGTTGTAGACGTGGTCGTCGTTGAAATTGGCCATCGTCTGCCGGCAGCCGAAGCGAGGCGGGGAGATGACGTTGGGGATCGTGGCGATGGAGCCCCAGTTGTTCGACGAACGCAGGGCCGTGTTGATGATGCCCTGCACGCAGACGATGTTGCCGATCTGCCGGGCCCAAAGCGTTCCGGCATTCTCGCCGCCGCATTCGAGCCACCCCGTGTCCGTAATCTTCTTCTCGTACTCCGGAGCATAGGCAGCACCGATATTCTGGCACGCCAAGCGCCGGGCATTGTCGTCCTTGAACGTAAGATCCGCGAGGTTCTGGTCACGGCGTACATAGGCGATAAGATCATCCACGCCGGCAGCGGCAAGTACCCCGCGCAGCGCCTTACGGGCCTCGACCGTCGCCTTGCCCTGACGGACGAGGTACGAGACGTAATCCTGCAGCGACTGCCCGAGTGCCGCGAAACGGCCGTCCGACTCGTTGCGGGTATAGAGTTCCAGATTGGCAGCCACCGTAGCCTTGTCCTGCGTGTTGTAGCCCGCCATGAGCCGCGGGGCGTACTTCGAGAGTTCGCGCACCACGGACGAGGTCGTCACGTAGCCCTCGCTCTGGTTCTGCTGGCCGCCGCTTTCGTCCCTGCCGGCGAAGGTTCCCGTGCGTATCGCCTCGAGTTTGGCCTTATGTTCTGTGGTGAAGACTGCACCCTGATAGGCGGCGTCGTTGTCCAGCTTCCCAGCCAGCAGCGCATCCACCTCCTCGATCGAATAAACGTTGATGTTGTGACGTGCCTTATCCTTATCCTCCACATCCGCGAGATTCGAGGCTTTGGAAAGTTTCATATCCCCTGTGCCCCGGCGTTCGGCGTCGAGGTTCTCGCGAGCCCGCTGCTGACGCTCCTGCTTCAGGGCAATGATCTCCTCGGGGCTCTTGCCTTCGACTTCTGCAGCCGTAAGGGATGCGAACTCCGCGAGGAAGTTTTTTGTCTGCAGGAAACGGCCGTCGCATTCCGAAGAGGAATAGACCTCCAGCACGTTGCGGGCCGCGGCCTTGTCCGCGAGATCCGCAAGGTTGTCCGCACAATTGAGTTTGCCGCCCAACGCACGGGATACGTCCTCCGTGGTTGCGAAGCCCGCGCTGCCCTCCATGAGGCTGCCTGCGACAATGGCGTCCAACTTGCGGCGGTACTCCGTGGTGAAGTCTTCCGTGCTGAGCCCCTTGCCCTCGACCGCATTCACCTTTGCGGCCAGTGCCTGCGTGAAGGAAGCCTGCGAGACGTATAGCTCCGCAATGGGCCTTCCTGCGATGCGCAGTTCCGAGGCGACGTCTACCCAACTGCGAGCGCTGAGCGTGAGACCGCCCAAATCGTTGTGCAGGCTCAAGTGTACCGATTCCCCGTTTCCGTAACCCAGCCATGCAATGCGCACACCCTCCTTGTCCTGCCACTGAAGGAGGTTCTGCAGCGCTGCCTCCTTCTTGTCGTAGAGCGTGTTGCGCAGGGTTATGCCCCCGGCGGCGCTACGCACCTCAAAGCCTCCCGCGACCGCGACTGTTCCTGTCCGTCCTTCCGCCAGCAGCAGGGGCACGGAGTTGCGGCCATCGTATACCGCGAAATTGCGGTAGCGGTCTTCGGCGCCGCGATATCCGCGACGGTTCACGCTCACCGTACCCTCGTCCGTATTGTCGGCTGTGTTGAACAGGTCGCCGCCTTCGATATGGAGCGCTCCAAGGCGGCCGCTGACGGCCGTAAGGTGCGGGATGTGCACGCCCTCGCCGCTCACGCGCACGAGAGGTGTCTCATCCTGCCCATAGAGTGTGAAGGACCCGTCGGTGGCGATCTCCACGCGACTGACGGGCTGCTCCTGATGGCAGAGTGACACTTCCGCAGCTCCCGGATCCCGCACCAGCCCCTGCAGGCTGTAGCTTCCGTCGGGAGAGACGACAGAGAAGCCCGTCTTGCATTCGAACTGCTTCTCCACACTCACGGAGCCTGCCAACGTGAGGTCTTTATGAACTGTCTGTCGTGCGAAAGGGCTTTCCAGCAATACGGCATAACGGCCGATGAACTTGTCTATGAAACGCGGTGCATAATCCTCGTGCAGCTCGATATAGCCCGGCAGGGCGCCCGTCACCTCGTCCTCGGTCTGTGGAACCGATGTCGCCCCCGAGCATAGATAGCAGCAGCGGCCGTGCTTGTTCACGTCCCCGGCATAGGCGATCGTCTCGTAGTGGTTCTTCTCGTAGATGTAGTACGGCAACGACACCTCCGCGGCACCTTCGAAGGGGCGCACACGACCGCCGATCCACACGTAGCCGGGCGTGATACGCCCGTCGGCGACCTCGCAACCCGAGATGATGAAGTTTGAGCACCCTTCGAAGATCGAGGTCATGCTCCGGGCGAGTTCCTGCAGGTTCAGCAAGTCGTCGTTGTAGGTGTAACGTCCGCCCGTCTTGGCAATGTATTCTTTCACTATGGTGTGGTTTGAGTCTCCGTTTTTCCGTCCTCGATACGGACGAGGTAGGTCTTGCCGGCGAGGCGGTAACGCTCGACGGTGTGCGTGAGCATGTGTACGAACTCGCTGGCGGGAAGCGTAACGGCAGGCACGCAGACCGTGAAGCTCGCGCGTAGCACGGCCCGCTCCTCGGCCTCGAGATACATGCGCCGGGGTGCTTCCTCCTCCGTGTCCGCAACCTGCTCGCCCGCGAACCACACGGTGAAGGGACGTCCGTAGCGGGCATCCTCGAAGTAGAGGTCCACACCCACGGCAGCCCCTTCCGAGATGGTTATCCGCTGCGCAGCGTCTGCGAAGTAGCTCCCGAAGCGGTGATTGAGGAACCACTCGAAATAGAAGACCTGCGAGGTCATGGCCGCCTCGATGCGTCGCTCGTGTGCCCACACGCAGAAGCGGTCGTTCAAGGTTTGCAGCGGCCATACGAGGCTCTGCACCCAAAGTATGAAACGCCGCCCCGGCAGGTAGTGCGGGACCAGACGGTTCACGAGTCTGTCGATGGGGAGTCTGTAGCGCATCCGTTGTCTATTACAAGTTTTAGGGCCTGCCGGAAGGTGGGAAGCTCTGCCTCGGCATCCTTGCCTGAAGATTCCCGCACGTAGCCCGACGAGGTAAGGGTCATGCGTTCTATGTGCTGAGGGGGCTGCAGATGTCCGTCGCCGTCGTACGAAGCGAGAAAGAGTCCCTGTGCGGGTGTGGCTCGGGCGTCGGCCCAGACATCCGTGACATGTTCTACTCGTCGCAACGCCTCCCATACGCGGTTGACGTAGATAGCAGCGTCGAAGTCTATGTTCATGACATACTCGGCCAGCGCAGCCTCGAGAGCGTCGTAGAGCTCCGCCTCGGGTACCGCGCCGTCCCAGTAGACTGTAACGCGGGGAATGAGTACGTCGCCCGGACGGCTGATGACCTCGATGCGTGTGCCGGCGAACTTGATGCGGTTCACATAGGCCGTGATTTGCATCAACTCCTCGGCCTCGATCTCACGCAGCATTCCGCGCTCCCCAGTGGCGACCTTCAGAATCAGCTTGCTGTCCACGTTCCGGTCGTCCGTACTCTCGGTATAGGATACCTGTGTGACGATACGCTTCGTGGGGTCCTCGCTGGCATAGCCGAACCCCAGTCCGTCCTCGCGCACCCGGAGCGTGTCGCCCTTCTGATACCTGAGCAGCGCCTCGGCGTAGTAGCGAGGCGTGCCGTTGATACGGCTGTCGAGTGTCTCGGAGACATCCACGGCAAAGACATCGAGGATCGACTCGAAGGTGTAGATCAGCGCCGCGACCATCCATGCCACGCCGTTCATGACCGACATCTTCGAATCGTTCGAAAATTCTGCAAGTTCCAGACGTTTGTTGCGCTCGGCAACGGCTTCCTCGTATATCTGTCGTATGGTTCTGCTCATCGTTTTCTGTGGCTTAATCGTTCGCTCCGCCGGAATGCGGAGGAGGTGTAGGTCCGGGTTCTGGCTCTGGCTCTGGCTCTGGTTCCGGTTCCTCGGGTTCTGGTTCCGGTACCGCTTCGTAAACATACTCTTCGCCGCAGATTGTAAAGCGCCATGGGGCGCCCTCGTTCCACGCCTCCTCGTGCGTCAGCAGCCATACGGCCTCCATGCCGCACGAGAGGATGTAGTTCAGCTCTTCGTCACGCGCCGGTTCACGGTACTCGCCCGAAGGACGCACGGAGAGCGTCACGTGGCATGCGCGGCGGCCGTAATGTCTGCGCACGAGATCCGTGAGCCACCCATCGAGCACCTGTCGCTGCACCTCTGCGCTCGACAGGTCGAGGCGCATAAGGTTGCGACACTCGATCAGCGGCCGCAGATCGTCGCATACGGCATCCCGCAGGTCGAGGGCATAGAGACCTTCCATAAGCGGCAGGAAGCTCAGCGGCGCCCGCCACCAGCGCAGGGCGAGTTCCTCGACATGCAGAGGCCGCAGCAGCAGGAGTTCCTGTGCCTCGAGATCCGAGAGGTCGGCCTCGCGAAGTTCGATGTCTCCATAAAGACGTACGATGCGCGTCGTGGCCACGCTGTTATCGAAGGTGTGGCGCAGGATCGCAGGCTGTACCTCCAGCCCCACAGTCTGCAGGGGCGCATTGTCGCCCCAGTCGATCTCCGCCATTCCGCGGCCCGAGAGGGAGAAAAACACACCGGATGTTGCGGCAGGGAGGCACAGCTCCAAACGCCGTGGCTGCGATGTCTGCCGAAAATAAACGCGTCGCTCTCCGCTGGCGGGCGTGATGCCCTCGCGCCGCAGGTAGGCCGCCGTCTCGGCATCTATGAGGTAGTCGTCCGAGTAGTCCAGCCGGTCGCCCGCGTGCAGCTCCGAAGCCATCGACAGCCGGGGGTTCGAGACCAGCAGGTCCGTGATGCCCTCGATCGAGCCGTAGATGTCGAGCGATACGTCATAGAGGTTCTGCCCTGTGATTACCGTATACCGTCCCATCGAGTGTATCTGTTATTCCTTCTCCGTGACGTCGAGCAGTAGCTCGCCCGTTTCGGAATCCATGTATGCGTTGTTGATGATCATTCTGTCGTTCTCGAACTCCCGCTGCAGCCGTGCCGCGAGGCCCGTCGTCTCGAAGTTGCCGTGCAGGAAGTCGATGAGTCCCACGCCCGTAGTCGGGTGTTGGTAGAGGCTTCCCGGAGAGGCTTTCAGCAGGAAGACCTCGTTCTGGCGCAGGGCCGCACCGATGCGCACGTCCGTATCCGTACCACTATAGAGCTCCAGTGTGCCGCCTCGCCGCACGAGGCGGAAGAGGCTGTCCGCATTCACCTCGGCATATTCCGAGAGGCGTATGACAACGCCACCGGTACGCTGCACATCGAACCACGGCGTATTGTTCGCAGGATTTACCATATAGTGCTCCCCGCCTCCCGGCGTCGCAATGTGGAAGCGAACGCGCAGAGGCAGGTAAACGGCCGTATAGGGAATCCGCACATGGACACTGCTGCCCTCGTCGTAGCGCCTCTCCGCCTCCTGTGCGAGGGAAATCTCTCCGTAGGCATAGTGTTCGTTATCCATACCCGCGACCTCTTCCAGCAAAACGAAGTCGTAGATGACTCTGCCCGCTGGATTGTCCGCGGTAACCAGCTCTCCATAGGTGGAGTCGACCAGTATGTCCTCCCGTGCCATGCTTCATATCGTGATGTCGTTCGGTTGAAGAATAGTGACCGAGCAGGACAAGTGTTTGGAGTGGAGCGGGACCCGAGCGGACAGAAGTCGCATTTTGTTTTGTCCCCGAGATGCGCTATATTTGTCATTCATGGGAATAAATATATCCATTGGAGGACACGCCGTTGTAACTTTGATATTCGACGTATGAAAAAATTTAAGATCACACAGCAAGACTACCTTAAAGCCCACCGAAAGGCTGACCGCGAGGCGGAGATCGAGCGACACGGCAAATCTGCGCATCTGCGGCGGACAGTGCATCGCTCGAAAAAAACATACGATCGCAAACGCGAGAAGGCAGGAATCCGCAAGATCCTGCCTTTTTCGTTACTCCGCCCGACGATTGTTTACTCCGCCTGACAGTTATCGAAGATGCGCTCTACTGTGGCCCACATGTCATCCGGCAGGGTCTTCTCCGAAAGTTTCTCGCACGCTTCCCGCAGGTAGTCGAGTTCTTCGCGTGAGAAGTCCGCCACAAGGGGCGTCTCCTTGTCCGTGTCCCACTCTATGCGGTCCGTTTCCTCCACACGATGCAGGCCCACCGCCTCGCGTTCGGCATCCGTAAGGGCTATTTTCTGCAGAATGCCCTTCTTGAGGTTGAACTCCCTGTAATTACCCTTGTCGGGCAGTAGCGCCGGCAGGTAAAGCCGGTCTTTGATCGTCATTTCCATACGTTGTATCTTGTTATCTGGATTGTCGTGCGGGCGCCGGCACATCCGAGGTTGCGGCCGGTACGGCCGCGGTGCACTCCTCGACGATCTGCCGGATAAACTCTATGGATTTACCGACGTAGTACGGAATCTCTTCCGAAAAGGGAAGGTTGCAGGTGAAGTCGTTTCCGTCGAAATAGATGTTTCCGCGGTATTCTTCCGCGGCGGCATCGCTTGCCATAGAGTAAATGTTGAATTGTACGCGTTGCAGTGTGCCGTTGACGGTCGAATATTCGATAGCGAAAGTTGCCTTCTCGGTCTGCTGGCGGGCCGTGCGCGTGACAATGGTGCTGGTGATCTCCATATTGCTTTTTTGGCTGTTTACCGAAGGTTAGGGCGCACGGCTGGCAATGGTTTGAGCCGCGCTCATCTTTTATGTGAAATCGGCCGTAGAGATGATGACGAAGTTGAACGATCCGTCGTTGGCCGAGGCGTCATCCTGTGTCTGTACAATAAAAGAGGTCGAGTATTGGTTCTTCACGGTGGCATAGATCGGCGTGCTCTGCACGGGGCTTGTCTTGCCCGAGAGCATGACCATGTATTTGTTCACGGACAAAGTCCACGGTAATCCCACAGTAAAGAGTCCCGCTCCCGTACGGCGTACCGTAACCTTGCTGCCGTCATAGGTCTTCTGTCGGAGCGTGAGGCTGCTCGTGGAATTGAGCGTTACGGACCCCATGGCCAGGTATTGCATGTATTCGCCGTATTGGGACGTGGTGCCAAGATCGCGGCGGTTCAGCACGATCCATCCGTAGAAGGTCGAAGAGGTGCCGAAGCCTATCAGCTCTACGACTTGGCGCGACATGTTGAGTTTCGAGGCCAGACGTCCGTTCTCGTAAAAATATTTTCCCGCAGGTGCCGTGAAGGTACTCGTGCCGTAGACATACTCGCTGCCGTAGCGATAGTGTGTCAAGCAAAGACGGCGGCCCGACTGGCTCACATCCCATGGCAGTTCCGGCTGCCCGATATTCCAACCTCCCGAGTCCTGTCCCGCCATGATGCAGATGTTATCGTACTTGTCCGCATCGGGTTTGTTCGTCGAAGAGCTGCTGCCGCCCACATCGACCCAGATCGAATCGTCGACCTTCACGAAGGGGCTGCGCAAGGTGCCCTTGATAATGGCATCCTGTATCGTCGCGCCTTTCATCGTAAGCACGCCGGCCGCCGTCCACGAGATGTTGTTCTTGGCAAGGTATCCCGAACCATTGGCCGACAGACGCCAGTAAGAACCGTTATAAATATTACCCGTAGAGCTTAGATATACAGCTCCTGCATAGAGCGACGAGGAGGTAAGGGTCCAGCCACCGATCTTGCCGCCTACGGCTGTAATGCCTGTGCGGTCAAGCGTAACCTTGACCGTATTGCTGGCGTTACGAACCGAGATACTGCCGTTATAGGTACTGCCGCCCACGACGAGTGCGGAATCGACCTGAATCTGGTTGGCGCGGATGGTGCCTGTGTATATACCCGTGGAACCAATGTAGGTCAGCGGGTGTTCCTTGAGCGTAGTGTCGGATCCCTGTGCCAGCGCAATGAAGCGGTGGCGGCGAATCTCCTCCTCGACGGCAGCCGTAAGCGTGCGCGGTGCCGCAGCGTAAGCCATCGAGGTGCCGCTCTGGAAGATCAGGTCCGAGTTGTAGGCGATCTGCGGTGCCGGAGGAATCGGCGAAGGACTCATGGAAGAGCTCTCGATGGGCTGGTCCGAGTAGAGGTGGTATACGGCGCCCGTAGTGCCTCCGCCGCGCAGGAACACGGCAAACATGCAGTAATTGCCGCAATGTCCCGCACCGCCGAACATACGACAGTAACTCTCTTGAAGATCATAAATATCCCATCCGTATTCTACACCGCCCCAACCGCCGAAGTTCGTTTTGATCAGAAGGTTCAGCCCCCCTTTGTGCGTCGGGCTGTACCATGTGTCCGGTGCCAGTTCGTGGTAAGCACGCCGGATCATGATGTCGCGCTGCACGGTCTGGTCTCCGCCCTTGAAAATAACGGGATAATATTTCGTTTCTTCGCCGTTGATGATGACCTGTTTATAATAGCGGTAGCCATAGTTGGCGCTCTTGGCCGTTTCGATGTCGTTCTTCCACTGAAGCGACACAGACGAAGAGAAGGTTACAGCACCGGAGGCGTTCCATGAAATATTGCCCGAGGCAATCGACCCTGAACCATCATTGTTCAGTTTCCATTTCGAGCCGTTCGTAATGGACCCGTCAGCACCCAGCGAAACGTTGTTTTTCCAGATGCGTGAAGTCTCGATGTTCCACCCGGCAACCGTATTGGCAGCGCCGAACTGAGCGATACACGTTCCCGCCGCGTTCGTGGCAAAGAAGCCGAAGTCCTTGTCCGAATTGTAGTATATCTGCACGCGTTTGCCCGTCCCCACGCCGGAATTCGCCCCATAGACGACCAACCGTTTAGTGTTGCTGTCAAGTAAAATATTTCCTCCCGAGAGCGACGTGGCGCCTATTGTCCAGCCGCCGATCTTACCCCGCGAGAAGGTAAGCTCCAGACCGTTGATATAGGAGGCGTTGATGATGTCTGTCTTGATACTTCCCGCGTCGAGCTTATCCGCTTTGATGCTTCCGGCAGCCAGACGGTCCGCCGAAAGCGTTCCGGTCTTGATGCTCGCCGCGGAGATTGCCACGGCATTGACCTGCTGCGTTGTTAGCGTACCTGTATAGATACCGTTGGCGTCGAGCGTCGTGATGTAGCCCTCAGAGGCCGTGACATCGAAGACCGTAGCGTAGGCGATGTACCACACCACGGGTGCTGCAGAGGTGGGGGTACTGCCGCCTGTGAGGGCGAAATGGTTGACCGTGCTGAAAGAACCATCTTTGCCGCAGACGACCTTGCAGATGTACTCTTCCCACTTGTCCGTGTCGGCTTGGGAGGTCAGCCACCGGCTCGTACCTCCGTTGCCGTAGGCGTTGTGGTAGTTCTGCAAGGTGCGGCCTATGGGAATCTGCGCGATGATACGTACGATGAAAACCGCATTGGCGCGCGAGGCATTGCCGAAGAGGAAACCTCCGATGCGCAGATCGGAGGCAGAGTTCCACGCCGTAGCGGTGTACTTGAGAGCGTAGCCCGTAGAATTCGGGCAGCCCGCGACACGCTCGATGGTGCGATGCACAGTTTGCGGCAGGTAATTGCCCGTACCGTTGTAGTGGACACTGCCGTCAAGAAAAAACTCCGGCACGCGGTAGAGCATCTTGCCGAATGCCATGGCACGTGCCAGTTCCTTGGCTGCCTCAGCTTTCGACGTGGCATCAGCCGCTGCGACGCTCACGGCTTCGCTCTTCTTCGTATCGGCATATGTCTTGGCCGAAGCCAGCGCTGTATTGGCGGCACTGGTCCACTGGAGCGACACGGAAGTCCCGAATGTAACGTTGCCGTATGTGTCCCACGAGATATTGCCCGAAGCCAGCGCGCCGGAGCCGTCGTTGCCGAGCCTCCATTTCGAGCCGCTCGTGATCGAGCCGTCGGCACTCAGCGAAACATTATTCTTCCAGATACGCGAAGCTTCGATATTCCACCCAGCGATTTGATTCATGGAACCCAGCGCGGCGACACGCGTCCCGGAAGCATCCGACGCCCACAGGCCGAAGTCTCTGTCCGAGTTATAGTAGATCTGCACGCGGTGTCCTGCCGTGGAGCTCCCGCCCGCACCGTAGACCGCCACACGCCGGTTGCCGCTATCGAGCAGAATATGGCTGCTTGCGAGTGTCGAGGCCCCGACCGTCCAGCCGCCGATCCTGCCGCGCGTAAAGTTCAGTTCCAAACCGCTAATATAGGCGACATTGATGATGTCGGCACGGATACTGGCCGCATCGAGCTTCTCGGCCTTGATGCTGCCCGCGGCGAGGCGGTCCGCAGAGAGCGTGCCCGTGCGGATGCTGCCTGCGTCGAGCGCGGCGGCATTGACTTGTGCGGCCGTGAGCGTCCCTGTGTAGATACCTTCCGAAGTGATGTGCGTCAACCGGGGCGAAACCTCCTTTTCGAGAGTTTCGGTAATGGCCTCCAAAGGTGCTGTCCACTGCAAGCTCACCGCCTCGGAGAAGGTTACCTTTCCCGAATCGTCCCAAAGGATGTTGCCTCCGGCCAATGCTCCGGCGCCCGAAGACTCCAGACGCCACCGGTAGCCGCGCAGACCGTTCGAGGAGAGTGTCATGGCGCCCGGACCTGCCGTATAGCCGCCGGGGGTATTGTTCTTCGCCCCGCGGAAAATCGCTTCGCTGTCGATCGTCCAGCCGCCGATCGTTCCGCGCTCCACGTCGAGCGTCAGGGCCTCGATATTTTCGGCCGTCAGAAGCCGGGCTTTCAGTTCGTCGACATTCAGACGCTCCGCATCGATGACTCCGGCTGTGATCTGCCCGGCGTCGAGCACGATAGTCCGCACCGTATCGGCCGAGAGCGTGCCCGTGAAAAGACCGTCCTTGTCGATGTAGGTCGCACCGATCCACTGCATCGAAACCGTTTTGCCGAACGAGATTTTCCCCGTCGAGGCATCGTAACGGATCGACTCTTCGCCACGGCCGAACGTTACGCTGCCCGTCGTATCTATGGCAAATGTTTGCTGTCCGCTGTGGAAACCGTACAGCCCGTCGATCGTCTCACTCTGGAACTGTCCGGCCTCATTGCGTGAAAGCAGCTCGTAGCGTCCCAGCGCAACGCCTGTGATTGTACCGTCGCTGTTGCGAACTCCGGCAAAGATTTTAGGGGTGATGATGCTGCTCCCGTCGATGACGGTCTTCCCGCTGTCCCAATCCGCAACCCAGTCCGGCAATACTCCGTCCTTGCCGGGTTTTCCGGGGTCCCCTTTCTCGCCCTTGAGGTTCTCGCGGGCCTCCTCGCTCAAGTCTTCCCAGCGTATCGTGAAGTCCTGAAGGGCAATCGTATCTGCCGTCCAGCGGAAACGTCCCGAGGCGAAGTGTCCCGTGCCGTCGGAGTTGATGACAAAAGAGTCGTCGCCCGCCCGGACCGAGCCGTCGTCGTCGAGCCGCAACAGCGGGTGCTGGATCGTACCGCCGATACCGCCGCGGGCGAACCATGCCCCGTACTCGTCTGTATCGCGCAGCACCCCGTCCGTAGGTTGGTACGGCGTGGGGCGGGAACCCGGCTCCAGCTGGGGCGCTGCGAAATAGAAACCCTTGCCCTTGGTGAAGGAGAAGGTCGGCTTCGACCCCTGCACGCGTTCTACGCAAAACGAATAATGGAAGCGCTGCCACTGTCGGGTCAGGTCGATACTGACTTGCGGCTGATGGGCATGGCCTACGGTCAGGGTATGAGGAGAACTTGTCCGTGCCCAGAAGGAGAAGCAGTACCTCTGCCCTTGATGGTCGCGGGCCCACACTTCGTCCAATACTTCCAAAAGCGATGTCCCCGAAGAGATATGACAATAACCCCCGATGCCTGTGGGCGAACCGTCGGGGAAGGCTTCGTACTTGGTATGGAAAGCCGGATGCAAGCTGTTCGGGAAGCTGTTCCGATGGATACGACCCACGTAAAAGGTACTTCCGAAGCCCTGCTCGTCGGCAGCCGTCAGCGTACCGGCGATGTGGACGTTCCCCGAAGCATAGAGATTCTTGAAATAAGCCCCGTAGTCTTCCAGCGTACCGAAAACGGAATCGACGATGCCCCTGATATTGCCTATACGCCCCTTGACGGCCTGAGCGAAGGCGCCGAGATCCGAAAGACGTACGACGTTGAGTTCGGCTATCTCCAGCCACGACTCCTGAGCGAGTCGACCCGTAAGATCTATTTCGAATGCCCGCTGATACAGCTTGGAATAGTCCACAGTGAAGACTGCCAAACGGTATTCCCACTGCGTATCCGCGTCGAGTGTATCGGAATAATCCGATTGCGAGCCATCCGTATATCCGAATGTTACCGGAATATTCTCCAGCGTTTCGGAAGCCCGGATTCTGAACGAGACGAGAATCCGTTCAGGTGCCTTCACCGTTTCCTCCGGAACCATTTTCAATCCGTATTTTCCCGTACCCTCGTACGACGTGCGTGTCAGACGGTAGATCCTCGAAACATTGCCTTCGCTCTGCGTATAGGTCTCTGTCAGATACGACTCTCCCTGCATGGCATAACGACTGCGATCCGCAGCATACTGATCGCCTCCGCCCATCGTGGGGTACAGCAGCGAGAAGTCGCTTCCCAGAGAGTCGATCACATCCATGTAAGGAGCATCGCTGTCCGATGCCGTGAGGTAGAGAGCTCCGCTGCGCTGCGTATCGAAAAGGTTCGTGATACGCACGAAGTCGAGCAACTCCTCCCCACGGGGTTCATCTCCTTCGATAAGGGCCCCGGTAAAATACGGAACCTCGGCATTCCCGATAGTCTCGGTGCCGGTATCGAGTACAACCATCAGCGAATAGACCTGCCGCGGAGCATCATAATACGAACGCCGCACCACATCCCCGACTGCAAGGCTCTGCACCTTCTTCGAGTGCGGGTCCCGGCGGATCTTGTATATCGGATAATCGACCTTTGCCATCAGTGTATTCTCTCGACCTCGTCGCCGCGGAAGCTGTGGCTGATCCACAGCGCTCCGCCAACGACATCGGTCTTCTGTATTTCCAGTTCGTAAATGCGCATCCGCTTGCGGACGGTCAGCTCGTCGAACGTTGCCGCGGCATTGCCCGTTGCGGCGCTGCGCTGCACGCCCCAGCCTGTGCCCGCGAGCCCCGGCGTGAAGCGTGCACTCGTCACGTCGCCCGCGAGGTAGGTGTTGCCGTAGTGCGTGATGCCGTCCGCCCCGGCCGAGATGAAGAGCCCTTCGGATAAGTATAGGACACCGCTGGCAAGGCGGGTTGCGGAACCGGCGATTCCGAAGGATTTACCACTGCGGATCGGACTTTCGAAAAGTACCGCGGCGGCATCCGTTTCTATGGAGAGGACGCCTGCCGGACTCTTTTCGCCGAGCGTGTCTTCGGCGGAATAGCGGTAACGGAGTCGCGTGCCCAGTGCCGTGCGTTCCGTCGCTCCGTCCTCGGGAAGCGTCCGCGTAAAGACGCCGTGCAGCGCCATGCCCCCGTCCTCCGCACAGAGATACGCTCCTGTGTTCGAGCCCAGCCGCAGTCGTCTATGGATTGTGATGCCCTCATCCGAGGAATTGGTTCGGTAGCTTGAAAGCAGCACCTCGCCGAAACTGTGGCGTACTATAAGTGAATCGGGGAAATAGGCTGCTCCGTGCGGTGAGAGAAGCATGTAACTGTCATCCGTATCCATCAGTCCCGAGAGCAGCCGGATACGCGAGGTGTGGGCGCCGCCTAGCAAGAGGCTGCCCCTTGCGCCCGAGAGCTGCACTTCCGTCTCCGACACATGTTTCAGCACCGTGTAGCCGCCCATACGGATTCCGCATCCCTCGGCCAAGGCGAGGTCTGCAAAAGCCGTGAGGCACTCTGTGCCCAGCAGAAGTTGCGTTTTGCCTGCCGTACCCAGCTCCGCGCCGTGCAGGGCCTGAAGCGTACCCGACAATTCGACGGCTCCTGCAACGGACAACGTGCCTGCGACCTTCGCGTCGCGCATCGTCCAGTCCGCATCCGCGCAGTTGGCATTGCCGCCGTGGAAGACCGCGTTGCCTGCAACCGTAATATTATCCGGGGCGATCCGTACGCCGCTGTCGTCCGCACCCACAAGGATTGAAGCCTGCGATGTGAGAACCGTTGCGCCCAGATCAAGCTTCGCGGCCGAGAGAGTAATACGGTCGCTCTGGATATCGTAACCGATAACCCTATGTCCGGAAAGCAGGACGCCGCCCTGCACGTCGATATCTTCTGCGAAGCGGATACCGGCACCGTCATCACGGGTGTAGGCCGCAAGAAGTGTCCGGTTACCCGCACCCGCCTCGAAGCCGTAGTGGGCCCTTAAAAGGCCCGACATATCCCCGCCGCTCCGACGCAGGTACTCGATGAGGATGCCGCCTTCACTGCTGCCATCGCCGCCTACGGCCCCCGCAATGGCTGCAGCAAAGCCGTAGGCCGTATTGTGCAGCCGGATCGATGTCTCGTCGCCTTCCTCCACGCCCCACGGATGCTCGTCGTCCCGCCGGTCCTGCGCGTTGAAGAACCGGTTGTAAAGTTCCGTATAGATGCTGTGGCAGAGGCTCCCCGGCGTAAGGGAGCCGATGGCGGGGTCTTTCTCGACGCTCATTTCGTGAAGGAGGTTTGCGAGAGGAAGTTCCGGATCTTGGAGATAAGGGGCGCGAAATTCGGAGCGTTGACCGCAGGCATCGTACCCATGAGTGTCGGAGTCATCACCTTCGTACACTCCGTGAGAAACTCCATCATCAGTTGCGCGAGCTGTTGTCCCAGCACCATGGGTTCCGTGGCGTCTTCGGCGCCGAGGGTGATCTTCTGCCCTGTGACGGTTACGGCCTGCCCGCCGACCTTCGTCTCGGCTTTGTCTGTCGAAAGGTTGAGCTCGCCACGGTCGACCTTCAGGGCGATATTTTCAGCATCCTGCGTAACGGATGTTTCCTTGCCGCCGTCGTTTCTGACCGTTGACGTAATCCCCTCGGCCGTATAGTGCGTCGCGGCCTCGTTACCTGTAGCTTCCAGCTCGTCGTAGTCGGGCGACGAGTCGCTCGAGGTATCCAATTCCTCAGTCTCTCGAACGCCGATCGTGACCTCGCGGTGCGCGTTGTATTGCAGCACGTCGGCATGCGAGAAGTTCACGACATACATCGCGCGCGTGGCGGCATCCGAAACGATCGTAACGTCCGAGAGCAGTGTCGGAACGAGCAGCACGCCGCCGCTGTTATCCTGCGTACCTGCAAGCAGCACGCCCTTATGGATGATCGGCTCCGTGGAGGCCGTCTCGTCGGGATATTCGCCCACGTCGATCGTGCCGCCGTACTCGGCGAACTCCGCATCCGAAGGGTCGTCATGGACCTTGGCCACATAACCGTGGATAAGACGTGCCGTGCCAACGCCGCCCGTGCCGCCGGGCGACATGTCCACGCGGTCGATGCTCCGCCCCAGCGCGATACGCCGGATCGCCTCGCGGATCACTGTCTGGCTGCCGCCGCTCTCGAGGAGTTTGCTTTTCTGTCCCATATCCTAAGTCGCTTTTCATAAGGAATAGGAAAAATCGGGGCATTACGGTGATAATGCAGTGTCTTTCGCCAGATTATCCGCATAAAATCATTACTTTTGCGAAAACAATGGCACAATGATCGGCGACCTCGCAAAAGATTACAAACAGTGGCTATCGGAGATAAAGCAGCATATCCGCCAAAGCCAGATAAAAGCTGCTGTAAGAGTAAATACGGAGTTGTTGCGCTTGTATTGGCATCTTGGTAAAGAGATCGCGGAACGCCGGGCGGAAGCGAAATGGGGAAATGGATTTTTCAACACCCTGAGCCGCGATCTGAAAGCCGATTTTCCCGATATGCAGGGGTTCTCACCTACGAACCTGAAATACTGCAAACGCTTTTATTTATTTTATAGCCAATCCGATACAATTCGTCACCAAGTTGGTGACAAATTAATATCCCCGATATTTTCAATCCCGTGGCGCCATCATATCGAAATACTGACCAAGTGTCGCACCATCGACGAGGCTCTGTTTTATGTCGGCAAGACTCTTGAAAACGGGTGGAGCCGTGCCGTGCTGCTAAATTTCCTCGATGCCCGATTGTTCGAAACGCAGGGCAAGGCCCTGACGAACTTCCGCAAAAACCTTCCCGAGCCGATGAGTGACCTGGCACAACAGACGCTGAAAGATCCATACAATTTCGATTTTCTGACCATGCGTGAGAACTACAATGAGCGAGAATTGGAAGATGCCCTAACCACGAACATCACCCGTTTCCTGCTCGAATTGGGCTCTGGATTCGCATTCGTCGGACGGCAGGTCAGACTGGAGGTAAACGGAAACGAATACTTCATAGATCTGCTATTCTACCATCTGAAATTGAGGTGTTATACGGTCGTGGAGCTGAAAGTAACCGAGTTCAAACCGGAGTATCTCGGACAGTTAGGTTTCTATGTTACTGCTGTCAACAGGCAGCTTAGACGCACTGAAGACAATCCGACGATCGGACTGATTATATGCAAAACAAAAGACAGAGTCGTCGCAGAATACGCATTGGAAGGAACGAATCAACCCCTCGGCATATCGCAGTACGATCTGATGAAGGTAACCTCTGAAGAATTGAAAAATACGCTCCCTTCCATCGAGGAAATCGAAAACGAACTCAATGAAAAATAACGACGCATTCGGAAAACGTCAGTTCTTTTTCTTTCCGTCCCCGTAAGTCATTTTCTCTCCTTTGATTTTGTAGGGAATCGAGATGCGTTGACGGTAGCCTCCCGTGCCGAATGTCGTTGTGACCTCTTCGACAAGGTAGACGCCGTTCTTCGAGGGGTTGCGCTCGTCGCTAAGTTCCACTTGGCAGGCAGGTGTGAGGGCATGGTCGCCGAAGATCGTCAGGTGGCCCGTGATGCCGTTCAGATTGTAGGCCCGGAAGTATTCAATGGCCTCCTCGACGAGTTTGTCGGAAGTGATCCGCATATTGGTCGAGGTGTACGGCACCACCGTATAGGTCGAAAGATCGACCTTCGTGCGGGTGTCGGCCCCCGCGGCCGTGGTGTTGCCCGTTATCTTGTGCGTCTTCTTCGAGATCTGCGTTGCATTGACCGTCTGGAACTCCTTGCTGTCGGGATTCGAAGGGTCATAGTCTGGGTTCAGGCGTACCGTGACTTCGAAGAACTTCTCGTCTGCCCCCAACGCCTTAGCTTGCACGGCCAGAAAGCGCGGGTCCGTACGCAGCACCTTCAGATTGTTCTGCGCCACATGTCTGTCGAAGCGTATGACGAAGGGCCCTTCGCCGTCCGAGGGGAACTGAGGCTGGCTCGGGGACGCAGAGTACGGGCGCCCCACGGCGATCGCGGGCATCGCATCGTCCGAGGAGCTGTCGTACTTGAGGAAACAGTAGACCTTGTGGCGGCTCCATGCCTCCAGTACATCGGCCACGGTGAAGTTGTCCGTAACCTTGATCTTGCCGACCTCGATGTCGAAACGGCGTGTCTGGCTGTGGAGCGCGAAGCCCGTATCTTTCAGCAGTCCGTACCGCTCGCCCAGCACGTCGGCCACCTTCGTACCCTCGACGGGTGTCTCGAACTTCGGCGCCGTCTTCAACTTGAGCTTGTAGGCCATGTTCTCGCACTCGATTTCGAAATGACTGTCCGAATTATAAGCCGTGATATATCCGTCGAACATGTTTTTCAAGGCCCCGTTGTAGCCCAGTTTGATATTGATGCGCTGGCCGACCTTGAAGGTCTTGTCATCGAGGGCCGCCTGTCCCGTTCGCTTTTCAATGAGTACGCCGTCCTGCATGACCTCCGTCGTGAGGCGCGTGGCATCCACGCCTTCGGCCGTCACGGGACCTATGATCGTACTTTTATAGACCGTACCTTTGGGAAAGGTTACCTTTGCCGTACCGATGAGTTTCTTGTACGACTCCGTGATGCGTATCTCCTGTACCTCGGTGAACTCCATGCCGTTTTTGATGACGATGGGATTCTGCGGGTCGGCGTCGCCTATGGTGATACGGCACGAGAGGATGTCCAGCGCATTCAGATCCATAGACGGCTGATTTTAAGCAGCGAGGAAGGATCCACCACGTCGGCGCCCATCTTCGTCCATTTTATCCACTTATTCGTATGTTTGAGGGTCTCGTCCACTTTCTCCGCCTCGGCCGTCCGGACCTCGATGGCCTCCGACGGCTCTACGGCCACGCACTGCAGCTTGTAGGGTTGCACGTTACGGCACTCCGAAACGCCGAACGAGTAGTTCAGGACGATAAGCTGCGTGATGCGGAACTGACGCAGGATCGTATTGCTGCATTCGATGACGCCCTTGTGCTGCATGAGCTTGAGAAACTTCGAGACTTCGGCTTCCGGATAGACATCGGGATACTTCGACGTGATCTTACCCTCTATGGATATTTCGTAGTCTCCACCCGAGACGAATTCCTTTCGCGTATAGTCGCGCCCCTGTACTGTCGTGAGCACGATGTTGTTGCGGCTCGACACCTGTACCCGCGGGCCGAGGTCCACGAACTCCACACGGCTGCCGGCCGGGCCGCCGGGCGTCTGCGTGACGGCTGCACCCAACTCCAGATAGTCCGTAACGATATTGCCCACGATCGTATCCGTGTGGTTTTTCTGCCGTGCTACGGCCTGCTGATCCTCGATAAGACGGTAATACTGCCCGGTCTTGTTCGCAAGGCTCGTCTGCGACTGTGTCTCGAGGTACTTGTCGCGGGTGCGCTGTTCCCAGTATTTCAGATAGCGCGGGTAGGAGCGCAAAAGTCCGTATGCTGTCTGATGTGCCGTCTGCACCAGCCCCCGTCCCAGTAGGTCGACATCCTTGCCCAGATAATGCACCGTGCCGTCCTTGAAGTGTGCCAGCCCCATGCCCAACGCCCGCCGCGCCGCATCCGAGACGTAGCCTGAGAGTGTTCCGTGGCTCAGAATGCCGCCCGACAGCAGGGAGGATATGCCGATATTGATCAGTCTGCCCATAAATTCGTTTTCGTTATGCTCCGTTCCATGATGCGTCGAAGTCATGCACCACGTCGATGAGCGCCTGTGCCATCTGTTCCTTCAGGTCGCGGACTTCCGGGAAGCTGCCGTTCTCGCTTTTCAGCAATTCGATGGTCTCGATACTCAAAAGGTTAGTGATGTTGACGATAACCTGTTTGGGCGCAGCCGAGGAGAGCTTGCCCGTACCCGAATAGTTGCCGCCGGCACCTGCGTCGTCCAACCCTGTTACGGAGATGCCCGAAGCGTCCCACGGCTTTTCGTCCAGCGATGCCGGTTCGTTGGCGTACATGTACTCCGGGATACCTGCCCGCTTAAAGATGTTCTCGGCGATCTGGCCGCTCTGGAACGTGTCGCGCAATGCCGCCATGACCGTGACGAGCCAGTCGTGAACGATGCGGAAGTTCTTCAGGTGCTCGACTTTCTGTTCGTCCGTGGCATTGGCCGCCAGCGGTATCTGCTCCCACAGCCCCGTTTTGCCGTTGAAGCGGAATCCGCGCTCGATCATCTCGGAGAAACGGAAACCCGTGGCGGCGATCCCCGCCTGCGCCGCGGGCTGGCTCTCCATGAGCGCCTTGTATTCGCGGGCTACCAGCACGGCTTCCGGCACGAACTTCTCGTTCATGCGGTTCTGATACTCCCATGTCGCGGCGGCCTGCTGCACGGTCATCTCCTTGAGTCCCTTGCGCAGTGTCCGCGACGTGTCGTCGTAGTGGCTGTAAAGTGTCTTGTCGACCTTTTTGAAATCGTAGCCATAGACCGAGGGTATCGCGTCGATATACGCTTGAATTTCGGTCTGCGAAGTCAGCTTTCCCAGTTCGGCATAGACGCTCTTGATGCGAGTGGCGGCATCTTTGTCCGCCTGAAATATGATAGCCCGCGTAAGGTCGTCGCGGTAGGCATCCGAAAAGGTATAGACGGGACCCGGAGTGTGGTAGTAACCCCCGTGGATGCTGTTCCCATAGTTCATGCTGTTGAACAGCGCTGTAAACCAGTTTCCCGTCCATGCCCCGATCTTCAGACCCGTGGATTCCTCGAGGCTTTTGCCTTCGGTGAGCTTGTCCACGGCACCTTTGGCGTTCACGGCCGCTTCATACGTCCTGCGCAATGATTCGTACAAGGCGTCCACCGAGGGATAGTTGTACTTGCGCTCTTCCTGTAACTCGGCAAAAGCTGCATCTGTGGCCTCCTTGACTTTCCATGCCTTGTAGGCTACCCATCCTAAAGCTCCGACCAGCGCGCTCACGGCTCCGGCTGCAACGACAGCCCCCGTACCCAACGCCCCGAGGGCCGCTCCTGCGCCTAAGATACCACGGCCCGTGACCACTTGCGAGGCAAAGACCCCCGAGGCGGCGCGCCGCAGTCCGAGGCCCGTGAGCGAGCGTTGTACGCCCGCACCTGCCAGTGCCGACATCAAGGCTCCGCGGCCACCCGCAACACCCGCCTGCCGCAGTGCACCTACAAGGTTGCGCTTGTCCGCGAAAGTCATGCGCCCCAGCCGTCCGCTCCCGCCGAGGCCCGTAAGCGACGAGAGAAGTTCCATACCCGCTGCCGCGGCTTTCTGACGTCCCAGAAGCCCGAAAGCCACGGCGAGGTTCGTGACGGCGCCCGCCAGACGGAAAAGACGCGTCGAGGCGAAGCCCGTGAAGAGTACAGGCTCGAGCCACCGGAAATTGTCGGCCACCCATGCCGCGATCTTGCCGAAGAGCGCGAACAGGTCCAGCAACGCCGAAGCGATTGATGCCAATCCTCGGGCGAACTTCTCCGTATTGATTGCAGCCGTGAGCCGTCGCAGCGTGCGCTGTATCTGCGGTTCCATGATCTCGTATCCGCGCATGAACATCTCCGAGAAAGTCGAGGTGAGCTGGAACCACAGCCCTTTGGTCGTCTCCTGCTTCACGTAGGCCAGTTGCGCTGCGATACCGTGCGAGGTGCGGTTATACGTCGTGAGTTCCCGCAGTTGACCGTAGTTCTGCAGCAGCATCATGCCGGCATTGCCACCGATGCGGCCGAAAATCTTGTGCATGTCGCCCAGCGAAGCTCCCTTTGCATTCAGCTCCTCGAAGATATCGGCCAGCGGGCGGATCTTCTCCAGTGTCCGGCCGTAGACATCCACCTTGTGCGTGAACTCTACACCCAGTCGATCGAGGATATCGCGCGCTTCCTTGGGCTGGTAGGCAAGACGCGTGGCCATGGCACGCAGCGCCGTGCCCGCCATGGTAGCCTTGACACCCATGTTGCCCAAAAGACCTATGGCCGCCGAGGACTCCGTGAAATCGATGCCCGCCATGCGCAGGTAACCCGCAGCCATCTTGAAAGCCTCGGCCGTTTCCACGACATTGACATTCGAACGCGAAATCGTCGAAGAGATGATATCCGCGACCACGGGCATGCTTTCCGGAGAGATGTCGTAGCCCGCCATGATGTTGGTCACGAGGTCTGCGACTTCGTCCAGCGGATTGTCGCCGATCAGGGCAAGATTCGTGATGGGGCGTATCGACGCATTGATCGACTGCAGGTTCTGACCCGCCATGGCGAGGTACCTCACGGCTCCGCCCACTTCCGTGGCCGTGAATTTCGTCTCGATGCCCACCTGCCGGACGTTGCGGGCCATGGACTCGAAGCGCTGCTCGAAGGTCGAAAGGTCGCTGTCCGCAACATGCAGGATACTCCGTGCCGACTCCATCGTATTGGCGTACTCCACGGCGTCGAGGAGCTCTTTTCGCATCGTGCTGTAAAGCATGTAGCCATTAAGCATGTAGGCGAAAGGCAGCACACCCTGCAGCGACGGGGTCCGCGAGTATTGCAGACGGTTGATGGCAGCCCTCTGGCGGCTGTTCGAGATGTTGCCTGCGAAAGTCTGCTGGCGCAGCAGTCCCCGCACAGTCTCCACGTTCTGTTGCCGCAGGCTCTTCTCCGCAGCCTTGCGGGTACGCTCCGCTTCGGCTGCGGCCCGCTTTTGCGCCGCGGCGGACTCCTTGCCGTCCGGAACGGGAATGGCACGGGGAAGCACGGCTCGCAACTGCTCCTGCACCCTCGGAGGCAACAGGAATGCTTGCGTCGTGGTCTGAGGCTGGGACGCTTTTTCCTTTGCCGCACGTTGTACGATAGTCCTACCCAGCGGCATGGCTGCAGCGGCTGCCGTGCGCACCTGTCCTAGCAGCGCGAGGATCTCCTCGAGGCGCCCCTTGGCAACGTCGGTCTGTATGTTCAGCTCGCGGCTGCGCTCCAGATGCGACAGCGCCGAGTTGATCTTGCCCAGCGAACGCGTGAGCGACGTCTGTGTGGTGTATGTCGTGCTCGATAGGTTGCGGAATACCTCCTGCGAATGACGGATGATCTCCGCAGCGTTTTTCTGTACGGCCTTGCTGTTGAATGCCTTGCCGGGGTTCACCACAAGGTTTATGCCCTTGCTTTTATTCTCGATGGTGGTCAAAGCCGTGACGATGCGCCCCAGTTTGGCTTCACCATACTTCGTGTCTATGTTGAACTTGTAATTATACTTGCGACCTTTGCCGGAAGGGTCCGTGCACAACGCCTTGTCGATGGCCTTGAGAGCATTCTGGACATTCTCCACGGCACCCGACATGTCTCCCTTGAACTTCGAGAGAGCCTCCACGGCAGCGGTGAAATTTCCAAGCTGCCGCGTGGCTTCGGTCGACTCGACTTCGATGTTGTATTTGACGTTATAAGTCTGGTCGGACATGGCGGCGCGGTTAGATTTTTTCCGAAGAATAGAGTGCCGGACGAACGATTGATTACGAAGCTTGCAGACACGAAAAAAAGCCTGCGGGCAGGAATGTCCGCAGGCTACGAAACATGGATCAGACGGCGGGCGGCGCGAAGAGTGCCCGTGCGGAATTGTGGACCATAAACTGCTCGTGCAGCCAGAGAGCCTCCTCTGAGAGCGAGGCGAACTCCTCGTCGCTCATGGCGTCCAGATCGACCCCGGGGAAGTAGTGGCGTATGTATATCAAACGCTGACGGATTCGCTGTCCGTCCTGCACCGCCGCCCCGTCGATCAGTTTACCAGTATCGACTGGCGCGTCTGGATAAGTTCCGAAAGCTGGCCCATAAGGCCGAACAAGAACAGTGAGTCGTTGTCTACGAGTTCTTTGTCCCCGTCGATGAAACAGTCGCGGGCAAGCGTACGCATGGCCGTGACCTCGTCCTTCTTCGACGCGGCCATGAATTTCGAGAACTGCGGGAACGTAGGCTCGGCCATATAGGCTACGTAGAACTCCTTCTCCTCGCACTCCTTATCCCCGAAGACCACCATCGGGCAGATCTTGCGCAGCTTCTTCTCGGATTTCAGTGCCGCAGCCTTCTCACGGATCGCGGAAAGCTGTTCCAGTGTCAAACTTTTCTCTTCCATATCATGTCATGGTTTGGTGTATGGAAGAATAGACGTCGTACAAGGATATGTTTATTTCCGTACGCAGCGGTTCTATTCTTCCGTCTGCAATATGATGGAATCAGGCCGATGCATTGCCGATCTGAATGTCGAAGGGATGGAGTTGGAACTCATGCGTAATGTTCGTGTCGTCCTGCTGCGACTCCATGGCATCCTCGTCGAAAATGCAGCCCTTCAAAACGACTGATGTCGTCGTCCAGTCGTCCGATGCCAACGGATTGGCGAAGGAGACGATCAGGTCGAATTCCCCGATGTCGCACAGCGAACCGTAGATCGAACGCAGGGTCTGCTGCGTGGCATAGTCCATCGTTATCGATGCCTCGTAGACGATGTTTCCGAAGCCGCGGCTCACGGGTTTCCCGCCCAGACCGTAGTTGCTCTCGATCTTGCGCTTGCGGCTCCACTTGATGCCCGAAACGCCTTCGAGCGTCGTCGAACCCTCGTCGATGCCCAGAGCCGTCGAGGAGAGGGTAATCATCGACCAGCTGTAAGCTACATTATTGATTATAGGCATATAGTGTGTTATTTAGCGGTTAGCGAAAGCCCCTCCTCGACGTAAATACGCGTAGCCACACCCACGGGTACGATCGTGTATCCGATGCGCAGGGTGTCGTCCACAAGGACGTTCTGCTTCTCGTCGATAGTGACGGAATAGCCCGAAATCTCCTGTGCAGCCTGCATTTTGGAGAGTATATCGCCGATAAGGGTCTGGAAGGCCGTGATCTTGGATGAGGCCAGATAGCCCGTCGAGGGGTTGACCATCAGCGGCGAATTGACGTATGGCAGCAGGGCGCTGCGCACCTGACGACGCGATTTGTTGATCGTGCGGTTACGTGCGATGGTTCGGAAGTCGCCATGCGAGCATGTCTGGTCGCGCGAGATGTAGATACCGTTTTCGCGCCCAGCATACTTGATGGGAAACATATATCCCTTGTCGTCCAGTTCGTCGAGCAGCGTCGGCGAGAGCGATTCGTAGGCATTCACACTTACGAAGGCGTCATCGACGTCGAGGTTTGTATCTCCGAATCCGAGCTCAATCTCCTGAAAGTCGTCCGTGAAGAGGTTGAACTGCTTGACCCACGCTACGGACTCCTGCACGTTGGCGCGGGCGATGGCGCCCATCACGGCTCCGAGGAACCCCACCGGAGCCTTGGTCGTATTGCGCAGCTGCATGCGGTGTACCTGCTCGGATGCCGACTGTCCGAAGATGACGCTCACGCGGCTCGACTCGCAGATCGCCGTAGGGATTTTGTTCAAGTCGATCTGACGCCCCGCAGTGGTCTGAGCCCCCGTCGTGGAGGGGTTGGCACAGAGAACGATCGACAGGGGCTGGTTCTGCGCGGCCATGGCCTCGGCCTTGTCGTTCAGGCTCATCACAAGGTTCAGGTTGTAGGGGTCCGCCTCGCCGCTTTGGCGCCACAGCGGCTGCTCGGTCCATACGCCCAGTTGATTGATCATGCCACCTGCGGCGCGCTGCATGACGTCGATGGCGTCCCAACTGGTCGAGCAGTCGGCGAACATTACGTAAAGTTTGCCTTGGCTGTCCACGCCGCCCGACATGCGGAAGAACTCGCGGATGTGGTAAGCCGGAATGCCGTACATAAAGTTCTCGGAGGTCTCCTCCGCGGGGTCTGCGACGTCCTTCCATTCGATGATGCCGAAGTCGTTTATGGACGACTTGCGGCTGGTGATGTAGACCACGTCGCCGGCTTTGAGCTTGTTCTCGTTGATCTTACCATATCCCTCCGTGAAGAGCTTTGGCTGCTGCGAGATATCGAACAGCAGTCCCGTTACGCGCTCCTGATCGGAGGGGGCCTGATACGGAATGTTGCCGTCGACATCGCTGATAAATACGTTTCCTAATGCCATGGATGTTGTTTTCAGTCTTTGTGGTACGGGTTTGTGTAGAGCGTGGCGTCCGTGCGGAACACGGGCGGCGTGTCTGCGGTGTAGGTGCTGCCCAGACGGTCTATGTAGAGCTGCTCATAAGCGGGAAATATTTTCAGCAGGCGGTCGGCGTAGTCGGGAGTTGCGTCCGACGACTGCGTCTGGTCCTCCTGTTTTTCCTGTTCGGACTGTGTGGGCGTCGTCTTTTCGGGATCGGGTCCCGAGCCGTCCGCCTCGGGTTCTCCGCCTGTTGCGTTCGCAGGAACCGGTGCTGCCGCAGGAGCCGATGTCGGAGTTGCAGTGTCCGGAAGGTCGTTGTTCTCGTTTGTTATTTTCTTTGCCATGTCGGTAAGGTGTGGAAAAGGGGAAGCGGAGTCGTATGCCCCGCCTCCCCTGCGGTCGGGTGCACTATGAAATGCTATGCTTTCTTGTAGGCGGTGTGTACGACGATCTCGGCGGGTTTGACGATGTTCACGTCCATCTTCATTCGCATCTGGAAGAAGAAGAGCTCCGAGTTGGATTGCAGACGGTCCACCTTCAGCACCTCGGTATCGTTGGCGTAGTCCACGCCGAGCCACAGGTTCGAGTCGACGCCCGTGGTGAAGTTGCCCAAGACGATCGTGTGCTCCGGAATGCCCGCAATGGGGATGATGCGCTTGCCCTTGAAACGGTAGCGGTTGACCTCCGTGTTCTCGGAATACTTGACCATCTTGTCCGTGAGGTAACGGTCGTAGAGATCCCACATGTCCCAGCTCATCACGAAGCTCAGACCGCTCTTGCGGCGGATCTGCTTCGGACACTTGGTCCACATGGCGTAGAGGGCCGCTTCGATGGCCGCACCGTCCGCAAGCTCCGTATTGCCCGAGAGGATGCACTGCCCGCCGGCCACGGTCTCGGGGTCCGAGGCGTGGATGTTGTCCAGAATGCGCTTGATGGCCCCGTCGAAATATTTCTCCTTGCCGCCGCCGATGGGCGTGCAGCCCTCGGGTGCCGTAATGCCGGCCGCTGCCGTGCCGCCCTTAGCCGAGGTCCAGATGGCGCTGCCGATGTACTCGTTCTTCTTGTCCATCAGAAGGCGCAGCATCGTGGCCTGCAGCTTGGGATCCAGCTCGCGGAAAACAAGGTTGCCCGTAGGCTGCGCGAAGCGCCAGTAAGACTCGAAGTCGCGCGGATTGAACTCCAGATAAACCATGAAGTCCTGCGGCTCGAGGTAGCGTTCAGTGAACTGGTACTCGTTGAAGCCGTCGGAGCCCTTGGCCCCATGCGTACTCTGCGGCGTGGGTACGTTGTCCTGAATGACGTCGCCCAAGTGGATCGAGGGCAGCGTATATTTGTGCTGGATGCCGCTCTTGATGTGGATCAGCCCTTCGCGGTAGGTGTCGTTGCCCTGCGCGGTATAGGTCAGAAGGTCCTCTAAGACCTCGCCGTTGTAGCCGTTCTGTAAGAATGTTACCGTATCAGCCATTATCGTTTTGCAGATTGTGTTTTAGAGTTTTCCGGCTTGATCTGTACAGTCGTAATAGCCACTTACGTCTGATCCGCGGGCGACGCCCGCATCTGCTTGATATGGACAGGGTCCGGAGCCTATTCTATCTTGCGGAAGGCGAAGTCCTTGCCCACGACGGCTTCGATACGCTCGGCCATCTTCGCCTCGGCGCTTCGAGCTCCCTCGGCGGCAGCCTGCACGGCAGCCGGGTCGGAGGCGATCTCGTGCGAGATCTGCTCTACGGCGGGAATGCTCTCCAATGTGCTCTCCACCAGGTCGGGGTTCTCCTCGGCAAGTTTCCGCCACTTGGGAATGTCGTCCGCGGGGATCTTGCCCGCAGCCTTCGCGAGCATCGCCTCGATGCGCTCGGCCTTCAGCTGCGCTTCGCGGTCCTGATAGGTCTTGAGCGAGGCGGTCAGTTCTGCGACGTTGGTTTGCAGATTCTGTATCGTGGCCTCTTTGCCCGCCAGGACGGTCTTCGTGTCGCTCAGCTCCTTTTCCTTCTCGCGGAAGCGGGCCTCTATGGAGATCAACTCCGAGATGCGGGCCATCACGTCCTTGGGCTGACAATCGTCTTTCAGGCCGAGGGTCGCCGTTACGGCGGAATATTCGGGTGAGGTTTTGCTTTCGTTGCTCATCGTAATGTGTTTTTGTGTGGTTCGATTAAGAGTAGGCTCTTCGGTGCCGGAAGGTTTGCAGCCCTCCGCCTCGGCGCTGATGCTCTCCATCATCGAGCGGATGGCGGCCGCATCCTCCAGTGCCGAGAGCTCCGTGCGGACACGCTCGCGCAGCTGGGGCGAGGTCTCCAGAATGTTGTCCTGCGGAATGATGCCCGCGGAGACGGCACTCTCGGCATCGAAGTAAGTGCCGTCCCTGCCGGCCTTGCCGTCCATGATCGAGACGACGTGTTCTTCCGCGAGGCCGAAGCGCTTGCGGTAGATCGTACGCAACTGCCGTGTGAAAGCCGCGACCATGTCGCTGCCCGTATCATCCTCGGATGACGGCAGGAAGGGGTTGTGGATCATAAGGATCGCATAGTCGCGCATCAGCGAGCGGGCGCCTGCGGCCCAGAGCACCGAGCCCATCGACGCGGCCATGCCCTCGTTCACGCACTCGGTCGGTATACGGGAGTTGCGGATTGTGGAGTAAACGCTCATACCGTGCAGCACCGAGCCGCCTTCGGAGTTGATCAGAACGCGGATCAGAGACGGGGAGCAGCTCTCCGCATAGTCGAACTCCTCGTTGAAGCGCGCGGCCGTCGCCTCGGTGATCTTGCCGTAGAAGCGCAGCGTAGCCGGCGCCCCGGTACGGACCTCGCCGACGATATGTTTGAAGTGGGTCGTCTCCATCCTTGCCTTTTGGGAAGGATAGGCAAAGGCGGACGGAAAGGTTTAAGCGGAGGATTACACTATATATACAATGCGAAAAACAGCGAATTTTGCGCTGTATACAGTGCAAAACTGCCCCTATTGTTGGAATTGGAATGGCGATTACGGAATATATCTATCATTTTGCCCGTTTTTCGGCGAAAATGACAGACATTTTGTAATAAAACAATCTACCGAAAAGGCAGCCCGTAATGGCTGCTGCGCTTGCATGATAAAAATGTATTTTGAAATATACAAATTCTCATATTTTTTGCATTTCAGAAAATACAACTATCTTTGCAGAAAATAGTTTTGCAATTATGGAGACGCTGCGTCAAATATTTCACCATCTGGTATCGCGTACGCAGTTGCGTTTCGTGCGTTACCTCTACTCGCAGATCAACTGGAATAACCGGCTCATCGGCATCGTCGGTTCCCGGGGAGTAGGCAAAACCACGATGCTGCTACAGCACATCCGGCAGAATTACGACATCGCTACCGGAGAAGTCCTGTATGCCTCGTTGGATAATCTATGGTTCAGCACACACACATTGGTGGATCTGGCCGACGAGTTTTACAAAAGCGGCGGGAAAGTTCTCTTTCTGGACGAAGTGCACAAATACGACGGATGGGCGCGTGAGATCAAAAACATCTACGATTCCTATCCGGAACTGAAAGTCGTTTTTACGGGCTCGTCGATGCTGGACATATATCGCTCCGGTGCGGACCTGAGCCGCCGTGCGATCAAGTATACCCTCTACGGCATGTCGCTGCGCGAGTTCTTGCTTTACGAGCACGGTATAAAGATCGAGCCGCTGACGCTGGAAGAAGTGCTGAAAAATCATGTCGGCATCGCTGCGGAGATCGGCAGGCAGATCCGTCCGCTGGCCGTACTGCGCGAATACCTCAAATACGGTTATTTCCCGTATTACAAGGAGGATAAAGAAGGCTATTTCTCCCGGCTGGCCGAGACGGTGAATACCGTTATAGAAGTCGACCTGCCAGCCACCATCGACATCGAGTTCCCGACGATCGCAAAGATTAAAAAGCTATTCTCGGTCGTTGCAGACAGCGTTCCTTTTACACCGAACATATCCCAGTTGGCTATGCAGGTCGGTACGACGCGCCCCAGTCTGCTGACCTATCTGGAAGCACTCGGGAGAGCACAGGCCATCCTGATGGTCGACAAGGAAGCGCAGGGTACGAAGAGACTCGTCAAACCGGAGAAAATATATTTAGGCAACCCCAACTACGCTTATGCCTTCGCCAACCGGAAAGCGGATACGGGCAATCTTCGGGAGACATTCTTTCATTCGATGCTACAAGTGACGGGGAGGGTCGGTTATTCGGATAAAACCGACTTTATGATCGATGGCAAATACAGCTTCGAGATCGGCGGACAAAACAAAACGGGGCGCCAGATTCAAGGAATGGAGAATGCTTATATCGCTGCCGACGATATCGAGGTCGGTTTCGGCAACAAGATCCCGCTCTGGATGTTCGGATTGCTTTATTAGCCGTTTCTTGTCATGTTAAAGATCCAATACGCTTCGGACCTTCATCTGGAGCTTCCGGATAACGCCCGTCATGTGGCGCAACACCCGTTGCAGGTTACGGGTGATATTCTCGTTCTGGCTGGTGACATCGCATATCTGGGTAAGGACTACGCGAAGCATCCGTTCTGGGACTGGGCTTCGGAGCACTACCGCCATGTTGCGGTCATCCCGGGCAACCACGAGTTCTACGGCGGCTTCGATCTCGAAAATATGCACGACGGCTGGCAGCTGAAACTACGCTGCAATGTGACATGCCATTACAACGACTGCCTGACATTCGGGGACACGGAACTGATTCTCTCGCCTATGTGGGCGTCCGTGCCCATCGAGTATGCGGTAACGGTGCAGGAGGGTATCAACGATTTCCGCCTCGTCCGTTGCGGCGGAAAGACATTGAACTGGGTACGTTTTAACGAAGAGCACTTCCGCTGCTTTCACTTTCTACACGCCGCCATACGCCGCAGTGCGGCGGCGCATATTGTCGTTGTGACGCATCACCTTCCCAGTTTCGAGCTGCTCCCGCCGGAATTTCTGGGCAGTCCGCTCAACGGCGCATTCGTCACGGACCTGCACGGCTTTATCGAGGCCAGTCCTGTCGAATACTGGATCTATGGGCATTCACACCGCAATATCGACCGCATGATCGGCCGCACGCAGTGTCTCTCGAACCAGCTGGGATACATCCGCAGTGGCGAGCACCGCACTTTTGACCCTGCTAAATCGATCATGCTCTGAGCAGGCACGACGAAACGAGAGCGGCAACCTATCGGGTTACCGCTCTCGTTTTATACTCTTTCCTTCTCGGATTGCTGCGAGTCGGATGTTTCCACGGAGGTTTCGATGCGTATGGCCTCGCGATCCGTAGGATGCGGATGGTGTCCGTGCCCTTCGGTGTCGTGCTGCGGGGCATCGCCATGATTCGTGAAGGGCGGCATCACGAGATAACGCTCCACCCAGTCGCGGTACTTCCATGCCGAGGTCTCGCGGAACCATACTTCGTAATCCACCCAGTATGCCTGCAGCATGTTCGTCGAGGTGGGCATGTCGAAATAGAGAAGCTGACACCGCTCGTTGAGCGCCGGCTCGCGGTTCTTGGCATCCTGAATAGCCTGATTGACTCGTTGGAAGACGTAGAAAGGGTCGCACTCCCGCTCCGGGTCTGCGTTGTTCAGCGTATTGAGGATGAAGCGTACGCGCATGGTCGCACGCCCCTCGCCGATGCGCTGCTGCTGAACCAGATAGCGGACGTTAGTGTAGTGGATGAACACAGCGGGGAAAATCACCTCGGATTCCATATTCTCATCGAGCACAATGCGTGCAAACTGGCCGTTGTCAATGGCTATGGTCTTGAAAAAAGGCGGGCTCCGCAGATCATCTTCCCGCTCGCGGATCGTCTGTAAGGCCCGCCGCACGGCGAGGTACATCTCTGCGAGGGCATTCTGCTGGACCTCTTCGGGCAACGACACCGCAGGCCGTTCCGGTACGTCTCGCGGCTTTTCCCGCTGGTCGGTCTTGTCCTTTATCATGGCGTGGGAGCATTGGGGATGCCGGGCAGCCCGTTGAAGATATAGGCGTAGTAGCGCGCGATCTCGGCCGTGAGTTTGGGGTTAGGCCCCATGAACTGCCGCTGCACGGAACGACTCTTACGATACTGGTTGGACCAGTAGGTCCCCGTGGGGGCATTGTGTACCGCGGCATAGGTCGTAGGGCCAGTACGGCGTACTCCACGGTGTCCTCTCAGGGCCACGCTCTCGGGCGCCGCTTCGACGGTGTAGGTTATCGAACGACGGAAGGCAGCCTTGCGGCCCGGCGCAGGCTTCACGCTCTTATTGTCGCTCCGCATCTTGTCCATGACACTTCCGGCCAGCAGCCCCGTATGCCGCAAAATGGGATGCGTGCGGCGACGTCCCCAGCGTGAGGTGCGGGCGGGCCACGGACACCCCGAGCCATAAAAACCGCCCTGTGTGAACGACTGCTCGAAACGGTCCTTGGCGAAGCGTCCCGCCAGATGTGTGAAGTCGAAAACCTGCCGCTCGAAGTGGCTTACCGTAGCGGCCGCGGGCCCCAGCCGGAGCCATTGCTTGTAAAATTGATCGGGAGTTAGGTCCATGACAGATGAAATTTGCGTTTCAGGGTTTGCAGGTGTTCGTGCAGTGCCGACGGCAACGGATGGCGAAAGTAAGGGTGTGCTGCGGAGAAGATACGGCCTGCGTGGCAGAGACTCTCCCGGAAAACAGGATTAATCCGCACGCCTTCGGGAAGCTCCAGCACTCCGGTCACAGCACCCTGGCTGTCCGGTGTGAGGAAGCAGCGGCAGCCGTACTCTATGGGTGGTATGAGCTCCGCGGGGAACGATGACTTCGGGTAACTCACGCCTTCGAGCGCCGCATGCCACGGACGTACCCGCTCGTCGCCCTGCGTGGTGAAGGTCAGCATCTGCTCCGTCCCGACGGTCAGCCACCATGCGGCCATCACGGCGGCATACTCCACGTCGAGGTTCTCCTGCACGGCCCGGTGGCCGTTGTAGCGCTCGAAGACCGCGTCGCAGAACTCGTAGTCATCCTCCGCCACCTTTTCGGGCAGGTCGCAGCACATGGCGTACTCTTCGGCTGCGGCGAAGTCGAGCATGTTCTCGATCCCCGCCGCGAGGATGTCGCGCCGCTCCCGCTCCTGCTGCGTAGGAAAGTCGTTCCGACGCTTCAGGATCTCCAGAGCTTGCTCCAAGTCGAGGCCCAGCCCGTCGAGAAGCCGCTCGATAAGCGTTCCTGCGCGCATCTCGATGAGCGTCTCAAGAGCCGAATACCGCGCTGCGCTGTCCGTCCAGCAGTCCAGCAGACGCGCGAAAGCGTCGTAAAGCAGAAAATATTCCTGTTCCTCCCGCTCGGGGGATGCCGCCGAAGGAGTCGGGAGCGTAGCTGCGGCCATCATCTCGCTCCCCGGATAAAATTTACCACTTCGCGGGCGCCCCGGCCGTGCCCGTAGCGCTTGTAGTATTCCTCGTCGGACATGATATGACGGTCGTTAGTGCTCATGCGCCTCTGTCCGGAGCCGACGCCCGCGCCGCCGAGTCCCGCCGTGAGCTGCAAGACGTTGAGCTGACGGCCCACATGGATGCCGAACTCCTTCTCCACCTCGTCCGGGGCGATCTCGTACTTGTCCGTCAGCAGGCCGTAAAGCTTGATGCGATCCTCATTGTTCATCTCGATGCGGTTGCTGTACTTGAACTCCAGCCCGCCGGGCAGGTAGCCCATATCCACCAGCGAAGGCAGCACCTGTTCGTTCATCACGTTCTCGATGAAGCGGCGGTAGACCTCGATCCTCTCGCGGAAGATATCCTGATGCGCCTTCGTGGAACCCACGTAGGACTGTGTGGCTCCGGCCATCGACTCCGAGCCGAGGATCATGTTCGAAACCTCCTTATTCACAAAGTCGATAAGTCCCGTGTAGATCTTCTCCGAGTTGGACATCGTGAAGGTCTTGATGTCTATTTCATCGTCCAGTCCGGTAACGATGACCTTGTTCTGTGCGGCGTTGACGATTTCGCTGGCAAGGCGCTTGCGGTCAGCATTGCTCTCCGAGACGGTCTTGCCGTGGATAATCGGCTGGCCGTAGGTACTCGAAAAATTCACGTAGTTGGCCACCGTGAATTTCTTGGCCAGAATCAGGGGCGTGGTGGCCGAAAAGAGACCCAGATCGCCCGTATTGACGAGAATGTAGTTGCGGCGGTAGGCTTTCTGCGTGAGATCCCAGCCGGGCGACCACATGCCCTGACGCTTCACCACGCGGCACTGGTCCGGCAGCACGTTGCGCCGCTCGATGATGTTCACCTCCCGAAGGCGTCCCGTGCGGGGGTCCGTGCCGGGCATGATCTCCAGCAACGTGTAACCATAGAGCTTCGCCTCGACGATGCCGCGGATGATCTTGTCGAACTGCGTGCCCTGTACCTTGCGCGTCTGCTCCACATCCTTGATGTACTTGCCTTTTTCGTTCTGGCGGGCCAGCATGTAACGGTCTCCGAGAATCTGGCTCACAAGCGTCTCCAGCACGGCCCGGATATGGGCATCCTGCTGCAGGCACGCCTCGTAGAGGTCGATCAGAGGACCGCGGTCGTCCAGTACCGTTCCCCGGACTACCGACGAGCGCACCGAACGATAGCGGTTCGTGCGGTCGATCTCGCGGACATACTCCTGAATGACCTTCTTGCTGGTGCGGAAAACCGACTCCAGAAGCTCATGGTCGAACGTGCCGTCGAAATTTTTTTCAGCCATTTTTCACGCTTTCCAAAGAGTAGGAGAACCATGCCGAAAGTGGTTAAAACGAGGTGGTTATGCTGAATGTGAAAAGGGTGTGAAAAACACTTACTCCAACACAGATACGAACTGGCTATACTTATAGTAAAATTCCACTTACAGTTTTTTATGTCTTGTTGCAATATACTTGTATTTAGATTGTTACACTCAAAAAGTAACTTCAAAAAAATAATTGATTTTATTCCTTAGCTTAAACTAAAAATATATATTTGCGAAAAAAACATCACTATATCCGAGTATGGAAAACTTAAAAACGATAGTCCCGTACCTTTCGACAATACGTTCGGGGACGAAGCAGACATCTCCTCCCGCCGGAGGAGTCGAGAACCTAAAAACCCACAACTGCGACATGACCAAGCGAAGCTTTTTCAAGGACCCCAAGATCGTACTCGTCTTCAACAACCAACGCGTGCTGATCTCCATGTACAAATCACTGAATGTTGCGTCTCAAGCGATGAACATCCCTGCGCAATCGATCTCCCTGTGTTGTTTGGGATACCACATCTCCTGTTATGGTTGTTATTTCAGACACTACGATTTCGATAAAGTCGAAATAGTGCCTCATCAGGATTTCGGACACCTGCGCGTCGAAGAGTACGACCGCATGTGCGACGAAGTGCGCCGCTACCACGATTCCAAGGAACTGTCGCGCCGCAAACTGAGCGCGGAAAAGAGGCGGAAACTCAAAAACGAAGCAAAGCATGAATAGAATCCTGACGGTGCCTTTTCTGCGGGGCACACTAAGAATCAGCAGAACGCCCGCAGGCGACGTGCATAAGGTCTGCGTCAACGACCTCTGCGGAGCCATGCGGCGCAGCATCCTTCTGAAGAACGGCACGGTTCTGCGCCGTTGCCCGTCGCTTACGTATCTCGATGCGGAGCATCCCGAAGAGTTGTATGCCGATTTCACGGAGGCTGTCGAGCTTGTCAAATGGATGAGCTCCGGCGCCAAACTGTTGCGCATGCGCGGCCGAGAAGTGCTGGAAAATCTTCAACATCTGCGCATGGCGCAGGACACTACCGCAACGGATGTTTCCGAAGGTTCCGCACCACGAATCATCGAGCTGGAGTACGTGGGCAACCGCTTCTCCGTGCGTCTCGAAGATGGCCGTTATATGGTCAACGCTACCGAGATGGCACGGCCTTTCGACAAACGGCCGGCCGTATGGCTCAAACTCACGGAGACGGCGCGCCTGCGTGAGGCATTGGTCGAGGACGGCATCTCGGCCGATACGGAGCAACAGGTTATCACCACGCGCGGTCCTCACGGTGCCACATGGCTGGAGATACATCTCTGGACGCAGTTCGCACAATGGCTCTCGCCGGCCTTTGCGGCATGGTGCAGCAAGAAGCTCTTGCACCTGCTGCGCGATGGCCATACCGAGCTGCAGGAGGTCCCGCAGCCGGTATCGTCGGTATCGGACCCCACTGAGGAGTTCTGCTCGGAGGATCTGCTGCTGCCAGCGCCCGCAACCTACGAAGAGGCACTCACAGTCATCGATGACCAGCATGATACCATACGGCGCCAGAAAGAGTTCATACGTCGCAACCGCCACAAACTGCGGCACTACAAACTCACGATCGAGGACCGCGAATGGTTCACTTCCTCGATGATCGCCGCAGAGTTGGGCATAAGTTCCATACGTCTGAATCTTTTCCTGATGGAGGAGGGGCTCCAAGAGCGCGTACAAGACAAATGGCAGGCGACGGATGCCTATCGCCACTTGCGGGGCATACACATTTACGAGTGGTTCAACCGCAAGACCAACTATTTGAATCGCTACAAAATCGAAGCATGGACACCCGAAGGACGCGAGTACATCGTCGAACTGTGGCATCGCCGCAACAGTTATCTCACGAACCGATAAACCTAATACCGCGACAACTATGGACGACAAGAAAAAACTGCTCGAAAAACTCCTGCGGGACAAGCTGCGGGAAGTAGACGGTGTATTGTGCAGCGACATGCCATGTCTGGGAACGCCGCACGACATCGCACGGCTCATACGCGCCGGTTATGCCGACATGCTGTGCCCGGGCGTGGTCGTGGGCATAGATTGTGCGAAGGGCACGGATCACAAGCTGCCGATGGTGCAACTTCAACGCCGCAACAATGCCTGTATCATGTACGACAAGGGTCGGTGTCTGCTGCAAAGCGGACTCGCTCCTACTCTGGGACGGGTACATCAGTGCGTCGGGGAGTTGTTCGACCATGACCTGCGGCATCTGATCATCCTCAAAATCATCGCCGCATGGGCGGACCCTGCGAATTGGGAAATCGTTGAGTTCTGTCTGAAGACTCAAAGCGAAGAACAAAAAAAATCGAGATTAAACCATACGAATTGATGCGGCTCTATACTTATCTGAACGAAACCGTATCAATTAAAAATTTTTCGTATGGAACTGAAAGCTAAAATGACCTTCGAGGAAATGGCGCGACACATGGAGGAGAACACCTACCGTATAGCCAACCGTGTAAATGTGGGCCGTTACGCCCGCGAAATGGGATACAGGGTTTACAAGCCCATGATTGACGGACGGATATACCTCTTCTACATCAACGACGCGCTGGCCACCGAAAAACATCGAAACGACACATGGTAACCACCAAACGACAGCATGCTCCGGGCGGACTGGCCTATCCGGGCTTCTCATATCTGCTCTCGCCCGAGGAGGAACGATTCCTCAAGCATATGAAGGAGTTCGAGTACATCCGGCGCAGAGGGTACAGCGTGAACTTTACGCGGGCGCAGTATATGCGTCGCATGGGACTGCGGGAATACACTTTCGACCGGTGCGCGCGTTCGCTCTGCCGCCTCGGGTTGATCGTGAAAACCGAGGACAGCAGCCGCAACAGAGTACACTACCGACTCAACGAAGAGGCGTACGAACGACTCGTACGAATTGTGACCACCACACGCAACATCGATCGACTCATCGCATTTTTCGATTTGCACTGCTTCAAACTGGGGAAAGACATCCTATCGCTGACCGACGAGGAGATAGACACGCTTCTACGCTGAGCGACGCAGGAAGGAGGATAGGTCGCACGACACAGGACGTCTGTCGAGGGCTGCACGGGTTGCAGCCCTTTTTTTGCGGTTGGCTGCCGCGCCGGACAACCTCAAAGAGGATTGTTTTTTCGACAGACTGGAGGAAGGGGCTATCCCGAAAGGATGAAAAGGGAGATATGATGTATATATGTATATATAGTTATATAGTTATATTTATTTACATGATTTACGAGTCGGAGACGAGATAGGGATTTTACCTTTCGAGTTCGATTCGAGCCTGAGCCGAGAACGATACCTTATCACGAGATACGAATCTTTACCTTCGAGATCGGAACGAGCTGCATTACGAGAGATACTTTTTCTGTCACGCCAGAAAAAGTATCCAAAAAGAGGCGTCTCATACTGCAAAAAAACCTGACGGTTTTTTTGTTATTTCAAGGTTTTCATACTTGGAGGAATCTCGTCTACGATGAACATTCAACTGTAAAAGACGTTCGAAGAATGTTTAATATATGCTTGAAAGGCGTTCGGATGCTCCTTGAAAACGGCAGGAAGAAAAAATGCCGTTTTCCGGCGTTTTCTGGCCTTTTCCCATTTCGTCCAATCCTCTCCTCGGGATAATGCTGAAAATGGCTTTACAGGCAAAAAAGGCGGCTGTGCAGATTCTGCGGCATAAGCGCGAACATCAACAGTTGTCCTCTGCGAGCATCTCCTCCATACAGACGTCGAGCATGCGGTTGCGGGCACGTTCGGCAACCTTGTACTGCAGGAAGTAATTCCCGCGCCGGGAATGGAGCCTGTCGCTCTGCGAGTCCGTTTCCACCGACTGCTTGATCATCAGGTAGCTGTTGATCCAGTAATATTTCTCACCTAATTTGGCCCGCGACGTATTCTTCTCGATGCGCCGGCGTTTGGAGTTCCAGACATAACCCTCCTCACCCAGTTCTTCCCGAAGAATCGCTCGGTGCTCGCTGTAAGCGTCGAAGAAGCTGAAACGATCCGCATCGCCCAAATTCAGGTTGCTCTCGTAACGCAGTTGCCCGGCTCCCATCTTCACGCAAAACATTTCCAGCGTATTGTCCTCTCGTACGGCGCGAAAAATACCCAGCCCCACCTGACGACCCAAAACCATCAGGCGCACAAAGCGCGGATGCGCAGGAATCGTACGCGGCTCGATGCGTCCACTCGTGAGGTTCCAGTCGTAGCCGTGCAGGGCGAGGGCCTTCTGCAACGACGCTACCTCATCCTCCGACGCGGCGCTCCATTCCCTGTCCGAAAAACGGCGTTCTTCGAGCATAAGTTCTCCGGTAGATGAGAGTGCGGCACCCACCACGAACGAATCCCACCGTTCACCTGTAACAAGACCGACACACCCGCACTGCGGGCAGTGGACGACGTCCCCGACCGTAGGACGCGAAGCATTGTACCACGCTTCGAGCTGCTCATAGGTGATTTGTTCCAACGACTCCGGGCCGTGAGTTCGGGAAGCGAGTGCGATCCGGATCTTGCGCTTGTTGAAAAACACCCTGATCAGGCATTCGTCTTTCTCCGAAGCCGGACGTACCGTCGATAAAAACCGTTTTATATGCTCTTTGCTTTTTTTCATACTTGTTCCCGTCGCTGAAAACACAAATGCAAATATAATCATTTATAACGTTTAATTCTGAATTTTGAATTTTTTTAGTTATGAACTAACACCCCCAATCGAAAGCGACAAAAAACCTCGAAGCCCGCAACTGCTTTTTTCGGACGGTGTTTCTTATCAGCATAGCACGCCACATATCATAGAGGAAGCCCGTCTGCAAGAAACGGAGCAAAATACTCGGGACAACTTCGAGAAAAAACGATCGACTGCTTGGTCGAAATGCCATTTAGCTGCGAAATCCACCGCACGCCGCACTATCAACATACGACCGTCGCAAAGAACGAAAAACGGGCTTTGGAACACTCTGAGAAAAACAGCAAGCCAGAGGTAGGAATCTTTCTTAGCGATCCCTGAAATAATTATTCGTGTAACGAGAAAAACAAGAAGTCGGACTTGAAAATTCTCCCCGAGGAAATGAACGGAATACGCACCTGCAAGCACACCCTCCTCCGTATTATTATATTTCGATATGTGTTTGCTTATAAGCTATTTACATATTTTCACTTTGTAGAAAAGTGAAAATTCAAGTCCTTTTTCGGTTGTCATGCCTATAAATCGTAATTAAAAAATATAAAAACAGTGATTTAATATAAAAATAACATAGATGCAAATAATAGCATATCATTGATTACAAGAGAATTAAATCAATATCAAATAACGTGAAGCCAGACTAACAAATTAGCACTTATCAATATTCGGAGTAATTAGACAAAAAAACGAAAACAAGAAAAAACGAAAAAATTTTCACTTTTTTCTATTCGCTGAATATCAATATGTTACAAATGCATCCCTCGCGCGCGAGTGCGTCCTCTGATTAAAAAGCAAGGGACTGAAAAAAATATTTTCAAAACATTTGCAAAATTGAAAAAACCGTTTTAAGCTATTCACCGAACGCAACGAACAAACGAAAACCGTTGCAAACGTTCTTTAATCTTTGTTTTCAAATCCGGCCGCACGCGACCGAACATGAAACACAAAAATTCGCTCTTTGAAAAATAATTGCTTTGTCGCGGGTAACACCGCGAACGCACACCGAACGTTATGCGGGTTATACTCGTATTTGGGTAGTGTCTGACACACCCCGTCCGCGTCCCTGCGTTGCAATGATTGACAAAATACAGGTTAGCGGGGGGTTTGTTCCCCCGCTAACCGCAAAAAACGTGTAACAACGTCAATAGGGAAATTATGCCCTGTTGCGAACGATAACAAAAACAAATGTTTAACATCTAAAACTTTACGAAAATGAAACAGTTAGCAATCAACGTCGTGAAAAACACCGCAATCGAAAACATCGTTTGCACTCCTAACACGGTCGTATTGGCCAAACAGACCACCAGCACCAACGCGAAAACGGGCGAGGTATCGACGACCGTGCGATATATCGAAGTGTGCCCGATTGAAAAAACCGACCCGCTTTTTATCGTTCAAAGTCTGTTAAAATACATTGTTGCGGAGTTTTTCGTCTGCAAAGACCTTGAAACGGATTTTGCGGAAACGAATATAACGCAAAGGAAATTGTTTAATCAATTCCTTACGGGAAACACGATTTACCGCACCGATTCCAGCGGTAAAATTGCAAACGCCCTTATTTCGGAGGTTCCGTTAAACCGCACCGCGCTCCGCGTCCAGAAAACGCACGCCGTTGTAACCTGCAAACCGGAAAACCGCAAAGCGGCTATTTACCAGCACGCAAAGGCCGTCCGCGCACAATGCGCCTATATTAGCCTAATCAAAGACAAGGCCGAAGCAATCGACAAAGACGCCGAAAAGGGCGAAACCGCGACCACGGCGAAACCCGCACGCCGTACCGCTCCGACCGCATCGGGAAAGAGCGCACCGGCAACCGCCGCCGCCTAAACCGGCCCGACATATCCAAACCGCGAACAGACCGCGCCCGAAAAGGTGCGGTCTGTTTTTTAATGCCCCGTCATACCTTGCACACGACGGGGTAAACCGCATACGCAAAAAGAATTTTCCCGCCGGAATCGCGGGGGCATTATGCCCGGCCGCGAAACATTTTCCCCGGCGGAATCCACACCGCAAACACTGCAAAATTATGAAACCGCACCAGATAATCGGCAATTATTGCCAACTCTACGGGGTAACTGTGCCCGAAATCGACTACTCCGAAACACAGTTTTTCGTAGCTGTTTCCCACGAATGCGCGAAGGTCATGCACTGGCGCGGCCCCTCCGCACTTTTGGGCCGCATCGTCTGCGAGGCCATGAAGCGCGGTGTCGTCATCTACGTCCATAACGGCTGGGTAAAGCTCCTGACGTGGGAGAACTGGAAACAAACATGGGCCAAACTCTTCGTCCCGAAAAAGCGCGACACGCAACCGGAGCCGAACACCGTACTCCCGTACCGCTCGGAGATTTTCGAGCAGGGACAGCAGGAGCGCCCGCGCAAGAAACCCCAGAAACACGGGTTCCGCCGCACCTTCAACGCCAATTTCGCCATGAACCTTTACGGTCCTACGCGCGGCATCCGCACCGAGGTTCTCGGGCAGGGGGCCTAATCTACACGGCCCGATATACACGGCTCGCCGAGGGTTTTCCCGCAGGCGTGGCGTGGCAAACTATCGGCGCATCGGTTCGGTGCGCCTTTTTCATAACGACCATAAATCATTTACGACCATGACTAACACGACAACTATGCCCGCATGGCTGGGCATCCCTGCACACAAACTCGCTCAGTGGCGGCGCGAATTTGCCGCCGCTTATCCCGCGCTGGCCACGGCTCGCGCCAAGCGGCCCCGCATCCGGCGCGAACGGCGCAGCGAGCTGGTTTTCTCCACGGCCCGCACGGTACGGTAAAGCGCGGCGGACGAACGCTGTTTTCCCGTCGGAAATTTGGCGGGAAGCCCCGATACTGCTATATTTGACATAACAAATTGTTATACAAATGATTGCAAGGTTTATAGGGGTAGATTTCACAATCGCCTCACCGGTAGACATATCCCGTCTGGAAAAGTTGACAGGCGCAGCGTCCGGCCTGATTCGGCCCATACCCTCGAAAATGGTCGAGGAGTGCGGTTTCGAGCAGCTTCGGATGTTCCTGCACAAGTACGGCCTCTATACCATGCCGACCACGGAACTGATCGAATACCTCGCAGGTATCATCGCCGGAAAACGCGCCATCGAAATCGGGGCCGGCATGGGCGTCATAGGCCGTGCGCTCGGGATACCTGTAACCGACAACAAGATGCAGGCGTGGCCCAGCGTCAAGGCATACTACGACCTTATGCGGCAGCCCACGATTCGCTATCCGGTGGACATCATCGAGCTGGATGCACATGAGGCCGTGAAACGTTACCGCCCGCAGGTGGTCATCGGCAGCTACATCACGCACCGATGGCGTCCCGGCATGACCTCGGGGAACCAATACGGCGTGGACAACCTGAAAATCGCCCGCAAGGTGGAGGCGTACTACATGATCGGCAGCCTCACGACGCACATGCAGGACCCGGCGATGAAGCATCTCGACGGCATCGAGCGGCACGACTTCCTCTACACCCGCGGCGGCAAGGAGAACTCCGTGATATTCCGCTGGAAGCGGTAGACATATTTAGCTTATAAATCAGAGCGGCCCGCCGATGCGGGTCGCTTTTTGTTGCATCACCTAAAATCCATTCACGATGATAATCAAATGCGAAGAGCGGCTCCGCGAAGCGCGGGAATACTCCGAAACGCTCGACGACAAATCCCTGCAGGAATGTCTCGACAAGCTCCGAAGTTGGGAGAGGAACGGGCGCACGCTGCATCTGTATAATGATTTCGCGCCGTACAGCTTCGGCTTCAGTCTCTATGCTCCCGACGGGCGGCTCATCATGAACGGCGGTCTGTTGTATCACGGCTCGCCCGATCGTTCCTGCGCCGTGACGTTCGACCGCAAAAACCTTTGGCAGACGCATACCTGATATCCTTGGAGGGTAAGGAGCAATAAAGCACGACCGATTTGGGCCGTGCTTTTTTTTATGCCTTGTTACAACCGATTCCATTTAACCGATACTATTTCTTATTGACAGCACTCAATTCGACACTATGCAACGACGAACCATCCGCAAGCTCAAACGTGGCGAGTATTTCCGCCTTACCGACAGCGATACAGCCCCGGTATGGGTACGCGGCGAGTACATCCGTGAAGTGAAAAAGTACAGCACTCATCGATTCGACGACGTGAATCACGAACAGTTCATGCGCGGCGACCGACTCGTCTGGGTGGGGTTCACATTTTAACCTATTAAAAAACAATGCTAATGAATATATCGGACAAACCGACGAACCGTATTCTGGTCAAAGCGCACACGGACAATGAATGGGACTCGTGCGATTTCGCTATCCTTTCCATTTCAAAAGACTGGAGAAAGACGCTACTCGAACGGCTCGACGCCATAACACAGGCCGCGAATAATCAATCCTTCTTATCCATGCACTTTTTTGACGGTGCGGCGGATTTCTATCAGTCGGGAGATGACGGACTCCCGGACGTCGACGAACTACTGGGAGACCACGAATGGGCATTCGTGGAATTGACGCAGGAGGAGCAAGACAACCTGACCCCGCCAGAGAGTTCTCTGGATTGCTACAAGATGGTGCTGTACAAGAACGGGGATGCCAAATATACTGCATATGGCAAGCATACGAGCGAAGAGTTCTGGACCGAGGAAATTCCGTTGCGGGAATTACTCGAAAAATTGCGACTACTATGACAGCACGAATACAGGAAAAGACCGTCTCCGCATATTTCTATTATATGTGGAATGCTTGGAGCAAAGAAGAGTGCGATACGGTTTTTGGCTCGCAGTCCAGACACTTCTGGGAGAAATGGGACTATCTCTACCGAACCTTCCACGGCAGTGCTGCCGAACATTTCTACGCCGAGTTGAGTCCTGCGAACCGCCGTCTCGTCGTGGAGCGGGCCTGCAAACTCTACGACGGGAACAGACTGCGTGACAATCCGAAATATGTCGGGAAGACGGTGGAGAAGACGCCGGAGCGGCTGGTTCTTGTCGTCGACAATGCCCCGCAGAGCCTTGCCAACCTCTTCATGGCCGGCGACATTCCCTTCGCTTATTCGTCGGGAAGGTTCATTGTTTTCGACAACACCACGCCGCCCGTGCTCCGGGAGTATCTGGAGCGGCGCGGCATACCGCATGAACAGCTCGACCGAATGAGCTTCTCCCAGCGGGAAATAGGCATCAACGACATCCCATTACCTTAATTACGAAAACTATGGACACTTTGGATAAGGTCCGCTTCATCGAAAGCGACGCCGTGCCCAAAGAGGGCGCGAGCATCAAATCCCTCAGCACGTCGATCGAAATTACCCACGCCTGCGGCTGCGTGCTCGTAGAGCACTTCGCCTGCGGGCGGACACCGCGTATGGCCGATGAAACGGCCGAGCGTTACGAGCGCCGGCAGGCCGAAAGAAAGTATTTCATCAAACTGTGCCCGGAGCATCAGGTGCAGTTCGACGAGCAAATCTCCAAAAACCGAAACCGATGAAAAAGAAAGAGCTGAAAGTACGATTCCACCACGACGATAAGAGCTATTTCCGTGAGTTCTGGGAGATATTTCCCGAGGGCAATCAGAAGCAGCCCTGTTTTATCATCCGCGACACCTCGGGACCCGGCGGGTCGTGGCGTGTGGCCAGCGGCGAGTTCTATGAGCCGTGCTTCGAGGTATCCGACGAGGCGACGCTCATCTTGTGCAATCACAAATGGGAAGAACATCTGCGCGTAGGCAACGACAAGGGCCGTTTCCCCGTGGATTTCCCGACGTTGCAGGAAGCCTGCCGCGAGGCGTGGAACGATTTTCACGGCAAACCGGCCCGCCTGCTCGATCTTCCCGATTTCTGGCGGTGGTTCGCGCCGCATATCCCGCAAGGGCTCTCTTCGTGGGAACAGGACAACTGGCGGGACAATAACCGTCAGACTGTCAGCCGAGAGGTGCTTTCCTGCTTCGACTTCTGCGGCGACGAACTCCAAATCATCCGCAAGACGGAGCGCCATACCGAGTGCAGCCTTACGTGGCGTATGTATTTCGCCGACTGGGCCGATGAGGATCGCTCCTCCAGCTATGTGTGGTTCTTCGGCTATGAGGTGGGCTGCGACGTCATCGACACCGACAACCAAGAGACAAAAAAAATTCATTAAATGTCTGAACCATGGAAGACAAAATTCTACGAATGTTCTTCGACATAGGCCGCTGGGAGCATGCCATCGACAAAGGCGTGGACAAGGACATCCGCAAGGACCAGCTCCTGCGGCTGACCGACGAGCGGACACGCCTTGCCATGGCCGAGGCCATGATGCAGGGCCGGTATGCAATCTCACCGCCCCATACGGCCCAAATTCCCAAAGAGAACGGCGAATACCGCACCGTCTACGTGAACGAGCCTATCGACCGTATCGTTCTGAGCATCGCCAATGACCTGCTGTTCGACCTGATGCCGGAGATGGTCCACCCCGCCTGCAAATCCTACCAGCGGGGCATCGGATGCGGCAAGGTCGTGCAGGAGGTCAGCCGCCGGATCGTGGAAGCCTCGAAAATGGGCTGCATGGGCTGGAAAGCCGACCTCTCGAAGTATTTCGACAGCGTGCCGATCGCCTTCGTCGATGCGGCGTTCGATAAGGTCGAAGCCAAGCACGGACACTCTGCATTGATCGACGTGCTTCGTAAATACTACCACGCAGATCTCTACTTCGACGGGGACAACGAACTCCACAGCCGGTACCAATCCCTCAAACAGGGCTGCGCCGTGGCGAGCTGGCTGGCCAACGTGCTGCTCTACGGTCTGGACGAGGAACTCTCGCAGATGAAAGGCTACTACGTCCGCTACTCGGACGATATGCTCTTTATCGGCGAGGATTACGAGCGGGCGATGAACGTTCTGGAGCAGCGGCTTGGCGCAATGTCCATGCGGCTCAACCCCAAGAAGGTGGAGTACCTGACCGCGGACAAGTGGTTCAAATTCCTCGGCTTCGGCATCCGGGGCGGCATGATCTCGCTCTCTTCGAGCCGCATCAAGACCTTCCAGCGGGAGATCGAGCGCCGCACAATCAAACAACGCCGCACGACGCTCGCACGAGCCGTCAATTCGGTCAACCGATACCTCTACAAGGGCGACGGGGAGTTCAGTTGGGCGACGCAGATACTCCCGGTATGCAACGTAAAGCACGACCTCGACGAGTTGAACGGGTTTGTGCTGGACTGCCTGCGAGCCGTACAGACCGGAAGACGTAAACTCGGAGGGCTGGGATATGTCCGCACCAAGTCCGACGGCTGCATCGTCCGGGGCCGGGGCCGCAACGTAAAGGCTAATCGCGCCAAAGCCGGCGGCCGGATCGACGGCTACCTTACGATCGGATGTATGCGCAATGCGCTTCTGACGAGCCGCGGCGTGTACAATACGCTGGTGGCCTCCCTGTAACTCATGCCGAGCACACGGCAGGCGTATGCGGGGCAGGAAATTCAATATTACAGGTGACATAACCAGTCTCATTCGGATTCACCGGTCTATCAACCGGTGAATCCCATCCAGACTGGTATTTACCTGTAAATATCGTAAGAAGTAAAGCGATGTGCCGCCTGCTTGGTATCCGCACAAAACCGGAGCATACCGGACGAAGTTCGAGGCATGGGAATTCAGCGCCAGGGTGCAATGCAGCTCTATCGAGAGTCTTGAAGGTCCCTAACCGGCACCTTCAGACTCCTCAAGAGCTGCATCCGCCACTGGCTGACATCAGGCAAATAGAGCCATGTGCCGCCATGATGAGAACTCCATTTCAACACGGAAAGCGTGATACAAGGAATATGATTCAATATGCCAGACCAATACAGCCCTCTTGGCGCCGGCGGGAGACCTACCAGCCTGCCGCCGGCGCCATTCCGGCTTCAAGCCTGGCATCATATCGAGTCGATACAGAGACGTGCCGGTATTCTGAGTATCATGCAACAAACAAACGCAGTACAGCGTGGTGTGTCGAGGTCGGAATTTCAATGACGCAGCGACAGACGGCCGGAGACACGCCTCAATCTCCTACACGGAGATGAGGAGCGTCTCCAGCCTTTCTCGCTGCCGCATATCGAGCCGATGAAGTCATGTGCCAGTCCGAATGAGAGCTCCAACATTTAGCACGAAAAGGTGCGGTTCAGGGGATGACGTTCAACATGCCGCGAGCAAGGAAGTCCCCGGCTGCATACGTCGAGTTCACTATCAGGAACCGACGAATGCTGCCCGGGACTCCTGCCTCGGCATATATCGAACAAGTAAAGCGACGTGCCGGTCATCCAGAGAATCGCAGTGAGCTCAGCACAGAGTTGGGAAGTCGAGGTCAGGATTTCAATGGCGCAGCGTCAATCGCGGGCCAGCTTCATCTCCTACCGATCGTGACGCTAATCGCTACGATCGTCCGGAGATGACGCGGCCAACTCCAACGTCTGCCGCACATTGAACGGATAAAGCCATGTGCCATTCCGGACGAGGCTTCCCCAAGGGGCAGCGCAGCCCCGAACACGCACGAGGGATCGGATTCAACGATACAGTGGGAACCAGGGGCCCAGAGACAGCAGACCCTCGTTTCTGGGTCCCTGGTTTCCGCTGTACATATCGAAGCTATAAAACCATGCGCCGGCGATCCGAGTGCAGATAATTAAAACACAACAACGATGAGCAATATCTATCAAGCGGCCGTGCAGGCCGTCGAAGAGGGAGCGAAGTTCTCCATCGACTTTGCATCCCGCAGCTTCAAACTCGGCGGCAAGCCGGTTATCCGGAACGGACAATACGAGGGCGAGCTGGGCGTGCCGTCCTGTACGGAAGAGGAGTTTTTCGCTAACATGGAAGAACTCTACCGCCGCTACAAACACTCCATTCCTTCGGAGCGCAGCGAGAGCCGTTCGAGGCGCTACTTCAGGGCCCTGCCCGAGCGGGAGTTGAGCGACGAGGATATGCTCTACGGCCAGCGGCGCGACCGTGCACAGGCCGAGCTGGAGCTCTACCTCCTCTGCCAGATACTCAGCGGCCTGAAGTGGAATCCCGAAACGATGGGCCGCTGGTTCTGGCAGAGCAAGCAGGACAAGGATCTGGTAATACTCCGCCAGTGGGTAGAGCCTGACTGTAACAACCAATCAATCACCAATTAAAATCCAAACGAGATGAGAAAAACGAAAGAGACGAATGTCACTTGTCCCGCGTGCGGGACGCAGCTTGCGGTTACGGGCAACGGAGTTGTAGCAGCCGTAGAAAACAAGGCGCCGGCCAAACTGCCCAAGACGGCGCAGGAGCGTATCGAGGCGCTGAGTCGTGCTGGCGTAGATGTGAGCAATCTGTTCGCCATGCAGGGCTCGGGCGGCGGAGAGTACGTCGTATCGAACAAAGACGGCAAGCTGTCGATCCTTGCCGACGACGACCCGATCTTCTGCGCCATCCTTTCGCAGGGCACCGTCCCCAACCGCCGCCTGTTCCGCCGCTGGGTCATGGCCCAGATGTTCCACATGCTCTCATACAGGGACTATCTCTGCAAGGAACCCGTGGGCGTTACGGAGATGATCCGCCGTCTGGGCTATGAGTACCAGTGGAAAATGCTCCTGAGTGAGCTGCGCGCCCAGATGAAGATGGAACCCCGCGATCTGGCGAGTTTCTCCGAGCGCAACCGCTGGTTCAATGTCCGCGTAGTCGAGGCTATAGCGCAGGAGTATGTCGAACATCTGACCAGATATGTGGACGAGTTGCCCGTGAAGAAGTGCAAGGGCATCCCCTACAAGCGTGTCGGAGGCGAGAACATCTTCGAGCAGGATCTGTACAACAAGCTCTACGGCCCGCTGCACCGGGCCGCGGGACGTATCAGGTATGCCAAGAACGCCGCCCAGCTCTACAATGCCATCAAGGCATTCGATGACCTGCGCGTAAGACTTCCGCACGAAACGCCCCAGTGCAAGGCGTGGGTCGATGCGTACAAGGGCGCTGGCGCTTTCCACACTATGCAGAACCTGATCCGCTTCCACGGCTGTCTGGCCATTGACGACAAGGGAATGCAATTGGACAAAGACCGGTCGCTCGTCTTCCTCTCGCTCCAGGCCGACCGGTACAAGAACGGCGGGGGCTGGCGCATGCTGGCCATGCTCAAGAAGATGCTCGACGACAACGGCATCGACGTAGCTAAGAAGATGAAGGAGTGGCGCAATAGCAAGAGATAAGCCACCTGCAAATCCAGTCTGGCAGACACGATGCGGCGGGCCGACATACTTTAGTTCGTCTTCCTTGACAGGATCCTGAGGCGCTGGCTATCCGCCGTGCCTCAGGATCCTTCCGGAAGACTATACATCGAACGGTTAGAGCCATGCCCCCGTCGGCAGCCGCATCATTTTTTCAAAATACATAAAACGACCATTAAAGATGATAGAAGACAAGGAGATTTCAGAAGTGCTGCTCGACATTGCAGACGAGCTCAAAAGTAAGGATGGAAAACCGTGGAACCTTACGAACGACTGCGGCGAACCGACCGTGTTCGATGCTCGGAGCGAGCTATACATCAGGAACATCACGCTCGACAAGGACGGTGATCCTTGCGCACTGATTCCGCTGGGACATTTCGAAGACGATACGATCCGCGAAATCGTCAAAATAATGCATCAATGAACCGTCTGTTCACACCGGGTATCGAATGTACCGACCCCGACTCGCTCCAATTCTGCCTGCGGATCTCGGACACGGAGTATTGGTACTGCCAGCCTAACATCTACCACAAAGATCTGCTCCCGGACGCCGACACCCCCGCCCAGTGTATCCTCTGCCGATATCTTGGCTATCCCGACGATTTCCTGCGGGACATGCACACCGACGCAGAGGTGCGTACCTTCGCCTCCGACCGTATGCTGTGGATGGAAGGCGAGATCGACGTCGCCGATTTCTCGCAGCAGGAACAGGAAGCGCTGCTCGCTGACTACGGTTACAAATGGGAGTTCTTCGCCAGTGATGCCGAGCGCAACCAGATCATCTGCGAAAACCATTTCGAACAATACCCGCTCGACTACCGAAACGACATCTGACCTCCATATCGAACCGCCGAATTACCGGGGAATGACAACACCGACAGATTATGAAGAGCAAGAAAGACTTAACGATACAAATCCAGCGTATCCGAGCCGTTCATAACCGCCATAGACTTTACGGCCGTGCACAAAATATTGTCATTCGGTACAACCATAACATAAGTATGACCGAAGAGAACGACGCATTGTGGCGAAAATACATGCGATGCCATTATCCGGGCGGGACGATCCGCCCCGAGCTGGAAAGCATGGCTGCACATTATCTGAAACTCATGGACGAAACGAAATACCCGAAGGCTGTTTATGCCGGATAACGAACCCATAATACCAAAGTATATGAATCTGTACAAGCGAATCGAATATAACGGACATCACATCGACATTTACTACGACGAGAGTCCGGAAAGTCCCCGCGCATGGGATAACCTCGGTACATTCTATACGATCCATCACCGCTATTGCCCGGAGGAAGAGTTCGACCGGCATTTCCAATGGGAGGAAGTATTCGACCGTTACGGCGATTTCTCGGACTCGTTCGAGAAACAATACATCGCTCTGAAAATCTACCTCTACGACCACAGCGGCCAGACGATCTCCTCCAGTCCGTTCTTCTACCCGTGGGACAGCGGGCTATTCGGCATCGTTGCCGTAAGCGTTGAGAAAGTCAAGAAGGAATACGACTGGAAACTACTGACCGCCGACCGCCGCCGGAAGATCGAAGGATACCTGCAGGGCGAAATCGCCACCTACGACAACTACCTCCGGGGCGAGGTGTACGGCTACCGGATTACCCCGGCCGACGACAAGGACGACGTGCTCGAAAGCTGCTGGGGGTACTTCGGGGATTCCGGCCTCGAACAACTCGAAGACGAATGCCGGGCTATCATTGACAGCCATATCGCCGAACAGAAAGAACAAGAGTACAAAGAGCGTTTGCGCATCTTCGGGCCGGAGCTTGCGTTCCCCGAATTGGCGCTCAACTGATACCGAAACGATGTATACAGTTATCAAAACAATGACTCCGGCAGGCTGTATCGACCTGCGGGATGTCGACGAGGGAAAATTCTACGGCTTCGGAGCTGTGATAGAAGGCTGCAAACGGCGTATCGTGCAATATGGTGCCGGTTACTTCTGGTACGATGACGAGCGGGAGCATGTCTTAGGCTGTGGAGCACTGACTGTAAAAAGGCTTCTTGACACAACGCTCAGCGACCGATGGAACTGCGTGTATGCTTTCCGTACCCAAAAAGAATATGACGAATGGTTTAAAACAGTGAAAATGCCATGAAAAGGTCCGAACTCAAATACCGTACGGTCAAGACAACCGACCAGTACACCCTGAAAGTCAAGATTCGTCTCTCGGACGACTGCCATAACGGACATGCCGATTTCGCCATCACGGGCGACTTCTACGATTATGTGGAAGGTGGTCATTGCTGCGGTTGCATCCATGAGATCATCGAGGCGATTTACCCTGAATTCAAGCCGTTCATCGACCTGCACCTGTGCGATGCCAAAGGAGCGCCCATGTATGCCCAAGGCAATGGGTTCTACCATTTGCACAACAGTTCCCGTGAGGTGACGATGAACGAGCTGCGCATCACGCGGCAGGAGTACGACAGGTTTCTGCGTGAGGCCGAAGATCAGCTCTATTTCACGTACCTGCTCCAAACGATGGGGATTCCCGAACGATGGGAAAAAGAGGCGCGTGCCGCGATAAAGCAGTTGGAGGAGCTTACCGGCGATACCTTTGAGGACACCTCTGTCCGCTACCAATTCACACCACTCACCCCCGAAGAGATGCAGTTTGTCGAAAGGCGTCTTTCCGAAGGATATTATCTGCCGGAGAACATAAGAAGACGTAAACGAGAAGCCGTGCTCGCCGCCAAGCGTCAGAAGGTCGCCGACCTTAAAGCAGCGGCCCTGCGTCGAAAGCAAAAGATCGACCGGGAGCTTCAGGTCGAACTCTATCTATTCAAACTGGGTGCTCCGCTGGAGAGTTTCATCTATTACGACCACTCCAACGAGGTGGCCTTCAACTGGACGCACCGCATCTATGAGCGGGAGCGGATGAGCGAAGAGCAGTACAACGCCCTGATGAAAAAGATCGACCCGAAGAAACTTCCCGCAGGGATTACCTTCAAATTCAAACCCGCAGCCTGATATGACACTCGAAGACTTCATCAACGAAAAACTCTGTCCCACAGGAAAAGTTACGGCGTGGGACGAAACCGTCATCCGCACGGCGCTCGCACTGGGCGACATGGATAAGCTCTCCGACCAGCTTATCTTAATGTGCCGGCGGGCCGGAGTGTCGGTGCCGGTAGATCTCTCGCTACCTAGTATAGAACGATAGTATTCAATAACCCCCAAAAACATGTGCAGAAGAGAAGAACCGCAGGCCGGCGACATCGCCACCCTGAATGAACCATACCTCGGTTACCACCGTATCGAACTGATCGAAAAGTGCTGGTATAAGTGGCGGGCCCGCATCTGCGAGAGCGGTAAAGAAATCGAGGTCTGGGAAGATGAATTCGAACTGGACGACTAAAACGAAGTCATCATGCAAAACGACGGAAAAACAGCCAACTACATCGGTGAAGCGGTCATCCTGCTTACGGCCGACCATCTGGGCATCGAAACGGAGATGCTCGACATTGCCAAACAGGTGTGGCATACCAAACGCCTGCCCGACGCTCCGCTGCTGGGGCATTACGCCTCGGCAGCCCGTAAAGCCTGCGAGGCGGTACTCGCCGAAGGGCTCGGCCCGCAAGCCGACCACCTCGGACAGGTGCTTTACATGACCGGAGAGTTTCCCGAGCCCTGCCAGATCGTACGGTACAGGGATTATCTGACGACTTATGTACTGCGCGATGCGTTGGGTGCCTGTACGAACGGAGGCATTTCTTGCCGCTCGGATACCCTCGAACTCTTCGCTCCGCATCTCTCGTTCGCACAGGTGGCCGACTACTGCCTCGAAAACGGCATCGACGTGAATAGCGTCGTGAAACTGGTTTATCGGGAGAATCTCGACTACATCCATGCCGAGCCCATCGTCGACAGAGGCAGATGGTACATGTTCGGAGGCAATTACCTGAAAACATCGGATTCGCGGTTTAAGGACCTCACGGGCATCCGTTATCCGGTGCCCGTACACGATCGTACGGAGGAATAGTCATGGAGACCATCGTACCCCCTATTGGCGAGAGGATCGCCTTCTATAATGACTTGTACGAGTGGGCCAAGAGTTTCGATGATGATCCTGACGATACCGACTTCGATGCATTGAGTTATCTTGAAGGCTATCCCGACATCCCACGCTGCGACGGCAATAAATTGTATTTTATTTCCACGGTACTCGACGGCACGCGTTACGTGTTACACACGACGAAGTCAATGCCACCGAGCGTGAGATATTGACACGTTTCTTCGAGAAGGACTTTACAATGTATTTCGAATTGTTACCATGTAGGTGGGAGGCATTTGATGCTGCTGAACGAGCGATTGCCTTCCGAGACGGGGGCTATGTTTATACGATTTGGAAGAGCTATGCAAATTATGATTGATAAATTGTAAATTATTTGTTCTTTGGAAAAATAATATCATGCAGAAAAACAATATTGTCGAAACCTCGCCAGCTTTCATTAAAACGGATGGGATTAAGAGCGGAACTCACGTGAGCATTCCCGCAAATGATCCTGAAATGCCCTTTACAGGAGTTGTCGTAAAATGTTATGAGCTTGGTCCTGAGCCTCAAAAAGATTATGCGGTTATCGTTCAATTGGACCGTAAGCTCATGGAGATAGAGGCTGTCAAATCGGTCTATCCTCAAGGAATGATGCTCTGTTTGAGTAATGAACTTCACGTCATCGCCCAACCTGACGGCCAAACCTCTATAGAAAATCGGAAGCATTTTATGGAAGATTGCCTGTCAAGGGGATGGACGCTCACCGGAAATTTGGTATGTGCCACCGGACAGATGCTCTATATATTCCAACCTCTCAACCGTCAAGAAGAAATGAGTATGGTAGTACGCGAGGATGGATGTTCTACCATGCTTTATGATCGTAAAGAAGTATATAGCAAAAATGTGACTCAATGGTTAATTGTTGGATACTAATGATATGAATTCTCACAACGCTACCTCTACCTACACGATTGTTCGTTGCGGCAAGTGCGGCTCCCGCGAAGTGGATATCCGGGCTTGGGTCAGCCCCAATTCGGGCAATGCCTTCGCCATGTATTACGACGGAAACGCGCTCGAAGAATCCGAAACATGCCATTGCCGTACATGCGGCGAGTACACCTAGCCTCGCTTCGAGCAGGAGAAGATCACACCTGAAGAACCGTATCGCTGTACGAATTGCGGTTCGACCGACGTACAACGCAAGATCTGGGCGCGGCCCAACAACGGCAACCAGTATGTCGATGATGTCGGAGAATGTGAAACACACGAAGACGATTGTTGGTGCGACTGTTGTGAAGGCCATCATGTTATCAAACCGCACCGCGACTTCATGGAGGATATCGACCACTGGTTCCTCAATGAACTGCAGCCCGACGATTCGGAAGTCATCACGGGCCTCTGTGAATGCGACTATCCTTCCGCGGAGGCGTACGATGCGGCTGTTGCCGCATATTGGAACGGCCTGAACGACGAGCAGAAGATCAGCAGCTGGAAGGCACTGACCTATGATAAACAATATTGCGAAAAGTAATCATCATCTACCAAAATCACAATGGAACCGAAGGTATATACCAAAGAAGAACTCGTCGCACTGATCGACCGAATAGGTTGCAACAGCGGCGGGGAGATCGAAGTGACCGGACTCAACGGCGGAGAAAACGTCTCCGTTATAGTTGCCCAGACGGAGTGGTACGATACGCCCGTATGTTTCGTGGGCGGTTACGGCAACAGCGTCGCGGCAATCGACTTCGATGACGTTGCGAAGAAGCTGCCCGGCGTACTGGACGACTATTTCGATAAGGACACCGTCTTTACGGTCAAGGAAATTTCCGTAGACCTTACCGCACTTACTTCGGAAGATGAGAGCCGGATCGAAGTGTGCGAATGCTGCGGCGGACGGAACATCTCTCCCGAACCTTACGACGACGGCTGGTGCACACGCACATGGTGTCCGGACTGCGAAGAGGAACATTATGGCACTAACCTCAAAGAGTACAAGGAAAAGATCGACGCATGGTGGGATTCGCTCGACGACGATACAGCGAGGCTCCTGTCCCGGGGAGCTGAGAACCGCCAAGCGTGGTGGCGCTCGCTTACGTTCGATGAGCAGCGGCAGCTGTACAAGAAGGTTTTCTGGGACGAAGACATGACGGGTTACGACAAATAACGAAACAAGGACATGGAACTGAAAGATTTACAAATCACCGACGATCTCTGGGACTTTATCGAGGCGAACGTCCCGAACTACCACGAGCGCGAGGAGGTGCTGCGTCAGGCGCAGCTTCAGCTATTCATCGACGGTCACGAATCCCCCGTGGCCGGCATCACGCGCGAGGAAGCTATTTTGCTGCGCAACAACATCCTGCACGGCCTCTTCGCTGAGGCTGTCGCGGCCTTCACACGCCGCACGCCGGAGCAGAAAGCTCTGGAGGCGAAACTCGATACGATATACGGCAGCGAAGAGCTGCGGGAACGGTTCGCCGAAATTCTGATCAGCGAAACGATGACCGACACGGAGCCTTATCACAAGGTCGCCCGCAGCGTCATCGACGCCTATATGGAGCGGGATTGCGATGCGCTGCTGACGAGCATCTGCGGCTGGTCGATCTCGTCGCTTGCGGAGAAAGTGCTGAACAATCAATAACGACCTACTTATGATGCAACGACTTCGTGACAACCTTTATGTGCTTGTCGAGTTCCCCGAAGACAGTTCATACTTCGAAGAGAACGACATCGGCTACCCATCATTCAATAGCGAGGACAACGGCGCCCGATACGTCCCGCAGCGCAATTATATCGACCACTTCAAGAAAGACCCGGAGCCGAACAACTGCTTCAGACCTTTCCGCTGGCCGGAGTCCCAGTCGTACCTGTTCCCCGACGAGCCGAACGATCAGGTCGATACGCTGAACGAACCCATCAGCGACGAGAAAGGTCTTGCGGACTTCGGGGAACAAGCCGTCTGGGTACCGTTCTGCAACATCAAAAAACCAACGACATGAAGACACAAAGACTGACAACCTATTTCTTCGGCCATAAGGTCGAAGTAACGCTCGCGCTTTCCGAGGAGCACGACAAACCTTATGTTTCCGTTCCTCGCTCCGTTATGGACAACTTCTCGGAGCGCATCGAGTGCGGCCAGCGGCACGGCACATTCGAAAACCTGCCGGACGACAAACAGAATACGGATGGCGTGGGATTCTTCCTGTCGGGTAGCTGGCGTATTGTGGAAATCGACTACGAGAAGATCAGCCGCGTGCTGGCATGGGACTATAATTTCGCGCCGGACGAAGCCCTTACCGAAGAGCTGTTCATCCGCTACTTCGGCGGCGTGATGGGACGCCACTATTACGAAAAGTGGAGCCTCGTTTACGCCCATGACCTGCGGCGGATGCTGGCCTATTTCGGCAACGACCTGCGCGAGGGACAGCGTTTCTGCGACATGGTTGCCGAGCAGGTCGCCAGATACGAACAGCGCCAGAAACAGGAGAGCCGATGATGCAGCTTCCCAACGGCCTTTTCTACGAGCTGGAAGACCTTTCTGCCGAGGTGCAGGAGCGGGCCATAGAATCTTTTTTGGAGGGCCACAGGAAAATTATCCGCGCCATGATCCGTCAGCGGCAGCGCGACGTGCAGACGCTAGGCTTGATGTGGATGATCCACTGCCGAGACATCGCCACTTACGAAAAAATGCAGAAACAGCGGAAATTCAGCTACCCGGTTACGTGGCGTGGAATCTTCCGCACCATGCAATACCTGCGCAAGTGGGAACGGGACCGCACATGGTGCCGGAAGGTCATCATCAGCAATGTCTGCATTTTTACCGCCGAGGGCGAGTTTATCCCCATATACAATTACGACGACTAAAACTTACGACCTATGCTCAAAGCCGAATACATTCAGGAGTGCCGGTGCGGCGCCGTCACGGTCTTCTTTCCGGGCGGTGTCTCCAACTCCATGACGCGGGCCACCTTCGAGGCCCTGCATATCGAGGGCGAGTGGGCTCCGACGAAAGCCTATAACTGCAACCACTGCGTGAACCACTGGGGCATCGACCTATGCGAGTGCGGCTCGGGCGAGCCGGTCGGAAAGTGCTCGTGCGGCATGACCACACCCAGCGAAAAGCTCGGTATCAAACGCCCCTCGCTGGGATTTCTGTTCCGCCCCTTACCTTGTTCGATATGGGAATTGTAGAGAAGATCGAATCCCTGCGGGCGCTGGAAGAACAGTATAACGCCCGCCGTGCCGCCGTCACGGAGGCCATCGTGGAGACAATCCGCAGTATCGGCCAGAATCCGTCCGTCCGACAGATTAGTAAGAACTGCTTTACGATCCGTTTCTCGGACCTTATAGGAGCCCCGTGGTCGCCGTCGTTCCACGACTGGCACCGGCAGGCCGAGCTGCTTATCGGGGTACTGCTCAAAAAGCCCGTACTGCGCTGGGGCGAACTGATCCGCCAGTGGGCCGATCGTCCCGGCAAAAAAGGCTCCCGGGCCATCGACGTCGAGAAGATTTCTTTCGACCGAAAATTTCTTGCAGAAGTCGTAGCCCGGCTTTGACACATTACGATACCGATTCATGCAAGGCGCTGTTTATACGGCGCCTTTTTCATTTTCAAACATTCAGACACCATGGCAAAAAAGAAAAACAACGACGAGTTGCAACCCTATACGGAGTATCTGGAGCATCTTTCCCGTAACCATGACCGCTCAGGAGTATTCAACGATTTTCTCACGATGATCGTTTGCACGCTCTCGATGCAGCAGAAGGAAGAGGAGTATCTGGCGACGATCCGTAAGTACACTAAAGAAGAGGTCGAGTTGTTCGTGAAAGCCTTCGCCTCGCTGGTACTTTGGATGGAAACCCATCCGCTCGAAGACGCATTCGGGGATTATTTCCAGCAGTATATCTCCAAGGGGCACAACGCCCAGTTCTTCACGCCTCCCGCTGTGACGAAAATGATGGCGGCAATGATCGGACCGGGAGACAAAGACGGCCCCGTGTACGATCCCTGCTGCGGCAGCGGGCGGTTTTTTCTCGCCGCAGCGCAGGAGAACCGCGCGATCAGCTTCGTCGGCGGGGACATCACGGAGGCATGCTGCAAGATGACGCTCGTAAACGCCTGCCTGAACGACATCGTCGGGGAGGTTTACCACATGGACTCGCTCCGTATGGAGATCTGGCGCTGCTGGCGTATCGAAAGGCTTCCGGTCTTGCGCCTGCCATATATCCGGGAGCTCCCAGTCGCACGACAGGTTTCGGTACAAGAAAGCGACGGTGCGAGTCAGGCCGCAGGATAAACGAAATCTTCCTGCTGTTTTTTCATTTTCCGCTAACATCACGAACCTCATTCCGCTAATCTTTATCAAACACCAACCGATATGAAACAAGTCGTAGAACCTTCCATGGTAGCCCACCTCTGGGCGCACCAGATGCAGGATCACGCCAGAAACTCCGGAAGCAATTTTTACTTCCATGATGAGCACATTTATTCCTACGGTTCGCATTTCCGTTGCGGCTCCGTGGTCCGAAACCGTGAAGGGCAAACGGCCTACCTCATTACCGACCGGACATATTCGTCCACTACGGGTAGACACATGGCCCATGTTCGGAATGCGATCCCCGCCCATCGGATGGTATTCACGACCGACCGGCTCGTGGAGACCCGCAACGACAAGCTGACTGAGTACTTCTACCGGCAGGCCATCTATTACATAGTAGACCGTGTGGAGCGGATCGACGAACTGGCCTACAAACAGAAGCGGGCCCGCCGGTGCGACTACATCAGCGATATCGAAGATGAACTCTGCGAAATCTCCCGCTGGATCGAGTTCTGGGGACTGGGCGCCCGACAACGTTCCGAGGGCGGCAAGTGGCTGCCTTCAGCAATTTCCGCGATGCTCTCGCACCGCTGGACCGACCGAGAGGCTTATTGGCTCAAATGCAGCGGAGGAAGTCAATACAACGGGAAACTCAAATATCAAGAGTTGCTGCAGCTTATCGTGGATATGGGACTATTGGAACAATCCTCGACAGCCCGTAGTCGCGATGTCTTGTGCGAGCTCTGTGCCCGGTGGACCGACGATGCCGATGTTGCCACCCGAAGCATCATGCTGAAACGTCTGATGCGCGATGCCGAGACGAAACGCAACAAAGCCCAGTTGCAAGCCTTCGAAGAGAAAGTCGCCAAGTGGCGCCGCGGAGAGGCCTACTCACTCTCCGTTCCGGACTGTTACCGCTCGAACGCCGTGCTGCGGGTGCGCGACCGGAAGGTCGAAACCTCGCTGGGCATTACCGTCGAGGCGGCCGAAGCCGAACGGGTCTGGAAGCTCATGCGCCGCTACCACGAGCGCAAGGCCGCTTTCCGGCATGATGTGATCCGCGATGCTTCCGACCATCCGTGGACGATAAACTCCTTCGAGAACGACATCATGCAGGCCGGATGCCACAGGCTCCATTTCGACGATATGGCCTATGCCGCCCGCGAACTCGGACTGGCCGTATGATCTTTACTCTACCGATGAGAAACGACAATGGACACGATGCACAAGACAACCGAACGTATCCCCACATGGAGCCTGTGCTACCTCATTAACGGTGACGCATCCGGGCTGACCGAGGAGGAGACCGGTATCGTCGACGCTTGGGTCTGTAACTGGCAGGTGCAGATTGTTGCGCCCGTTACGGCTGACGACGGCGATATCGAACCTTATTTTTCAAAATATCCTCTGTTCGGGCTGCCTGCAGAGGTAGCGGACTGCGATATCTTGTATATCAACGATACCCCTTTGCCGATAGACTGTATTTCGAAGGAAACACTCGTCGGACACGGATATGCTAAATAGATACACGCAAAGTCCGGAATTTATAGGACTATATATCTTACAACACGCCAAACACATGATAAAAATCACTCTTTCAGAATACAATGCGCTCCACAAAGACTATCGCGGCGTCTGGACCATTGAACGCGACGACCTTCCGAACTGGGCCGAAATCCGCGACAAGCACATGGGTAAACGTACCATGCTTCACTATGATAACGGCGCCACGGTACTGCTCGTCGAGGGACTGGACTTCGAGATCGTCGAAAGCGATTTTTACACCCGCGAATTTCGCTGCGGTAACAGCCACGTCAGCCGCAAGGAACTGGAAGGCTTTTCCAGTCCGTTCTGCACGAAGGATACGACCGACGCCCAGATGCAGCGCATCGTCGAGGAGGCCGATGCCGCGACACGGGAGTGCTGGCGCATCCCGGTTGACCAACCGATCGACTTCCAGAATGACGGACAGTCCAAGACATGGTGGACGGAACTCGAAAATGCCGCCGTGCGACAAGGAATTTCCTATTACAAGGATAATGATTGAGCCAGACAATCTTACATACATGCGAGATCGCTGAGGTAATATGGTAAAATACTTAATCACCCAAATTAAATGGACACCCAAAAAAATATAATGGCTTCCATCGTAGCCATTCTGACCAACAACGGTCTAACGGAACTTTCTTTAGGAGACTACGACGAGCTCCATGACCCCGCCTACATCGTTTGGTTCGATGATGATGGAAGTCCCTATGATGACCCCGTTATCAAGGTCATGGTAGAGGACAACACCGTCTCCGTAGAAGTCGAAGCACGGGAATTCGCGAACAATGTAACCCTTCAGGATTATGAAATCAATCGTCCGGAATGGTGGCAGCAGATTCACGCCAGCGTGCTGGAGGTACTGGAAAGGGACGGCAAACGCCGTTGTCCCGTCTGTGGCAAAATACTCAAGGGCCGACAGAAATACTGTTCGGAACCCTGCCGGAAACTTGCCGAGCCCAAACCGACAGCACAAGAAGTGGCTGAATTGGCCAACAAGCGAATCCGGGAACTGATCGGCAAAATCATCGAGTACGAATCCTTGGTGCATGCAGGGGAATGTCTCGATAGCGAGTGTCACAACGGCAAAAAAGACTGCACGGGGCGATCGTGCAAGCGTTGCCGCAAACGCTATTATGCGAAAATAAAAAAGCAACTCATTGAAAAATATTCGATTAAAGTATGATATACAAGAATTACATCATAGAATATGTGCCGACCGGCAATACGCATATCGATCACAAGGACGATATCTGTTGCCGTGTATATCTGCGACGTCCCGGAGACACGACGGAGCCCGAGCTGTTGAGCAGCTTTCTTATCTTGGGCGGGGAAGTTCACGACTACGGTTCGGCGGAGGCAGCCATAACTGCCTATATGCGCAGAAATTACCCTGACAATGATGAGCAGGATATCCGGGACTACCGGCAACTGGAGGAGTGCCGAAGAGAACTGCAGCAACGGATGAAACGGCTCATCGAGAGGATGCTCACCCGTCATGGCGGACGCATCACATCGTATCCCGTAACCGACGAGTACGGGGGCAGCGACTATCCCGTGACGATGATCTTTCGTGGAAATCGCGGATGCCGGAACATCAATATGACCGACATCCGCCTCGACGAGAACGGGAGATTGAAAGCCGGTGGTATCGACGAGCATGACGGAACCGTCGAAAAGAATCTCGAAATACTTCCCGAACATTATGCGGGAACACTCGCCTTTCTCGCTTTTGCACTCGGAATACGACAGTCCGGATTATAAAAACTACTATATAAAGCACAGAAAATATGGATTTACACAGGTATTACGCGGAAAATAAGGACGATATCAACTCGTCGATCATGGAAATCGCTTCGGATCTGGCCGTCGGCCGTATGGTAGACAAATACAAGCAGCCCTTCGAAGCATTCGTCGAGCCGGATGACCTCGACGATCCCGATAGCGGAACTCATTACAAAGAGGAATTCCAAGACGAGTACAACCAATTTTACGACGAGGAATACGAGCGCGTGGCTTCGCTGATGCAATTCGATATCGGGACGGAGGACGGCATCCGCAGAGACGGCACGGACGATCCGATCTCCTCACTCGTGTCCCGGGCAAACGCATGGCAGCAGGAGGCCCGCGAGCAAATCGTCGAAACGCTCCGCCGGCACGGCGGGCGCGTGACATACACACCGGAAGAGGAAGACGGAGAGTATCCCGTTACCGCGTCATTCCACGGAAGGCACGATCATATCCGTCTTAATATCACCGACGTCTACCTCGAAGAGCAGACCTGCATCATGGCCGACGGTATCGACTCGGACGGTGACAAGAGAATTGGATTTCAGTTCTACGACGGACAGCTCTACGACATCGCGCTGTTTCTTAAATATGTCTTATAGCTATGGCAACGAAAGCTGTTTACATTACCGTTCGTCTCGATCTGGAGAGTACGGCGGCGGTCATCTCCGACGAAGAGGTGCAGGACCTCATTAACGAAGTGGATTACGGGTTTACCGCGCCGGAAGGCTGCGGCATCACGATTATCGATACCGAAATCTGCGGACTGAACGAATAAAATATTTTCAGAAAATGGATAAAAAAGCGATCATTCAGGAACTACGCGCATGGAACGACGCCGTGCTCACCGCTCAGGCCCTGCCGTTTCTCGAACCGCTCGGCCTGACCATGCGTTTCGACGCCGATGTTTTCGACGAAGACGAACGGCAGGATACCGGCTGCATCGCCCTGTACAAGGGCGGCAGCGTCTTCGAAAAGGAAATCATCTATTGGATCAATTACGAAACCATGGCCGACTTCTTCATCCGGGAAGACGACTGCTCGCAGGATGCATACAAGGAACAGATGCACATCAATCTCTTCCATGTGATCGGCTCGGCACTTGTGGAGATGTTATCTGACCTATACGGCCAAGGCAACGAGACATTCGATGCCTCGGTAGACGACTTGCCGGAAAGCCCCTTGCGCTCGCTCCTGCAGGGCGACGGCGATTCGAAGCAGCTATCCGCACTGAGCGAGGAGTTCGCAGCCTGTCATCAGGACAATCGGGCGGAGGACAGTTCCCTATACCGCTTCTGCATGCAGTACATCGCACAAAAACCGGTCGCCGATCCCGACCGAGTTGCCATTACGGACGACGCATGCGAGGTAATCGAGGTTATCACGACTCTGACCATCAATCCCGATATGTTCCGCCGCCGCGTCCGGAGCCTCATGCTGTCCGGATTACCGCAGCAGGAGGCCGAAAAGGTCGTGGCTTCGACACCGCAGAAACTGGAGCTTTTCTACGACGTCGCTCTCGGAGCTTTCGCCATCGATGCCGAGGCGGTAGGCAATACGCCGCTCTACAATCCTTATACGGGAAAAGAGATCCCCGACGAAACAAAATAAAAACTGAAACTATGACAACATTCAAAAAAGGACAGCGGGTCTGGTGGGACCCGAACAACGAACACTCCGGCGAATACGACGTACTGGATCCGCAGGGCGAACTCAATATGGGTAAACCGGAAAACGAATGCATTATCCGTATCGGCAACGGAGAGAAGACATGGGATGTCCCGGCCAATTACCTGACGATCGTATTCCCCATCTCGGACGAAGATCGTCAGCAACTCGAACAGCAGGAGTTCCGCAATCGATTGCGTGACAAAGAACTGACAGAACACATCCGAAAACTTGTCGTTCAGTTCGAAGACCAAAATTTCGAAACCAAAGGATACTCCGTCCGCATCAGCGACGAAGACCACGACGCTTGCTGCGTATATGGATTTCAAGTGGACGAAGATGTACTTTATGCTTTGCTGGATTACGGCGACGGCAGGCTGCGGACGGTGCCGGTTTCTGACCTGTGCGCCGTAGAGCTCTTCGATGCCTTCTGGCAGTTGGTCCAAAACGCTTAAACGCTTAAATCCAAGAAACGGCAAAATACGATCATAACAAGGTTATATAATCAATTTTATGAAAACGAAATTTTTGTGTTACAGCCGCTCGAACCCTAATCAGGTCGTTTGGCATTATGCTGAACTGGAAAAAATCGGCGCGGGCGTGTACATCTACCTTCAACAGAAGGATCAATATCGCGAAGAGGACGATATGATCGCCATCGTTCTACAGCTGGACAACGTCTTTTTCGAACATGGAGTCTACAGCCGCAGGTACCTCTCCGGCAAGAACGTAGTCGCTGTCGGAACCGAATTTCTTGCAAGCTTCCATCTTAACATCGAGCAGACCATGCAGGAAGGACGACATCTGCAGCTTCTCTTCGTGCGGATTTATGAGGAACTGGGCCGCGATGCGGCACCTTTGATCCGCTACAGGGAAGAGCGCGAGCTGCGCTTGCAGCAAGAGGCAGAGGTGCGAAAGCACCGGAAAGAGCAGCAGCGTCGACAGGCCGAGGAACAGCAGTGCGAGCAGTTGCGGCAGGCAGGAGATAAGTTCCTCGCCGAGGAATTCATCTCCTGCGAGAATTTTATCGCCCTGTGCAAACGCGAACGGATTCCCATACCACTCCGCACGCACGGCACCCTGCACCGGAGCGTTCATGAACTCTCCCGGAATAATATTCGTTATATGCTCACGAAAAGCAGGAGTATTCCGAAGCTCGGCGGATGTTTCGCGTTAGTCAAAGCCTTGTGCGAAAAACTCTCCGAAACAACGGATTCAAATACGACGAAATAGAAACTCATTCGATTATGATAGTATGCAGCATTTGCGGCGGCACGCATGTCAGGTGTGCCGCCGTCATCAACCCGAACACGAAGGAATTTATCGAATTCGGGTATGATGCCCTTTCAGACGGGCAATGTGAGCAGTGCGGCAACGTTCTTTTGACCGATCCCGAGGAAGTGAAGGCAGACATCGACAAGTGGTGGGCGGAATATATGGCTCGGAACGGTTCGCATCCCAATTTCGTCCTTTGCCGGATCGTCCGTACCGACAATTACGACGGATACGAACAGGCACATATCCGCATCGGAGGGCCGGAGAACGTCGTCGCACAAACGAAAGCCCTTGCCGCATGCCGCGACCTCGACGAGCTCAAAATCATGACCGAGCCCGATCCCGAACGGGGATTTACCCTCGTCGAATGTCTGGGCTTCGAGTTCCGACCGGTCATGGAGAACCGAACCTATCGGATCGAAATCGACGGTGAATGTATTCCCGTAACCACGGAAGAGGTATTGAAACTCTACCCGAAGCAGCACAACCTGACCCAGGACGATATCGAGCGGTATGCGGCCACCTACACGGCCCTGATCAAATCCTATCGAGAATGCGAGCGGTGGCTCGATGCGGCACTCGTCCGGCGGCTGCTGGACGAGGAGCGCCTGATGAAACCCGGCGAGAGCGACAGTTTCAAAATGCAGCTCCACTTCGAGTGGTTCGTGAGAATCCGTAAAGAGCGGGAGGAGCAGTACGCCCCGTTCCGTTATACCGTAGAGGCGTTCTGTCTGGACAACATCCAAACTTTCACGCGCCGCTATGTCAAACTCGAAGAGGCATTGCTTCATTGTCTGAACGGGTTCAACGAAAATGCGAGCATCCCCGATCGCTATAAATCCATCGAACAATATTTAACACAATCGAAGACATTATGAACTTTACCAGTATTCAGATGCAGCAGACTCTCCGCCGGCTGGAGGCTGCCATGCCGGACATTACACCCGAACAACGCCGGCTGCTCGACGATCTGAACACCCTAATCGAAGAGAGCGGACGTCACTACATCGTCGAATCCCTGACCGTAGAGCAGATGCGCGAGCATGGCTACGACGTGACGGAGCAGGATGCCGGCGTCATCGACCGCATTGCCGAGAAGGTTGAAGTGGATGCCGACATGCTCTGGAACGGCGTGGCTGTGTGGGCCGAAAATTACGGAATAAAATCACTCAAAGAGTATTGAACAATGACAAGAGAAGAATACCTGCGACGCCCTCCGATCGAGGGCGTCGTCTATAAAATCGATGAGGAAGAAATTCGGGTGCAGAATGATTGTACCTTGTTCATCCATATTCACAACTGCCGGAAGGTCACCCTGCAAGAGGTACAGACGCATTTTCGCCAACTGCGGCACGAAGTCAAGGCATCCGGAAAGGTCATACTCAGAGGCTCGACCAAATTCATGCCCGCCGTCCGCAAACTCTACCCGACATACTGTACCGCCTGCGAGGATATAGAACGGCTTTTTTCTGAACTGACAGCCCTCGTCCGCCAAATAGAGCGGGACGGACTGCACAAGGGCTGCTCGGACGACGAAGTCTTGGAGGACGCGATCCGGAAGCAGAACGAGATTAGTACATATTACTACCGCAACAGCGATTATTCCCGTTTTCTGGGTTATGACAATCGTGTTTGCGAGTTGTTGCGGAACAAACCGTGGAGAGACGAAAACATCATTGGAATGACACTGCCTATATAACAAAAATTAAACCGATATGCCCAAATACAAATATTTTCAGGACGAGAAAACCATGGTGTGGCAGCGTCACGCCTTTACGGTCACGTCCGAATCCGAAGCGGAGGCCGACCGTATCATTCATGAAAACGAGTTGAATCAGGAGTGTGTTACGAATGTCTACGATGACCGCATCGTCTTCGAGAACACGGAAACGCTTTTCGATACGCAGAGCCGTATCGAACCCGACGAAAATGGCGGACGGCACACGCTGGAGGTCCTTACGGCCGACAAACGACGGTCCGTCTGCACGAATGCGGACGACAGGCTTTCCGAGGGATCAGAACATCCCTGCACAGCATCCGCTGAAAGGGAAACGTTGTCGCCCCAAGAGCAGGTCAAAAGTATCACCGACAAATTGATCGTTGACCTCTGCCGTATTACGGAGCGGCCGGATGACTGGCTCCCGCATACGGTGTACGTGGAGGAAGAAGCAGAAGATGCAAGTTGCTTCGGAATGCCGGTATATACGATGTATAAGCTCGAAGACTACAAGGCAGACGGAAGTTGCACGCTCTATAACCCGCAAACAGACGAGCGTCGCGGCGGGCACCTTTACGAAATCAACATCGATTGGCTCATAACGGTATGGCACCGTTATCGGGAACTATGTGTCGAACAAGGACTCTGGCGTGAACAGGCTATTCACCTGCTGGAACAGGAGACGGATGCTTCGCTGTCCGACATTCTCGAGTTCGTCGGGGAGCATTGGCAGAACCTCGCCTCTGACGAGGAAAATATTGCGTCGTTCCGGCAATGGTTAGCGCAGGACAAAGTAATCGAATAAGTTCAATATTTACGCGCGCATGTAATAGTATTATCAAGTACATATCTTCAATACATGAATATATCACTTAATAAATTGAATATCATGTATTTGAATCATATTTTTGCCTAAAAAAAAGGTGGCTTCGCCCTAATATTCCCTATATTTGTCCGATTGGAAATATTCATAAAATCAGCAAATAATGATTGAGAGGAAAAGGGGAAGAGTATTGTGTCATTCCTATCGAATAGAATATCGAATTTACATTATTCCGAAATCGTCTTTTGTTTCGAGAACAATGGCTGACGATTTAAGCAAAATCGGTTAGCGCAGACAATTCTGGGAATATAGTAAAATTCGAAGGCTCAATGAACACCAGCTTCGAGAAAGCGAAAAACAGTTCGGATGAATGGTATACGCCACCTTCTATTTTCGAAAGTCTCGGTCCATTCGATCTTGACCCGTGTGCTCCGGTAAAGCCTCTCTGGAAAATCGCGAAAGTCAATTATTCGAAACTTGACGATGGGTTGTCGCATGAATGGCATGGTCGAGTATGGCTCAATCCACCTTATTCTCATCCCCTCATCGAACGTTTCGTCAAAAAAATGGCACAGCACGGCAATGGTATCGCGTTGTTGTTCAATCGCTGCGACAGCAAATTATTCCACGATGTGATTTTTCCTGCAGCCGATGCAATTCTGTTTTTGCGGGGACGTATCAGGTTTTATATGCCGGACGGCAGTCAAGGAGGATCTCCGGGATGCGGAAGCGTTTTAGTTGCTTTCGGGAAAGACAATGCCGACACCTTGGAGGCTTGTAACATTCAGGGACAGTTTTTCCGAATAACTCATTCTGAAAGACGGTAATAGAAGAAACAGTATAAACGCTGTTGAAGCCTCTGTCGAAATCTTTGACGACCGAAACCTTTTAGCTGACAAACTATAAATTACCGTTCCGATTCCACGATGTACCGTTTCTCGATGTTAGATTCGACTAAAGGAATATTGAATATACAAATTTCCGTCCTATCTGTAAGAGCGTTTATCTGGCTGTTATAGATGAAGTTGTTGCGTTTGCAATAACGCAGATATTCCTCGTCTGCGGTTACGAACATTAAAAGTTCTATGATGATAGGTTTATGTGCGAAAGTCCAAAATTTATGACGAACCGTATAGACTCTCCGCCGAAGTTTTCAGCGGGAATTGCTACTAAAATTGAAAATTTATGAACGAACAACGCATGACTCTGGATCGGAAGATCCAAAATATACTGGATAGAGGGCCCATGGCGGCCCTCTATTTTGCTGTTGCTGCCAACGTACTGCGGCAGGTAATCGAACAGAACGACGGCCGATTCGTATTCGGGTTATTCGGCGGCCTGATCGATGTGGCGACCATTCGCCACTGTGTAAAAACGATAGACGAAAACCTTAACGATACAAAACGATGAATAACGACCGCAGAAATCGCCTCCAAGAAGTTCGAGAATCGCTGGACGACGTGATCTCCCAAATCGAAGAGATCAAAGACGAGGAGCAAGAGGCACTGGATAATATGCCCGAGGGGTTGCAGCAAACCGAGCGCGGCGACAGAATGCAGACGGCCATCGACACGATGGATGAGGCCATTTCGGCCATAGAGGACGTGCAGCAGACCATCGACGAAGCGGCGCAGTAAAAAAGCCGTACAGAAAAATTCTGTACGGCTTTCCTTTTTATTCCCCGTTGTTTCAAACGCCAAGAATGATATTGGCATCTATGGCGAGTTTGACATTCATAGTGCGCGCGACCTTGAGTGTAGGTTCGCTCTTACCTGTAAGGTATTCGTTTACGCGCGAAGGACTTACACCTAAAATATCGGCAAGCGCCTTTTGGGTGAGGTTGCGCTCATACATGCGTAATTTCAAAACGTCGATCAATGACGGAGTTTTTACCGGATAGGTAATTTCCTCGTAATCTGCCACCAAATTGGACAGCAAAACCAACTCGATGGAGTTTCGATCATCCTCCGGAGTTTCTTCCGTAACCAGCGGCATGAGTTCCTCTATGCGAGCCATAGCCGCATTGTACTGTTTCTCATTTTCTATACGTGTCATTTTTCCAGAGTTTTAGTAATTCCCGATTTTACAATGCGGAACAGTCGTCGATCTTGTCGTACTCGGCATGCGTACAAATGCGCCTGATATAGATCATCTTGATCCTGAATTTTACCACGGCGATAAGCCGGTAGTCATTGCCCTTTATATTGAATACAAAGTGTTGATTGCCTACGGAATCGACACTGTTGAAATCTTTTTTGATATCCGCAAAGCAGTCCCATTGGGCATTGCCGGTCTTCTTGTACCACTCTTCGAGCGCTGTCTCCGCATCGGCATGTTCTCGGTAAAACATAACCAATGTCTTGCGAGCGATTATTCTCATACGTGACTCACATTAGTAACGCAAAGATAATACCGATATTTTGAAAAACAAAATAAAATTACGAAAAACAAAATAAAAATTGTCTAAAACCTTAACGCCTATGGCAGCCAAAGGAGTATCCACGATGTCGGAGCCGCTGGAAAGCGCCGACTATTATGCTCTGATCGAGCATCTGGAGCAGGACGGCAAATACCGCTGGGCCCTGTTCTGTATCATCGCCTGCACGATGGGCCTTCGTGTCAGCGACGTGAAACGCATCCACTGGCAGGACATTCTGGCCGGGGACCTGCACTTCATCGACGAAAAGAAGACCGGTAAGAACCGTCGCATCAAGATCAACGACTCGGTGCGGCGCAAGTACCTCGAATACTACGACCGTATGGGGCGCCCTCCGCTGGAGCAGCTCATCTTCCTGAGCAAGCGCACCGGACGGGCCTACACCACGCAGAACATCAACACCCACCTGCGGAATTTCAAAAAGAAATACCTGCTGCCCGTAGAGCGGTTCTCGTCGCACTCCCTGCGCAAAACCCTCGGCAAGAAGATCTACGAGGACAACGGGTGCACCGAGTACGGTTTGATGCTTGTGAACAGAACTTTCAACCACCGGGACCTCCAGACCTCGGAACGCTATATCGGTGTATCGACCCATGCACTGGAAAACGTCTATGACTCTTTTCAGTTCGAATGACAACAACTATTTTATATCCATCCAAAATATTCTCTCGATGAATATGGAACCTACCACGAAGAAAAAGTATGCCTTGAACCATGTTAGAAAGCTGGCCCGCCGTTACCAGACGAAAATCAACGCCGCTTACCGCGAAATCGACGAACACGTCCGCAGCGGACGCAGCGGCAAGGTAACCACTCCCAATTATGCCCGTGAAGTGATCGCACCGCTGACCTGTGCACTCGCAGAAGCGCTGCCCGGGCGCGAAGTCTCGGTACAGGATGCAGTAGAGGTGTTCGGTACAGACGCCTACTTCCTGCTCCGGATCGGAGGGCTCACGATCGGGGGATTCTCGTATCCCGGCCCTAAGGCCGCACAGATAGACTTCACTATCTTTGCACGCGGAAAGCCGTGGGGACGGAGCATTGCCGTCACCAAGTTCTCCCGGCTAGTGAAACTGGTCGCCGAACTGGCAGATTTTGTAGAACCAGGCAAGAAGAAAAGATATGATGATATACGACGACAAGGAAATACAGCGGCAGTATCGGACAATAGCGCTGCTGGCTATCAGTAAATGGTTGTTTTTGGGGCTTATCGTACTTGTCGGTATTGCAGTGGCCGTATTCTCGCCCCAAGAGGATCCTCTCGACCGATCGGCGATCAAAAGCCGGCAGCTGGTTACCGAGATATATGTCGTAGATAGTACCAACAACGGATTCCGCGTCAGTTATGCCACCATCAACAGCGTTACCCGGGAGCGCTTCGAGGAGATACGCAGCCGGCCGGCAGTACGGGATTCGCTGAGTAAACTCATGGAAGTGGCACCGCGGAAATTTCCCGACATGGTCCATTTGGACATCTACGACTTCGCGGATTTCGCCAAGCGGTTCGATCCGGCGGACATACGGATTCATAACATCTTCGTATACGGTCGAGAGAAGGAGAACATGTACATCGGGGACAACCCGCTCATCAGAAATCCGGCCCGATCGATCGACAGACGGACGGCACAAGGACTCCTCTACATCCGCGACGAGGATATTTACTTTCCGGATTCGGACTGTGGCAGAGTTTATAGGTATTTCCAGTGCCGGGGTATGTTTCAATTCTCTGACACTGACGAACATTTCAGCCACTTCTCCGAAGAGGAGAGAATATAATGAAACGCAACGGAAGTATATAAATACTAATTAGTTGTGAAGTAAAAATATCTTCAAAAAACTTGTTTTCAAGTCTCCGTTTAGGTATCTTTGCACCGGGGTGAGAGCTCTTTAATTGACAGACAACAGATTCTATAAATTGGTGAATTATGAGATCGAACGATGAAGAAGTGAAAGCATCATGGAAATTGAAACGGTCCGCCTCAAATTCGAAGTGTCGAAAGAAACGAAAACGCTCATCGGGTTCGTTACCCGGAGTTCCGCGACATGGCGGTTGCGCGGTGTAAGCGAAAAAGACGAATGTCCCAAGAAGATATGCGTCCTAGCTCAGGACTTACAGGGGCTTATCGAACCGGGCATCGTGTACGAGGTCGAGTTGCGCCCGATGCGTAAGGGCAACGGATTCATTGTCATCTCGGCCACTCGTCCAAAATACGAGGCGACGTTCGAGACGACAGTCATCGAGAAAACCGTATATCAGGTACGAATCATCTTCGGACACAAAACAATTTATTTCGACCCAAAGGACGGCAACTCGCCATCGAGCCGTACCATCGCAGGGGTCGAGAAAGCACTCCGCGAGCGGCAGGATCTGGCTGACACGGAGAAAGTGATAGAAAGATTCCGGGCCGAGGCTGAGAAATTGCTCGACCGGATCGAACAGGACGGCTACATCATCCGACGATGAGCCGTCCGACTGCGGGGATTGCGACGGATGCATCCCACTCAATCAAAAACGGCTGCACGCGCTTCAGGGGAGTAGACCTGAAGACCGGCACCGAAATCTTTTCCGAGAACATAGGGAACCAGACGGTCAACGTCGGGGAATTTCTGGGTGTAGTTGCTGCAGTGAAGTACATCATCGAGCATGATTACTCGCCAGAAATCGTGTATACCGACAGCGTGACCGCGATTTCGTGGTTCCGCAACAAACGCACGGCATCGCGGCGTAAGACTGCGGCGCTGCTGCGGGCCGAGGTGTTCCTGCAGGCGGTATCCCATCTGGTCGATACGATACGTGTCGAACACTGGGACAACGACGGCTGGGGCGAAACCCCGGCCGACTACGGCATGAAAACACGTTGAAAGTTTTAGACGGAGCGTCTTCCCACCCGTGAGGGCCGGAAGGCGCATTTTTAATTCTTCTTATCCTTTCCGACATGGCAAAGAAATTATCCGACAAGACCCGGTACGTTACCCTGCGCGAACAGGATTACCGGATGCTGCTCAACGATCATCTGACACTTCGGGCCATGAAAATACTGGGCGTCGAGAAGCATCCCGCTTTTCGGGCCGTAGAGAGCATTCTCAAAGACGGACGGGTCGAAATTCACATCCGGCCCGTCGACGGCAAATACAGGTAAAAAGCTTCGATACCGCCCTTATTTCATCAGACATAGATCATTCAGGTCCAACAGCCGCTTGTTCTGTCGTGAGGCACGGTTGAGAATGGCTTCCACAAACGGATCGACGCCGGTATGGTCGAACAGCACCGTATGAACGCTTTTCAGGACATTGCAAAGCAGCCTATTTTCTGTGAGTTGGTCATCATCGCTTTGGGGGAACATCGCCTCATCGAAATACTCCGTATAGGGCGGCGTTTCGACGAATGGAGCGTTGTTGCTGAAGATTCCCATCAGGTAGATGTACGGAAGACGGAAGTCGGCGATAAGTTCCGTTTTGAACGCTTGCAGCAGAGAGGCAGATACGGTATCGAAAAGACTCCAGCGTACATGGAGATAGGTGTCGATACCTTCGGACGAAAGGGTCCGGTAGAGAGAGCGTAAGTTGGTACGGTAGCGGGCCATAGAGGTCACATCTTCGTACCGGCTCTGAGAGATGTGTCCTACACACAATACGGATTTAGCGGGGTTCTCGACAAAATTCACCATAGATTTTCAGTAATTACAATTTTTGGAACCCCGCTGAGACCGACAGTATCGGTTACGAAAAGGGCGCAAGAGCAACAGTTCCTAACCAAAGGTCTTGCGAACCCTACACATGGAAAAGTCGTCCTACGCCCAAAGGATGCCACGGTGTAAACCGTAACACACCTTCGAGTCGACTTACTTTTTGCCATGTGTAATTCACCGCCGGGAGTACCCGGACGGGTCGCAAGAATTCGGTTAGGCAGAAAGAGTAAATCTACTCTGTATCTATCCGCAACGCTTTACGCGCCGCTATGTCGCATCGCTCTTATTCGAACGATATTTCGGGTCTCCGCTATGTAATAACGGGGAACCTCAAGGGCAAAAATAATATTTTTTCCTCTTTTCGGCAAGGCAAAGGGCTGTGTAGGCCGCATTTACCGGACGAAAAATTATCTGTGTACTATCAACTATGGTATCGAAAATATACTCCTATGCGAACGACTTACTATTATTACTACTATCTTTGTGGGGACGGCAAAAAAAATAGGGCTTGAAAGCCCTTGTTGCCGTTTCCTATGTAGGTTTAGTCTTGCCTCAATCTTGCAGATGCGTTGTAAATCAAGCTACTAAGCTATATCCCGCAATCGTATTATATACGGCTGGATTTTACTATATCATCCGACACAAACGACAAGAAAAGTTATATAACTTCTATTTCTAATTCTCGTTTTCGACATTTATAATCATCTAGAATATTTATACATAGCTTCGACGACATTTGGATATACACCATTCTATTACAACCGTAATCTGTATGTCCAATATTTTCACTCAAATCCTCCTGTATAACAGGAGGATTTTGATATATTTGTATCAGGGAAATGGCTAAGATTATGAATACTGTACAAGAAGAAACGGCTGTCGACAGCCTGCGTCCTTACACCGATGCCGAAATACCGGCCGCCATGAAGCGTATGGCGAACGACCCTACGCTCGGAGAGATGGTGGCTTTCGCCTTTCCGGGCATCCCGCTGGAGGCGGTACGGGAGAAACTGTTGCAGGTGCGGAGCGCCGACGGATTCCAACAGGCGTTCGTGCAGCCGATGCTGGAGAATATCATACGGAAGAGTTCGACTGGATTCACCTTCGGCGGCGAAGAACATATCGCACGCGGCGAAGGACACCTGTTCGTCTCCGACCATCGGGATATCGTGCTCGACGGCGCCCTGCTGCAACTCGTATTGCTGTACGCCGGCCTGCCGACCTCCGAGATAACCTTCGGCAGCAACCTGATAAGTTCCGGATTCGTGGAAGATTTCGGCCGTTCCAACAAGATGTACAAAATCATTCGCGGCGGAAGCGGGCGCGACCTTGTCCGGAATTCGCACATCCTCTCCGACCATATTCACGAAGTGGTGGGTAGCGGTAAAAGCATCTGGATATCCCAGCGCGACGGACGCACGAAGGATGGCGACGACAAGACCGACCAGGGGCTCGTCAAGATGCTGACCATGGGCGGAGCGGGAAGTCCGGCCGATGCGCTGACCGGACTGAACATCGTACCGTTTGCCGTATCTTACGAGTATGAAAGCTGCGACTCTTTGAAGGCCAGGGAGCTATATATCAAACGTCGCGGAACGTACGAAAAGGTTCCCGGTGAAGACCTGCGCAGTATCGTCACCGGTGTGAAGCAACCGAAGGGGGCGATTCATATACAGATATGTCCTCCCCTGCGTCCGGACGAGATAGAGGGGCTGGCTGCCGGCGAGTCGGGGAACGACATGATACGCGGCGTCGCTTCGCTCATAGACCGCAGAATATATGCGGCTTACCGGCTCTTCCCGACCAATTATATGGCATACGACATGCGCAGCGGTGTCAATGCGTATGAGGGAGAACAGTACGGTCCGCAGCAGCGGGAGGAGTTCGTCGCCTATTTGAAGGGACGTGTCGCCGGCCTCGACGGCGATGCGGACGAACTGTTCGACATTATGGTGGACATTTATGCCAATCCGGTAAAGAACAAACTGTCGCTCGGATAGTTCGTTCCCGGAAGTGGAATGCAAATCGGGCAATAGATAAAATGAAGACGGAGTATCAGAAGGGTATGGCCGGCGAACCGTTCGACGGTACGGATGCGGAGTTGGCGGCCATGACATTGCGAACCAAACGCCTGTTGGCGCGGTTCAATGCGACGGATTATGCCGATACGGGCGAACGGGAAGCTATCCTGCGCGAGCTGTTCGGCAGTATGGGCGATTCCGTGCATGTGGATATTGATTTCCATTGCGAGTACGGACGGAACATTTTCATAGGAGACCGGGTCATCATCAATATGAACTGTACGTTCGTGGATAATAACCGGATAGATATAGGGAACGGTGTCCTGATAGCTTCCAATGTACAGATATATACGGCCACCCATCCGACGAAGGCCGTCGAACGGATGGTGAACGACTGGAATGGAAACGGGGCTTTCTATCGGACTTTTGCATGGCCTGTACGGATAGAGGATAACGTATGGATTGGTGGCGGTGCCATCCTGCTGCCGGGCGTGACGGTCGGCAGGAACAGTGTCGTCGGTGCCGGGAGTGTCGTAACGCGCTCCATTCCTGCAGACTGCGTAGCGGTCGGAAATCCGTGCAGGGTCCTAAAGCATCTGGCGGAGGAGTGAAATACCGTCGTCGGGATTGGTCCGGGCAGTCGTCGCCCCTGTCACCGCGAGTTCCCGACGATGCAGAGCGGCGTTCCGTCTGCCCGAAAAGGATAAAAAGGCAGTGCGGCCGGAATAATATCGGCCGCACTGCCTTTATTTTGTACGTGGCGTGCCTTACGCTATCGGCGCAGGGGAGTGTTTTACGGCCGCCCATCCGGTGATGACCATGACGAATCCGATGATGCCGAGGATTGCAGCGATGGCCGTTATGATGCTTCCCACCAACGGAATCCAGCCGAGAATGACCGTAATGCCAACGGCGATGATGTTGAGCAGCATGGCAATGAAAAGTTGGTTGAATCCGTTTCGTGCCTTCTCCGGCATGGCCGCCGACTTCTTGAGCGTGTTGAAACCGACCAGCATCATGACGAATGCGACAAAATTGATGATGCCGTTTATCCAGGCCGGTATGCCGAAAATGCCCAGAATGGCTGTCACGATGGAGAGGATGGCAGCCGTACGTATCTGACCAAGGGCTACGCCCTCTTTTTCGCCCACTGCGCTGCGAAGATTGCCCAGACCTATCATGTAGAGCACATACCCCACGGCTACGGCTATTTCAGCTATCCATGTGAGTACCCGGAAGACGACACCCGCTCCCATCATGGAAAATACGACGGTCAGGCCGCCGAGAAGGCCGACCACGATGGTGCCTATCGAGAAGATGAGGACTGCATTGAAGATGCTGTTGGTCGTATGCGACCAGTTTTGTACATTCTGTTCCATAAAATAGTACCTGTTTTGAGTTGTCGAATCATTGCCGGCGTCCGTTCCGGCTCCGGTGCGTATTGTGTCCGTACCGGCTGTACCGTATTGCGTCCGACGGTACCGCACGCCTACATTGTAACAAATGTAGCGAATAATTCCGAGAAGGCATGGATGCAGGGAATAAAATCGCCCTGTCCTTTGCAACCTCTCAGAAGATGAACGCCTGTTTGGGTGTACGTATCTCCTCCCGTTCGGTTTTCGCCGGGTCGTACGGGTCGCCGTAATTGAACCTTTTCCCTACAGGCCATGCCTCAAAGTCTTTGTCGTCGGGTGTTACGAGATAGCGCTCCACCTCTTCCTGTCGCTCCGTACTGCTGTCGAGCCATCCCTCCGCCCTCTCGTCGGGCAATATCAGGGGCATCCGGAACGGATGTGCCCCGCCATTGTGAATCTCCCGCAGCATCGGATTGGCGGATATGGTTATCATGACGAACGAGAGCAGCGTATTTCCGTTTTCCGTGTCCGGCCATTCGTCGTACAGACCTGCAATGGAGAAGAGACCGCCGTCGGTACGTTGTATATAGTACGGGCGGCTCAGACCGCTCTCGTCGTAATGAGGCTCGAAAAATCCCGTTACCGGAATGATGCAGCGCCGCTGCCGCCACAATTTACGCCACGGCCACGAGGTGAAAAGGTGTTCCGCCTGTGCATTCTTGTACATATGCTCCCTTTCATACCGCTCTTTCTCGGTAAGGGTGGCGGAATGGGGAACAAGTCCCCAACGCATGACCTGAAGCTGGTCGCTTCCGTTTACTATCACCGTGTAGGGTGCGGCGTATGCCGGACTTACGTACATGCCCTCGTTCAGGCGATAATCGTAGATGGCCGTCCTCCCGCCTGTGTCCGCAGACAGACGCGCTTCGTGTTCCTTGTCGGCCAACATGAGACGCGCAGCATCCACACGGTCGGTCCGGCGGCCGTATTTGCGGGCGATATCTTCCGCCTGCATATGCTGTGAAGTGAAAAAACACATGGTCAATGCCTATTGATTGATATGGGGAACCCTGCAAAATTTGTGCTATGCGCAGAGTCCGTATGCTCCGAATCGGGGCCCAGATGAGAAGAAAGCGGTACGGATTTTTTATATGCAGGTTGGGGGCACTGTAATAAAGGGGGTTAAACCCGTACCGCCTATTGTTTTCACGCTTTAAATATAGTAAAAAATACGGTGCCATACAACACAATTACATAATAATCTATATTATCTATAAATTTTTGTACCCTGCATCGTTTTGCGGCGGTCGTTTCCGACATCCGTAGTACCTGTACATTGCTGTTTCAAGTGTGATTTCTGCTAATCTACCTAAAATCAGCACACCGATTCTTGACCCTATCAAAGACACGAAAATATATCCGGACGTCTGCCTCGAACGGCAGTTTCAGCTTCCCTTCCCTCGCTCTTCCGGCGGCCGCACATCCCGACAGAGGAGCACAGTTACCATACCGCAGCACACCGCTCCGCCCCCTTTCGTTCCCTCCGTCCGCACACGAAAAAGGGATGCTCCGAGAAGCATCCCTCCGTAATACGGGCCGTATCCTCTACCCTATCTCCACGAGCGGGGCATTCTCCGCAACGGTATCGCCCACGTTTACATCGATGCGCACGACCGTTCCTTCGAAATCCGAAGCGATGCTGTTCTCCATCTTCATCGCTTCGAGTACAACCACATCCTGACCGGTCTTCACCTTGTCGCCTACCTTCACGAGGATGTCCATAACCCGACCGGGCAGCGGCGCCGTCACCTTATTGGAACGGGCCGTAGCCGGAGTTCCCGACACAGCAGCACTCCGTACGGCATCCGCACTCTCTATCTCTACCAGCGGAGCATTTTCAGCCACCGTATCGCCTTCGCCGACGAGGACGCGTTTCACGCGTCCGGCTACCTCGCTGGGAATGCTGTTTTCCATCTTCATCGCCTCAAGCACGACCACATCCTGCCCCTTGGCGATGATGTCGCCGGCCTTGACTTTCACCTGAAGCACCCTGCCGGGAAGCGGAGCCGCTACGACCGTACCGGTTATCTCCGCCTGTACGGGCCCGCTCTTCGCTGCGGGTTCCTCCGCACGGGCACCGGCAGCAGGTCGGGAAGCCTCCCAACGCTCCCGTTTCTGTTTCATCAGAAAATCCTTGGCCACCATCGGGAAGAGCTCCAGCAGGAGCACCTCTTTCTCATTCTCGGCAAGACGGACGCCGCCGTACTCGTCCAGCACGGGATTGGGCTGCATCTTGTATTTGGAGGTGTCGTAATTGGTCTCCTCCCGGATACCGGCTATCTTCAGCCGGAATTCAGGGTCTACCGGTACGGGTGTATGACCGTACTCACCCTTGACGAGGCTCACGAACTGGTTGGATACGGTCGTGTATTTCGGCTTGCCCTTCTTCATGTCCAATGCACAGTTCACCGCCTGTGCGCCGACTATCTGGCTCGTAGGCGTCACCAACGGCGGAAGCCCCGCAGCAAGGCGCACTTCCGGAATGAGCTCCATCGCCTTCTCCAACAGGTCTTCGCTCTTGAACTGCTTGAGCTGCGCCACCATATTGGTGTACATGCCGCCCGGTATCTCGGCGCGTTTGACAAGCTCGTTGGGCGCCGGAAAACCGAAATGGGCCTCTATCTTGTGGCAGGCATCCATGAGCGTATCCTCATCGCCTGCCAGAGCGGCTTTCACAGCCCGGTCGAACTGCGCATCGATATCCTCCGGCAGCCGGTCGTGCAGCGGGTCGAACGGTTTCGGGAACTTGTGCACCGCATCGTACTCGGAAAGCTCCTCGCGGATAGCGAACAGCTCCCTGTTTATCTTGCCTATTGCTTCGAGATTCAACCCTGTCTCTATCCCCATCTTTTCGCAGAAGATATGCACCAGTTCGATGGCGGGTGCGGCCGGACCGCCCGCGAAATTCCAGATATTGGTATCGACAATGTCGGCTCCGGCCGCTATCGCCGACACGACCGAAGCAAGACCGTAGCCGGGCGTACAGTGGGTATGGAAATCTATCGGCACATTTACTCCGCCCTCCTTCATCTTGCGGATGAGCGAGGCCACCCGTGCCGGAGGAATCAGTCCGCTCATATCCTTGATGGTTATCATGTCGGCGCCGAGCGCCACCATCTGACGGGCCTTATCGACGAAATATTCATCGGTGAAGACCGGCTTCGGGTTCTTTTTGCCCTTGAGCCGGTCTACTAGACTGAGCGGCGGATACTTCGGGTCCACCGTATAGCAGACGGCACAGTCGGCTATGCCGCCGTATTTCTTCACATACTTTATCGTGGATTTGACATTGTCCACATCGTTCAGCGCATCGAATATGCGCATGATATCGAGGCCCGATTCGATGGCATTCCGGCAGAAACCCTCTATGATTTCGTCCGTATAGGGGGCATAGCCGAAGAGATTGCGGCCGCGCGAAAGCGCCGTCAGTTTCGAGGCTTCGCCCACGACCGCCTTAATCTTTTCGAGCCTGTCCCATGGGTTCTCGCCCAAATAGCGCATCACGGAATCGGGCACGGCACCGCCCCACACCTCCATCGCATAGAAGTTAGCATCCTTGTAGAACGGCAGGACACGGTCAATCTGCGACTGTGTCATCCGGGTTGCAAAAGCCGACTGCTGGCCGTCGCGCAGCGTCAGGTCCCTGATTTTTAATTTCCTTGCCATATTTAAGCGATTATTAAGTTTATAAATAGAAGTACCCTAAGCGCTCTCTGTTATCCGAATAACAAATATAATTTATTTTTCATAATAACGTACCGGAAACGGATAAATTTCTTCCGTCCCGGGATTTTAACAGCGAACCGAGAGGGAAGCGCCGCCGGAAACAAGATGCCGCGACTGCCCCCATCCCGACAAAACTGCCTTCCGCAAACCGTATTCCACAAAAAACGAAGGCTGCCCCGAAGGGCAGCCCTCTATCATGAAATCATGCAGTCGTTTAGAATTTATAGGAAAGAACGACGCCCAGACGGGAGAGCGAAGGTTTGATACCGCTCTTCTGTACTTCGGTCGAACCCGGCGTGTTGTACATTGCGTAGAGGATGCCGCCGCCTACATAGAAGTCGAGACCCCAGCCGTGGTTCAGCTTCAGGTAGTAACCGTAGGAGAGACCGAGCATCGCAGCCTTCACGTTGGTAGCCCCCGTTGCACCGTGACCGCCGAGGGCGATTTTGTTGAACAGGTCGAAATTGGAGGAAGCTTCGCCGAAACGGCCTACCGTACCGTAAAGACCGAGATGGTGTCCGTTAAATGCTTCGCAGGTATACCACCTTGCCTCGAAAGTTCCCGTCCAGCCGTTGGCATAGATGGAGTTGTCACCGTTCTGCCACGGGTTGAAGATGACCGCATTGCCTTCAAAAGCCAAAGTCCACTTCGGAGCTACGGAAAACTCTATACCAAGATTTACCGAACCGAGACCAAGGTAGAGGGGGTTCCACTTGATTGCAGCTTCCTGAGCCACAGAGATGTTTGCAATAGCAAAAACAGCCATCAGAGAAACTAGTAACTTCTTCATAATTTAGATTTTAATAAATATTAGACTTTTGTATTTGTTTGTCTTCGCAATCAATCCGCTATGGTACTTAACACCGCTAAGGTAAAACATTTTTTCGAATAACACGCACGCTCTCCCGCATTTTTCCGTAAAAGTTATCAATAACCGCACCATTATGAATGTTTTCCGTAAAAAAGCACAACTTTCCGCAGCCATTTAACAACGTAAAAACTATCTTTGCAGGAGACGGCTCCGCCCGCGGTTTCTCCCTGTTTATGCCTAACAAATTTTAAGCCAGATTGGCGTCCGATTTGCATACGCATCCGCAGGAGCATTTCCGTAACATAAAGATACAAAAAAACGATAACCAAACTCTTACTACCATGAAAAAATTTTTACAGGAATTCAAGGAATTCGCGATGCGCGGCAACATGATAGACATGGCCGTGGGTATCATCATCGGCGCGGCTTTCGGCAAGATAGTCAGCTCGCTGGTAGCCGACGTCATCATGCCGCCGCTCGGACTGCTGATTGGCGGAGTGGACTTCACCGACCTCGCCATCACGCTGAAGAGGGCCACGGGCGACGACCCTGCGGTCCTGCTCCGTTACGGAGCTTTCCTGCAGACCGTCGTGGACTTCCTCATCGTCGCTTTCGCCATCTTCCTCATGGTGAAGGGTATCAATTCGCTGCGCCGCAAACAGGCGGACAAGCCGGCCCCTGCCGCTCCGCCCGCACCTACCGCAGAGGAGAAACTGCTCACCGAGATACGCGACCTGCTGAAGAAGGAGACCGCCGAGGAGGGCCGGAACCGCTAACGGTTTCTATATTATACAAGGTAATACCGACATTCCCCGCGCTGTGACAGCGCGGGGAATTTGCGTTCGTTACGGTCCCCCTTCCTCCTGCCTCCGGAAATATCGACCGGACGCAGACAGCGGGTACGACGCAGGCGACCCCGCAAATCCGGCCGGAATTGCCTTGCTAAATCCGGTACGGGTATCTATATTTGCGCCCGCTATGAAAAGACCTTACAACATACGCGCAACGATACGCACAGCCGCAGCGGTATTGCTGCTGTGCGCTCCGGCAAAGGCCATGGCACAGGAGGCCAAACCATTCGCCCCGAAACTTTTCGGGGTACTGAAAACCCGCTTCGAAACCGATACGCAGACGGGCGACCTGCGGTTCAACATCAACAACGCACGCCTCGGCGTGAAAGGAGAGGCCGGCGGTACGGCAGGACTCTTCCGCTATCAGTTCCAGGCCGACCTCAACTCCGAAGGAAAGCTGAGTATCCTCGACACCTACGTAGCGTTCGCCTCCGGAGCCTTCGAGGTCTCGCTCGGTCAGCAGCTTTACCACTTCGGTACGGAACTGAGCCGTGGCCCCGGTAAGAACTACTTTGCGAGCAGCTCTTTCCTCACCACCTACGTAGGCAGTTACTATACGGAACGGAACGACAAAATCTCCGCTGCGGCAGGTAACCTCGGCGCGCGGGACATCGGCATCCTGTTCACGTACAAAGGAACGGAGCAGTTTCCGGTAGGCATCCTCGCCGGTCTTGTCAATGGCTACGGCATCAACAACATGGCATGGCACCGGAACGTAAACTTCGTCGCACGGCTGTGGATAGACCCGGGCCAGGTGGTGGACGGTTTCGGTATCGCAGGAAACTACTACACGGGCAAAACGCCGCTCGGGAACGACATCACGATGGCGGGCGGGGAACTCCGCTACATGAAAGAGCGATGGATAATAGAGGGCGAATACGCCAGCCGCTGGCTGGGAACCGCCAGCGGCACCGACCGGCTGGACCTGGCGGCCGTTCACGCCATCTACCGCCAACCCGTCCGGCAATGGGGCCCCGTGAAATTCATCGCTCCGATGATACGCTGGGACTACGGCCGCAACATCGCCCTGCTCGACCAATCCGACATCCTGCACCTGAACGCCCAGCGAATAACGGGCGGCCTCACGATAGGATTTGCAAAAAAGTTGTTGCAGTGTGAACTGAGGCTCAACTACGAACACTATCTCATCGACCGACGGCCGGCCGCGATAGAGGCCAACCCCGCTTTCCACAACAAGTTCATCGCCGAATTCTTCCTCGCCTTCTAATCAATGCGGCCACTGCCGCGTATGAGCGGAGATACGCTCCGCCGCAAGGCAAGACTTCCGCTGCCGCAGCGCAATCTCTGCCAAAGGCCGCACGACCCGAAGAAATAAGGCACGGAAGAACGAGAAAAAAAGCACGGCATATTTGCAGGAAACAAAATATTCACTACTTTTGTCCTGCTTTTACGGCGAGTTAGCTCAGCTGGTTAGAGCGCATGATTCATAATCATGAGGTCCCGAGTTCAAGTCTCGGACTCGCTACGAAACGACGGACAATACCTTACGGTATTGTCCGTCGTTTTTATGCTGCACAGGATGGATTTGTCCTCTCCGCACCGGATTTACCTACAAGAAATGCATAGGGTCGGGAAAGACATCCCGTCCTTTCTGGACAATACGAAGCAAACAGAAAACGCGAAAAAAGACAACAGACCTCAACGACCGGCACCGCCGGCGGAGGCGGCATCATCTATCCGTTTCGTCAGTTCGTCCATTCTTCGCTCCAGTTCCGACAGCCGTTCGCCGATATTCCCGCCGCCGCTTCCATAGGAGACCAGTGTGAACTTAACGTCCCAAACACCGCACAGGTCAGCGCGTTTCACGACTATATCCGGGAACTGCCGCCGGTCGGGACTGCCCGCGACAAGAAGCAGCTTCTCCGGGAAATTTTTATCGGCAATTACCCTCCGCACCATGAGTCCGCCGCTTCGAAGGGCAAAAACATACGGTGTAAGACCGTCGGTATCCACCGCACCGAAATCAACGATACGTTTACCGACCAGCACATCGCCGCTACGGAATTCGTCGGGCATTGCACCGTCCGCCACACAGGCAATACATTCGCCGTCCGAGGAGAGCACCGCAGGCATGCCGCCGCTCCGCAACCCTGCGCCGTCACCTACCGGACAGCTCCCTCCTGTCATGCCGACAGGCAACATGGAAGCGACGGGGACATCGTAAGCCCCTTCCACATCGCTCGCAACAGAAACATTTCCAATACGATGCCCGTACACAGAAGCATTTCCCGTTACCAGCCAGTTGAAATCCAATCCGGCGCACTTTTCGAAAACCAAATCGTAATCGATGGAATTACGGCTGTACCAATTGGAAACGGTCTGAGGACTCACCCCGAGAAACGAAGCGAGTTCGGTCTTGTTCCTAAGGCCGTAATGCGACATTATCCGATTAAGAATTTCCGATTTAAGCACTGCAAACAATACGTTTATTCGGGCATCAGCTATTAACAGCCAATTAACAGATTGTGAATGACTTTACCCTACACTACCGACAAAAATAGGAAAAAATTACATACCATAAAACGACTGGAAAATTTCCTTTTCACAAATTCGTATACCGTTTTCCGGCACCGATAGCCGGACACTCCCCACCCCCGACCTGAAAGCGACGGCCGGGGCCCGGTCAACTCTTCCGCCCAAGACCGGAGGGACACTCTCTCCTCCGCATACCGCTTCTTCCGGCATACCTTCCCCTCGCCGTCATGCATACTCCGCCCCGACGGCAGAATGTCTGCCGTACCTTTTCTAAAACAAATCCATGAAAAACTCTCGCTTTCCATACGGCAGCATCGTGCCGTCAAAAGCCGGAACAAGCCATCTGCCGCCAGGTTCCGGAAATCACGGCATCGCACCGCGCTATCACTCTCACACTATAATAACGGACGATACGGAACGGAAATTTTGCGAAAGCTGCGGAATGCTCCGCCACCGAAGCGATACCCGGCACCGTTATCTTGCCTTACCGCTCTCGGCGGCAGCGGTTTCCCTGCAACGAAACGCCTGCAAACAGAGGTATGAATGCAGCCTGACATTCCGCAGCTCTCTGCGGGAGTGCTACTGAGAACCCGGTATGTGCGGAAACGCAACACCGAAGCCGACGGCCCGCCCCCGAAAGGCAGCGGATAATCCGCAAACTCACGCGCGCCGGAGCAAAAGAAGAAAAACAAGAGGCACTCCAAAGACGCAAAAACCGCGGCATTTCTGCCGCGGTTTCGTCATCCGCCCGTTCCGAAACCGGCACAAATCTTTACGTCTCCGGATAATCGGCGACCAGTCCGTCCGGCCCCGTATTCCGAAATTCATGGAACACATACCGACAGTCGGCGAACATTCTCCGCAGCGTCTCCCGTACCGGCGGGGTATGGATACCGGGCAGAAGCGTGGTACGCAGCTCGTACTCCGTGCCACCGCGCCGGAGAATCCCGATGGAGCGCAGAACGTTGTCCATCATCGCCTGCGACAGCGGCGTCACGGCTCCGTAATGTTCCGCATCCGGAAAATGCTTGATATCCATCGCCACGAAATCCACCGCTCCGGAGGCAATCAGTTGCCGGAGCATTTCGGGATTGGTACCGTTCGTATCGAGCTTCACACGATAGCCCAACGCCTTCACCCTCTCCAGAAAAGCGGGGAGTCCGGCGTGCAGCGTAGGCTCGCCGCCCGTAACCACCACCCCATCGAGCCAGCCGCGGCGGCGTGCGAGATAGTCGAACACCTCGCTCTCCGCCACATCGGGCCGCTCCCGCATCAGCGCCGGCACCACCAGCGCCGGATTGTGACAATAGCTGCAGCGGAAGTTGCATCCCTTGGTAAAGACCACCGCCGACAGCACGCCGTCCCAATCCACGAAGCTCTGTTTCACCAGCCCCCCGATGCGTATGCGCTCCTTCTCCATACCGCTCATACCGCTTCGGACGCCGCAGGTTCCTTCCAGCAGCAGGAAGCCGGATGCGACACGCCCTCCTGCTCCGTAATCATCCGGTCGAAAAGCCGTCGGTCGCGAAACTCTTCGCGCTTGCCCTCGTTCCACTGGCTCACCGGACGCATGTAGCCCACGATGCGGCTGTAGACCTCGGCACTGCGTCCGCACTTGGGACAGGTAAAATGCTCGCCCGACAGATAGCCGTCCTGCGGGCAGACGCTGAACGAAGGCGAGATGGTGATGTAAGGGAGCCGGAATCCGCCCGTCACCTTACGCACGAGCCGTTTGGCCGATTCGGGCGACATCTCGTGTTCCCCGGTAAAGATATGGAGCACCGTACCGCCCGTATAAAGTGTCTGCAACGGGTCCTGCTTTTCAAGCACCTCATATATGTCGTCCGAGTACCCGACAGGAAGGTGCGTGGAGTTGGTATAGTAGGGCTTCGCCCCGCGCTCCGTCCGTGCCTGCTGGTTGGCGGTGATGATATCCGGATAACGTTGCGTATCGATACGCGCGAACCGGTAGGCCGTACTCTCGGCCGGGGTAGCTTCGAGATTGTAGATATTGCCTGTCTCCTCCTGAAACTCCGCCATCACTTCGCGCATGAAGGTCATCACCTTGCGGCTGAAGGCACTCCCCTCCTCGGTGGCTATCGACACGCCGAGAAAATTCAGGCAGCATTCGTTCATGCCGTTGATGCCGATGGTGGAGAAATGGTTTTTCCAGAAGCAGCCGTAGCGGTCGTGCACCTGCCGCAGGTAGAATTTCGAATAGGGATAGAGCCCCTTCTCGGTATATCCCTCTATCACCTTGCGCTTCACTTCGAGACTGTCGCGGGCTATCTCCATCAGGTGACGGAGCCGCTGGAAAAAGAGCTCTTCCGAAGGGGCCTCGTAACCGAGACGCGGCATATTGATGGTCACCACACCGACCGAACCCGTCAGCGGATTGGCCGCGAAGAGCCCGCCGCCGCGTTTCATCAACTCGCGCTTGTCGAGCCGCAGGCGGCAGCACATGCTGCGCACGTCGTCGGGTTTCATATCGGAATTGACAAAATTGGAGAAATAGGGGATGCCGTACTTGGCCGTCATTTTCCAAATGCCGTCGTAGTCGGGATTCTCCCAGTCGAAATCGGGCGTTATGTTATAGGTAGGTATCGGGAAAGAGAAGAGACTTCCGGCCGCATCCCCTTCATACATCACCTCGGCGAAGGCCTTGTTCAGCAACATCATCTCCGGCTGGAAATCGCCGTAAACGGCATCTTCGAGCACGCGCCCGGCATGCACCACCCGTTCGTTCTTCAGGAAATCCGGTACCACGAGGTCCATGGTGATATTCGTGAACGGAGTCTGGAAACCCACCCTCGTCGGCACGTTCAGGTTGAAGAGGAACTCCTGCAGACACTGCTTCACCTGCGCATAGTCGAGGTTGTCGTAACGTACATACGGCGCAAGGAAAGTATCGAAGTTCGAGAAAGCCTGCGCTCCGGCAGCTTCGCCCTGCATGGTATAGAAGAAATTCACGATTTGTCCGAGGGCGGTACGCAAATGGCGGGCGGGTGCGCTCTGCGCCTTACCTTCCACCCCCTTGAAGCCTACCAGAAGCAGGTCGCGCAGGTCCCAGCCCACGCAGTAAACACTCAGAAAGCCGAGGTCGTGAATGTGCAGCGCACCGGAACGATGGGCCTGGGCTATCTCTTCCGTATAGAGTTTGCCGAGCCAGTACTGCGAAGTGATGCTCGTCGATATGTGCTGGTTGAGCCCCTGGAGCGAATAGGAGGAGTTGGCGCTCTCCTTCACCCGCCAGTCGTCCAGTCCGAGATAATCGTCGATGACGTCGAGGTTCGAGAACAGCTCCTTGCTCTGTCTGATTTCCTCGTGCTTCTTGCGGTAGAGCATATAGGTCTTGAGCAGGTCGAAATCGCCGCTGCGGTAGATGGCTTTCTCCACCGCATCCTGCACCCGTTCCACATGCGGGATACGCTCCCCTCCGGCAGCGAGCTCCGCGATGACCTCACCGGCCAGCCGGCGTGCCGCGGCACGGTCGGGACGGCCTGCGGCCCTCATGGCCTTGAAAATGGCCTGTTCGATTTTTTCCGGCCTGAATTCTGCAACGTCGCCGTTGCGCTTTACGATTTTCGTAAACTGAGTCTGTCCATTCATCTTCTTAGATGTTAAGAGATTAGAAATGGTAACTCCGGGAAATTGAATAAGACGGCGGCATCCATGCCCCCTGTCCGACAGCCTTTCGCCCGAAAGCTACGTTAATACGGCACCGGGCAGGTCTTCTGGCTCGTTCCGGGTTTTGCGCCTTCCCGGCCCTTCGGGGCCAGTGGCAAAGGATGCTCACCCTTCGCACCTGCCGCATACCGGCTCTGCGGGACTCTCCCGCCAGCGGGCATACGGTGTGCACGGAACTTACAGCTACGGGGATAGCTCCTGATTCTCACAGGATTCCCTTTTCATCCCCGGCCGCACCCGACGGGCGGCACGGGGAACCTGGTGTCGGGAACAAAATTAGCCAATGCCGTTCCGAAAACCCCGCCTCGCCGGGGAAGTTTTCACATAGTTTTCAACAATCCGCCTCCGCTGGCAGACCGGACGCCGAAAAGCGTCCGGCTCCGCAGCAGCTTCGGACAGGCCTCGTTTTGGAAAACCCGCGGCAATCCCTATCTTTGCTCCGACGATATGCCTCATCTCTACATCATAGCCGGATGCAACGGCGCGGGAAAAACCACCGCGTCCTACACCGTATTGCCGGAGATGCTCGGCTGTCGCGAATTCGTCAATGCCGACGAGATAGCCAGGGGACTCTCGCCGTTCAACCCCGGCAGCGTGGCGATTAAAGCAGGCAGGCTGATGCTCCAGCGCATGGACGACCTGCTGTCGGAAGGAACCGACTTCGCATTTGAAACCACGCTGGCCACCCGTTCTTACGTACGATTCATCGAACAGGCCCATGCCAAAGGCTACTTCGTGACGCTGCTCTACTTCTGGCTGCCGACACCCCAACAGGCCGTCGAACGCGTAGCCACCCGTGTCCGGGAAGGCGGACACGACATTCCCCGCGAAGTCATCTGCCGCCGCTACCGGATGGGACTCAAAAACCTGACCGCCCTTTACGCCCCCATCTGCGACTACTGGGCCATTTACGACAACAGTTCGGCAGACACGCAGGTGAAGATGATTGCTTCGGGCGGCCTCTCGGCAACATTGACCGTCGAAGATACGTTATCCTATAAATCGATTGTAACTTATGAGTGAGGTCGAAATCAAACAAATGCAGAAAAAAATCGAGGCTGGCATCCAATTGGCCCGCAAACGTCTGATAGAGAAGACGAAAAAAGAGGACGGAACGTTGGTCGTCATCCGCGACGGCAAAGTGGTGCACATTCCCGCACGGGAGTTGCGGTAACCGTCCGCCGGAATACGGAAAAGCGCAGGACCGCATGGTCCTGCGCTTTTTGCATCCCGCCCTCTTCGCAGTCGAATTCCTGCCGTCTCTGCAAATACGCTCGCCAACCCGTATCTCATATCCTATAAAATCCTCTCGACACCCATATGCGATACGCAGCCACGCACCGTGGCCTTATCATCACACCAAAATACGCTTTACAGGCAAATATCGCAACAAAACAAGCCGTCGGCATAGCGTATCCGCGCACACTGCAAAAGAAATCCGGCATCCCTGCGCACTTCTCCGTTTCTGCTGTATAAAAGGCAATTAATGAACCTTTCCGACCCGGCCTGACAGTCTGTAGCCCGGCAGCACAATAACATAAAAAGCCCGATAAACACCACATAAAACCGTTCATTTCTACAATTACATGAACACTATTAACGCATTTATCGGCAAAATCATAATACGATACGCCACAAACACAAAACGAACAGTTCTTTTCACGTAAAACGAGATGCCAAATACGAAAAAAAACGGTAAAATCAGGACCATAATTCACTTATATAGTCCCAAAACGGAATTAAGAAAATTAACGACCCTCAAAAACGTTAAATTTGATAATTAAACATTAATGACGTTCATGAACATCGTAAAGTTAAACGGCGAAGATACCGAACTGTACCGGCGCGTAGCGCATCTGGTAATGAACCGGGAAGTCCTCGCGAGCAACAACAACTATCCGTTCAAGACATCCTCGGAACACATCTGGTTCGTCGCCTGCGACGACGAAGGCCGCACCCTCGGATTCATCCCCGTGGTGCTCAGAAACAGGAAGGCGACGATAAACAACTACTATGCCGCCGAAGACGACGAAGAGGTATTGTGCCTGATGCTGACACAACTGATACAAGAGTTCAAAAAAGACTTCGCTATCATATCCGTCACCCAGAACAAACACATCCAGGCCTTCAGGCGCTGCGGGTTTTCGGTAATGTTCGAATGGGAAAAATACGTGAAAATGATATACAACGAAGATGACCAGAAAAAACGTTTATGAACTGACCTTAGAGCGTATCGATACCATATTCAATGAATTCGACAACGTATATGTTTCATTCTCCGGAGGCAAGGACAGCGCCGTGATGCTCAATCTGTGCATCGACTACATGCGCCGCCACCACATAGCCCGGAAACTCGGCGTATTCCACATGGACTATGAGGTACAGTACGAGGAGACCACCCGCTATATCGACCGCGTATTCGCTGCCAACAAAGACCTGCTGGAAATCTATCGCGTCTGCGTCCCCTTCAAAGTGACCACATGCACCTCCATGTACCAGACCTACTGGCGGCCGTGGGAGGAGGAGAAACGCGAACTGTGGGTACGCGAAATGCCGGCGGAGTGCTACACGGCACAAGACTTCCCTTTCTACTCGAAAGAGATGTGGGACTACGAATTCCAACTGCTGTTCGCGCAGTGGTACCACAGGCTCAAGGGGGCAAACCGTACCTGCTGTCTGGTCGGCATCCGAACGCAGGAGAGCTACAACAGATGGCGCACGATATACGCGGGAAAACGCACGTCGCAGTACCGGAACCTGGTCTGGACATGCCGCAACAGTCCCGACATCTACAACGCCTACATCCTGTACGACTGGCTCACGACCGACATCTGGACGGCAAACGGACGGTTCGGCTGGGACTACAACCGGCTCTACGACCTCTTCTATCAGGCGGGCGTACCGCTCGAAAAGCAGCGCGTGGCGAGTCCTTTCATCTCGGCTGCCCAGGAGAATCTGGCACTCTACCGCGCCATCGACCCCGACACCTGGGGCAAGATGATATGCCGTGTGAACGGTGTGAACTTCACCGGCATCTACGGTTCGAGCAGCGCCGTGGCCCGTTATCGGGCCAAACTACCGCCGGGCCATACGTGGGAGAGCTACATGTATTTCCTGCTCTCCACCCTGCCGGCCAAGACGCGCAACAACTACCTGCGCAAACTTTCGGTCAGCATCAACTTCTGGCGCACGCGCGGAGGCGTACTGCCCGATGAGACCATCGAGAAGCTGAAGGCCATGGGCATCAAGATAGAAGTGGGAGAACGTTCCAGCTACAACACCGACAAGAAACCTGTCCGGATGGAGTATCTGGACGACATCGACATTCCCGGATTCAAAGACCTGCCCACTTTCAAGCGCATGTGCGTATGCATCCTGAAAAACGACCACGCCTGCAAATACATGGGCTTCTCGCTGACCAGGAAGGAGACGGACGACAGGCGGCGGATAATGGAATATTACAACAAAATCTTCTCTTGAAACCGATGAACAGATACAAAAGCCCCGTTTACGACGTCATCCCCGTACCCGTATCGAAGATACGCGCCAATGCCTACAATCCCAACGTGGTGGCACCGCCCGAAATGAAGCTCCTCGAACTCTCCATCTGGGAGGACGGTTACACCTCGCCGTGCGTATGTTACTACGACCGCGAACACGACATCTACGAACTCGTGGACGGCTACCACCGCTACATGGTGATGAAGACCTCCGACCGGATATACGAACGGGAAGAGGGGATGCTTCCGGTGGTTGTGATAGACAAGGACCTCTCCAACCGCATGGCCTCGACCATCCGCCACAACAGGGCCCGCGGGACGCACTCGATAGAGCTCATGACCAACATCGTCGCGGAACTGAAACAGGCCGGCATGTCGGACGCCTGGATAATGAAGAACATCGGAATGGACCGCGACGAGCTGCTGCGGCTCAAGCAGGTATCGGGACTTGCAGCACTCTTCGCCGACAAGGAGTTCAGCATCCCCGACAATGCGTTCGGCACGGCACCGGGCCGCGGAATACAGAACAAGAAGGTTTTTCACGAATGACCGAACCGCCGCCCGATTCCGCAGGGATACGGACAGCGGCGACAGGAGACGACGACACAACGGAGAGGGCTCTCCGTTTTCGGGAAACAGCGCAACCGCAACCGGCACACGGGCCGGCGGCGTCACAACGGGAATTTCATCTTCAGGACATCGTACATATCCGACACTTTGCCGCCTTGGCCGGCACCCTGCGACGAGATATCCTTCAGGAGATGCACCTCTACCTGCACGCTGCCCCTGCGCACACCCTCAGGAACGGGCACGGGAATATGAAGCGCCCCGCCTCCCATGAGCCTGAACTCGCCGGAGGCCGTCCAAAGGCTCTTAACCCCCGACTTCAGCACCACCCGGTAGGTTCCCCGGGCCGATGTCAGCTCCATGTTGTTGGCCACGACCACCTCGTCCAAACCGTCCCTCTCCATCGTTACCGAGAGACGGCCCGCAGGCCGTACAGCATCGGGATGCCGGAAAAGGGCCGCGGCATCCATGTCGCTGTTCCACTCCCCCCCGGCCCCGTCGTAGAAAACGGGGACACCGGGAGCCAGCCGCTTGAGCTCCACATAACTTTCGTACAGACAGTATCCGTTGCGCGAATCGTGTGCAGGAGCATACATCACCACCGACGGATGAAGGTGCGAAGCGTAATACATGCGGTGTATCCGGTCGATGTAGGCATCTTTCCATTCGGGAGCGTTGCTCGGATTGCCGCCCACGGTGATACGGGCCGGTTCCCGACTCGTATTGATATCCGCCGCATCGCACACGTACAGCCCCAGACTGTCGCAAAGCGCATAGAAACAGTCCGGCTGGGGAGTTCCGTCTGCAACGATGCAGTTATACCCCTCCGCCTTGAAGCGTGCAAGCTCGGTTGCCGCGGCCCCTTCGTCGCCGCCCATCGCATAACGTACGGCATACAAACCGACAGGCAGTCCGTCGATTAAGAATACTCCGTCAGACGTTCCCGGCGTCCGGAATCCTACCCGAACAGCCGCGTTCTCCACGAACCGGCCTTCGTTCCGGCTGCGTACCAGCAGTGTATAGAGATTCGGAGTTTCATGGTTCCACACGAGCGGGTCGGGTATCCGTACCGTAAAGCGTACGGTATCCCGGCTCAGCATACCGGTAACGATGTCTTTCTGCGACATGGCCACGACCTCGCCCTTCGGGTCAAGCAACTCATAACAGACGGTATACTCCTTGGGATTCAACAGGATACTCTGCATGACGATATCGAGCGCCACATAACCGTAACCGCCGTCCACCGAAGTCTCGGCAAACAGGTCGTGTATCCGTACCGAGGGCTGAGACAACACCCAGGCCCTCCCCCTCCAGCTTTCCGCATCGCGGCCGCGCCCTTCGCCGATACGGCGGGCCGCCGGAGCCTCGCAGACGATGACCGAAACCGTATTGTAATCCTGCCGGATGAAATCGGTGATATCGAACTCCGTGCGCCCCATACCCGCCTGACTGTATCCGGCCGCCTCGCCGTTTACCTCGATGCCGAAAGAGGAGGGGACATCCTCCACACGCAGCAGGACGGCCCGGTTGTCCCACGCATAACGGACCTTGAACCGGGCCGTATAGCGGACTCCTTCCGGCACACTGTCGCGCTGCCACTCCTCCAGAGGAATCACATAGGAGGATGTACCACCCGCCAACGCCTCTTCGCGTGAAGGATACGGCACGAGGGCACTGCGCGGCGGCAGTCTGAATCCCGCCTCCACCGCTCCGGGCTCACCGGCCATGGCGGCGAAACCGGGTCCTGCGGCACGCAGGGTTCCGCCGAAGGACGAAAGAAAAACGGCAAAGGCGAAGAGACAACTGATAGCAAGGCGTTTTATCGGCATGGTCGTCAATTTATCGGTGTTTATGCCTTAACTTTGCAGGCAGCCCCGCAAACGCCGGGCGGGGCTAAAATTACTCTTTTTCCGTGAGAAATGGACAGGTATCCCGCACTTAATTTGCCCCCCGTCAGGCTGCGGGCCGCGCACAGGCACGGCGAGGAACGCGTCTGGGACGGTCTGCGGGGCTGTTGGCTGCTGCTCACTCCGGAAGAGTGGGTGCGGCGGCACGTCATCGGCTGGCTGTCGGACTGCATCGGCATTCCCGCCGTCAATATCATTCAGGAGTACCAGCTTTCCCTCGGAGGCACACGGCAGCGGGCCGACATCGTGGTAACGGGCCGCGGGCAGCAGGCAGTCATGCTCGTGGAGTGCAAGGCCGCCGACGTCGCGATAGACCAATGCGTCCTCGACCAGGCAGTACGCTACAACAGCGTCGTCCGGGCCCGTTACATCATGCTCACCAACGGTCTGCGCCACTACTTCTTCGCCGCCGGCGACGGAACGGACTACGAACGGCTCGGAACCGTACCCGACCTTGCAGCATGGCTGTAACAACCGCCCGGGAGAAGAAAGGGGTACGGCCGAAAGCCGTACCCCTTTCTTCTCCCGTTTTCCCTCCGACGGGTCAGAAAGTCCGCTTTACCCCTATCAGGAACAGTGCCCCGACATTGTGGAGCGACTCTTTCCTTACGGGAATCTCGGCGAGAAACGTCAGGGTATATCCGCCGCCGAGCGCCTTGCCGACGATGGGCGAAAGGATAAGGTCGAAGCGGTCCCGTGTGAAGTCGTACATCGGCCGCGGCTCGAACACCGCGAAGAGGCCGGAATCCCAGAACTTCGCAATGAACATCCTCACGGTCAGGAGGCTCATGGCAGGATAGTCCGCCTCTCCCTTGGCCAGGGCGAACGAATACTGGGGCTGTGCCGCCACCATCAGCCCCTGATTTATCGTATAGCTATAGGTCAGCGCAGGCGTCAGGTAGAAATAGCCGTTCAGTCCGGCCGCGGCGTCTATCGCCTGCGAAGCCGTCGGAAAGGCCAAATCCACCGATGCGGCAAGCGCATGCCTACCGTTATTGTAAAAAGAGTTCAGGATATTCACCTTCATGTTGCCCGCCCCTGTGACAAAGCCCCGGCGGCCCGGTACGTTGTTTATCGAGACGAGGTCCATCCGCACGTTGAACGCCCAGTCGTCCACACCGAATGTGGCACTGATACGGTTGTTCACCTGCGCATTACCGGCCTCTTTGTCGAAATACCACGTAGAGAATCCTATCTTGGAGATAATCCTCGTGGGGTCTACACCGGACTGCGTCCTCACCTCGTCCAGCGAGAGGTGCTCTTCGGGTTCCTGTGCGAAAGAGGCGAACGCCGGCAACAGGAGCAAAAGCGTCAAAAAATATTTCATAATCAATCTTGTTGGTTAAACATGCCATTCGGGACGGGCGTCCCGGCCTCTCCGGCAGCCGCATCCCCACACTTTCCCAGGTGCAATAATTATTCCATTGCCGCCCTTTCGCTCTTTCACCGCACCTTGCCGTCAAAACGGGGGCGCCGCGTACCGGAAAGGGTACGCGGCGCCCCCGCGTGAACCGTCCGCCACCGGACCGCACGTTTCCCCGCCTACACCTTGACGGGATTGACCAGTTGAAGCATGTATTCGTCCAGCCATCCGGTCGTGGAACGCACCCACTCCACCTTCAGACCGACCGTAGTGAAGCCCTTGCTTTTGAAAAGGTTCAGACTGCGCAGGTTGTTGGAGAGCACATTGCAGTAGAGCTGGTTGAGCCCCAACACCTGAAAGGCATACTTTATCATGGAAGTCAGCGCGCACGAAGCATAACCCTGCCCGCGGTCGCGGTCTTCATAGACGAGTATCCCGATGCCGGCCCGGCGGTTCGTCGGGTCTATCTCGAAAAGGTCGATGGCCCCCACGGCCCTTCCATCGCCGCGGCTCTCTATTATCATGCGCAACTGCTTGGTCTCGTAAATGTCGTACTTCTGGTCTTCGATGAATCTGCGGAGCACATATTTCGAGAACGGCGCGACGGTATTGCTCATCTTCCAGATGCGCGTGTCGTTCTCCCACTTGTAGAGCACGTCGATATCCTCCGGCTCAAGGGCCCTCAACCTGACGGAATCCGTTTCGAGAATGTTGTTCATGGCTACAATCCTATTACCTGGTTCCTTATGAGCATGGCTGCGCCGAGGGCGCCGGCATCGCCGCCCATATGCGACAGCCGAAATTTCGTATCCTTGTAGACAAGATTGAGAGAGTATTTGTTGGTGGCCGATTTGAGCGGCAGCATCAGGTAGTCGCCCGCATAGGCCATGTTTCCGCCGATGATGACAAGTTCCGGATTGAAGATGTTGATGAGAAAGGCAATGCTTTTGCCTATCTTCTCGCCCGCTTCCTCAATAAGCTCTATCGAGAGGTTGTCGTCGTTCTTCGCAGCCTCGATGATATCGTCTATGCGTATTGTTCCTCCCGAATCGTAGCGTTCGCGCAGGATGGTATTGACACCGCGGCGTATCTCGCTGACCATCTTCTTCTCGATGGCTATACCGGACACCTCCGTTTCGAGGCACCCTTTCTTGCCGCACTCGCAGATAATCTCGTTGTTGAAAAAAGGCGTATGCCCGAACTCCCCGGCAAAACCCGACTTGCCGTAAAACAGTTTGCCGTCGGTGATGATGCCTATGGCCACTCCCCGGCCCAGGTGCAGGTAGAGCATGTTCTTCTCCGTCCGCGAATCACCCGTGAAGTACTCGGCATAACAGCGGGCCCGCGTATCGTTCTCCAGCAGCACCCGGATGCCCGTAGCATGTTCGATGATATCCTTCAGCGACTCCGGACTCGAAGTGAAGTACATGTAGCTGCGCCCCGTTTTGGGATTGACGCGCCCCGCAATGCACACTCCCATGCCGAGTATCTTGCAGCGCTCTATCCGGCAGCCGTCTATGAAGCGGTTGATGCGCCGACATATCTCCTCAAGCGACTGTTCATTGTCCGACAGGACGAAATCCCGCTCCTCCTCGCTGACGATGACATTGTTCTTGAGGTCCGTCACCACATAGCGTACATTGTCGCGCCCGATGTCGATGCCGGCGAAATAGATGGCCGTATTGGCCAGCCCGAAGATATTGGGACGGCGCCCTCCGGCAGTCTCTATCTTGCCGTTGTCCACTACGATGTTCTCCTCGACGAGCTCCCCCACGAGCTTGGTGATGGTCGGAACGCTGACGTGCAGCTCGCGGGCGAGGTCGGCCAGTGTACTCTCGCCGTTGAGCGCCATGTAGGCGATGATATTCTTTTTTATCAGAATATTCTTATGGGAGATACCCTTCAGGGGTTCGTCCTCCTGCTGATTGAAAAAATCCTTAAGAAGCACAGACTGGTTTTTAAATAACACCGGCATCTCCTCCGGCCTATTTTTCTATCTAAGCGCAAATTTAGAAATTATTTTCAATACCCAAAACAAATTACTAAGCTTTTTAAAAAATATTCTAAACAAATTTAAGATATCGCCTCCCGTTCCGAATTTATTTGCGAAACACAGCCTCCTGCTGCAAAAAACAGGGCCGCTCCCCCACAAGGAGGAACGGCCCGAACCTGCCCTAAACGGTACGGTATATCAGAAGGTGAATTTGATGCCGAGAGCCAGGTCGAAAAGACCGTACGCATTCAGATTCATAAAGTTGACCGAAGGTTTGTAATCCAGCGAGAAAGCGATAGGCGCATTCGGAATCTTGTATTCGAGCCCTACAATGGCATCGATACCGATAGCGAATTTGTTGGCTGCGGCGCCGAGATGGCCGCCTACACCGTAATAGAGGTTGAAGTCGTTGTTGATGACGGGCTGCGTCCACTCGTAAAGACCTGCTGCGGAGAAACTGCTCGCCTCATAAAATCCGAACCATGCCATCACTTCGAAAGCGTTTCCCGCATTCAGGTGCTGCTTGTAGGTGAGTGCGGCGTTGCTGCCGCCGGCACGGAGACCGATGGCATGCTTGTAGTTCTGGGAGAAGGCTGTACCCGCACACAGCAGCGCGCATGCGGTAAAAAGGATAATTTTTTTCATAATCTTCTTTTTTAAAATTTAAGATAGTATTAGGAATTACTTCAATGATTTCGACTACACAAATATAATGCCTTACGGGGATTAAAAAAAATCACGAAGATTTTTTAAATTTCACCGAACCGGTACCCTCTCCCGGCACTACCGGAACGGAACGGATACTGTGCGCCTTCCGCCCGCATAGCGAGTCGGCAGGCCGGCCCCGGCAAAGCCGGCCTGCCGAAAAAATTTTCCGCTTTTTTTTGCATTTCAACGCTATTTATGTACTTTTGTGCACCCGTTCGGACGACTGCTTCCCTGCATCGGAACAACGAACGGAAAAGGACGGATCCATAGCTCAGTTGGTTAGTAGCACCTGACTCATAATCAGGGGGTCCCAGGTTCAAGCCCTGGTGGATCCACACGAACGAAAAAGGCCGCGACTGTTATCGCGGTCTTTTATATTTATCCGACAGCCGGATTCCGTCGTCCTCCGCACGGCACCCGGCCCCTTCGCCGCCGTTCCGGCCCGTTTCATGGCCGTGTTCCGCGGCTTCAAGGCCCGCCCGGCTCGGACTGACCGTAACGAGGTACACCCCGCCGAATATCAATACTACAGCCAGCACCTTCACGACATTGAACCGGTCCATCCCCCAGCAGACGGCCACGATGCTCGCCACGAGAGGCTGTATATAGTTATACATCCCCGCCACGGTAGGCCGCAGCCGCTTCTGCCCGACCACCACGAGCATGTAGCTCAAGAACGTACCGCCCGCAACGATAAACGCTATCGCCCCTATCGCACCACCCCCGAGCGCCGGCCAGTCGGTAGCCGCCACCCCACCGAACGAAAAGGGCAGTACGCAGACGAAGGCGTAGGTGAACATCCACTTCATGATGGTGACGGGCGAATACCTGTTTACGAAATTCTTGAAGAGCACGATATACAAGGCATAGCTACACTGTGCGAGCAGTACCAGCAAATCGCCCCAGACATAACTGTTTCCGCCACCCCGACCCGCCTCCGCCGCATGACCGCCGAGTATCAGCAGCAACGCACCGGCAGCCCCCGCCGCAATGCCCCCCACTTTCTTTCCCGAGACGGGCTCCTTCAGATAGAGCGCGGCGAAGACCATGGCCAGCAGCGGCATACTGGTGGTGATAACCGAGGCATCCACCGGCGATGAAAGCCCCACCCCGAAGATAAAACACCCCTGATTGAACACGATAGCCAGCAGCGAAGCGGCGAAAAGCTTCAGCATATCCGCCGACGCCACCCGCTCCCGCTGGCCGAAAAGCGATGCCGTCCAGAACAGCACCATGGCCCCGGCCACCCGCAGACCGGTTATCGTCATGGGAGTCACCCCTCCGGTTCCCATCACGAACTTCGCCAGCGGCGACATCAATCCCCACATGACATTCGCACCCAGCATAGCCGCATGTCCTCCGATACTTCTCCTGTCCATATCCGTCTCCTACCGGATTCTCCGCACAGATACATCCCGACCGACAGCGCCCCGCCGCAGCAGGATGTCCCGCCAGGGTTCCGTTAAAATCCTGCGCAAAATTATCGCCGCATCCGGCGAATTCATTGTATCTTTACGGCAATTCATTGTACATTCAATGTCATGTGGATAGAAAACCTCTACCGTCCGGCGGAGATTCTGGTGCGGGAACACGAAAGGTTTCCCATCGGAGAACACACCCACTCCTTTTACGAACTGGCATACATCGTATCGGGAAGCGGCAGTTTCAGTATGCCGGAAGGGGTACCGGGACAGTGGAGCGGCGACATCTCCTACGGGACAGGCACGCTCCTCCTCATTCCGCCCGAAAGACTGCACCGCTTCAAGGTCGGCACACGCAGCCGATATCTATTCATCCGGTTTACGGGCAGTTATGTGACAGAATATATAGGAAAAGACATAGAACAGGCACTCCGGATGCAGGACGTCCCCCGCGTCACGCCCGCCGGGCGCGACGCATCGACACTGCAACAGCTCATGGGGATGGTAACGGCGGAGCAGGCCTCCCCGGACGGATTCTCCGCCCACCTCCAGCAGCAGTGGATAAACAGCATCATCACGCTGGCTGCACGCAGTGCCGCCCAGCACTCCGGCAGCGGAATCCCCGTACAGCAGGAGAACGACCGGGCCGTCTCCATGCTGCAATATATCCAACGGCATATCCACCAGCCCGAACGGCTGAAAGGCTCGGCACTATGTGCGGCATTCAACCTGTCGCCCGCCTACATCGGCCGTTATTTCAAACGTCATTTCCACGAAAGTCTCCGGCAATACATCGTCGAAAGCCGCATCAGGGCCGCGGCGGAGATGCTCTGCAACAGCCGCATGAGCGTCAAGGAAATCGCATACAGGCTGGGATATACGGACTCCTGCCATCTGGTCAGGAGCTTCAAGCACCATTACGGCACGACGCCCGCGAGCTACCGCAGCCGTCACGCTTCCGGCCAGGAGACGCGATGACCCGCTGCGGAGAGGGTCACAACTGCTCCTTCATCTGCTCGAGGGCAAGTACGATGTCGTCCAGCTTTTCGATATACAGTTGCTGCCCGTCCTCCATGGCATCGGCCGACTGAAGTGCCTGCTCTCCGAGACGCAACAGCCCTTCGAGGCTCCGGGTATGTTCCCCGCCCAGTGCCGCAACGCTGTCCCGCAGTGCGGCGGCCGTTTCACGAAGCGCCCCGCTGTCCGCAAGCAGGGCATCGAGCTTCTCCCCCACACGCGCCAGTTCCTCCCCGACGGCCGCAAGCCTCTCGACGATGCGGTCGGCCTCCGTCATGGGCGCATAACGGGTATAACCCGTGTAGGGACGCACGTACAGATATACGGTGTCCTCACGGTCCATTCCTCGCTCCGGGTACATGACGTTATCCACGTAATACATGCTGTCCTCCTCGTCCCTGCGGCGACCGCCGGTCCAGACGATGCTTCCCGGAGCGGGAATGTGCGATAGTTCGACCGTCGGGCCGGACTCCCAGCCGTCGGTATAAAACAGAAGCGTGAACTTCATAACCTCTCCCCATTAAATGGTCTTACCGTCGGATACATCCCTACGGAGACCGAAACAGCGATAAATATAATCAATTTCCCGCGATTCGCCGCCGCGGGGTAGCGGAGCCCCTCCGACAGGCGGCCGAAAGAGGGCAAACCGTCCTCGGATGTACCGTATATACCGCAGTCGCTCCGACCGGAACCGGAGCGCACCGCCACCGGACCGCGCCGAAGACACCCGTCCTGTCCCGCCAGAATCTCCCCGACCGGCCGCATCCGGCAGGCCGAAACGGCCGCCCGAAATCCGCCCTCGTTCGTACCGCATACCGTAACCGTCCCACCGGAATCCGCACCGGACACAATGCTCCGCATTCGGGAAGACCGTCCTCACCCGTTGCCATAAACGAATTCGGCCCAACGCTGGTCGTTGGGCCGAAAAACCGAAAACGCGAAAGCATTCCGTCAGCAGCAGGCTCCGCCGCTGCAGTCGTCGCAGCCGTCGCCGCTGCATCCACAGCTGCACCCGCCGTTGTGGGCATGGGGATAATCCTCATCGGTCGCCTCGCGTACTCCCACTATCTCGCCTGCAAAGTTGAGCGTCTTGCCGGCCATGGGGTGATTGAAATCCATCTTCACCTTGTCGCCGTCTACCGAAGCCACGACGCCGATGAGGCGCATTCCGTCGTTGGTCATCATGGGAATCTGGTTGCCGACCGTCAGCAGCCCCTCCTCCACCTGACCGTCCACTTCGAACGTGGAACGGGGCAGTTCAATCACCATATCGGGATTGGGCAGACCGTAACCGTTCTCCGGGGTGAGCGTAAACTCGAACTTCTCCCCGGCACTGAGGCCATCGATGTTCTTCTCGAATTCGGGCAGCAGGTATCCTGCACCGAACACGAATCCGAGCGGATTCTCGGCCGTAGCCGAATCGGCCACACTGCCGTCCACGGTAAGCGTATAGCTCAACGTCACAAATTTCTTTTCTCCGATTTTCATTTCAATAATTACTATGTTTTACAGCCGTTCGCAACCCTATCATAACGTTCGGAACGACCGGTAAAGTATATGTCCCGGCCGTCCTCCGCCGTGGCTGCGCCGCACCGCATAAATATGCCTGCCCCGAACCCGCCGCCGAGACGGCCGACGCAGTACAGAGAACGTCGCCCGCCGCGGCGGGCGACGCATGAATCAGAATTCGCAGCAGGTGCAGACGAGGTTCCTGTCGCCGTAACCGTTGTCGATTTTGGAGACGTAGGGGAAGAACTTCGCCCGCGATATCCATTCGAGCGGATAGGCGGCCTGCATCCGGGTATAGGGATGGTTCCATTCGCCGGCCACTTCGAGCGCGGTGTGCGGTGCATTCACCACCACGTTGTCCTCGTGGTTTTCGATGGCTTCGCATTCGCGCTTGATGCTGACGAGCGCCTCCATGAAGCGGTCCATCTCCTCCTTGGATTCGCTCTCGGTAGGCTCTACCATCAGCGTATCGTGCACGGGGAAGGAGAGCGTCGGGGCGTGGAAGCCGTAGTCCATCAGACGACGGGCGATATCCGCTACCTCGACACCGTAGTCCTTGCGGAAGTTCTGCAGGTCGAGAATCATCTCGTGACCCACACGGCCGTTCTCGCCGGTATAGTAGGTGCGGAATTCGCCCTCGAGCGCCTTGGCCATGTAGTTGGCATTCACTATCGCCATCTCGGTAACACGGCGCAGTCCGTCGGCTCCGAGCATCTTGATGTATCCGTAGGTGATGGGCAGCAGCAGGGCATTGCCGTAGGGCGATGCGAACACGGCCGTGATGCCCTCCTCGCCACCGGTCGGGACGACCGAGTGCGACGGGAGGAATTTGACGAGGTGTTCCGCCACGCATATCGGGCCTACGCCGGGACCGCCGCCGCCGTGAGGCATGGCGAAGGTCTTGTGCAGGTTCAGGTGGCATACGTCGGCACCGATGTAACCGGGGTTCGTAAGGCCCACCTGTGCGTTCATGTTGGCGCCGTCCATGAAGACCAGACCGCCCGCATCGTGTACGGCATCCACGAGCTCGCGTATCTTGCTTTCGAAGACGCCGTGCGTCGAGGGATAGGTTATCATGGCACCGCAGAGTTCGGCCGCATTGGCCGCCGCCTTCGCCTTGAAGTCCTCCACGTCGATGTTGCCGTGCTCGTCGCTGTTCACGATGACAATCTTCATTCCAGCCATCGCCGCCGATGCGGGGTTGGTACCGTGTGCCGAAGCCGGTATCAGGATGGTCGTCCTGTACCCCTGCCCACGGCTCTGGTGGTACGCCCGGATGGTCATCAGACCGGTGTACTCGCCCGACGCACCCGATTCGGGCTGCAGCGAACAGCCGGCGAAACCGGTGATGGCAGCCAGGTCGTGTTCGAGTTCCCGTATCATTTCGAGATACCCTTCCGTCTGCGAAGCGGGCGCAAAGGGATGTATGTTGGTGAATTCGGCCAGCGACAGAGGCATCATCTCCACCGCGGCATTCAGCTTCATGGTGCACGAGCCGAGCGGTATCATGCTGTCGGCAAGCGAAATATCTCTTCTTTCGAGGCGTTTGATGTAGCGCATCATCTCCGTCTCGCTGTGGTACTTGTCGAATACGGGAGCGTCGAGTATCTTATCCGTCCGCAGCAGGGCACCGTCAATCGCCACCTTGCCCTCGTCCACCTTGACGCTCTTGGGAGCCTTCTTTCCGGCTGCCTCGGCGAATACGGCAACCACCTGCGCCACCTCGTCGGCCGTAGTCACCTCGTCGAAACTCATCCGCACGGTGCTCTCGTCCGGATAGAAGAAGTTGATATTCCGTGCCAGCGCGGAATCCTGCACCACCGCGGCCTCCGCCTTCACCTGCAGGGTATCGAAATAGTTCCCTGCCGCAACTTCGTAGCCGAGTTCCCGCAGAGCGTCCGCTACCGCTGCGGTATGCGAATGGATATGCTGCGCAATCCGACGCAGCCCTTCGGCTCCGTGATAGACCGCATAGAATCCCGACATGGAGGCCACGAGGGCGGATGCGGTACAGATATTGGACGTAGCCTTCTCGCGTTTGATGTGCTGCTCGCGCGTCTGGAGTGCCATTCGCAACGCCTTGTTCCCCAGCCTGTCCACCGATACGCCGATGATACGGCCCGGCATGTTGCGCTTGTAGGCCTCCTTGGTGGTCATGAAACCGGCCGTCGGGCCGCCGAAGCCCATCGGCAGACCGAAGCGCTGGGCGGAACCCACCGCGATGTCGGCACCCCACTGTCCCGGCGAAGCGAGCAATACAAGGCTCATCAGGTCGCACACGGCGGTCACCTTCGCACCGGCCTCGTGAGCGGCGGCGGCAAATGCCGCATAGTCGCGGATACGGCCCGATGCGGAAGGATACTGCACGATAGCGCCGAACTCCTTGCCGGTAAACTTGTAGGTATCGTAGTTGTCTCTAATTATCTCGATGCCGAAAGGCTCGCTGCGCGTCACGAGTACATCGAACACCTGCGGGAAGATGTCGTCGTCCACGAAGAGCTGGTTGCAACCGTTCTTTATCTGGTCGCGCGAACGCAGGGCGAACATCATGAGCATCGCCTCGGCGGCGGCGCTCGCATCATCCAGCAGCGAGCAGTTGCCTATCTCCATGCCGGTGAGCGAAATGGTCATCGTCTGGAAGTTCAGGAGCGCTTCGAGGCGGCCCTGGGAAATCTCGGCCTGGTAAGGGGTATAGGAGGTGTACCATGCGGCATTCTCGAACACGTTGCGCATGATAACGGCGGGAGTGGCCGTCGGGTACCAGCCCATACCGATGAACGAACGCACCTGTCTGTTCTTGGCGGCCAGCTCACGCACATGAGCCGCGAACTCGTATTCGGTCATTCCCTCTGCGGGCAGTCCGATGGGTTTGCGCAGGCGGATGGATGCAGGAATCACCTGTCCTATCAGCTCGTCCACACTGGAGACGCCGATGACTGCGAGCATCTCCTTCAGGTCGGTTTCCGACACGCCTATATGGCGGTCAGCGAATTTATCGAAAGACATAATCCGGATTATATTTTAAAGTTTTCTATTGTGTTTCCCTGGCAGGTTTCAAACAGTTTGCAAATATAGCGAAATTATTCGATGAAAAACCGAAAGCGCCCGTCGGACGGAAGTCCGGTCCGCGGCCGCACCGCTGTTCGGTCGAGACAAATATATCGAATATATCCGAATCGGACATATCCGACGGATAAAGAGTAACGGATACCGGCCCGGCCTGCAGAGAAGCTGCCGGTTCCTGCGACAAAAAAGATAGCAAAATAAAAATATCAGAGCAACGGTTCGGCAGAGGGCCGGTATCCGAACCGCGTCGCACCGCCATACAATAGGATAGGCCCACACCCCGTCCGGACGGCCGCACGCTCCCCTGCCGCCCTGTATGTCGCAGAACAGCGCAATCCCTGCCCGCCCAATCTCCGCTCTCCGAAGGCCGTCTCCCCGACACGCCGGACAATTTCCGTCACAAAACCATTGTCCGGCTCCGCTCACTTTTCAGGCTGTCCGAGACAAGAACGGCCCGGTATGCCGAATCTCCGCTTTCCGGACTGTTTCCCGCAACACCTCACACAGACGACCGACCGGCAAAAGTCCCAAACTTCGCTTTCTGCGTTCATAACAACATGTTTTCCGAAAATTATAATATTAAATTTTATTTGAACACTTATTTTTGAATTGTATGCATTATATCGAATGCGCTTTTCAATCGTTAACCTTCAATTTCAATTCATCCACTAAAACACACCTAATCGTATGAAAAAACTTCATTTCATCACGCTGGCGGCCGCTGCTGCACTGACAGCAGCGTGCAGCAGCACGGAAACTGTCTACGAGTATGTCCGGCTGAGCGACGCCGCCTGTACCTTCCTCGCCAGCGACAACACACAAAAGAGCATCGAAGTGACGGCATCCGGCGCATGGCAGGCCGACGCCGGCGCCTCATGGCTGACCGTGGAACGACAGGACGACTACCTCCTCCTTGCCGCGGCGGACAACGACAGCGGAATGGAAAGGGTGACCGAAATCGTCATCACCAGCGGCAGTGCGACGGCCGGAATAAAGGTCATACAGATGGCACCGGAGAGTACAATATACCGTTACCGCGTCCTCAAGACTTTCGATATGGGAGCGGTCATGTCCAAGAACGGACGTTACGTAGGAGGCAACATCAAGGAACTGCTGCCCGACGAGACGTGGGAAAACTACCCGACCATCATCGACCTCGAAACCGACGAATGGATACAGCTCGGTCCCTATCCCAACAGTCTCTTCAACATCGAACTGCCCTTCGCCATCTCCGACGAAGGGACGATATTCTTCCTGGATGCCAACACCAGCGCATGCGTAGGCTTCAACCTCGCGGGCGACTACTTTCTGCCCGCCAATGCCGAGGGGCACGAACTCCTGCCCTCGGTACAGAGCATCTCGGCCGACGGCCGCATTTGGGTCGGCTGGGGGCTGGATGACGTACTGGCTTTCGGCGGCATGTACCGCCCGCTGAAATGGACCGACGGAGGCACCCCGGAAGTGCTGCCCGTCCCGGAACTCAATTTCCGTAACGAACCTTACGTGAGCGGAGTGATGGCCCGCGGCTGTTCGGCAGACGGTTCGGTCATTTATGGCAGCACGTGGGACAACCTGGACTACGGCATGCTCTACTGGAAGGACGGTAAGGTCGATTGGGTCGGCAGCGACGTCCGCGAAGTGAGAACCGTCCAGATAGAAAACGGTATAGGCGAGATGATAGACTACAATATCGTCAACGGCATGATATGCACGGCGGAACTGACCAACATCAGCCCCAACGGCCGCTGGATTGCCGGTACCTACCGCACCGAGGACTACCCCTCACCGAGGAACTACGTACAGGCACGCTATCCGGCCTTCTTCAACACCGAAACGGGCACAACGACCATCGTAAAGGACTTCGGCGAGGGCAGTGCCGCACACGTTACGGACGACGGGCTGGGCATCATCCTCGTCGGAACCTTCCTGCCGAGTTCGGGCATCGTGTACGACATCGAGAATCAGGTGAGCCTCGGCTCCGTACAGGAATGGGTACTCGACAATTACCACATGGTCATCCCGATGTGCTACATCACCTATATGACCCCGGACAAATCCTCCATGATAGGGTCGGTTATAGAATACAGCGAACTCGGACCGCGTGTCGTAAGCTGGTACATGGCTCCTCCCGTGGAAAAATAGCCCCAAGGGACGTTTCCTGCCGGCGAAAGGCCGTCGGCAGGAGGCATCCCTCATCGATACCTCGCCAACCTTAAAAACAGAAGACAATGAAAACGAAAAAGATATTGCTCGCGGCGGCCGTCGCTCTCCTCGCCGCATCATGCAACAAAACGGAGACCGAAACGAAATCGCTCGAAGTTTCGCCCACCTCGCTCGAATTCGAGGCTGCGGGCGGCACGGTCCAGAACGTTACCGTCCAGGCCCAAAACGTAACATGGGAATACTCCGTATCCGCTGCCGCACAGGCATGGATGACCGTCTCACAGGAAGGAAACGTACTCACCGTATCCGTGGCCGACAACAACAAAGGGGAACAGCGGACAGGACAAATCAGGATACAGGTAACGGACGGCAGCAAACTGCCCGCACGCGGCGTAACCGTCACACAGCAGGCCAATGCCAACCCGCCGGAGATGTCCATCTCGGTGAATCCGTCTTCGCTGACCTTCGAGGGCGAAGGTGCTGCCCCGCAGGAGGTGACCGTAACCTCCTCTTCCGAAACACTGACATGGACGGCGGCGCCCGACGAAACATCCGGTGAATGGATAACGGTCGCCGCGGCAGGCGACAAGCTTACGGTCTCGGTCGCCGACAACCCCGACACGCAGCGCCGGTCGGGAACCGTCGTCATAACCCCGTCGGACGATGCCGCCGACAGCAAGGCCATTCGCATCATACAGGAGGGCAGGATTCTCCCGCCGTCGCTGACCGTATCCCCCTCCGACCCGATAGAGATACCCTATAACGGCATCGACGGCAAACTCTACGTATTGCTGACGGTAACCGCCGAGAATACGGAATGGTCGGCCAAAGCGACAGACGCGGAGGGGAACGCACTCGACTGGGCGACGGCCACCGCCTCGACCGGCGAAGGATACATCAATCTCTCTTTCACGCGCAACACCCAAAAACAACCGCGTTCGGGAATCCTCGTGGTCACCCCTACGGCCGAAGGGCTGAACGAACTGCGCATCCCCATCACCCAGACCGCGGCCCCAGACCACCTCACCACGCTGGACGGTGATCTCGACCTCACAACGCTGGGCCTTGACCACGGTTACTCCACGCTGATGCCGTATGCACCCGACGACACCCTCCAGCCGACCATCCAGTGGGAACTCAACCTCTTTTCCGAAGGGCTCTCCTTCAACCGCAATACCGGTGCAATCGAGGGCTCGGGTCACCGGCTCCACTTCATGCCCGTCACGGAACGAATCGAGATGAACGACGACGACATGTACATCCTCCCCGACGGGGAATACGAAATCGTTCCTGCACCGCTCGATTCCGATGGGAGCGGAGTTTACAAAGCTCCGTGGACTATCGAACAGGGCTCGGAGGGAGAAACGGTATGGTCGAAATACATGGGATTCTGGTATCTGGAATACCGCGACAACGAAGTCGTCGGTGCAGCGCCCGTCGTATCCGGCACCGTTACCGTAACCAAAATGGAAGGGTTCGAAAACTCCTACGTCTTCGAGTTCGACCTGCTGGACGATATCGGCAACAGGCTCACTGGAACATATTCCGGCTCTATCGGCCTCAACGTAAACGGGAGGCAGCTTCCCGATTAATCCACGGACTCCGACCGCAGGTACCGGTCGAAAATAGAGGAGAAGGCCGCAACCCGATGGTTGCGGCCTTCTCATACACCTTACGGAACATCCGTTCCCTGCCGTCCGGTTCGTCTGCGGCCGAAAGTCAATACCTGAAACTGCTGCCGCCTATGAATTCGCGCAGTATAGAAGTAGGAGGAATCTCCGCCGACGATATATTCAGAAAGTTGTCGAGGAACTTCAGCAGTCTTTTGGCCTCTCCGTATTCGGGCACCGTATTCGGCACGTTGTACAGCAACGGTTCGGCGTAACTGCGGAGCACGGGCAACTCGTAGAAAAGCGACGAATTGAACATGACGTCGGCATTCTCCTGATACGGGAAGATGTACTTGTCCTCCCCCGCCCGCACGCTCGCCCAGCGGCGGAGCGTGGAGACCGCATCGCTGCCGCGCGTCTCGTTATCGCGCACGATGCGGCGAATCAACCGGTTGTCGGTCGTCGGGATACGGTTCATGTCGTCCATCATGATGGAAGTGAAGGCCGAGATGTATATCCGGTATTTATAGGAATCGGGCACCTTTTCCGTCAGCCGCGGATTGAGGCCGTGGATACCCTCCACGACGAGCACCGAACGATCGCTGAGCTGCAGCGGGGACTCGTGCCACTGCCGTTTGCCCGAAATGAAATCATAGCGGGGAATATCCACGCTCTGCCCGTCGAAGAGCTGTCCGAGGTGCTCGTTGAAGGTCTTCAGGTCGAGCGCATCGATGGTTTCGTAATCGAAATCGCCGTTCTCGTCGCGGGGCGTCTGCTCCCTCTCGAGGAAGTAGTCGTCGAGCGAAATCAGCACCGGGTCGAGCCCCAATATCCTCATCTGGATGCCGAGCCGTTTGGCGAACGTGGTCTTGCCGCTGGACGAAGGCCCCGATATGAGCACGAGCCGTGCGCCGCGGCTGCGGTTGGCCGCATAGATGGCGTCCGCAATGCTGGCGAGCTTCTTCTCATGGAAAGCCTCGGCAACCTTGATGAGGTCGCTTGCCTCTCCGGCCAGAACCCGCGTATTAAGCAGGCCGATGTTCGGCACCCCCATCACATCCACCCACTCCTTGTATTCGGTGAAGATATCGAACATCTTCTCCTGATGTATCATCACTTCGGGCTGGTCGGGGGCGGTACGTTTCGGCACGGCGATGTAGATGCCCTTGTAATACGGCTTCAGGTCGTACAGCGTCAGATAGGAGGTCGAAGGCGCCAAAGCGCCGTAAAAATACCCCACAATGTCGGCCAGGCCGTACATGGTGACATACAGTTTCGGTCGGGTATCCATCAGCGTTATCTTGTCGTAAAAGCCCAGCCGCGAATAGACCTCCTTGGCCTCCGAAGCAAGCACCTTCTGCCGCGCGATGGGAATATCCTGCGCAATCAGGTCATTCATCCGCGCTTTGAGACGGTCTACATCCTCCTGCGACACTTCGTCCAGTCCCTCTATCTCGCAGTAAAATCCTTTGGAAACCGAGTGCGGAATACGGAACCGCCGCCCCGGAAACAGGTCGTGCACCGCCTTCTGCAAGGTGAAGAAAAGTGTCCGCTGATACACTCGGATACCCTCGAAATGCGTAATGTCGATGAACCGCACCGAAACGGGCTCGTATATCATGTAGTCGAGCTCCTTTATGTCATTGTTCACATACGCCGCAAGATAGGGCAGGTCGGGTTCCGGAAGCATCCGGATGATATCCGAAAGCCTCGTTCCCCACTCCACCATCATGTTGGCACCATTGTTTTCACACGCTATACCGACCAGATTGCCATTCATATCAAAAAATCTTCGTTCACATTGATTAACGCCGGATATGCACATTCCGTACATTTCCCGTACAAAAATACGATAATCCCCAAAGAGTGTACCCCTCTCGCCGCGGAACCGCGCAATAATCACAAGAATGTGACCGGAATTTTATGAAATCTTATTTTGGCAAAACAAAAAAACTGCCTATCTTTGCACCGCTTTAGGAAAATACACCCGGTTCTTCCGCCCGCCGGAAGGACATTGACCTAAGCCCAAACTACAAACAAGGAGATTCAGTAGCTCAGCAGGTAGAGCACATCCCTTTTAAGGATGGGGTCCTGGGTTCGAGCCCCAGCTGGATCACGGCAAAGTACCCGATAATCAAATGATTATCGGGTACTTTATTTTATGGATATGTTATTCACAAGTACTTACAAGCCTGAGCAAATCGACAAACACAATTCAGGCATAAAATTAAGATTGAATATCCCCCTGACGACCTATACCCTACCATTCCTACATCACTTCCATACCGCACGCCGATGGCATACTCATCAAAACAGTCAGCGTTTAAAATATTAGGACACAACAATATCCAAATCATTTAAAACATGCAAAGATAATTCTTGAGTTGCTTTAAACTGAATTTGTAAATGCTCTAATTCTTCTTTAGGTCTGGAGAAAAATTGCAATTTCAATGTAAAGATAGCAACTAAAAGAGCTGATATTCCAATAGCTATTTCCACAACCACAAATACAATAGCAATATACACCACTGTCGTATAAGACAATCTATTTCCCGCATGTCGGGACGGGGCCCGTCCTTTACCGCCGAGCACTCCCCGAGCGGTTGGATTTCATCTTACAACCCTGCAAGCCTATTCATTGAAACATCGACAATCAGCAAGGAACCAAAGATACAATTTCAACATAACAGACCAAGCATAAACGATAAACTATTCGGATGGAATTAACATACCGAACAGTCTGTTTACAAAATAAATCTATTTGCAAAAAGAAAAATTCGCATCAGGTATCGTTTTCATCCCGAGCCTAGGAGTAAGCTTTTTTGCTATATTTGCGTCTGTCCGGGGCCGGACAGACAAGCCCCGTCCCGCGACGACACGAAGCATGAAAGGCAACTCTCCGGCAGCAGTCTCCTTTACGAAGGCGATATCCCTTATTCCACGCGACCGAAGGCGGGGAGCTGTCGGCGTGGTCTTCGCCTCGGTGGCACTGGCACTGCTCGACTTCGTAGGCGTCGCCGCACTCGTACCGGTACTGCTGCTCATTCTCAGCGAAGACGCCACATTCAGCTATCCCGTCATGCGGTGGCTCTACGAGGCGGGGAGTTTCACCTCTTTCGGTACGTTCGTCACGGCCGTATGCGTCGCCGTACTGCTCGTCATTATCGTCAAGAGCATCCTGACACTCACCGTATCCAACGCCGTATCGAAATACCTGCTCTCGCTCTACCGGCACTACTCTACGCGCATGTTCGACATCTACCTCTCCAAGGGGCTGCTCTTCATCCGCAACAACCACACTTCGCAACTGATTAACAACGTGAACGGCGTCTGCCTCCGTTTCACCGACGGCGTACTCGGCCAGCTCTTCTCCATCGTCACGGAAATCATCCTGCTGGGACTCGTCGCTGCCGCCCTGCTGTGGTACGACCCGCGGCTGGTTCTCCTCGCCCTGGCGGTCTTCCTGCCGCTGACGCTCGTCTATGCGCTCGTCTTCCGGCGCAGGATGAACGAGAACGGCCGCACGGAGAACAGGCTCTTCGTGGCCCAGAACAAGACGCTCTACGAAACCCTGCGCGGTTATTCGGACATCGAAATCAACAACGCGGAACGGTACGTATCCGACCGGTTTCGCGACGGTCTGCGGAACCTCACCGACTGCCGCCGCAGGGCCATGCTGGTGCGTACCGCCGCAGGGCGCATGGCGGAATTCTCGCTCATCCTGGGGGTGGTGGTCATGATAATCATCGGTCTGGCGAGCGGCACGGAGATGTCCGCCCTGACGGTATCGCTCGGCGTATTCGCCGTGGCGGCATACAAGATAGTACCCTCGGTAAACCGCATCGTGAACAGTTGGGTAGAGTACAAACGCAATGCCTTCGCCGCGGAGAAGATAGCGGAGACCTTTGCGGATGCACCGCAGATACGGTTCGATGCGGTCCCGGCCGGACGCCTCCCCTTCGAGCGGGAAATCAAGGTGGACGATGTCACCTTCCGTTACGAGCCCGAAGGGAAAGCGGTACTGGACCGCTTCTCGCTGACGATTCGGAAAGGGGAAAAGATAGGCATCCGGGGATATTCGGGGGCAGGCAAGACCACCCTGTTCAACATTCTCTGCGGCTTTTTCCGGCCCGAATCGGGAGAGGTACGGATAGACGGTACGCCGCTGTCACCCGCCAACACCCGGCAGTGGCAGGACAACCTCGCCTACGTGTCGCAGGACGTCTTCATTCCCGACATGACGCTGGCCGAGAACATTGCCTTCGGAAAACGAAGCGACGAGATAGATGCCGAGCGGCTGCAGCGGGCCATCCGGGCCGCTTCGCTCACGGAGCTCGTAGCTTCCCTGCCACAGGGTACGGACACTGTGACGGGCGAAGCGGGGTGCAGGCTCTCCGGCGGACAGCGGCAGCGCATCGGCATCGCACGCGCCCTCTACAAGAACGCATCGGTGCTACTCTTCGACGAGGCCACCTCATCGCTCGACAGCCGGACGGAACGGGAAATCGTGGAGGCCGTCGAACGGCTGTCGGAACGCCACAGCGAACTGACCATCCTGATAATATCGCACCGCGAGCAGACGCTCGGATTCTGCGACCGCATAATCGACATAGGGTAAAACGATGCCGGGAACCAAAACCGTCAAGAACGAAGAGCTGTTCGCCGACGTAGAACAGATAATCGGCGAAGGAGGCCGTATCCGCCTTCGCGTCAAGGGATACAGCATGCGCCCTTTCCTGCGCAACGGCACCGACTGCGTCAACCTCTCCCCCATCGGCCTGCACAGGCCGGAACGGGGTATGGTGGTGCTGTTCCGCTACCGGGGCAGGCATATTCTGCACCGCATATGCCGCATCGATGCCGAAGAGGCGGTCATCGAGGGCGACGGCAACTACCGCCAAAAGGAACGCATCCGCCCCGGCGACATCACGGCATACGTCGACTCCATCGAGCGCAACGGACGTCACATCGACTACGGTTCGGTCCGCTGGCATCTCCTCACGGCCTGGAGCCTCGCAGTAAAGTCCGCACGAACACTCTACCACGACTTGCGCGGAACGGGCCGCCGCTCCGGAACACCCGCAGCCTGACCTTCCGATTCGCTCCCGTTCCTGCCGGGAACAACGGCAATTTTACTATTTTTGCAGAAACACATTTCAATACGCACGAAAATGAAAATCAAAGAGGGATACAAGATAAGGAACATCGCCGGAGAGCATGTCATCGTCTCCATCGGCACGCTCAACGTCAATCTGACAAAAGTCGTCTCACTGAACCCCTCATCAGTATGGCTGTGGGAACAGCTCAGCGGTACAGAATTCGATGCCGGCCGGGTAGCAGACCTGCTGACGGAGCACTACGAGGTGGAACGCCCGACCGCCCTGGCGGATGCCGAAACATGGATAGCACAACTCCGCAAAGCAGAGCTGATAGAGGAATAGACACCGAAGTATCCGGTGGTCGGGTGCTCCCGTCGGATACGCCGGTACACGCTGTCTTTTCCGCAGACGGCCGGCGGGAAAGTCCGGTGGCCGGCAGACGGCACTCCGCCCGTTCCCCGCAGCCCCGGCACCCGGAAAGTATCGTCATTGACCGTACCGCACCCGGTACGGACCGAACCGAAATATGAAGAGACCTTTCATCGACAAATCGTGGTGGAACAACATGTCTGCCAACTTCGCAGGTGCATTTCTCGGTATCGTCGTCACCTTCGGGACGACCGCGGTCATCGACATGCACGCCCGCAAAAGCATGGCCCGCAGGGCCGAACTGATAGCGATAGCCCATATCGACAACGACATCATGCAGCTGGAGGCGATATGCGAAGAGATGCAGGAGACCGACAGTCTGTACCGTTTCGTCTACGAACGGCATCCCGACCGCCTGGCGGAGATAAGCCGCGACACCATCGACCTGCTGCTCTCCTCGATGATGCTGCCCCAGCTCCTGCTGAGCAACCAATCGGCCGAAAAAGCCTTCTCCAACAGCATGGAAACGTGGCACGACTTCAACGACCTCAACCTGCTCTACTCCATCAACACCTGTTTCTCGCTGAAGAACACCATATCGGACCTCTACGAAACCGTAGCCGCCTACCATACGGAAGCCTGCGACAGCACGTTCGAACAGTTCGAACGCCAGAAAAAGAGGGACGATAAACCGACGGCGCTCGTGCGCGTCCACCTCGATAACCCGGCCACGAAAGCCTACCTGCGGATACACCGAATGCACACACTGCTGCTGCCGGAACTGACGGCCCTGCTGAAGGAGGAGAACAACGCCAACAAAGAAAAAACGGGAATCACCGACAACGAACTCCAAAGGCTCTTCCCGGACATATACGAGGACGAGGACGAGGACGACAATAACGTATAGAGAACATATGCCGATGATATACGTAACGGTAGCCGGAGAGACATTCGGCATCAAAACAGCCAAACAGGAAGCCATGCTGCACCGCATGGAGAAGAATTACGGGCCTTTCATGACGGCGGATACCGTACCGGCCGAAAAGGTACTCTTCATCGCAGACATCGACCGTACCGTCACGGTACCGGCCGGGGAGCCGCTCAAGACATTCGATTATGCTCTGACTGAAGATGCAGCTCGGCTCCGGATATATCCGGACCGCTGTCTCCTTTCCATCACGCACAAGGCGAGCAGCAAGACCTTCTCGATAGCCTGTCCGCTCCGTTCCGACAGTCCCGACGATACCCCCGCATATCCGGCAGACCTCACCATGCAAGGCATCGCTCCTCCCGGACACATCCTTGACCACCTGCTCATCTTCGCGCTGTCGGTGGCCGCCGTCGGAAAGGGCATCCTGCTCATCCATGCCTCCACGATACGCTACCGCGGTAAGGCCGTCATGTTCCTCGGCGAATCGGGCACAGGCAAATCCACCCATTCGAGAATGTGGCTCGAAAACATCGAAGGGAGCACCCTGCTCAACGACGACGCTCCGGCGGTACGCATATCCGCCGACAGCACGACGGCTTACGGTACTCCGTGGAGCGGTAAAACCCCGTGTTACCGTGCCGAACACTACCCCCTGGCGGCCCTGGTCCGCATCCGGCGGGCCCCCTACAATCAAATCACCCGTCTGAACACCCTGCAAGCCTTCGGTGCGGTTCTTCCCTCCTGCCTCCCCACACTCCAGCAGGACGACCGGATGCTGGACATCCTGTGCGATGCCTTGTCGCACATGCTCTCCGCCGTACCGGTCTATACACTCGACTGCCTGCCCAACGCCGATGCCGCCCGGGTGTCGTCCGAAGCCCTTTTCGGCGACGCACGTCAGTAACGAACAGCCCCGCTCCGGCAGGCTGAACCTTACCGGAGCGGGGCTGTTCTCCTTCCCTCCGCTTCCGCAGAAGCCGTTTATCACCGAGTGTCACCTACCGGTCGGGACAGTACCGTTTTTGTCGGTTTCCGCTCCCACCCCCTTCTTGTTGAAGAGATTCATGGTACGCTCCACCCCCTGGGTTCCGAACGACAGGACGGCCTCCGACGCCATCCCGATGACGCTGCGCAGCGTCTCCTTCTCCTCCGGAAGCCACTCGCCGAGCACATAATCCACCTGCTGTCCCTGCCGGAAATCATGCCCTATGCCGCAGCGAAGCCGCGGATAGGCGTTGGTCCCGATGCAGGCATCGATACTTTTCAGACCATTATGGCCGCCGTCGTTACCCTTCGCCCGCATACGGATGGTTCCCAGCGGCAACGCGAGGTCATCGAGCACCACCAACAATTCGGCCGGCTCCACCTTTTCTTTCCGGAGCCAGTACCGCACTGCATTGCCGCTGTTATTCATATAGGTGGATGGCTTGAGCAGGAGGAAGGTACGCCCCTTGAATCGCATCTCCGCCACATCGCCGTAACGCTCCGTCCTGAAAACAGCGTTGGATGCCGCAGCGAGGGCATCCAACACTTTAAAACCTATATTGTGCCGGGTTTCGGCATATTCGGAGCCTATGTTCCCGAGTCCGGCTATCAGATACTTCATGAACTGCCTGTTCTATTCCTACTTGCCTGCGGCGGCAGCGGCGGCGGCACCGCGTGCGGCACGCGTCATGATGACAGCGCATACCGAAGTGGTCGCCGGGGTAAGCAGCGTCAGGTTGTCGTATTTCAGGTCGCCCACGAAAATCGACTTGCCGATACCGAGATTCGTGATATCGACTTCGAGGAAATCGGGCAGGTTCTCTACCAGACCGCTGATGCGCAGTTTGCGTTTCTGTACGGTCAGCTTACCGCCGAGCTTCACCCCTTCCGAGTTACCCACTATCTTCACGGGCACGTCTATCGCCACGGGCTTACCGGGCAGTACGCGGAAGAAATCCACGTGCATGGGATAATCCTTCACCGGATGGAACTGTACGTCGCGCATGACAGCCTGCTCCTTCCTGCCGTCGATGTCGAGCTCCACGATATACGAATTGGGGGTGAAAAGCAGCGGCTTCATCTCCTTCTCTTCGAGCGAGAAGTGTATCGGCTCCTCGTGTCCGCCGTAAATTACCGCCGGCACGCGGCCTTCGCGGCGCACGTCCTTGCTCCCCTTTTTCCCGAAATTCTCGCGCTTGGCGCCTTTAATCTGAATGGTTTCCATTTGTATGTTATCGTTTAACGTTACACTTGGGCGGTACTCATGCAGCCTCCTCCGCCGACGGGCGTACCGGCTGCACCCATTCCGCCTGCGGGTGCAAAGATAACGATTTTACCCGAATACGCAAACGGGCTGCGGAAACGGGACGGCTGCGGAAATCCCGCCTGCCGGCCGCATCACCCGGATTTTTTTTATTTTTTTCTCCCGCCGGCTTGTATTCAAAGAAAAATATCTATATTTGCACACCCTTTCGGGGAAACAGGTTCATAAGCATGATTGGAGCCGGAGCGTTCAGCGAAGGCAGAAGCCCAGGTGGTGGAATTGGTAGACACGCTACTTTGAGGGGGTAGTGCCGGTTTACGGCGTGTGAGTTCGAGTCTCGTCCTGGGCACCAATAATGAAAAAGCCGCTGTTTTCAGCGGCTTTTTCGTTTCCGAGGGAAGCGCAGAGAGACACGCTTCGGAAGTTCCGCTCAGGGTCTCCGCCCGAGCCCTTTCCGCAGTACCGGCCACCGCGCTGCCATATGCCGGATTCCGCATATACCGGCAACCAGTCCGGCCACATAATGACACCATCCCGTCGGGGACCCCGCCCCCTCGACGCAAGCCAGCAGCAGCGCTCCCGTCAGTACCGTCACGGCAAAGGAGAGCGAGAGCAACCATGTCACGCCGTTCCTGCGCACCGACCTTTTCCTCCACCCCTTATACCATCCCCAATGGTGCCGGAGATGCAGAAAGACCAGCGCGAGAAAGGCGATGCCGGCGAGCGTATGCCATACCGCCCACACATGCCATACATCGTGGCTCTGCGTCTCTCCGGCGACATGCAGTCTCACCCCGGTCGCAAGCACCGCTGCGAAAAGCGGTACCAATGCCGCATCCGTAATAAATATACTCCGTTTCCCGCTCATCTTTTTTCCGCAAAGTAACGGCGGCACAAACATGCGGACAATGGACGGAACGGGGTAAAGTCCGTACTATCCGCGGTACTTCGCCCGAAAAAGCGCAGGGCTCATGCCCGCCGTCCGCGCAAAAAGTCTGGAAAAATAGGTGCAGTCCCCGAATCCCAGTTCCCCGGCGATTTCCTTCACGCTGCCGTCCGTATGGCAAAGCAGACGCTTGGCCTCCAGAACGATTTCGCTGCGGATATATTTCTCGGCACTCATTCCGGTCACGGCACGGACGGCTTCGTTCAGATACGGTTCCGAAATATGGAGCGCCGCAGCATAGCGGGCCGGACTCCGGTATTCACGCAACCCCACCTGCAAAAGCTTCCGGAAGCGAAGCATGATATCGACATAGCGCCTCGGCTGCGGCCGCAGGCGGGCAGCCTGCCGCACCGCCTCCATCACAACGGCGGCGACCGCACCGGCCAGACGGCGCACCACCTCCCGCGAACTCTCATCGCCGGCCTCCGCGTACCGGTCGGACAGAAGCGAGAAGAGCGCTCCGAGTTCATGCCGCTGCCGGACATCCACCCGCAGGGGCACAGGCGCCAGGGCGTATTCGTCGATAACGCTCCGGTCGGAACCGCCGACCAGCAGGGCATCCATCCCGAGCAAAGAGGCAGACAGGTTTTCCGCCTGCAGGAACGCGTGCGCCTGCCCGGGCAGGACGCACACCACATCGCCCCCGGTAAGCTCATACTCCTGAAAATCGACACACACGGTACACGAACCGCCATAAACCACGCCGAAGAGGTAGTAATCGTCCCTGTGGGGATACTCGACCGCCTCACAGGGCAAAGAGGGGACTGCCTCCCGCAGGAAAATCCCGCGGTCGGAGAGCTTGGCCGCCCCATGCACAGGTAAAGTCGCCATAATAACTTCCGTTGAACGGACAAAGATAACGCGGCAGCGGCCCGTATCAAGCCTTCACACCATCCCCTCGACAGGAACAACGGCTTCTTCCGGCTCAGTGTCCTGCCTGCGACTGTCATCGCGCCGGTCCGTACCGGCTGCACCAACGGTGCGAAGTTCCCGGCTACCGAATGCCACGACGGTACTCGACACACGGTGATGCAGCCGCTGCACCCGAACCGAACGTTATTCGGCTTGCGGTGCAGGTTCCGGTTCCATAATGACCTCCAGCATGTTCCCGTCGGCCAGTATCCGGGAAGCAAGCCGTTTGAAATCATCGGGGGTAAAACCTTCGACGATATCCATGTATCCGGTCAGGCCATCGTAGTCCTGAAGATAATAACCACGCAGTACATTCAGCCACATCCAGTTATCTCGGCACCATTCGGGAAAGGATTTTGCGATATACTCCTTGACCTTGGCCAGGTCGGCCTCGTCGGCGCCCTCGCGGGCAATACGGGCCAGTTCGCCCAATACGTCCGGCCGGAGCGAATCCAGCTTTTCGGGCGCCGTCTCATACGCTATCGACAACTGGTATTGCTGCACGGGAAAGGCCTGTACTAAACCGCTCACGCTGACACCGTACGTTCCTCCCTTGTCTTCGCGCATCACAGCCGTATAACGTATATCGAGCAACTGTCCGAGTACCGCCATAGCGAGCGTATTCTCCAGTGTGTAGGGCATCCGGCCGGTAAACAACGTACAGGCGGAGACTTTCGGCTGCTCCATCTTCACGGCGAACCGGTTCTCCACCGTTCCCACAGGCGTCCGCACCCCGTCGTCCACCCACTCCGCCCGGTGCGATGCACGCGGCAGGGAACCGATATACTTTTCGACCAGCGGACGCAGCGTCTTCTCGTCCACATTACCCGTAATGAAAAAGGTGAAATCGCCCGGATTGCCGTAGAGTTTTCCATAAATCGTCTGCAACTGCTCCAACGTGATGCCGTCGATGTCGTCGTACACGAAATAAGGCCGGCGCGGCGAACCGCCGTACATCGTCTCATTGACCTCCTGTCCGTAACGGAACGACGGGTCGGCGGTCCGATTCCGATAGGAGTGCCGCAACTGTTCCATAACCACCCCGAACGTCTCCCCGTCGAACCGGGGTTGGGCAAGATAGAGATAGACGAGCTGCAGAAGCGTCTCCACGTCTTTCGGAGAGGAGGTGCCGGAGAAGCCGTTCTCATAGGCTCCGGTCCCGGGCCAGCATCTGACCGTCTTGCCGGCGAGCTGTTTGCGCAACAGGGCGGCATCCGACTCCGCCACGCCCGTCTGGCCGATATAGTAATCCAGCACCTGTGCGGCAAGCATCTCCTCGTCGGAGAGCAACGACCGACCGCCGGGAACACGGGCATACAGGCACACCTGGTCGGTCATGAAATCCGTAGGTTTCACGACGACACGTACGCCGTTGCGGAGTGTCCAGACCGTCGAGCCGAACGCCCCCTCCGCCGTCCTCTTCACGCGGGCGCCCTTCAGCCGCGTACCCTCCGGAAGCAAAGGTGCCACGACGGTTTCGGGCGAAGTCCCTTCCAGCTCGGCGCCGCGTACCTGCGCCAGGGCCGTCTCCAGCTCCCCGACGGTCGGGAGGCCCGGCGCCCCTTCCGGCGCATAGGCGACAAGCACCTGATTCTCATCGGAGAACTGTCGTTTCACATAATCGTTGAACTCCTCGAACGACAACGCTGCGACAGCAGCCATATCCGTTTCATATTCAGTCCGTGCATCCATCGCAGGGCGGTTATACAGAAAATTGTCACGGTAAACGGCCGTGAAATTCTGGTTGAAACGGTCGTCGCGGCTGTCGAAAATACGCTGCACCATCCGTTCGTAATCGGCTTTCACCACCCCGAACTCCGCTTCAGTAAATCCGTACCGGGATACCCTCTCCATTTCGGTATACAGTTCGGTCACCGCCTGCAACAGCTCCCCCTCCTTGACATTCACCGTCAGCCGCATCACATCGGAAACGAAACTGGCGACCGGGTCGCCTGCCACATAAGCCGACACGAAAGAGGCGCCGGGCCGCATGGCGAGTTCCGCCAGACGCAGGTTCATCGCATACATCATCATACCGTCACACAGGGTGTTCAGGTTCCCCTGCCGCGTATTGCGGGACTCAAAAGGCCGCAGCGGACGCTTGTAATAGAGCGAAAAAGAGGTCATGGTCGCTTCGGGGTCGGTAAAGAGGCCCACGACCGGCTGCGCATTGTCGGGCAGCGTTATCCGCCGCTTCGGCTCGGGGTTCTCCTTGGCCGGAATGTCGGACATGACGGCCCGCACCTTTGCCTCCATCTCGTCCACGTCGAAATCGCCTACCACGATGACGGCCTGCAGGTCGGGACGGTACCAGCGACCGTAGAAATCGCGCAGCTCGTCATGCGGGAAGGTACTCAGCCCGTCGATATGGCCAATCAGGTTGCGGGTGGCATACCGGGTATCTCCGTAAAGCAACGGAGCCGCCCCGCACCACATGCGTCTTGCCGGCCCCTCTCCCTGGCGCAGCTCTTCGATGATGACGCCGCGTTCCTTGTCTATCTCCCCGCCGTCGAGCGTGATGCAGTGCGACCAGTCATGCAGTATCAGCAAGCAGGAATCCACAACCGTTTCACGTACCAGCGGCACGTTGGAAACACGGTAACAGGTATATTCCCGCGTCGTGAAGGCATTCAGGTCGTACCCGAATTTCACGCCTATCCCTTCGAGCCACTCCATCATCCGCTTGCCGGGAAAATTCGCCGTCCCGTTGAAAGCCATGTGTTCGAGGAAATGGGCGAGTCCCTGCTGCGAATCCTCCTCCTGTACAGCCCCGACATTGTGTACTATCCAGAATTCGGCCTGTCCTTCGGGCTTTCCGTTGTGCCGGATATAAGTAGGTCATGCCGTTCTCGAGCACCCCCTTGCGGAGCTCCGGGTCATAGGGCAATTCCTGCGCCTGCATTACCGCCGCTACGGCGAGCAGCGCGGCCAACGATAACAAAATTTTCTTCAACATAAGCACTCCAAATTAATAGTTATACTTTAGCAGACATTAAGGATGCTCCTCTCCCGGGCACGGCCGCCGTATCATACGACAAAACCTGCTCCCCGTCCTGCTTTTGCCAAGGTAAGTAAAATTACTTATATATTATTGATTATTAATAACAAATCCGTAATTTCGGCAGACCGTACCGTACACTCCGTCCGAACGAACGAAACACATGCGGGGCATGTGAGCCGAGGAACCGGCACCACATGCCCCGCATACATCCGCATAAAAACAGCCGCGACCGTCACCGCACGGCATCGCGGCCGAACCTCCCGGCGCCGCTACCTGCCGAGTCGTTTGCACTTGCCCGTCATGCTGCGTATATCCAGCCGCAGCACGACGGTGCGGGCAAAGGATTTCCGCGCATAGACCGCCCCTTGCTCCTCGTATCCCGGCGAATACTTTTCTACGATGAGGGAGAGGGCGCGCATACGCTCCCCGTCGTCGGACACGACCGAAACGACGCCGGAGGCCATGATGCTCTCATACTCCGTCGTGAAGCGCTCCGGCTGCGGCGCGGTACGTCCTACCACACAGAAAACCGCCTGTGCATCCTGTCCGATACGACGGAGTTTCTCCCCTTCCGGCGCACAGTGTATGTATATCCGGCTCCCTTCCGCCGCATAATTGACAGGGACGCCGTAGCCTCCGCGGCCCCCTCCCAACGCAAGAAAACCATACTCCCCGCTCCGGAGCAGCTCCGCCGCATGCTCCTCCTCCAACAGCCTGTCCTGCCGGCGCACCGGCGAATTGTCATACTTTACAGCAGTCATCATCCTCCGTATTCGATTACCCGCAAAGATAGGGAAAACACGGCAACGCATCGCCGCTCCCGACCGCGAAAACCGCATGAACCGGACGCCTGCTCCCCCGCCGGCCACACCACCCGTTTGCGGAATCTCCGCCGCCCCGGGCCGGGAATTTTCAGAACCCGTGCTGCGCTGCGCAAGGAAATTAATATTACCTTTGTCCCTGCACAGGTTCCCCATGCCGCCGTCCATGCGCGGGAGGGGATTAAAAGGGAATGCCGTGAGAATCGGCAACAGTTCCCGCTGCTGTAAGTTCCCGGGGAGCGATACCGCCTCCGCAACGAGTTCCGGCAATCTTTTGCCACTGGCCCCCAAGGCCGGGAAGGCGCCGGAACAGGAACGAGTCAGAAGACCTGCCCGTGCCTTTTACGGATTCGCTTCTGCGGAGAATGGAGGTGGATACCGGCGGTTTTTCTGCACGAACGTACTTTCCGCACGTCACAGCCGACAGACTTTCCGGCATTCACCACCCCTGTCCGAGAGCACTCCGCAGGACAAAATTTATTACGGTCGAATGATGGGTTTTTGTCTGTTCCGTCCCCTCCGCAGCTCATCGCTGCCCGCTCCCGCCATACGTCACCGGCGAGGAGGGCCGGCAGTCCGTGCAAGCCTGCTGCTCCTGCTGGCCCTCCCCTGCCGCGCCGGGGCGCAGCATCCGACAGACACCCTCGCGGTGGACGGTTCGTACGACATCGAGGAAATCGTCGTCACGGCAAGGCGGGCAACCGAAATCATCCCCACCCAGAAACTCGAAGGCAAGGCGCTCGAAGAGCTGAACAGCCACAGCGTGGCCGATGCGCTCCGCTACTTCTCCGGCATACAGATAAAGGATTACGGAGGCATCGGGGGACTCAAGACGGTCAATATACGCAGCATGGGAAGCCAGCACGTAGGGGTGTTCTTCGACGGCATACAGATAGGCAATGCCCAGAATGGCACGGTGGACCTCGGCAGGTTCTCGCTCGACAACATGGAAGCCATCTCCGTCTATAACGGACAGAAGAGTTCGATATTCCAGTCGGCCAAGGATTTCGCCTCGGCCAGCGCCCTCTACATGGAGACGCGGCGGCCCCGTTTCGATTCCATCCGCACCGACAATTTCAAGGCGACGCTGAAAGGAGGTTCTTTCAAGACCGTCAACCCCTCCCTGTTGTGGGAGCACAAGTTCGGCAGGAGAATACGAAGCTCGCTCAACACGGAATACATGTACACCTCCGGAGAGTACAGGTTCAGTTACGCGAAAGCCGACGGATACGACACCACGGAAGTCCGGAAGAACGGCGACGTGAGGCTTTTCCGGGCCGAAGCGGCCCTCTTCGGCGACCTCGACGACGGCGAATGGAGAGCCAAGGCCTATTTCTACGACTCCGAACGGGGATATCCCGGCTACATCGACCGCAACATCCCGGACCGCATCCGCAACCAGGACCGGCAGTGGGACACGAATTTCTTCCTGCAGGGCTCTCTCACGCGCAAACCGCTTCCCTTCTATACCTTTTTTATAAAGGGAAAATACGCTTACGATTACCTGCACTACTTCTCGGACGAGGAGGACAGCATGTACATCGACAACCGCTACCACCAGCAGGAGGCCTACGTCTCGTCGGCCCACATGTTCTCCATCTTTCCGTGGTGGAGCGCCAACCTCTCGGTCGATGCGCAATGGAACAGACTGGAGGCCGACCTCGTGGATTTCGTCTATCCGAAAAGATACACCGTCCTTGCGGCCGCGGCCACTTCCCTCCAGTTCAGCCGCATCTCCGTACAGGGAAGCCTGCTCTACACCCATGTGACCGATATCACGAAATGGAAAGGAACGGAAGCCGGAGCCAAGAACGAATTCACCCCCACAGCCATCGTCTCCTGGAAACCCCTCCGCAGGCACGACCTCTCCCTGCGGGGATTCTACAAGCGCATCTTCCGCATGCCGACATTCAACGACCTCTACTACACCGAAATCGGGAACAAAAACCTGAAACCGGAATACACCGAGCAGTACGATGCCGGGGTGGTTTACGGCCGGGAATGGCACCGACCGGAAAGCTCTTACCGGCTCGACATACAGCTCGACGGCTATTTCAATAAGGTAAAGGACAAAATAGTGGCCATGCCCGCCGACAACCAGTTCCGCTGGATGATGCTCAACCTCGGATACGTCGAGATACGCGGCGTGGACGCGGTGGCGGGCATAAGCATGGAGCACGGCCGGTTCGCGGCAACGGCCCGGTTCTCCTATACCTACCAGAAGGCCCAGGATTTCACCGACCCCTCCTCCGACCATTACGGCGACCAGATTCCCTACATCCCGTGGCACAGCGGTTCGGCCGTCGTCGGGATAAGCTGGGGAGAGTGGAGCCTCAACTACAGCTTCATCTACACGGGCGAACGCTACGAACAGGCGGCCAATACGCTCTACAACTACGTACAGCCGTGGTACACGCACGACATGTCGCTCGCCCGCGAGATACACATGAGGCATGTCCGCATGCGCATCTGCGCCGAAATCAACAACATCTTCAACCAGCAGTACGAAGTGGTGCAATGCTACCCCATGCCGGGAACGAATTTCAGAATCATCATAAGTATCACCCTATGAACAACAAGCGATTACTCCGTGCCTCCGTCGCGCTCATGCTCGCCGTCCTTCCCTTCGCCTCGTGCCGCAAGGGAGAGTTCGTCCTCCCCTCCACCTCCATCGAGGTGGGCGGCGGCGATTCGGGCGGCGATATCAAAGGTTTTTTCCTGCTCAACGAGGGGAATATGGGCAGCAACAAGGCCTCGCTCGACTACTACGACTACGAAACGGGCATCTACCATGTCAATATTTACGCGGAACGCAATCCCGGCGTGGTGTACGAACTCGGCGACGTCGGCAACGACATCCAGATATACGGCAACAAGCTCTATGCCGTCATCAATTGCAGCAACCTGGTGGAGGTGATGGATGTCGCCACCGCCCGGCACGAAGCCACCGTCTACATACCCAACTGCCGTTACATCGTCTTTCAGGACGGTTATGCCTATGTAAGCTCCTATGCCGGCCCGGTCAAGATAGACCCCACCGCCCGGCTGGGATACGTGGCCAAGGTAGATACCGCGACAATGCAGATAGTGGACACCTGTACGGTAGGCTACCAGCCGGAGGAGATGGTCATCGCGGGCAACAAACTCTACGTGGCCAACTCCGGCGGCTACCGGGTTCCCAACTACGACCGGACGGTTTCGGTCATCGACCTGACGACCTTCACCGAAATAAAAAAGATAGACGTGGCCATCAACCTCCACCGGCTGGAGCTCGACCGCTATGGCAACATCTACGTATCCTCGCGCGGCGACTACTACGACACCCCCTCCAAAACCTACGTCATAGACAGCCGCACGGACGAGGTGACGGACATCCTGCACCTGCTGCCCAACTCCAACATGACGCTCGCGGGCGACTCGCTCTATGTCTACAGCACCGAATGGAGCTGGTACACGGAACAGTTCGCCACCTCGTACGCGATAGTGGACACCCGTACCAAAAAGATAGTCACGCGCAACTTCATCACCGACGGTACCGACGCCGAGATAGAGGTACCCTACGGAATAGCGGTCAATCCCGACAACGGCGACTTTTTCGTCACCGACGCCAAAGACTATGTGACGCCGGGCAAGCTCCACTGCTACGACCGGCAAGGAAAGCGGAAATGGTCGGTCACGACCGGCGACATTCCGGCACACATCGTATTCACCCGCAAACGGCTCCGGCCCCTCGACGAGTAACCGGAAAAGATGACCGCACAAACGACAAGATACGAAACGACAGGTAAACCAGAAAAACAAAAAAAAGATGAAACGGCTTGCAACCGCCGCTGCGCTCGCTCTCCTGTGTGCAGCCGCATCGTGTACGAAGATACCCGAAAGGTATTCGCCCGAACCGCCCCGGATTATCCTCGAAAGCGACGAACCCATTTACAGAATCAAGGTCAATGAACCGCTGAAACTCACGCCTACGGTGGAGAACGCCGGAGACGATGCCGCCTATCGCTGGTCGATAGAGGGCGAAGTGGTAGGCTACGAACCCACCTTCACCTACGTCGGCACGGAGGCGGGCTCGGTCTATCTCCTGTTCGAGGTCATCAACGACAGCGGACAGGACGAAGCCGAAATGCGGATAGACGTCATGCCGTACCGGTTCCCCGCCATTACGCTGGTCGTTCCCGCGAACGGCTATTCGCTGCTCCGGGGCGAAGAACTCACCTTCTCCCCCGAAGTGGATAACGCCGAAGTCTCCGCATTCGAATGGAAAGTGAACGGCACAACAGTCTCCGCAACGCAGGAATATACGTTCCGCGGGGAGGAAACCGGCGAGTACGCCCTCTCCTTCACCGCCTCCAACGAAGACGGTACAGACTCCGTGGCGTTCACGGTACGGGTATGCACCGAAGAGCAGATGGCCTTCGACTGGCGGTTTGAACAGACCGCCTACAATGTCTCCGTGGGCCGCACGGTCTTCATCCGCCCCTACTATACGGAGAACGCTTTCGACGCCGTTTACACATGGAAGGTAAACGGCGAGCCCGTCGAGGCCCCCGCCGTGGAGACGGTCTATGCGGGGCCGGCTCCCGCCTGTATCCTCGCCTTCACCCCACCGTCCGAAGGGACATACGAGGTAGAGGCCGTCATGACGAACAGCTATGTGGAACGCACGCAGCTCTTCACCGTCCATTGCTGTCCTGCGGAAGGCACCTATCGCAGAACGCCTTCGGCGGCCAGTGCGGCCCAATGGAACAAAGTGTATGAGTTCACGGCCGCTCCGGGGCAGTTCGTCAACGAACACTATACGGCCGCCGACCCGGAAGCGGCCTGCGCATATGCGGACAGCCGCATGAGGGAAGCCGCCTATGTATCGCTCGGCGCTTTCGGAGGCTGCCTGGTCGTAGGATTCGACCACAGCATCGAGAACGACGGCGGCTACAACATCCGGGTGGACGGCAATTCGTTCGAAGGCTCCTCCGAGCCGGGTATCGTGTGGGTGATGCAGGACGAGAACGGCAACGGACTGCCGGACGATACATGGTACGAACTGAAAGGCAGCGAATACGGCGGTGCCGAAACACGACTCGACTATGCGGTGACCTATTACCGTCCCGACTCCCCCGGCCAACCCGTGGCCTGGACCGACAACGAAGGCGGCAGCGGACAGGTGGATTACCTGCCGGCATTCCATACGCAGGACTACTACTATCCGGCATGGATTACGGGGGACACCTATACCCTGATAGGCCGCAAACTGAAACCCCGGACGGAGATGATAACCGAGAATTACTGGGTGAACCACGAATACGAGTGGGGCTACTCGGACAACTTCAGCCCTATCGACCGTCTGGCCGACGACGACAACCACAATGCCTCCGTAAACTGCAACTACTTCAAGATAAGCAATGCCGTGACATACGACGGCCGTCCCGCCGACCTGAAGTACATCGACTTCGTGAAGATTCAGACGGGTGTACAGGCCAAGGCTGGATGGCTCGGCGAGAACTCCACGGAAGTATTCGGCATCAGCGACTACAACCTGCTTAAATAACGGGGAGCCGTATCGAAACATCTTGAAACCGGGACACGTTTTCCGCCGCCCAGTCTTGCCGACGGCAGAAGAGGACGATATTCCGACCGCAAACACGGGAAGGGGCCTATCATGTTATTTGCCATAACTTACTCCCCCTTCCCGCGGGCGGCGGAATACTGCGCGATACGTTCCCGAAGAAATGCCTGCGACCACTGCTCCGCCGTACCCGCACGCAAACGGCACGTTTCCTGCATTTATCTTCCCTGTGTCCGTTCCGGGACATCGCCCGCTCCGCGAATGAAAAGTCAATCCAAGATTCAGGCACTCCGCCAATAAGTTTGGCACGCCTTTTGTTCCTTTAAGGACAAAGCGATTTTTTTAAACACTATGATTATGGAAGACAATATTTTATCACTCCTAAATAGCATCTACGAATGTCAGTCCGCATGCAAGTATTGTTTCAACGCCTGCCTCGAAGAGGAGCGAATCGACATGATGAGGCGCTGTATCAAACGGACGGTAGAATGCGCAGAGATATGCGAACATACGGCATCGTCGCTCGCCTATACGGGTGACTTCACGCACGAGGTACTCAGCATCTGTATCAAGGCCTGCGAAGAGTGTGCCGCCGAATGCCGCAAACACAACCACCTCCACTGCATGGAGTGCGCGAAAAGCTGCAGCGAATGTGCCGAAGCCTGCCACGACTATATGGACGAATACAGGAAAATAGCCTGAGCAGCGCCACAGAGAACCGATACGTTCCAGCGCAACTGCTTTGTAACAAAAATGTTCCTAAAATAATTTAAAAAATTATTAAAATAATTTGGAAAATCAGAAATACGGGCTTATCTTTGCAGTGAAGTTTTAAGGTTCATTTTAGGTTAGTAGTTTTAGGTTAGTGAAGGAAATACGGTCCGAGGGCTCTGCCCCGACCGGGTTTCCTTTTTTTTATACCTTCCGTATACCCTCCCATATAGGGCCGTAGCGTGCGAAGCACCAACCAAGCTCTCCCTGTTCGTATCCGTCATGTACCTGTCTGAAACGGAACAGCCGCAAACCGTTCCGGTCACCCCGACCGCTACCGGCCTCTTCCACCGCCACCCGACACCTTGCTCTTTCCAGTTCCTCCCAAATGCTCCGCCTGCTCCTTCTGCGGTTCCTCATGCCCAACCCGCAGCAGGACAGCGAACGGCCCGGCAGCGACAGGAAATACACCGACCGCTCCCCGCCACCCTTTCCGCCAGCCTCGTCCACACCCGAAATCCGTCTCCTTCCCGTCTGCCGCAGCGCAGCAGACCACCGTAGCACCCGCGAAAACCATCCGAGCGAAAGATTGGAATAAAAATATTTCCGAAAAATTCGCTCGATTCCGATTTTTCCTTATATTTGCACTCCGTTCGGGCGAACGAAAACCCGGACAGCCTACCAGCCATGCCCAGGTGGTGGAATTGGTAGACACGCTAGTTTCAGGTACTAGTGCTAGTGATAGTGTGCAGGTTCGAGTCCTGTCCTGGGCACCAACGACAGGCCCGCTGAATTCCAGCGGGCCTGTTTACTTTTTTCTCATGAGGAAGCGACCTTGCGCGGTCGCGGCTGCGCTGCAACCGGTAGTTGCACCGAATACAAATCCGTCGACCTGTATGCAGCCAATCGGGCGAACTCCCCCGGCCCACCTCCCTTCCGTCGCCTCCGTTTTCTCCCCGACCGGCCGCCAGCGGGAAAATGCTTTCTTACGTTGCTCTATTCCCATTCGACATCGCGCTATACACCAACTACTTACCTGTTCCGAACGATAGGATTCGACAGAACCGTGTCATTAACAGGATTAAATCCGATAGTTTTTTTGCATATACGGAAGGAAAGTGCGTATTTTTGCGGCAGGAAAAACGAAGATATAACACACAAATAAAAACACAGCATATTTATGCGCGACCATAGCGGTATTTCTTAGCCGGTATAGCCCATGAACGCCGGGAGCCCTGCAACGGCCCTTTTCGGCGAACAACGGGGGTAGGCCGACTTTCCGCTCCCGCAATTATTAGTGATTTTTCGACGTTATGTAGATAACTATTACTATTTTTATAGCTCGGAAAACACATAAAGCCAACCGGAAACCATGGGAAAAAGGCGCATCAGTATTTGCCTCGGCAGCTCCTGTTTCGCACGCGGGAACAATGCCAATATAGCGGTCGTCAAACAGTTCCTTGCCGACAGAGGCCTGGAAGCGGAGGTGACTTTCACGGGGCAGTTGTGCGAAAACATGTGCAACAGGGGGCCCATCATCTGCATCGACGACCAGGTCTATGAAGAGGTGAACCTGTCATTGCTCCATAAGATACTCGAAGAGGAATTCAAATGCTAAGGCCCGTATATACAGAACCGGAAAACTGCCAGGATTGCTACAAATGCATCCGGGAGTGCCCAGTGAAGGCTATCAGGATTGAGAACAACAAGGCCTCCATCATAGCCGAACGCTGCGTATATTGCGGCCACTGCACGCAGGTGTGCCCGACAGGAGCGAAAAAGATACGCGACGGCCTGACGCGGGCCAAGCTCGTCGTATCGAAACATCCCGGCAAGATGTACATGTCCCTCGCGCCCTCCTATGTGAGCGAATTCGGAGACATACCGGTCGGCAGGCTGATAAGCGCAATAAAGCGTCTCGGTTTCGCAGGCGTATCCGAAACGGCGCTCGGTGCGGAACTGGTAACCGCCGAAACGGAACGTTTCCTCGCGGCAGCACCCGAAGGGGTTTACCTCTCTTCGGCATGTCCGGTCGTGGTGGACTACATCCGCAAATACGCACCCGAACTGACAGCCAACATCACGCCCATCGTATCGCCCATGATAGCCCATGCCAAAATTCTGAAGGAGCTCTACGGCGACGACATCAAAATCATCTTCGCGGGCCCCTGCATCGGCAAAAAATCGGAAGCCGATACCTACGGCGGCCTTGTGGAGGTGGCCATCACCTTCAAGGACCTGCGGACGTGGTTCGAACGGGAGGGTATCGAACCGGCGGAGACCGAGGCCGACGGCGAAGAGACCTTCGTCCCCTACCACTCCGGAGCCGGGGCGATGTATCCGGTAGAGGGAGGCATGCTCGCCGGATTCCGTTCGCCGGGCAGGCGAGCTACGCATATGGCTTTTTCGGACCTGCCCACCGTCAAGGGCGTGCTCGAACAACTCGACACCGTGAACCGCCGCGATACGATATTCATGGAACTGCTCGCCTGCAAGGGCGGATGCATCAACGGCCCGGCCAAGCTCAAGGCTACCTCCCTGGCCATCAAACGTTACGACATCATGGACAGGTGCGAGACGGGAAATCCCTCAAAGGATTTCAGCCATCTCGACCTGCATGCCGACTTTCCGGCCGACCCGCAGGAGACGAAGACCACCTACCCCGAATACCGGATAAAGGAAGCGCTCGCGGCCGTCGGCAAGACGACTGCGGCGGACGAGCTCAACTGCAGTTCGTGCGGCTACGACACCTGCCGCGACTTTGCGGTAGCGATGCTCGAAGGACGGGCCGAGGACAACATGTGTGCCTCGTACATGCGGAAGGTGGCTCACGACAAGGCGACGGCCCTGCTGCAGAAGATACCCGCCGGAGTGGTGATAGTGAACGAAGAGCTCAAGATAGTGGACATGAACCGCACCTTCGCAGCCTGCATGGGAGAGGATACGCTGGGCGTCTACGACATGTTCCCCGGCATGGAGGGGGCCTCGCTGAAAGGGCTCTGCCCGTTCGAGTCCATGTTCCGCACCGTACTCGCCACGGGCGAGGAGCTCCGCGAACGGCGCATCAACGAGGGTGAGAGGACATGGCTGCTCTCCATCTACAACATCCAGCCGCAGAAACAGGTCTTCGGCCTGCTGCAAAACCTGCACGAACCTGCGGTGCGGAAAGAATGGATGCTCGAAAAGACGCGCGAAGTGATACGGAACCACATGCTGACCGTCCAGAAGGTGGCCGGCCTGCTGGGGGAAAACGCCGCCTATACGGACGCGACGCTGCGTTCCATCATGGAAGCATACGACAAGCCGGGCAAGGACGACGGCGGAAACAAAACGAACTGAAGAGTCTGCAGTGAGGGTAAACGGAGATTTCATAGAGGTCGATTGTTTCCAGAAGAACAAGGGAGACAACATCGTATGCGGGGACTCGTTCGTGTCGCACAAGTTCAAGGAGGAGGGGCGCGTCATCAGCGTACTCTCCGACGGACTGGGAAGCGGCATCAAGGCGAGCGTACTCTCCACTATGACATCTTCGATGCTACTCAACTTTTCGATGATGAACGAGGACATCACTGCGGCCGCGGCCTCCATCATCAAAACGTTGCCGCGCGACGAGGTGCGCAAGATAAGCTACTCGACCTTCTGTCTCTGCGACATAGACTGCTTCGGCAACACCCGGATAGCGGAGTACGAAAATCCAGCCTACTACCTTTTCCGGGGCGGCCAGTTCGTGGATGTGGAGAAGAAACGGATACCGGTCGAGCGCGACGACATGGGGCAGACGGCCATGTGGCTCTCGGAGTTCGCCATGGAGAAGGAAGACCGGATAATCTTCTTCAGCGACGGCGTCAGCCAGTCGGGCATGGGCAACCGCAACATGCCCTTCGGCTGGGAAGAGGGTGCAAAGGCATTCATCCGGGAGTGCGTCGCCCGGAACCCGTCGATATCGGCCAAGGAACTGGCGCGGAAGGTGGTCATCGAGTCCGAGAAGAACGACGGCTACACACTCAAGGACGACACGAGCTGCTGCGTCATCTACATGCGCAAGCCGAGAAACCTGCTCATCTGTACGGGGCCACCCTTCGACGAGAAGAACGACGCCTACCTGAGCAAGCTCGTCACGGAGTTTCCGGGACGGAAAATCATCTGCGGGGGAACGACGGCCAACATCCTCTCCCGCGAAACGGGCCGGGAGATTACGCTCGATATGGAGATGATGGAACCGGACCTGCCGCCGGCCTCACGTATGGAGGGCATCGACCTCATCACGGAAGGCATCCTCACGCTCAGCCGGGTGGAGAGCCTGCTCTCCGGCGACGGAGGAGAGGGACAGCGGCGCGGCGGACCGGCCGACCAAATATTGCAGATGCTCGCCGACAGCGACAAGATAACGTTTCTGGTCGGCACGCGCATCAACATCGCCCACCAGGACCCCACCCTGCCGGTGGAGCTGGAAATACGACGCAACGTCGTGAAGAAGATAAAATACCTACTCGAAACCAAATGGCTGAAAGACGTCGACATTACATACTTATGACATAAAGACATCCGAAGGTACTTTAAAGAAATGGCTGAGAACTATGGGTAAAATCGAATTGAAAATCTGTATGGGCACGATGTGCTACGTCATGGGCGGCGCCGAGCTGAAAGCCGCGATAGACTCCCTGCCGCACGAAGAAAGGGAACAAATCCAAATCAGTTACTCTCCGTGCCTGGGGATGTGCAACGACGGCGGGGAACCGCCCTACGTACAGGTCAACGGCCGCACGATAGCCCGCGTAAGCACGGCGGGACTCATACAAATATTAAAGGAAGAATTGCACAATGCTTTATGACAATTATGCAATGCTCACCAAACGTGAGCTGCTAATCCGACTCGTAACCTTACTCAAGGAGAACAACCTCGTAGACGGTGTCCGGTACATCCCGGTGGAGATGCGTCCGCGCGACAAGAAGAACAGTTGCTGCGTCCACAAGGACCGGTACATCATCCGCCACAAAATCATATCCATCCTCGGTTTCGACATCCGCAACGAGGAGGATATCGACCTCGTGCCGCTCTCCCATTATGCCCAGAAATCACTGGACAACAAGAACATGAAGGAGGATATCCTCTCCGTGGTGCACGAAGCGTGCAACGCCTGCATGCAGTCGCAGTACTTCATTACCAACATGTGCCGCGGCTGCGAAGCCCGTCCGTGCATGATGAACTGTCCTAAAAGCGCCATCTCGTTCAAGGGCGGCAAGGCGACCATCTCGCAGGAGGACTGCGTGAGCTGCGGACTCTGTCAGCAGGTATGTCCCTACCACGCCATCATCTATACGCCCGTCCCGTGCGAAGAGGCGTGCCCCGTCAAGGCCATCTCCAAACAGCCGGACGGTACGGAACATATCGACAAGGAGAAGTGCATCTACTGCGGCAAGTGCATGCAGGCATGTCCCTACGGAGCCATCACGGAACGTTCCAAAATCATCGACGTCCACAAATGTCTTGCCGACCCGAACAAGAAGATAACAGCCATCGTCGCACCGGCCATCAACGGCCAGTTCGACGCCTCGCCGGCACAAATACTCGCCGCCATCAAGCGCATCGGGTTCGACGACGTGGTGGAAGTTGCGCTCGGCGCGGAGGATACTTCCCGTAATGAAGCCGAAGAGCTTCAGGAGCGCATCGCCGCAGGGCAACCTTTCATGACGACCTCCTGCTGCCCGGCCTACACGGGATGGGTAGAGAAACATGCCCCGGTCCTGAAACCGTTCGTTTCGGAGACGCGCAGCCCGATGGTCTATGCGGCCCGTCGGGTAAAGGCCGCCGACCCGGAGATGGAGGTGGTATTCATCGGGCCGTGTCTGGCCAAAAGGCACGAGGCCGATTTCGTTCCGGAGGTAGACTACGTGATGAGCTTCGAGGAGCTGGGAGCCTTCATGGTAGCCTACGGCGTCGAGGTACAGAAGGACGAGGAGACGGCACCGCTCAATCCGGAGGTCACGAAGTTCGGCCGCGGCTATGCCATGGCAGGCGGTGTGCGCAACGCCATCGTACATGCCGTGGGCGACGGCTACACCACGACCAATATCGAAGGACTCGACAAGAAAAACGCCGCCCTGCTGAAGGCGATGGTCAAAAAGCCGATAGCCCAGTTCGTGGAGGTGATGGCCTGCGAGGGAGGCTGTGTGAACGGCCCCTGCTCGCTTGCACCGCTGACGCTGGCCAAACGCCAAATCAAACGGGCGCTCACCGAATAGGAACTCCGTCCGTCAAACAAAGCCGGAGCGCGCCGCAACATGATGTTGCGGCGCGCTCCGCGTTTATCCCGTATCACGACCGCAAGAGATGACGAACCGTCCGATTCCATTAGCCAACCGGCAGCCAGTCCATCTCTCCTCCGCCAACACCTCTGCCGCCGGCACCGCAAGGCAATGGTCTCCCGCACTTCTTCCCGCTACGTCGGGCAATGAATTATCTTCTTTGCCCGCTCGTTTCCCATCAGCCAACGCCCGGAACGGCCCCGCCGGCACGCAGCAAAGCAAAATCACGCACAAGCTACGGGGTCGGCTGTGCTCCCGCGCCTGTCTGCGAGCATCGCAGGAAGTGCCAATCGCCGGCCGACAGCTATTTCTTCCACTTCAGGCGGAGGCTGTTGGTCACCACGCTGACGCTGCTCAAGGCCATGGCGGCTCCGGCTATCATGGGGTTGAGCAGGAAACCGTTCACCGGATAGAGGATACCGGCGGCGACAGGTACACCTATCACGTTATAGATGAAGGCCCAGAAGAGATTTTGCCGGATGGTACGCACCGTCTGCGCCGAAATCCGGATAGCCACCGGTATCTTCGTCAGGTCGGAGGAGACGATGGTCATCTTGGCCACATCCATGGCGATGTCGCTGCCGCGCCCCATGGCGATACCGAGGTCGGCCTGCGCCAATGCAGCGCTGTCGTTGATACCGTCGCCCACCATAGCCACGACACGCCCCTGCTCCTGAAGCTCCCGCACGAAATCCGCCTTACCGTCGGGCAGCACGCCGGCCCGGTAACGGACAATACCCGCCTGCGCGGCTATTTCACGGGCCGTCGCCTCGTTGTCGCCGGTCAGCATACAGACTTCCAGTCCGGCGCCTCGCAGTCGCCGGACTGCCTCCACGGAGCTCGCCTTCACGGTATCGGCGACGGCCACGACCCCGAGCGCCCGACTGCTGTCGGCCAGCCATATTACCGTCTTGGCCTCCGCCGTCCATGCGGCCGCCGTCGCCGCCAGTTCCTCCGTCAAGACGATATGCTGTTCGCGGAGCAGTCTCTCGCTGCCCGCATACCAGGTCTGTCCCTCCACGATACCGCTGACACCCCGACCGGTCAGGCTCCGAAAATCCACGATTTCCACATTGTCCGGCCGACCGTAATGAGCCGTCACCGCCTCAGCGAGCGGATGCTCCGACAGCGCTTCCAGTCCGGCCAATATCGCTGCAGCTTCCCGCCGTCCCTCCGGCCAAACCTCGTCCGTCACGACCGGCCGCCCCTCGGTAACGGTACCGGTTTTGTCGAGCACGACGGTATCGACCCTCCGGGCGGTCTCCAGACTATCGGCATCTTTTATCAGGATACCCTGGCCGGCCGCCTTGCCTATCCCTACCGTTATGGCGGTAGGCGTGGCGAGTCCCAGCGCACACGGACAGGCGATAATCAGGACGGTCACCAGCGCGAGAATACCGTGCGTGAAACCGTCGGAGGGGTCGAGGAGCATCCAAAGAATGAATGCCAGCAGGGCAATTCCCATGATGGTCGGTACGAAGACCGAGGCAATCCGGTCCACAAGTTTCTGCACGGGGGCCTTACTGCCCTGTGCATCCTGCACCATGCGGATGATTTGGGCGAGCAGCGTATTGCCGCCTACCTTCTCGGCACGAAAGGTAAAGCTCCCTTTCTGGTTGATGGTGCAGGCGAAGACCCCATCGCCCTCCCCTTTCCGGACAGCCACCGGTTCGCCCGTCAGCATGCTCTCGTCCACGTAGGAGGAGCCGCCCGTCACGCTGCCGTCCACGGGTATCCGTTCGCCCGGCTTCACGAGCAGGATATCGCCCGCACGCACCTCCGCAATACCCGTCTGCCGATGGCTGCCGTCCGGCGCCACGAGCGTCACCGTCCGGGGCTGGAGCCCCATCAGTTTGCGGATGGCCGAAGTCGTACTCCCCTTCGCACGCTCTTCCAACAGCCTGCCCAGTAGAATGAAGGCGATGATGACGCTCGACGCCTCGAAATAGACATGGGGATGGATACCGCGCGAAAGCCAGAATCCCGGAAAGAGCATGTTGAAAAGACTGAAAAGGTAGGCGATGCCGGTACTGAGCGCCACGAGCGTATCCATCGTGACGGAATGGTGGCGGAGCTGCCGCCACGCATTCGTGAAAAAGCCCCTTCCGCACCAGAACAGAACCGGCGTCGAAAGGAGCCACATGATTTCGTTGGCATAGGGCATCTCCATGAAGAACATGCCTATCCCCACGACCGGAGCCGACAGGAGAACCGCCCATATCGTCCGGCGCTTAAGGTCGCTTACTTTTTTTTTTGGATTTCATCGAGGGCATCGGGCGAAACGCCCTCATCCTCCACCAGCAGGTCGTAACCCGCCCGGCGGACCGCCTCGCGCAGCCCCTCGGGCGAAACGACGGCGGAGTCGTACTCCACCGACAGGTTAGCCGAAGCGAAGTTCACCGCCGCGGACACGACGCCCGGCGTCTCCTTCACTGCGTTCTCCACACGCGCCGCACAGGCGGCACACCCCATCTGCAATACGGGAAATATCTTTTTTACCTTGGCCATAATACGATAACTTTTTATGTTCCGTAACGATACAAAGATGGTGACAAACCGTCCGCCGAACGTTACACAATTACCGGAAAAGTTTACAAGATTCTTATCGACATGCAGCCTGTCGGCCGCGGACATCGTGCGCACCGCCGCATTCGTCGGCCGAAGAGCCCGCATGCCTCACACCTTGTCCAACGGGAGTCGTCCGGGACGCCCGGCCCGCTTGTAGGCGCTCGGCGAGAGTCCCGTCACCCGCTTGAACTGGGCACTGAGGTGGGCAACGCTCGAATAGTTGAGCATGCCGGCTATCTCGCTCAGCGAAAACTCGTCATAGGCGAGCAGCTCCTTTACCCGCTCTATCTTCTGTGCGATGAAGAACTTCTCCACCGTCGTTCCCTCCACATCGGAGAAGATGCCGCTGATGTAGTCGTAATCGTGACGCAGCCGTTCGGCCAGGTAATCGGAAAGATTGACCCGCAGGCAGCCGTTCTCCCGGTGTACGAGCTCGATGACAAGCGTCTTGACCTGCTCGGCCAGCCGTTCGCGGCGACCGTCAATGAGCTCGAAACCGAGCCGACGCAATGCCGCATCGAGCGATGCCCGTCCCGCCGCCGACAGCGGACGGGAAAGCTCCGCCTCGCCGAGCCTTACGGAGAGAGGCTCCAACCCCATCTCCTGCAACAGACTGCGCACCGCCATGATGCACCGGTCGCACACCATGTTCTTGATATATATGAAGGTCGATTCCATATATCCCGGCAAATCATCTCCAGCTCCGCGGCAGCGGCCCTGCGGCCGCCCCGACATGCACCGCTTTCCCGCAAAGATAGGGATTTCCGTCCGAAGGACGGATACCTGAATATGGCGGTTCGGCAGGTTATCGCTATCTTTGCAGCCGCAGAATAGAAAGAAACGAAGAAGGCCATACACATGAAAACCACGGAATTCCCCCACCGCAAGATATGGCGCATTACCTACCCGGTGCTGATAAGCCTGCTCATGGAGCACCTCATCGGCATGACCGACACCGCATTCATGGGACATGTTGGCGAAGTGGAACTCGGCGCATCCGCCATAGCGGGTATCTACTACATGGTACTATACATGCTGGGATTCGGCTTCAGCGTGGGTGCCGAAATCCTTATGGGCCGCCGCAACGGCGAGGGACAATACCGCTCGATAGGCAATATCTTCTTTCAGGGAAGCGCAATACTGATGATGATAGCCGCCGCCGTCACCCTCCTCTCCTACACCGTATCGCCCGTGCTGCTGCGGAACATCCTCTCTTCGCCGGCCATCTACGGGGCCACCATGGACTACATCAACCTGCGCATCTGGGGGCTCTTCTTCTCGCTCATCGCCTGCATGTTCCGTGCTTTCTACATGGCCACCACACGCACCTCCATCCTCACGCTGAACGGTATCGTAATGGTACTCAGCAACGTGGTGCTCAACTACATATTCGTCTTCGGGAAACTCGGCCTGCCCGCCATGGGGATTGCAGGAGCAGCCATCGGCTCGACTGCCGCGGAGTTTATCTCCGTCGTCTTCTTCGTACTCTATACCCGCCAGCGGACGGACTACAAACGCTACGGCATGTTCCGTTTCACGCGCCTCTCGCCGCTGATACAGCGACAGATATTCCGTGTTTCGGGCTGGACGACCGTACAGTATTTCATCTCGTCGGCTACGTGGCTCTTCTTCTTCCTTGCCATCGAGCACCTCGGCGAACGGCCGCTCGCCGTATCGAACATCGTACGGAACGTATCGGCATTCTTCTACATGTTCGTATCGGCTTTCGCTTCGACCGGAACGGCCATCGTCAGCAATCTGATGGGCAACGGCAAACCGCAGGAGGTCATGCCCGTTTGCTACCGCATCATGCGGATGTGCGCGGCGGCCATCCTGCCGCTGTTCCTGCTCGCCATGGCCTTCCCGGCGCTCATCATGCGCATCTTCACCGACAATGCCGACCTGATAGCCGCCGCCGTACCCTCCATGCGCGTCATGCTGCTCATCTACATCCTCAACGTGCCGGCCTACGTCCTCTTCCTCGCCGTATCGGGAACAGGCAATACGCGCCAGGCATTCCTGATGGAGCTCGCCTCAACGACGCTCTACGTCATCTACATCTGCATCATCGCTGTCCGGCTCCGCTCCGACATCGCCCTCTGCTGGACGAGCGACGCCGTATATGCCCTCGGACTGCTGGTCCTCTCCTATCTCTACCTGAAAAGGGCCGACTGGCAATCGAAGAGGATATGACATATCGGGACGAGGGCATCCGCCTTCGACCCCGGTACGTACATTCCGAAACGGTACGTGCTTTCCGACATCGGCACCCGGTCACCGACGACACCGCATTGATTCTTACAGACTGAAAGGGGCCGTATCGCTTTGAACAAATGCGGTTCAAAGCGATACGGCCCCTTCCGATAACCCGCGGCGATTCGGCCGACCGGAAACTGCGGCATACCCGGCTATTTCACTTCACACGAGGAAGCCTCGGCGTAGTGATAGGTCACCGTCTGTTTCACGTCCGGATGCAGAGATTTCCCCACGGGACAAGTTTCCCCGGCCCCCTCGATTATCCTCCTGCACCGGTCCGTATAGCTGCCGGGAAAATAGAAATCGAGCTTTATCTCGGCGATACGGCGCGGATTGGCCGCCATGACTTTCTGTATCTCCACCCTCGTTCCCTTGAGTTCTATCTCCAGCCGGCGGGCCGCCAAGGCCATGAGCGTCAGCATACAGCTGCCCAAAGCCGCAGCCACCATATCGGTCGGCGAAATATATTCGCCCTTGCCGTTGTTGTCGGTCGGTGCATCGGTCATCACCTTGTTGCCCGACTGTACATGGGTTATCTCCGTTCGGAGGTCGCCCAGGTATAAGGTCTGTATCGTTGCCATCTTCTCGTATTTTTTATGGATTCGCAATTGCCGTTTCCGGCCCTTTTGTACAGAACAAAGATAATACCTGAACGCCACAATCCGAATACGAAACCCCCATCTCTTTTCCTATACCGCCATAAGGATTCCCTATCGTCGACGGCTCCCCTCCCTCCTGAAAACGGAACGGGACAGCCATGCCGTCCCGCCCGTTCACCGTATCGCCCGGATGGGGAGCCGGTTATCTTTTCACGAAAGAGCCGTTCTCCGACAATCCCGGAGCCTCCAGCACCAGCGTATAGGTACCCGGCGCCAGAGCGGAGACATTCAACGTACCGTACCCCCGGCTGTCCAACGCCACCGTACCCACAATCACCCGGCGGGCCGCCGCGTCGTACACCGTTACCTCCACTTCCGCATCCCGCACACCGGCCGCTATACCGAGTTCGTCGCCGGCCGGATTCGGAGAGAGCCGCAAACCCTCGGCAGGCGCAGCCGGTTCCGGGCCGTTCAGCACGGTAACGGTCAGGACGGACTGTACCCCCTCGCCGTCGAGGTCGGTAGCCGTCACCGTCACACGGCCCGTCCCCTTGCCGACCGGGAGAAGCACCAACCGCCCCTCCTGCACCGCAGCATCGACGATATCCTCGTTGCGGTTGATAAGCGAATAGGACAACATATCCCCGTCCCCGAAATTCGGGTCGGTGAAATATTCCGACAGGTCGAAACTCAGGGCATAGGCCTCACCGACATTCTCGAATTCGACGGGGGCGAAATCCTGCTGCGTTCGCGGTTTGCCGTTCTCGTAATCTCCGGTGGAGTGCGAAAAGGAGACCTTCTCCGACTCATGACCGAAACGGTCGATACCGGAGACTTCGAAACGGTACTCCGTATTGTACTGTCCCGTCCATATATAGGTCGCCGTCTCTGCTACGGCCGTATAGTTCCGCAGCACGACTTCGCCGGAGGTATCCGGAGCCTTGCCCTCGGTCTTGCCGATGCCCCGGCCCGTATAGGTCAGCCGGAACTCCGCTACGGGCAACCCGTTGCCGTCGGCCGGAACCGTCCATGCCAGTTCGAGCTCCCTTCCCATGGCTCTCGCGGCAGGCGCCGAAACCGTACCCGGAGCCGTACCGGCATCCTCCAGGAATATCATTCCCGCATCCGCAAGGCCGACACCGAGTTTGCCGTCGTATTTCGGCTCCACATATTCGCTGACGCTCCTGTAACTCCGCAGCAATATTTCACGGCACTCTTCGACGGTAAAACCGGGGTGGCCGACACCGTAATGAGCGATGACCAGCGCAGCGATACCCGACACATGCGGACAGGCCATCGAAGTGCCCCATTTATAACTGTAGCCTCCGTCGAGGTCGGTACTGTACACCCGGTCCGCATCGCTGTAGTTGCGGTCGTTGCCGTCAGCCCCTCCCGGAGCGAAGATGTCCACGTCGTCGCTGTAATTCGCATAATTGGGTCGGGTATAATCGGAACACATCGCCGTCACGCAGAGCGTCCGAGGGTCGGCCGCAGGCATACGGGCACTGGGTGTCCCCTCGTTGCCGGCAGCAAAGACCAGCAGGCCGCCCTTCATGGGCCCCGTCTGGTTGCCGTTCTCATCGACACCCGCATTGGCGATGAAGTAATCCAGCGCATCGGAGACATCCTGCGGCATCGCCACCCCGCTGGTGTATCCCCAGCTGTTCTGACTTATCACCGCTCCGTTATCCGCCGCATAGGCGTAGGCATCGGGATAACTGCCCGCATTGGCACTGGTGCTGTCGAATATCGCCAGAGACATTATCCGAGCGCCGTCGCCGTTGCCCGTGCCACCGGCCACACCGCAGACACCGATGCCGTTGTTATTGACAGCCGCCACCGTACCGGCCACATGCGTACCGTGCGTACCGGGATTGATGGTACCCGAATCGAGGATGACGTTCCATCCGTAAATATCGTCCACATACCCGTTATTGTCATCGTCCACGCCGGGCGTACCGTTCAGTTCGGCTTCATTCACCCACATGTTCCCGGCAAGGTCGGGATGGTCGTATTCCACCCCGTGGTCGGTGACGGCCACTATCACCGACGGGTCGCCGGCAGTGACTTCCCATGCTTCGAAGAGGTTGATATCCGAACCCTCGACCCACTTGGTGCCGCTTCCGTCGTTGTTATAGTGCCACTGCTTCGGAAGTCCCGGGTCGTCGAAAGGCCCTGCCCCCGCACGCTCCGCTCTCCGCTGTGCCGGGACATACACGGCCTCTTCGGGCAGCGTATTCCCCGCATCGAACATCCGGATGGTATAGACCGGCTGCACATGCGCGACAGCGGACAGGGAGCCCAGCTCGGCCTGGGCACGCGACACGGGCAGCGTATCGTCGAACTTCACGTCGTACCAGAGATGAAGGCCGAATTTCCTACGGCGTTCGGCGAACCGTCCGCCTTCATGGAACACCCGGCGCACCTCGGTAGCTCCGAGCGAAGCGGCTATCCGGTCCAGCTCCGGGTCACCCGACTCCATGGCACCGCGCGTGAAAGTCCCCACACGCAGAGCCTGTGCGTCATCGCGCAGCTTTATCCTCACCCATCCTTTGAGTACCCCCTCATCATCGGGAGCATAGGTCTCCTGCGGTATCTGTCCGTCGGAAAGCGGAGCCTCCGGCTCCCTGACGCAGGAGAAAACGATGCCTGCCAAAAGCGGCATCAACAACAGTTTATATCCGTTCATCCTTTCGTTTATTTAGGTTCTCATCACTGGTTTCGTTCATTTCCGGTACGGGGAACGGCTGCCGATACGGCAGACATTCCGTTCGGCAGACCATTGTTCTCTCCTTCCTCCGACACCCCGCAATTCCCTTCCGGAGCCGGTGCCGCAGGATGCGCGGACACCCCGTCACGGTTCCGGGGCGTCATCTCTTCAGGAACGTCCCTCTCCACGTATCCGGTTCGCCGTCGCCCACAAACGTATAGACGCCGGGCGCCAGAGCGGAGACATCGAGTTCCGCCACGCCCTGCGCGTCGAAATCGAGATGGCCTCCGATAACCTTGCGGGCCGCCGCATCGTAGACGGCAAACTCCATGCTGTCGCCTGCCGCCTGGCCGAGATGGACCTGCAGCAGGTCGGCCACCGGATTGGGATAGAGCGCGAATCCCTCGACGGAGGGTTCATCGGGTTTATCGGAAGGGTCGGGCCCGTTCTCGATAATTACCGTCATGGCCGACTGCGCCACCTCGCCGTCGAGGTCAGTAGCCAGCACGGTAACGTTGGCGGTACCTCTGGCCAACGGTTCAAGGACCAATACGTTCCCCTCCTCCAATGTCGTCCGCACGATATGCTCGTAACGGTTGGTAATGCTATAAGCGAGCACATCGCCGTCGGCCAGGTTGGGGTCGCTAAAATAGTCCGACAACACGAACCGCACGGAGGAGGCCGCACCCGCCTCGGCTATCTTGATATTTCCGAACCGCTCCGTTATCCGCGGCTTTTCATTCGCATAGTCTCCTGTCGTACAAGCGATGGCGACTGCATTGGAAACATTTCCGAACCGGTCCACCGCCGACACAAGGAGCTCATATTCCGTATTGTAGCGCCCCTCTACCGTGTACAGCACCCGGTCGCCCGCTTCTGCGTAATTGCTGAAGGAGAGCTCCTCGGAGACCTCCTCGCGGTCGGCGAACTTGCCGACTCCTCTTCCCGTATAGGTCACCGTAAATCCGGCCACGGCCATTCCGTTGCCGTCGGCAGGCACCAGCCACGACAGCCTCAGACCGTTCAGTACGGCCTCCGCCTCGGGTGAGGTGATTTCGCCGGGAACGCTTTCGGGATTCTCCAGAAAGATAAGCCCTGCATCTATCAGTCCCACGCCGAGTTTACCGTCGTATTTAGCCCCTACGTACTCGCTCACCGGACGGTAGCTGCGCAAAAGCCGCTCCTTGAGCTGCTCCGCCGTAAAATCCGAGTGTCCTACCCCATAATGCGACACTATCAGCGCAGCCACGCCCGAAACGTGCGGACAAGCCATCGAGGTACCGCTCATGTAGACATAGCCGCCGCCGAAATCGGTACTGTACACCTGACACTCCCGCGGATAGCTCGTGTCGTTGCCGTCGGCTCCGCCCGGAGCATAGATATCCGCCATGACACCGTAGTTGGAGTACCCCGCCTTGGTATAATCCGGTCCCATAGCCGTCACCGCCACGGTGCGCGGGTCGGCAGCGGGCTGCTGTATAGCCGAAGAGTCGTTGTTCCCTCCGGCGAATATCAGGATACCGCCCGCCATCGGACCGGTCTGTACATCGTTTACGCCGTCGCCGTCCGTATCGTCCATACCGGCATTCTCGATAAAGTAATCGAACGCATCGGACATATCCTGAGGCAAAACAGCCATATTATTGTACACCCAACTGTTCTGGGATATGACCGCACCGTTGTCCGCGGCATAAAGATACGCTTCGGCACCCTTGCCCGACTCCACGGTATCGAATACCTGGCACGACATGAGCCGGACACCATCTCCCTCGCCCGTACCGCCGGCCACACCGCAGACGCCGATGCCGTTGTTATTGACGGCACCGACCGTTCCCGCCACATGCGTTCCGTGGCTGTTGGGGGCTATCTCTCCGCTTTCGCGCATGGTATTCCATCCGTAAATATCGTCCACATACCCGTTGCCGTCGTCATCCACACCCGGCACACCGTTCAGTTCCGCCTCGTTCACCCACATGTTGGCCGCCAGGTCGGGATGGTCCCACTGCACGCCGCCGTCCATGATAGCCACAATCACGGCCGGGTCTCCCGCCGTGGTCTTCCACGCCTCGAACAGGTCGATATCGGCACCCTCTACGGCACGTCTGATGGAACCTTCGTTGTTGTAATGCCACTGCTGCGGCAGCCCCGGGTCGTCGAACGGCTCGTCCGAAGGCCGTGCCGCACCGATTGCCGCAGGTCTGTACACCATCTCCCCCGGAATACCGCGCCCATTGTCCAGCGGCACTATCCGATAGATGGGCTGGACATGCGCTACGCCGGGAAGCGACGAGATGCCGTCCTGGGCACGAGACACGGGCACATCCTCATCGAAACGGATGTCGTACCACAAATGAAACCCATACCTGCGGCGGCGTTCGGCAAACCGGCCGCCGTCGCTGAAACTGCGCCGTATTTCGGTGGCACCGAGCGCAGCGGCGGCCCGGTCCAGTTCCGGATTGCCCGAATCGGCCTCACCGCGCGTAAACACCCCCACCTTGAGCGGTGCCGCATCCTCCTGCAGCTTTATCCTTATCCAGCCGCTGACAACCGACCCGTCGTCGGCCACTGCTTCCGGTTCCCGGCCGGGACAGATTCCGGAGTCCGTCGCAGGCTCCCTGACACACGACAATGCGGCCAACGAAACCACTCCCAAAAACAAATATTTATAATTCATCGCAATGCAAAACTTTAATCCGCTCTTTCGAATCCCGGCCGCTATACCGGCCGGACATTCCCATCGCAATACAGGTTCCGTGGCACACCGCCAAGGAACCTGTATCGCATAACTCATTCATACATATCGGCTGCCGTCACCTCTTCACGAACGATGCCTTGAGCGTCTGATTCCCGTGTACGACAGCGAGCGTATAGGCGCCGGGACTCCATGCCGCAGCATCCACACTACCTGCACCGTTCGTATCCAACGTCACGCTGCCGCCGTAAATCTTTCTCGCCGCAGCATCATAAACCGTTACATCCACCGTTGCTCCAGACGCCTCCGAAAGCGAGAATCCGAGTGCGTCGCCCACGGGGTTCTCCGTTACGGTCAGGGCGGATACGGCCTGGCCCGGTGCAGGTCCGCTGGTTACCGACACCCGGAACTTCAGCTCGGCGGACGCTCCCGCCAGGTCGGTAGCCGTCACGGTGATGTTGGCCGACCCCTTTGCCTTGGGCGTCAGAGTCAGGATGTCCTCGGCTACGGACACGGCAACCACGGCTTCATTGCTGCTGCTTGCCGTATAGGCCAGCACGTCGCCGTCGGAAAGGTTGCGGTCGGTGAAGTAATCCGAAAGCGTATATTGTCTGATATTCTCCTCGCCCGGAGCCGCGATATTGCTGTCGCCGATTTTCTCCATGACCGTAGGAGCCACGTTTTCGAACGTACCGAGCGTCACGGAGAGCTCTTTGGCTTCGGTCGTCCTGTTTCCCCAGCGGTCTTCGGTCTGGATACTGATATCATAAGCGGTATTGTACTTTCCGTCCAACGCATAGGTCACCTCGGTACCCACATTGTAGAGGTTCCTTATCTCCTGCTCGACGGGTTCCTCACCTTCGGCACCGTAAGTTACCCAATAGGTAGCCACCGCCGCTCCGTTACCGTCGGCCGGCACCGTCCACGTCAGGTTTATCTTATTGAGTTCCGAAGAGACCTCCGCATCGTCCACATTGGCCGGTGCCGTACCGGGGTCGTCCATCAGAGCGGCTGCGGCATCGAGCAGTCCGACGCCTATGTCACCGAGCTGGTCGTCGGGAATCAGGCCGCCCATCGGTCGGTAACCGTTCAGCAGACGTTTCTTGCACTCCTCCGCCGTAAAGCCCTCGCCGCCGAAGTGCGACACTATCAGTGCAGCCACACCCGAAACGTGCGGGCAGGCCATCGAAGTTCCCCACAGATGCGAATAACCGACCTCTCCGGTGTAGGAGTCCTTGTACGTACTGAGCACATTCCCCTTTCCGCCCTGCGAACCGGCACCGCCCGGGGCAAGGATGTCTATCTCCGGACCGCAGCTCGAATAGGAACCCTTCTCATAGTTCGGACCCGATGCGGCCACCGCTATCACCTTGTCGCTCGCAGCGGGCAGAAGCGTCGGACCGCCTGCATTGCCGGCTGCGAAGATGATGATTCCGCCCGCCATCGGGCCGGTCTGTACATCGTTCACGCCGTCGCCGTCCGTATCGTCCATACCGGCATTCTCATTGAAATAGGTAAAAGCCTGTTCGTAGGAGTACGGAAGTTTGCCCGTCACGCCGAGAGTCCAACTGTTCTGCGAAATCACTGCCCCATTATCGGCGGCATACGCATACGTTTCAGGGGCACGTTCCGAAAACTGCGACGAACCGCCGGCCACAGGCTGATACAGTATCTGAAGACTCATTATCCGCACGCCGTCCTCCTCACCGGTTCCGCCGGCCACGCCGCAGACACCGATGCCGTTGTTGTTTACCGCGCTGATAGTACCCGCTACATGGGTACCGTGTCCTTCGGGAATGATATCCGGGGAATTGTTTATATAATTCCACCCGTGAATATCGTCTTTATAGCCGTTGCCGTCGTCATCGACACCTTCCGCACCGTTCATCTCGGCCTCGTTCACCCAGATATGGGCCGCCAAATCTTCATGGTCGAGCACGATTCCCTGGTCATGCACAGACACGATGACGTTCGGTTTGCCGGTCTCGACCTTCCATGCCTCGAACAGGTTGATGTCGGCACCGGCCGTAAATCCGTTCTCCCCCTCGTTGTTGTAATGCCACTGCTGGGAGAGCATCGGGTCGTTGAACGGCATCTCAGTGCGCGTAACCGCTACCGAAGGAGTATAGATGACATTGTCGGGCACATAGACCGCATCGGCATCCGTACTCTTGATGACATAGACGGGTTCGATATACTCCACTCCGTCGATGGTCGCAAACCTGTCTGCAGCACGCGACACGGGTACACTTTCATCGAAACGCACGTCGTACCACAGATGCAGGCCGTACCGGCGGCGGCGCTCCGCGAACCGGCCGCCGTCGCTGAATACGCGCCGCACCTCGGTAGCACCCAGTTCGGCCGCGATACGGTCCATATCCTCATTTCCGGACTCCATGGCACCGCGGGTGAACACCCCCGCACGCAGCGGAGCGGCATCCTCCTTGATTTTTATCCTTATCCACCCGTCGCGCACTTCGCCTGCCCCCATCTCGGTTTTGGCCTCCGGTTTGGTTTCTTCCGTAAAGGAAGCCTCCTTGGTACAGGAAGCCGCCGCAAGGGCACATACGGACATCAATAAATATTGTACTTTTTTCATCCTTGTTATTATGTATTAAATGTTTGTTCCGTCTCCTCAGGCGGACATCCCGCCCTTCCGCTCCGGTGTCCGAACCCGCCGGGCACCATTCGGTTCCATCGACCGCTACCGTTTCACAAAAGTACCGCGCACCGTCCGTCCGCCACCTTCCGCAACAAGCGAATAGGCTCCCGGACTAAGACGGCTGACATCGAGCTCCACACCGCCGCCGACTATCTCTTCCCTGGCCTCCATCACCAGCCGGGCAGCACCGTCATAAATGCGTACGGCCGCTTCGCCCTCCGTGTCACCCAACCGGACATTCAGCCTGTCAGCCACCGGATTGGGACTTATTGCAACCGCCCCGTCATCGCCCGAGGGGCCCGTACCTCCGGCTACCGTAGCATATATCGAGAAACTCACCGTCGCCCCGGCAAGGTCGGATGCCGTCACTGTCACCAGGCTCGTTCCTTTGGCACGCGGAATCAGCCTCAGCACCTCCCCTGCCACCTCTGTGGCGACGATATCCTCGTTCACGCTCGTCGCCGAATAGGAGAGCTCGTCGCCGTATTCAAGGTCGGGGTCGGTAAAATAAGGAGTGAGCGTTATGCTCACGATACTCGTCTCCGCCGTATCGGGCATGGATACATCCGCCATCCTTTCGGAAGTCCTCTCCGGCGGACGATTCTCGAAATTGCCTATGGATACCGAACCGGACACCGCCTCCGAACTGTTTCCGAACCGGTCTATAGAACGAACGTTTATTTCGTAATCGGTATTGTACAGCCCTTCGAAGGTGTACACCATGGTCTGCCCCACGTCGTAACGGTTCGCAACGGTTCCGCCACCCGGCGTGCCGCCCCCTTCTTTCGGGGCATACTCCACGACAAACTGCGCGACGGCATTCCCGTTGCCGTCGGCAGGCACGCGCCACGGCACGCTCACCGTATTGCCCGACACCTGCATGGAACCGAATTCCACGACACCCGGCTGCGACTGGGGGTCCGTCACGAATGCGGCCCCCGCATCGAGCAGTCCCACGCCCAGTACGCCGAGTTCCGCATCGTCGTCGGCAAGACCGCCGACAGGACGGTATGCCCGCAGCAGTATCTCACGGCACTGCTCGGCCGTAAACCCTTCCTGTCCGTATTCCGCGATTATGAGGGCTGCCACGCCCGATACATGCGGACACGCCATCGACGTACCGTACATGGCGGCATAATCGTTATCGGCAACCGTACTCCACACCCGGCGTTTCGAATTGGCGGCCTTCACGCCGCCCGGCGCCATGATATCGGCTTCCGCTCCCCGGTTGGAATAGGCTTCCAGCTTGAAAGTCGCCCCCATTGCCGTGACGGCCACACACCTCGCATCGGCCGCAGGATACTCTATTCTCCCGCCGGAATTGCCCGCCGCACAGATGATGATACCTCCCTTCATGGGGCCGGTCTGACGGTCATTCACCCCGTCGCCGTCGCTGTCGTCCATTCCCGCATTTTCGATGAAATAGTCGAAAGCTTCGTCGTAGGCTCTCGGAAGCGACGACAGCCGGGTCCACGTCCAACTGTTCTGCGAAATCACGGCCCCGTTATCGGCGGCATACACGAAACACTCCGCATTCGTATCGCCTACGGATTCGTCGCCCTCGAATATCTGCATCGACATGATGCGGGCTCCGTCGCCATTGCCCGTACCGCCGGCCACGCCGCAGACGCCTATGCCGTTGTTATTGACTGCCGCCACCGTACCGGCTACATGCGTACCGTGGTCTTCCGGAACTATCGTTCCGCTGTCCCGGACAAAATTCCATCCGTATATGTCATCCACATAGCCGTTTCCGTCGTCATCCACACCTTCCGTTCCGTTCAGTTCGGCCTCGTTCACCCACATGTTGGCAGCCAGGTCTTCATGGTCGAACTGCACGCCGGAATCCGTCACGGCGACTATCACGGCCGGACTGCCCGCGGTGGTTTTCCACCCTTCAAACAGATTCATGTCGGCACCGGCTTCCGTCCCGCTGATGGTACCGTCGTTATAATAATGCCACTGCTGGGAGAGCATCGGGTCGTCGAAAGGCCACTGTCCCTCCTCTGCCGCCGGCACGGGCGGCTCGTACAGCGCTTCGGCAGGAATCGCGGCAGCGTCAAGGCGCTGTATCCGGTACACCGGTTCCGCATAAGCCACTCCCGGAAGCGCAGCAAATTCAGCCCCGGCCCGCGATACGGGAATCTCCTCGTCGAAACGTATATCGTACCACAAATGCAGACCGTACCGGCGGCGCCTCTCGGCAAAACGGCCTCCGTCGCGGAAAACGCGCCGCACCTCGGTAGCACCGAACGCAGCCGCCACCTCATCGATATCTCCGTCGCCCGTCGCAGCTTCGCCGCGTGTAAACTGCCCAGTCCGGAGCGCTTCGGGACCCTCTTCCGAAAGCTTTATCCGTATCCAGCCCCTGATTACCTCATCGCCGTCGGCATATATCCGGTCGCCGTCTTCCGGCTCCACACCGACTGTAAAACTCTCCTTCGCACAGGAAATCAGCAATCCCGCACAAAGCCCTGCCAACCAATACCTGTATTTCATACATTATTCGTTCTTTCCGTTTTCTTCTGCACTATCTACCGCTTCATGAACGATACCTTGGAACTTTTACCCCCGACCTCTACCGAAAGCGAGTACGCTCCGGGGGAAAGTCCGCCTACCTGCAGGGTACCCTTTCCTTCCGCATCCACCGTTATCGTCGTCTCCAATACCTTACGGGCCGCCGCATCGTATATCGTAGCCGTTCCCTCCATCGACGCGACATGCGGGACATACACGGTCAACGCTTCACCGACAGGATTGGGGACGACCACCATCGTGTCCCCGTCGAATCCGGGCACCGGGTCAGGGTCAGGGTCCGGGTCCGGGTCGGGTTCCGGGTCGGGTTCCGGCTCTGCCGGGGGTTCGTCACCCGATACGATACGCACCCTGAAAGTACCCGAGGCGCTTTCCCCCGCCCTATCGGTAGCCGTCACCACAATTTCCGTCTGGCCCTTATATATCGGCGTCAAGAGAAGCTCCGCCCCCTCGAGTACGACTTCCAGTATCTCCTGCTCTCCGTCATCGAACGCGAATGTCAGTTCGTCGCCATACGGAATATCGGGGTCGCTGAAATAGCTGTCCAGCGCCACCGTCTTGCTGAACCCTTTACCGGTCGAAGTGAACAACTGCGTCTCTATGCCGCGATACGAAGGTGCCACATTGACGTGCGGAAGCGTAGTAGCTTCATCCGTCACCTCATCCGACACGTTTCCGTACCGGTCTTCCACGCTCATCCGCACCCGATAGGTCTCTTCGGCCGCCAATTGAAGTTCGGTCGTGAAGATTCCTCCTGCAGGCTGGATATTCGGAAAGGTCTCTTCCCTCCACTCGCCCGTCGTACCATCTCCGTTGACCGGCGCATACCCGAGCCTGATTTTCGACACGGCATCCCCATTGCCATCGGCGGGCATCGCAGCGGCTATCGCCATCCCGTCAGGCAGCGGCGTCAATGTCAGCTCCTCGACGCTTCCCGGTTTTATGCCTGGATTTTCGAGCAGAATCAGCGAAGCATCCACCAACCCGGCACCCAATCCGTCGGCATACGGTTCGCCGGCGACATACTCTCCCACGGGCCGGAAGCTGCGCAGCAGAATCTCCCGGCAGCGTTCGGCCGTAAAACCGGGCGTATCCACACCGTAATAGGACACTATCAGCGCCGCCACACCCGAAACATGGGGACATGCCATCGACGTTCCCCACAGATAGGCATAGCCGCCGTTGATATAGGTGCTGTAAACCTGTTTCGGGTCCTCCGGATTGGCCGAACTCGCCCCTCCGGGAGCGAAAAGGTCGGCCGCCGAGCCATAATTGGAGTACCCGGCTTTCTTATAATCAGGGCCCATGGCCGTCACACCGACCACCTCTTCCATATCGCCCGGATTGCCTACATGGGAGTAACTGCTGTTACCAGCCGAAAAGCAGACCACACCGCCCTTCATCGGTCCGGTCTGAACCCCATTTTCATCCGTACCGGCCTCCCGGATAAAGTACTGAATGGCCCGCTGCATCGACAGCGGCGTCTCGATACCATTGTATCCCCAACTGCACTGAGCGATAACGGCGCCGTTATCGGCAGCATAAATGAACGACTCCTCCGTAACGCTGCCCACCTCCTGACCGTTGGCATCGGTATCGTAGTTCTGACACGACATCAGCCGGACACCGTCACCCACACCCGTACCGCCGGCCACACCGCAAACACCGATACCGTTGTTATTGACCGCAGCTACCGTACCTGCCACATGTGTACCGTGGAAATGCTGGGTTATCGTTCCCGAATCGGTATAATAATTCCATCCATAAATGTCATCCACATAACCGTTACCGTCATCGTCCACGCCGGGTGTACCGTTCATCTCGGCCTCGTTTGTCCACATGTTGGCCGCCAGGTCGGGATGGTCGTACTGTATGCCGCCGTCGATAACGGCCACGACAACCTCCGGTCTCCCCGCCCCTATCTCTCTCCAGGCTTTGAACAGGTTGATGTCTGCACCCGCCACCGAGCCTTCAATCGACCCGTCGTTGTTGTAATGCCACTGCCGGGAGAGTTCCGGGTCATTGAAGGGAGCTGGTTCGGGCCTCGCCTCGCCTTCGGAAAACGGCCGGTACAGCCGGTCGGAAATATCCGGCACCACATGTGCCTCGGCGAGCCTCACGCGATACACGGGCTCGACGACATCGACACCCGGCAACGAAACCATTTCGGCCCGGGCCCGGGAAACGGGCACTTCGTCGGCGATTCGGATATCGTACCATAAATGGAGCCCGTAACGGCGGTGGCGTTCTTCGAAACGGCCTCCGTCACGGAAGACACGCCTGATTTCCGTCGCCCCCAGTCCGGCTGCGAGTTCGTCGAGCCGCACATCTCCCGAATCGAAACCGCCGCGGGTAAAAACCCCGGTACGCAACGGCTCCGAATCATCCGCCAGTTTTATCCTTATCCATCCCGGCACGATTTCAGCAGAATCGTCAAAATCCGCAGCCTCTCCCTCACTGCTTCCGCCTCCATTCATCATAAGAGGGTCCTTCGTACAGGAAGAGAAAACCGACAAGGCAACGGCCGCCATAGCCACCAGGAATCTGAAATCCATATAAGTATGAATTAAATACTGTATCCGGAAGCATCCTTTCGGAACAGGTATCATCAAGATACGGTAAGCATATCAAGCAAAAATAACCAAAATATGGAAATATGTCATATCCAGACCATATTTTCTCGCCTCCCGGCCCACCGCACTTTCACATAACAAAATGATAGCCAATACATACACCAGGAAAAATATTTCCGCATCCGTCCACACGGCAACCTTTCGGGCACCGGCGGCATACGTGCCGCCGAATACCCAGAAAGGGTATCCGGACGATGCCGGATACCCTTTCTCAATTCTTCCGCCGGAGATGCATCCTCCAGCCGCAGGCGCACGCTATCGCTTGACGAAAGTGCCGTTCCCTGCAATTCCGCCCTCCGTTTTCACCGATAACGTATAGATACCCGGAGCAAGTGCCGACACGTCGAGCGTCCCCGTTCCGTTCCCATCGAATTCCACATTTTCGGAGAGCACCCTGCGGGCCGCCGCATCGTATATCACGGCTTCGGCACCGACGCCTGCCGCAGCAGCGAAGTGCATGGAGAGCGTCTCCCCTACAGGATTGGGTGCAATCAGCAGACCGCCATCACCGGCCGGTACACTGCCGACCTGTACCGTCAGTACTGACTGCGCCGATTCGCCGGCCAAGTCGGTGGCGGTCACGGTCACGGAGGCCGTACCCTCGGCTATCGGTTCCACGACGAGGCTCCCCTCCTCAACCGTCACGCCCACAACCGCTTCATTCGTATTGGTGAACGAGAACGTGAGCACATCTCCGTCCGCCAGGTTGGCATCTGTGAAATACTCCGAAAGCACGAATGACTGCCTGTATTCGGCGCCGGTTCCCGCCATACGAACCGTACCGAACTCTTTGGTCGCCCTCGGCTTGATATTCTCGAAGGCATTCTCCAGCACAGTGAACTTGAACGAAGATTCCACATACAGGCCGCCCTTGTCCGTAGCACGTACCGTGATGGTACTCTCGCCCTGTTTCAGGGGAACGAGTTCCAGGTCGGAACCGTTGGTCATAACGACGCTGACCACATCCTCATCCGATGAAGTCACGGTAAAGGTAAGCGCATCGCCGAAAGCTTCGTCCGGTTCGATGAAGTAATAGGCCAGCTTGAACTTCTTGGAGTATTTCTCTCCGGCCTTCGCCGCTTCCACATCGAGGAAATTGGCTTTCTGCGTCGGCGGACGGTTCGTATGCTGCAAGGTCGTCGCCTCGAACTCCACCGTACTGCCTTCGTTGCCGAAGCGGTCTACGGGCGTCATCCGGAAGGCATAGGTCGTAAGCTGCACGAGCATCATGCGGTATTCGTAATCCTCGCCCGCATCCGCGGTATTCACGAGGTCCATCGTCTGCCATTCGCCCGTACTGCCGCCGCTCTTCTCCGCATATTCGAGACGGTACTTCACCACGGGCATGCCGTTGCCGTCGGCCGGCACGCGGCAATATATCCTCACGCTGTCGGGCAGCCCTTCGGCACCGTAGTTCTCCAGGGCACCGGGGCTCACTCCGGGGTCTTCGAGCGTGATGAGAGAGGCATCCACGAGTCCGACACCTATCTGGTTGGCATACTCGCCGCTGACCACCGGACTGATGGGACGGAAGCTGGCCAACAGCCGCTTGCGCAGGTCGTCGGACGTAAAGCCCTCCTTCCCGTATTCGGAAACGATGAGTGCGGCGACACCGGACACATGCGGAGTAGCCATCGACGTTCCCTCAATGTAGGCGTAACCGCTGTCAGTATAGGTACTGTAAACGGCATACGCCTCGCCGAAGTTTTTCTCACCGCCGGGCGCAAGGATGTCCACCTCCGGAGCCCAGTTCGAATAGCTGGCCTTGTTGTAATCCGGCGCCATCGAAGCCACGCTGACAACCCGGTCGTAATAACTGGGGAACTTCAGTCTGTTCTCACCGGAGTTGCCCGCAGCGAACATGATGAGTCCGCCCTTCATGGGGCCCGTCTGCACTCCGTTCTCATCCATGCCGGCGTTGTCGATGAAGTAATCGAGCCCCGCCTGCAGGTCGGGAGCGAGGTCCGGAGAGGAGACCTCCCAGCTGCAGGAAGCAATGACCGCTCCGTTGTCGGCCGCATAGGCAAACATGTCCCAGTTGGGAATCGTCTGCCGGTTGTCCGCCGACCATCCGATAGTCATTATCCGCACGCCGTCGCCGTTACCCGAACCGCCCGCGATTCCGCAGACTCCCTCGCCGTTGTTGTTCACGGCGGCAATCGTACCGGCGATATGCGTCCCGTGGTATCCGGGCACTATCTCGCCGCTGTCGTAATTCGGAGCGAAGTTCCATCCGTACAGGTCGTCCACGTATCCGTTGTCGTCATCGTCCACGCCTTCTGTGCCGTTCATCTCGGCCTCGTTTATCCACATGTTGGCAGCCAGGTCGGGGTGGTCGTACTGCACGCCCATATCCACCACGGCCACGATGACATCCGGACGGCCCGTATTTATCTCCCATCCTTTGAACAGGTTGATGTCGGCCCCTTCGACCGCCTTCTCCAGTGAACCGTCGTTATAGTAGTGCCACTGCTGGGGCAGACCAGGGTCGTTAAAAGGATACTCCTCCGGCGACAGCACCGGCCGAGAAGCGTCCAGCGCAGCCGGTTTATACTTCATGTCGGCCGCCATGGCGGGAATCACCCTGTGGTCCGTCAGTTTCGCCTTGTAGATGGGCTGTACGTGCGCCACGCCGGGCACGGCGGCGATTCCCGCCTCCGCCCTCGATACGGGCACATCCTCGCCTATCTTTATGTCGTACCACAGGTGCAGACCGTACCGGCGGCGCCTCTCGGCAAAACGGCCCCCGTCGCGGAAAACGCGGCGAATCTCGGTCGCACCCAGCTCCTGCGCTATCTCATCCAGCCGCGGGTCGCCCGACTCCACCTCCCCGCGCGTGAATGCACCGACACGGAGCGGAGCGGCATCGTCGGCCAGCTTTATCCTGACCCATCCGCTGACTATGTTATCATCGTCCGGCACCGATACGTCCGGAACGTCCCGTTCGGGAGCTTCGGACAACACCGGTTCCTTCGTACAGGACCACATAGCCGCAGCAGCCAATAAAAAAACAGAAATCCTTTTCATAACATTAGAGTTGACAATTATTTGGTGTATTTATCCCATTCATATATATATTTAACGCCAGTCTGCCCTCCGATAGTACGGATGCCCCTATCCGAACACATTCCCCCTGCCGCTAATCCGCAAGTTCGGCCCGGTACACGAATCCGGCATACGCAACTGCCGGCAGCGCCGCGAACACCTGCACGACCTCCGCGACAGGCATCCTGCCGTCGGTACGCACCTCGTACCACAGGTGCAGACCGTACCGGCGGCGCCTCTCGGCAAAACGGCCGCCATCCGAAAAAACCCGGCGCACCTCGACCGCACCCACAGTGTCCAAAGCCCGGTCGAACCACCCGATACCCGTATCGGCCGCTCCTGCCGCAAAACGCGCTTCACGAGGCAACGGCACCGTATCGGCGAACCGTATCCTTATCCGGTCGGTCGCTGCCGCCTCTCCCGCTCCGGAAAGGGTATCCGCAACGAAAGGCGGCTCCGCCGCCCCGTGGGAACGCCCCGCACAGCACAGAAACGGAAACACCGCCATAAAGATAATCAGAACTTTTTTCATGGCAATAGCATCCTATTCACGGTTGTTCCTCACAGCCCGTCTCCGGATACGCCTCCCGAAGCACAGCACCGCATTCCGCGGCGGACTCCCGACCGCAGGAACCTTTCAGGTTCCGCGCTGCAGGCTCCGAAAACGGACAGACGCCGGTATCCGCAGCCGGACGACAAAGAGAGCGGACGGCAGGCTGAAGTCTGCCGTCCGCACGCTCTCATGCTTTCACGAACGTACTGCGAAGCTCGCGTCCGTCGGCCAGTTTCACCCGCACCGTATAGCTGCCCGGAACGAGACCGGAAACGTCGTACCGGATGACATCCTTCAGTTCGCCTTCACTGCCGAAGGCCGCACCGTCCAGGCGGACAACCTCCCGTGCAGCCGAATCGTACACCCTGATATCGGCCCGTTTGCCCGCTTCGCCGCCGACGCCGATGAACAGCGCATCCGGAGCCGGGTTCGGGAAGAGCGTCAGTGCGCCCTCGGTCAGTTCCATGCCCTCCTCAGGCGGTATGGGCGTCGGCGGGTCCTCCGGGAACCGCTCCTCAAGTACCTTGACCGACATGTTCTTGACGATACTCTCTCCGGCCAGGTCGGTCACCGTCACCGAAACATAGGTCGCCCCCAGCTTCAGGCCTTCGACCGTCAGCATGGAACCGCTGACGCTGACCGTAGCCACACTCTCGTCGTTGCTTCTCGCAGCATACGACAGTTCGTCCGCCGGCAGGTCGGGGTCCGTAAAATAATCGCTCAGCTCCACGGCAGTCACGAAAGGCTCCTCTCCCGCAGCATCGGGCAGTTCCACGCCAGGCAGCGGCTTCTGTATCGCCGGCGGACGATTGATGTGGTCTATCGTCCGACCCTCGCCGCCGACATAGCCGGACTCGTTTCCGAACCGGTCTATCGCACCGGCCTCAAACACATAGGTCGTCGCATCCGTCAATCCGGAAACCTCGTATTCCAGCGCCTCGCCCGGCGACATCCGACAGGGTATCGTCACGGAGGTCCATGCTCCGGACTCCGCACGCGCCTCCTCGGGGGCATAACGCAGGTTCACGTAAGCGATGCCCATACCGTTCCCGTCGGCGGGCAGGCCCGTAACGGATACCGTCAGCCGCTCCTCCACCGTACCTTCGGCCACTTCGAGCCCTGCCGGGGCTTCGGGCGGCACTCCGGGATTTTCCAGTTCCATCAGGGAAGCATCGACAAGCCCCGCACCGAGCCCCGCCGCAATGTCCGGCCGAGTCTGCCACATATCCACATTGCGGTAACTCCGCAGCAAAATCGTCTTCAGCTCCTCGTTGGTGAAACCGGAAGCATTCGCACCGTAATGCGACACGATGAGGGCCGCTACGCCCGACACATGCGGACAAGCCATGGAGGTACCGCTGTGGTAGGTATAGGTATTGTCCAAGCCGGTGCTGTAAACCTGACCCTGCTGCGGAAATGCCGCATCGCGTTCACCGGCACCACCGGGAGCGAAGATATCCGCCTCGGTTCCGTAGTTGGAATAGCTCGCCTTCACATAGTCGGCCATCATGGAGGTCACCGTAATGACTCTCGGGTCGTCCGAAGGACACCCCACCTTGGGACTGAATTCATTCCCCGCGGCGAAGATGATGACGCCCCCTTTCATGGGCCCGGTCTGTTCGCCGTCGGGCCCGATACCCGCATTGTCGATAAAATAGTCGAACGCCACCGACATGTCCTCGGGCAGAATATTAATCATGGGATAGTTCCAACTGTTCTGGCTTATCACGGCCCCGTTGTCGGCGGCGTAAACGTAGCCCGTGGGAGTCGCCGTACCATACCCCATATAGTCGTATATCGCACAGGTCATTATCCGCACGCCGTCGCCGTTGCCCGTACCGCCGGCCACACCCGAGACACCGATGCCGTTATCGTTCACGGCAGCGATGGTACCGGCCACATGGGTACCGTGCTCACCGGGCTCCACATCGGGCGACTTCTTGTAGAAATCATAGCCGTGTATATCGTCCCTGTACCCGTTGCCGTCGTCATCCTTGCCGGCCGTACCGTTCAGTTCGGCCTCGTTCACCCACATGTTGCCCTGCAGGTCCTCGTGTCCGGAGAAAACTCCCGTATCCATGACGGCGACGATTACCGACGGGTCGCCGGCACCGTACATCTCCCATGCCTCGAACAGCCCGATATCGGCCCCCTCGACAGCGACCGTTTCGCCTTCGGCATTGGTCATCGTACCGTCGTTGTCGTAATGCCACTGCATCTTCAGACCGGGGTCATTGAAAGGCATCTCGCGGGAACTGCCCTCCCAAGAGGAAGGTTCGCTCACCTCCGAAGGCAGCGGATAATCGGCACCGTCCAGTGCGACTATCCGATAAATCGGCTGTGCATGCCGCACGCCGGGCAGTGCAGCAAACTCCTGCTCCGCACGGGATACGGGCACCTCGTCGCCGAGCCTGATATCAAACCAGAGATGGAGCCCGTATTTCCGGTGACGTTCCTCGAACCGGGGGTCGGTCGGGAACACTTCCCGTATCTCGGTCGCCCCGAGGCCGGCCGCAAGTTCGTCGAGTAGCGGATTGCCCGAATCGGCCTCGCCCCGGGTAAAGACGCCCGTCCGAAGCGGGGCAGCCTCGTCGTCGAGCCTTATCCTCACCCATCCGGGCACAATAACGTTGTTGTCGTAACCGCCGACATCCTCCCCTTTCGGCGGGACATCGGAAACGACGGCATCTCTCGCACACGATGCACAAAGAGCAGCCGCCGCAAGGAACAACAGATTCAAATACCGTTTCATTCGATAGTAGGGTTGGTTGATAAATGTCCGCCGCAGGCAGGATACCCGCACCGACGGCCGTTTGCGAAAATATAAAAAATATGCCACAATATCGTTACCCCTGAAAACAAAATGACCTTCCGCCGCAAATAACCGTCCCGGAGATACCGGCCACAGAAAGACAACGGAGCCGGACCCGACCGGGCCCGGCTCCGCCGTTCCATTCGTCCGGCGGTTTTACCGTTTCATGAAGCTGCCCGTATAGCGGTGACCGTCGTGCTCGACCACGACCGAATAGGCTCCGGGAGCGAGGCCGGACACATCGTTGCCGGCTGCCACGCCGTTACCGTCGAGCGTCACGGAGAGATTGCCTACCTGACGGGCGCCGGCATCGTATATCCGAATGCCGGCCGCCCCTCCGGTCGCTCCGCCCACACCGATATTGAGAACATCATCGGCCGGATTGGGATAGAGGCTGATGCTTCCGGCGGGTGTCTGCGGGGCGGTACCGCCTCCGGGATTCGCCGTCACCGTCACCTCGACCGTCCGCGTATCGGATGCTCCGGCGGTATCGGTTCCCGTCACCGTCACCGAAGCGTTGCCCATCTTCAGTCCGGTAACCGTCAGGACATTGCCGTTCACTGCCACGGATACCACATCCGGTGCGGAACTTACGGCCGTATAGGTCAGACCGCCCGTAACGCCGAACAGTTCATCAAGCGCGATGTTTCCGGAGAAAGCGTTCGCACTGTCGGGCAAAGTCACGGTCGTCCCCTCTCCGCTGCCGGCAGGGTCTGCCGTAACGGATACGCCCATATTTTTCGAAATGGACAGTCCTTCACGGTCCTTCACGGTCACGGAGATGAACGTATCGCCCTTCTTGAGGCCGGTCACCTCCAGTATGCCGCCCTCCAATACCTGCGCCGTAGCTACCGAAGCATCGTTGCTTTCGGCCGTAAACGTCAGTTCATCGTTGGGCAGGTCGGGGTCGCTGAAGTTCTCGTTCAAATCCACGGTCGCTGTGAAGCTGTTGCCGGAGGGGAGTACCACCCTGCCGAGCGGCTTGGTTATCTCCGGGCTCAGGTTCGTGTGTTCGACGGTCGTACCCCGCCCTTCCGTATAGCCGGCCGATTCGTTGCCGAAACGGTCCACACTCTTCACACGGAACACATAAGTGGTTTCATGCTCGAGATTGCCTACCGTATATTCGCTCACCTCGCCGATATCGGCCCGGTTATAAAGCTCCACCGACTGCCAACCGTCCGCTCCGTCGGCCGTTCCTTCCGGGGCATAGGAGACACGGTACTGCGCTACGGACATTCCGTTGCCGTCAGCCGAAGCGGTGATACGGAGCGTGAGTTTTCGCTCGTCCGTTCCCTCCGCACTCACGGCCTGGGGAGCCTCCGGTGCCGTTCCGGGATTCTCCAGCTCTATCATGGTAGCATCCACCAAGCCCACGCCGAGGCCGTCGGCAATGGCCGGCGTCTTCTGATACTGACCTACGCTGCGATAGCTGCGCAGCAGTATCTCCCTCAGCTTGTCGGGCGTAAAACCGGGCTGCCCCACGCCGTAACGCGACACGATAAGGGCCGCGATACCCGATACATGCGGACACGCCATCGACGTACCCGCCTTGTAACCGTACGCATCGGTGATATCCGTACTGTACACCTGCCCTTCCATGCTGAACTCCGTATCGGTCGAACCGGCTCCGCCGGGAGCGAAGATGTCGGCGGCATCGCCGAAATTGGAGTAACCTGCCTTCATGTAGTTCGGCATCATGGAGGTAACGCACACCACCCGGTCGTCGGCTCCCGGGAAAGAGGGACGCGACGAATAGTCGTTGCCTGCCGAGAAGATGATGATACCTCCCTTCATCGGGCCGGTCTGCTCGCCGTCGGGTCCGATACCCGCATTGTCTATGAAATAATCCATCGCCACGGCCATATCCTCCGGGATGGCACTGTACATCTGGGAATAGCCCCAACTGTTCTGGCTTATCACCGCACCGTTGTCGGCGGCATAACGGTACACGTCCGGGTAGTCGCTCTCCGAAGCGTCGTTCGGAGCGAATATCTGGCAGGACATAAGCCTTGCACCGTCACCCACACCCGTACCGCCGGCCACACCCGAAACGCCGATACCGTTGTTGTTGGTAGCGGCCACCGTACCGGCTACGTGCGTACCATGGCTGCCGGGCTCGATGTTACCGTCCCGCGTCAAACCGTTATAGCCGTATATATCGTTCTTGATGCCGTTGCCGTCGTTATCCTTATTGGGTTCGCCGTTGAGTTCCCCCTCGTTCACCCACATGTTGGCAACAAGGTCGGGATGGTCGTACTGAATACCCATGTCCATGACGGCCACCACCACGCTCGGGTCACCGGCACCGTACATCTCCCATGCCTTGAACAGATTGACATCCGCCCCCTCGACGGCCACCACCGTACCTTCGGTATTGAAAAGCGTACCGTCGTTGTAGTAATGCCACTGCATCGGCAGTCCGGGGTCATCGAAAGGCATTTCAGCGGTACTGCCCTCCCATCCGGACTTATCCGTTACCGCTGCCGGATAAAGGGTATCGTAACCGTCGGCAGGATATATCCGGTAGATGGGACGCACATAGGCTACGCCGGGAAGCGACTCGAATCCGGACTGTGCCCGTGAAACGGGTACATCCTCGTCGAACGTCACGTCGTACCACAAGTGCAGGCCGTATTTCTTGTGACGCTCCGTAAACCGGGGGTCGGTCCCGAAAACCCGCTCTATTTTGGTTGCGCCCAACTGTGCCGCGAGTTTGTCGAGTTCGGGGTCGCCGGAATCAGCCTCGCCGCGGGTAAACGCTCCTGTCCGGAGAGCCGTGGCATTATCCGCCAGGCGAATCCTTATCTTCCCCTTGACTACGTCGCCGACGTACTCCTCTTCATTCCGTTCGTTCCCGCCGCCCGGAGCCGTTCCGGACACAGCAGGGTCTTTCGCACAGGAGGCCAGAATGCCTGCCACAGCGAACAAAGATAAAAAGTATCGTTTCATCATTAAATGGATTAGATTATCCTTCATAGTATAACCGATATTGACCTGCGCTTATTGTTACATGGGTACATCTTTGCGAAATTAATAAAAGTTCCAACATTTACCCAACAAAAAAGCACATAAAACGCTTCCGGGGGCAAATATCATATCCTGCGGACGCCCCGGAAACCCTATTCAGCCCTCTTTTCCCCTCCTTTCTCTCTCCGATACCGGAACGGCCGGGGGAGGCCGGACCGATTCCGACCTCCCCCGTTTCATCTTCCGCCACGTTTTGGCCGGCCGGAAAGGGCGGCCAAAACGAAGAGCGGCATCACCGTTTCACGAAACCTGCCGTAAATTTATGTCCATCCTGCTCGGCCACCAGGGAGTAGGCTCCGGGGCTCAGTGCGGCGACTTCCAGCCGCCCCACCCCGTCGGCATCCGGCGTTACCGTACCGTCGAAAACCTGACGCGCCGACGCATCGTAAATCCTCACCGCAACGGTCCCCGCCGCTCCGGGGACACGGATATCGACGTATTCGGAGGCAGGATTGGGCCAAAGCGCGAAACCTCCCTCGGGCAGGGGCGTCTCGCCGCCCGTCACGGTCACGAGGAACTGCGACTCCACCGAAGCCCCCGTTCCCGGTTTGCAGGAGATTGTCACCGCAGCACTGCCGGCAGCTACCGGAACGATATGCAAGCTGCCCTGACCGATACTTACCCGCACCTTCGACGGGTCGGAACTCTCCGCCGCATATTTGTACTCCATCCCCTCAACGGCATAGAAATACTCCGCAAGCGGAAGGACGAGCGCATGTTCCTGTCCTACCCCCTCTATCGTCGTATCGGGTATCCCCTTATGGATAACGGAGACGGTAAAACGGTCTTCCGCATAGGCACCGGCCCGGTCGGAAGCCTTCACCACGACCGCAGCGGCCCCTATCCCCACCGGTTCGAACACCGCCACGCTCCCCTCCACGGAGATACGCACGATACCCTCCGGGTCGGACGATACGCCGTACGTCAGTTCATCGCCGAATTCCCCCACGTCCGGGTCGCTGTAATACATCGACAGGTCGAAACGGCGGGCATACCCGGTCCCCACCTGCTGTATGGTAAAATCGTTCACCGAAGCTATCATCGTCGGCGGACGGTTGATATGGGGCAGGGATTTCACGGTCACGGCATACGGTTCCGAGACATTGCCGTAACGGTCTTCCGCCCTCAGCTCCGCGTTGAACTCGGTGTCGCCCGCCACGGTCACGGAATAGCCGAATGCATCGCCCACGCCTGCATTGCACGACATCCTGAGCCGAACGGGTGTCTGCTCCGAACCGGCGGCAGGAGCATAGGAGAGCAGCAGCCACGCAGCCGGGTCGCCGTTCGCATCGGCCGGTATCCGGCAGGAGAAGTGCAATCCGTCCGCGATGCCCTCCACGGAGGGTTCGGCAGGTGTCTCGGGAGCCGCGCCGGGATTCTTGTAGTAGTTATCCATCAGCGACGCATCGAGCAATCCGACGCCGATGAGGTTGCGGCACGCTTCCTCCTGGTACTCTCCGACATTTCGATAGCTGCCGAGCAGCACCCTGCGCAGCTCGTCCGCGGTAAATCCCTCGCCTCCGTACTGCGACACCATCAGTGCGGCCACACCGGCCGTATGGGGAGTCGCCATCGAAGTTCCCGACATATAACCGTATCCGCCCTCGGTCACGGTACTGTAAACGCCGCAGCCGGCGCCGTCGGTATCCTCACCGCCGGGAGCCATGATGTCGGCCCCCTGTCCGTACTGCGAATAATCGGCCTTCTTGTAATCGGGCCCCATGGAGGTCACGGCTATCACCCGGTCGTCGGCGGCGGGGTACCATATCCGCCCTTCATACTGCGGGCCGGAGGTGTTGTAGTTCCCGGCGGCGAACATGCACAAGCCCCCTTTCATCGGGCCGGTCTGCACACCGTTCTCATCGGTACCGGCATTGGCATTGAAGTAATCTATCGCCGCACCCACATCGGCCGGCATGGCATCCATATCGAGCACCCAACTGTTGGAGGTTATCACGGCTCCGTTGTCGGCGGCATAGGCGAATGCATCGGCATAACGCGCGTCAGCAGCACCGGGGTCCATCTGAATGGACATGATACGTGCCCCGTCGCCATTGCCCGTACCGCCTGCCACACCGCATACGCCGATACCGTTGTTATTGACCGCGGCTATGGTACCCGCACAGTGCGTACCGTGGCCGCCGGGCTCTATCGCACCGGTATCCTTGTCGAAATTGTAACCGTACACATCGTCCACGTAACCGTTGCCGTCGTCATCCACGCCGGGCGCACCGTTCAACTCCGCCTCGTTCACCCACATGTTGGCCGCCAGGTCGGGATGGTCGTACTGCACGCCCATGTCCACCACGGCCACGATGACCTCCGGACGGCCGGCATTGAACTTCTCCCACGCCTCAAAGAGGTTGATATCGGCTCCCGTCTTCCATGCCCAGGCCGAACCGTCGTTATGGTAGTGCCACTGCTTGCCTATCTCCGGGTCATTGACCGGAGCGGCACCGTCGGCGAACTTGGCGCGCACGGGCGTATAGAGGTATTCTGCCGGCAATACGCGGGGATTATCGGCCCACCGTATTCTGTAAACAGGCTGCACATGGCTCACACCGGGAACGGAGGCGAGGTCACCGGCAGCCCTCGTGACAGGGACATCGTCGCCTATCCGGATATCGTACCACAGATGCAGGCCGAACCGCCTCCGCCGTTCAGCGAACCGGCCTCCCTCGGCAAATACGCGCCTTATCTCCGTGGCACCCAACCGGGCAGCCGCCTCGTCGATTGCCCGGTTGCCCGACTCCGCCGCACCCCGCGTGAAACACCCCACACGCAGCGCCCCGGCATCGTCGGCGAGCCTTATCCTCACCCATCCGTCCACATAATTCTTCTCTTCACCGGAAACGTATGCCGGTCCCTGCCCCGCCCCTTCCGGCGCCGGGGCTGCCGACGGCTCCCGCGTACAGGCGGAAACCGAAACGGCCGCCAAAGCGGCCAACACCAATCTGGTTCTCATCAGTCATTCAATTTCAGGTTCATAGTATGTTTTTCCGTAGTAGCCCTGCCTCACCCGGCATCCGGCACTCCCGAATACGGTTACGGCTTTACAGTCTCCTCTCTCCGCGGAAGAACGGCCTTGCAGCGCAGTGCTTCCTCCCGGCTGGAAAATCCCGTAAAGCCGTAACCTGTGTCCGACAGCCGGAACTATCGTTTCAGCACAGTACCCTTATAGGTGTTGCCTCCCTGCTTTACCGACACCGTATAGGCACCGGGAGTCAGACCGGAAATACCGTCAATCCGGGCCGTTCCACTGGCATCGAGCTCGGCCGTGGTCTTCATCACCTGACGGGCTGCCGAATCGTAGAAAACGACATCCGCACTGCCGCTGCCGGCACCGCTAAGCGTTATGTTCACGTAATCAGTCGCCGGATTGGGATAGAGCCGAAGAGTCGCTCCGCCCGACTGCGAACCGGGCTCCTGGGCCACCGAAACGAAGAGTTCGTTCTCGGCCGAGTTGCCGCCCCGGTCGGTCACGGTTACCTGCACCGTAGCGTCGCCCTTTTTCAGTCCGGTCACTTCGAGGGTCGTCCCCGTCACGGCGGCCGTCACGACGGACGCGTCACTGCTGACGGCCGAGAAAGTCAGTTCATCGTCGGGCATGTCGGCATCGTAAACATAATCGTTCAAGTCGTACTGCCTTACGAAACTGCCGGCGGCCGGAAGCGTCAGGCTGCCCAACTGCCTTTTGAAAGTCGGTGCGGAACCGGCGCCGGCCAACACCGTCACATTGATGGCAGCCGTCGTGGAAGCACCGCGCGTATCGGTAGCCGTCACGGTCACCACGCAGGAACCCTTGGTCAACGGAATGACGGCCAGTGTCCGCCCGTTTCTCAGTTCGGTTCTCACCACCGCATCGTTGCTGTTTTCCACCGTGAATGTCATCTCGTCTCCATACTGGGCATCCTCATCCTCGAAATAGGTCACGAGCGTATAGAGCCTCGCATAATCCTCGCCCGCCTGGCGTATCTCCACATCGGAGAACTCCCGGAGCAGCGTGGGCGCATGGTTCTCGAACTCCAGCGTTTCGGACTGCAGCTCGATGTATTCGGATTCATTTCCGTAACGGTCTACGGCATTCATCCTGAATTTGTATTCGGCCTCACTCTTGCCGGGGAACATATAGACGAACTCTTCGCCGGCATTGTAGGTGTTGGAGAGTACCGTTCTGGTCATCTCGCCGGCCGTGCCGTTCACCACCTCGGCATACTCGAAATTATACTTGACTACGGGCATGCCGTTGCCGTCCACGGGCACGGGTCCCGTTATCCTGACGGAAGCCGGAGCGGGTATCGCCTCGAACTGCGGCTTCTCGGGTCCCTCCTCCGGCACCTCGGTCAGTGCAAGAGTTACGTCGATGAGGCCGTTCCCGATACCGCCGTGGTACTTCGGGTCCATCGGTTCGCTCAGCGGACGGCAACTGCGTTCGACCTTGTTGCGGAGTTCTTCGGCCGTAAAGCCTTGCCCCTTGAATTTGGAGAGTATCAGCGCGGCGACGCCGGAAACGTGCGGGCAGGCCATCGAAGTGCCGGCGCTGTAGGCATCCCCGCCGTTGGGATAGGTGCTGTAGACGCCCCATATCTCCGGTCTGTTATACTCCCCGCTGCCTTCCTGGTTCCCTCCGGGAGCCAGGACATCAATACCTTCTCCGTACTCGCTGTACCATGCGACCGTCATATCGCCGTCGATGGCCCCTACGCCTATCACATCCTTGTATTTGGCCGGATAGAAAACCTTATCCGTCCCGGAGTTTCCTGCTCCGGCTATCACCAAACCGCCCTGCATGGGCCCCGTCTGCACGTCGTTGATACCGTCTCCGTCCGTATCGTCCCATCCGGCATTGGCCTGGAAATAGTCGATACCGTCTTTGGTCGCCTGGTCCATACCGGTCTGACTGATGGTCCAGCTACAGGAGGCAATCACCGCCCCGTTGTCGGCAGCATAGGGGAATACGTCGTTGAACGGTATGTCGTCGGCAGCATCATCCCGCATCACCTGCAGCGTCATGAGCTTTACGCCGTCGTGGTTGCCCGTACCGCCCGCCACGCCGCATACGCCGATGCCGTTTCCGTTCACGGCCGCGATGGTACCGGCCACGTGGGTGCCGTGCGTCCCCGCCTTCAGGATACCGCCCGGTTTGTCGTGCGGATAGTAGTTGGGCATGAAGCAACCGCCGTATATGTCGTCGTAGTAACCGTTGTTGTCGTCATCCTCGCCCTTGACGCCGTTCAGCTCCGCTTCGTTAATCCACATGTTATCCGCCAGGTCGGGATGGTCCCACTGTACGCCGGAGTCTATCACCGCCACGATGACCTCCGGGTCTCCCTTGGTACCGAGTACCTCCCAGCCCTCGAACAGGTTGATGTCGGCACCGGCCACCATGCCCTCTATCGAGCCGTCGTTGTGGTAATGCCACTGCTTGGACAGGTCGGGGTCATCGAACGGCAGTTCGCCCGCCGCCACCGACCGGCGTGCCTGCGCAGCCGCGGGCACATAAACATACTCGGCCGGAACAATGGGGCCGCCCAACAGTTTCACCTTATAAATAGGCTGTACGTAAGCCACTCCAGGAAGCTCCGCGATGGAGGCTTCGGCACGGGTAACGGGTATATTCTCGTCGATTTTAATATCGTACCAGCGGTGCAGGCCGAACCGGCGGCGCCTTTCGGCGAACCGGCCGCCGTCGGCATATACCCGGCGTATTTCGGTCGCTCCGAGCTGGGCCGCTATCTCGTCGAGCCGCGGGTCGCCCGACTCGACTTCGCCGCGCGTAAAGGCGCCTACCTTCAGCGGCTGCGACTGTTCGTCCAACTTAATCCTCACCCAACCCCTTACGGCAACGTCGTCGCTGTAATGGGCATAATCCCGGTCTTCCCCGGAGGTCTGGCCGACGCCATCCCCGGCAACAGGTTCTTTCACGCACGAAGCGCAAAGTGCGGCCATAGCGATAATGGCCAGATAAGCATTGAATTTCATTCTCAAAAAGAGTTGTAGTCCGTTTTTATTTACATTCACATATCAATTAAACGAGTTAAACCCGCCATGGGTTGCCTGCGAAAATATAAAAAATTATCCCTTTTCCCACATTTAATCCCGTTTATTTGATAAATAACGGGGCAAAAGGGGCTCCAAGCCCCATGCGCTCTCCTCCTGGCAGTACCGGCAACAGACGGAGCGGCCGGCATCCCTCCCGCCGCAAAGGGCAGTCCTGTCCGCCGCCCGCAGCCGAAGATACGGGCCCGCCTAAAAAAATTCTTTCTACCTTTGTATCCGGACGGGCCGCGACAAAGCGCCTTACCGGACGTCTCGCCCGCCGCCCGTTCCGTTTTCATTCCGTACAAGACATCATGGAAGAGGAGATAAGGATAGACAAGTGGCTGTGGGCGGTCAGAATCTTCAAATCGCGCAGCGATGCCGCCGAAGCCTGCCGCATGAACCGCGTGACGGTGAACGGCAGTTACTGCAAACCCTCGCGCGAGCTGCGCGAAGGCGACACCGTGGAGGTACGCAAACTTCCCGTGACCTACTCGTTCCGGGTAAAGGGGCTTGTCTCGAACCGGCAGCCGGCCAAGAACGTTCCGCTCTATGCCGAAAACATCACTCCGCAGACGGAACTCGACAAGCTGAACATCCCGCGCGAAACCATTTTCATCTCGCGCGACCGCGGAACGGGACGCCCCACCAAAAAGGAACGGCGCGAAATCGATGCGCTGATGGACGGCATCTATCTGGAAGACGATTAGTCCTCCGCCCGCGGCCCTCCCTGTACAGAGCCTGCGACAGTCCGGGCCGCAGCACCGGCCTATAAATAAACGAGAGGAGTTCCGCCGGGAACTCCTCTCCTTGTCATCCGGACACGTCCGAAACGCCCCGTCAGAGCACCACGCCCCCGGCCACGGAGAGCCGCCGTTTTATATTCTCGCGCGGGTCGTATTCGGGAAACTCCGCAGGAGCCGCCTCCAGCCGTTCGACGGCGGCAGTCAACGATGTCTCGGCCTCGGCACGTACTCGTTCCCGCAGGAGCTTCAGTGCGGCACCGTCCGTCGGCTCGAAATATTCGCCGCCGAAACGCACGATGCCGAGCCTGCCGAGCCGGACAGCCGCATCGGGCAGCACGAGGTACTTGACGAACAGGGCGAGCGCAGGCCGTACATACTCCGCAAGGAAGGCACCGTACCTTCCCTGTTCCAGCGCACCGTAGAACGAAACGCCGAACACCGGCCGCAGGTACCTGCGCTGTGCCGCCAATACGGCGCTTTCGGTAACGATGGCCGCATCAATCACATCCCCGCCGCCAAAAGCCGCCTCAACAACCTCCGCGGGGGTCATCAACAATTCCATATCACATTCATTCCGTTTAATTCCGCCGTGCATACCGTCCGCAACGGTTGTTCCGCCGGAACAATTTACATAACTTTACAACGACAAAAGACACGGCGCCATGGAAGACATGCTCCTCAGGGAAATCGAAAAGACAGGAAAAGTGCTCGAAGCCATCCTGCTGAAACTCGGCGTAACGACACGGGAGAAGGGGGAAGAGGCCTACGATACCGCACGTACCGGTCTGCGGGAGGGACTCGGCATGGATTTCGATGCCGTACTCGGCAGCGACGACATAGCCGGCGCCCTGACCGCCGGCTACGGTTTCGGCGACGACAACCTCGAACGATTCGCCCGGATACTCTTTCTGCTCGCCGCCGGGGCACCGGACGACGACACCCGCCGCCGAACCGCCTCGGCCGCCGCAGCCCTCTACCAATACCTCGAAGGCCGCAGCTCCTGCTGCTTCTACGACCGGTACTACATCCTCAAGGAGCTCGAAAAGTATCTCTGACACCGCGCATCAGTCGATGTTCCTCATCGCATATTTGGTTATCTGGGCCACGAAGAGCTGTTCCAGTTCATTCTCCGGGTCGTAGTCGAGCCCGTCCGCCTTGCGGGCCTCCCACACTTTCATATAGAGCGGCTTGCTCCGCGTCGGCGGACGGTTCACTACCGCCAGCGAATCGCACTCCTCGCGCAGCACCTCCTCCATAATCGCCTTCAGCGGGTCGAGCAGCTCCTCCTGTGCCGAGAGTATCACCGTATTGAGTGCCACCTCGTACTCGTGCAGAATACGCTCCGCATTGAAACCCGACGCATAGTCGAGTCCGCTCAGCGAACGAAACCACGAATGGGCCACCACGATGTCGGAGGTGGCCTGTTCGTGCAGCTCCTTCCAGTCGCCCTCGTTGGAGGAGGCGATGGGAATGTAACGCGAACCGTCGCCCTCCCCGCAATCCTTTATCATGAACATCACCTGCCCGGGTTTGCCGGCGAACCGCCGTTCGGCCCGGCGCATCAGCTCTTCCGCCTGCTGTTCGTTATCCACGCCCCCGTCGAGAAGCATCACCCCGGAGAGCTGGAAAGAGTTGTCGAGCCGGCTGATGTTCCAGCAGTCGGTCTTGTACGCTATGGCCGAAACGTTCATGCCCGCTATGTAGGACGGAACGCCGTAATGGCCGAACATGGGCTCGTACTCCTTGTAATGGATAACCGCGTGCAGTTTCCCGTCGGCTCCCTCCTCCGTGAGCGGCCACAGCGGAAGCGATTTCGCCTCCTCCGCCGCATACTGCGACCAATCGTGATGCAGCAGCACATGCCGTCCGTCGGCAGCGAGCCGGCAACGCGAAGCGTCCTGATGAAACAACGACAGAAACGATGCTCCGCCATCGGTCACCACCTCCACGAAAGCGTTCCCGAAGAGTACCTTGTCCAGTGCGAGTTTGCGCAGCACCTGCCGGAGCGTCTCCCCGTCGCGGTTTACGCGGCGGATGAAAGCGGCGAGCCTCGGCAGCCCCTCCTCGTGGCTGAAACCCTTGCCGGCGATATAATCGGCCTTGTCGTTCACTATCCGGCGATGGGTGGTCGAACGGCGGAACATCTGCGCCAGGGCATACGGATACAGGTTGTCGCTGCCCCAGCGCCAGAATCCGCCTCCGGTGGCGGCACGCGGCGCCGCCCGGAAAATATCCCGCGCCTCGTTGCGCGGCGTGAAGAGCTTCGGGACATAGGCCGTCTCTCCTTTCTTCTTTTCCATCTGCAATCTGAATTGATTATTTAAGTGAAATCCCGGTACCTACTCCGGCAATGTACCGGCGAACGGTTTCGAGAAAGAGGTGTCCTCGGAACGCAGTACGACCACGGCACCGGAGTCCTCATCGTAGCCGGCCTGTGTATCGAACACCGCCGAAACGAGCCGCAACGGACACTCCCCTCCGAAACCGGGCGACCAACCGACGAGAAACGTCCCGCCGCAGGCGGTGCGCACCAGCGCCACGAATCCGCCTCCGGTGGCGCCAAGCAGCGAAGCGAGCGCCACCGTGCTCCCGGCATCGGCCCGCCGGAGCGCAAACGAAAGTTCGTGTACCACGCAGGCCGGCGCATCTCCCGAAACATACTGCCGGTAACGTGCCGTATCCTCCGCAAATTCGTATCGGGCGAAAGCGGCCCCTTCACGCAACCTCACCGCACCGAATGTACCCGTCGCACCGTCGTAGGTACAGGCGGCTATATCGTCCGCCGCCGCGAGCCACACATCCGAAAGGCCGCCTTCGCACCGCTCCGGCGGCCTCGTGAATCCGGAAACTCCCATCGCTGCACGGAAAGGTTATTGGGCATAGCCGAGCGACACGAGTTCCGGCAGCAGGTAGTCGCATCCGGCCATGAATATCGCCCGCTGTCGGTTCTCCATCAGGTCGGGATTATACCACATGCGCACCTCCGAACCGGGAAAATCGCCCGTGTTGAGCGCCAGCGCAAGATTGCGCCGGTCGGTCAGCAGGATGAACGACACGCCGAGGTCGTAGTATTTGGCCAGGTAGCCGCCCAGCTTCATGTCGATGACCGGAATCCCTTTGAACATGAGGCTGCCGGGCCCGTCCTGCCGGACACGGTACGCCGCTTCGTTGTCGGCGACCTCCAGGCTGTCCTCGTAGGCCCCGTACACGTCGGTGGTCACGAAAAAGGCGAGCTGGCCCTCCGACCGCATGTTGCGCAGCTCCTCGGAAGCATTGTCCCATACCGACCTGAGACGTTCGTCCGCATTGTCGGCCGACACCGATTCGTACATTTCTGTCGGTATCTCCTGCTCCTCCGCATCGGAAAGGATGCGGTGCAGGAAGCCGTCGAATGTATTCAGCCCCTCTTCGCGCGCAGTCTTGCCCAGCCACATGGTGGCACGCACGCTCTCCATGATGGCCTGGCGGAAAAGGGCCGTTTCGGCCGCTTCGAGTTCCGTACCGGTCAGGTCGTCGAGCTGCGTCAGGGCACTCTGGGCAAGGCTGTCGTACACGAGCGAAAAATACTCGTCGGCCGAATAGCTCATCTCGGCCTTCACGCGGTGAAGCTCAATCGTCTTCGTGTAACGCTCCGCCGAAGCCGAACCGTTCCACCCCGCGCTCGTATATTTATGGAGCACGTCGTCGGGACGGTGCCAGAAATGAAGCCTCGTCGGAGCGGGCATGTTGTACATCACCTTGATACCCAACTCCCTCGCACCCTCGTCGGCAAACAGGGGACGGAAAAAGATATTCTCCAGCTCCTTGCCAAGATAGGTCTTGGCATTCTCAATCTTACTCATTGTCGTCCAATCGAATTTAAAAGTTTGCAATATACGGCCCTCTTCAAGGCAGGGCCGCTCCCGCCTCTTCCGTATCCGGTACGCTGCCGGTACCTCCGCCCGCCGAAAGGAGGACGCACAACCCCGCTCCGTCCGATGCAGCGGACCGTCAGCTCCGTACCCGCATGTTCATGGCATCCTGGCGATACGCCTCCTCGTTCGGCGTGGGACGGTACTCCTCCGTAGCAGGGTCTTCCACCGCTTTCGTAAGCGTAGGAAGCGCCTCCTCCTGCCCCGTTCCCCACGAGGGAGGCAACGCGGCATCCGAAGGCAGCCGTCCTTCCGGTCCGGCCGGGACATCGGAGAGACCGGCGGCGACAGCCGTCTCCCCATCCGTTTTGCCTGCCGCAGAAGGGTCCGCCGCTTTCTTCCCCTGCGCCGACAGGAAACGCCTGAAAAGCCTCGACAGCGCCCCCATCCTTCGGACAACGCGTTCTGCAAGGCCGCTGCACCGCTCTCTGCCGGTTACATCCGGCGGAGGCGTCAGGCCGAAGAGCCGGCACAGCGTTCCGATATCCCCGCAGCCGTCGGGCATCTCACCCGACGCACAGTTCACAGGCGACGGAATGACCGTATCGGCGAGCCCTGCCTCCACCGTTTCGCCGGGCGTCAGCCACCGACCCTTCCCGCCGTTCTCGTTCATCAGCGCCGCAAACCCGGCAACCGGACGCCCCGAACGCGACGCATAGATGTCCGCTATCCGTTCGTCCGTCCGGTCGAGCAGCTCCTTGGCCGCCGACAGCGACCGGGAGTTCCCCTCCGCCGCACTCTCCGAACAGTGGATGAGATAGAACGCATTCGACGATATTTCGCGGCAGCCGGGCGACGCAGCCTGCGCAATGACGGTAGCCGCCGAAGCCACATACCCGTAACAGCGCGTCACCACCTCGGCACCGAGCCCCTGCAGGGCGTCGAATATCAACAGGGCATCGTTCACATCGCCACCCGCGGAACGGATGTTCACCACCACCCGCGGAGCCTGTACCGCCGCCACGGCAGCCAGCGCCTCCGCGAAACGGGCATAGGTAGCCACCCGCCCTCCGGGCTCCAGAAACTGCGTCTGTTCCGGAACCCCTATCACTCCCTCTATGTCTATGACAGCCTCGGACGCGCTGCCGTTAATCCTGATATCTGACAACATCTCACAAAAACCGTTTAAACCGTATCGCTCCGACCGACGCACGTCAGGCCAGATTGACCTCCTTGTAGTAATACATGCACTTGCGAACGTATTCGTAGGAGCAGCAGAACTTTTCGGCAGCCATGTACATGGCATCGACCTTGCCCGTTCCGCGGCCCACGAGTTCGTTCACATACTCCCTCACCACCAATATTTTACACCGGACCGTATCCACTACGCCCATGCGAATGAGCCTTTCGACCACCTCGCCGGCATGATGGCCGGGAAACATCCGCTCCACCTCACCTATCAACTGCTTGTCGTAAACCGTCAATGTCATCGCACTTCGCTTTTCAATCTGTTCCCTATGCCGTCTCCGCACAAAGGCAGAACCGGCCGTTAAAAAAACGTCTGTTCCACGACGCCCTTCACGGCGTTCTGCGCCTGGGTAATGTCCGATTCGAGAACATAGAGCGTCGTTCCCGCAAGTACCCTCCGCACGATATCCTCCACTTCGGCCGCCGTGACGGGGCGTCCAGCTCCCTCTTCCGCGCCTCCGCCCGCCGCGGGCCACTCGGCCTCCTGCGTACCGTACATCGTCGTGAATACCGCCGCCTCTACCCGGGCATAGGGCAAGGCCCCGCCCTGCGCCTGCCCTGCCGGAGCGGCGCTGTTTTTCCTTACTGTCATAAAATCAACCGTTTAAACTATCTTCGTAAAAATGCACCGCGTCGAGGGTGAGGAGGGATGGTAGTCGCACACCTCCTCCAGCCGCCAGTCGCTCCACTCACCGTCGACATACAGTCTGAAACGGGCCCGGAAATCCCGCATCAGGTAGTTCGGACGGATAAGTGCTTCGATGTCGTCCGGCCAAAGCCGCACCCAGGCCTCCAGCCGCACCCCTCCGGCGTACACCGCCACCAGACCGTCCCACCAGCGGTGCAGCCCCGCCGCCCCGTCCCGGTCTTCGTAACAAAGCGTACGTCCTGCATCCGACTCTTCCAGCAGCACGCAATCCGACACCCCGCCGCAGGGCGATTCCGGCACGATGATGCCGGAGGGACACTCCGGCGCATGAAATGCGGCGAAAGGATAGGACTCTGCGAAGCCGGGCCAATCCCACCGCTCTCCCCGGGGCAGCTCTCGAAGGCCGAAGTAGTGCACCACCTTGGCGGGAAAATTGAGGTCGTCCGCCCCCTCCGACGACGCATCCATGTCTCCCGCCGCAACTACCGAAGCCGACGGGGCCGACGAGACGAAACCGGTGAGATTGACCGACGTGGTGAAAAGCGGATTCTCGTACACCCTCTCCTGCGACCGTCGCCACGGATTCCCCGTCTGCACGCTCCACCGGCCCAACCGACCGCCGTTGGCCGTATTGAAGGCAGCCGATGCCCCGTCGCCGCTGCGATACTCCCATGTGAGCGTACCGGGCACATCCGCAGCGAGCTCGCTCACCTTCCACGGCCGCGAAAGGTCGAGCCGGTCACTCCAGTCCACCACCGTATCGTTGCGGTAGAAGAGTTCCCGCGGCTCGGCATAGACCGTCCGCCCCGGCTCGTCGGTGTAGAAACAGAGACCGAACATCTCCCGCAGGGCATTCACCACCTGCATGCGGTTCATGTCGTGGGCCCCCGCCTCGGCGAAAGAGAGCGTATCGCCCAGCACCGGGTGAGGCAGAAAAACCGGACGCACCTCCGCCTCCACCAACCGGAACGGCATTCCCTCATCCGCCCCCGCGAAATAGAGGGTGTCGAAATATTTCGGTGAACCGGGCGTCACGGTTTCGGCAGCACTCCGGAGCGTAACTTCCACCTCCGTCTCCCCCGTCTCGGCGACGTAACCGTCGTAGAGAGCCCAATCCCCGACGAAATCGACGAAACTCCCCGACGCCTCCTGCCGCTGCATCCGCAAGTTCCCATAAGTGCCGGCCACCCCGGTACTCACCTTGACGGAACGCGAATAGAATTGGGCGAGCGTACGCTGGACGACCGTCCCCGTCCCGGTACGGCAGTCGGCGACGAGACGGTACGACAACCCCTCCTCGTGGTCGAAAACGATGCACAGGAACTCCTTGCCCGTCCGGAATTCGTTCCGTCTGTCAGGAAACCGGTTGGCTATCCGGAACCGATGCAACTGCCCGCCTCCGAGATAAATCCGGTCGAAACCGGCCAGACGGTCACTGCCCGCCATACGGTAGCCGGTGACATAGCGCAGCCTGTACTCGAACCCGACCGCAACGCTGTAAGGGGGAACGAAAACCACCCGCTCTCCGTCGCGCCGAAAACATCCGCCCCGGGTGAATACCCGCTTCAGCGACACACCGTCACGCTCTTCGTCCGGGTCGGCCGTATCGACGATATTCCCCACGGTGTTGTAGGCCGCCAGCGGGTCGGCATACACCCGGCCTCCGCTGTCGGCGGTCGTCGCCGCCTCCCCGAAACGCGCCGCCAAAAAATCCATCCGCGAACGCAACAGGGTCGCGTCGCGTGTGGGGTAGTTGCCGCTCATGTACAGGGAATCGAAATAGGCACTGTCCACGAAAGCGGAGACGAGCCGATACCCGGCCTCCTCGAAAATGGCATGCAGTACCGACCGGAGATGGATGAAAGGGTGGTAATCCGTCTCCGTGAGTACACGCTGGGCAGGCACGAGCCCGACCGAAGCGTTCTGCGGTTCATAACGCTGTCGCTGCAGGGGCAGCCACCGTACGGGTACCGGCGCCGTCCAGCTCCCGGCGATGGATTCGCCGTCCAGTTTGAAAGCATAATCGGGGAAAAGCGAAGAGAAGGTATGCTGCATGGCATGCACGGCCCACCGCTTTCCGGCACCGATGATATTGAACCGATACCGGCCCCCCTCCTCCTCCCGTTCGCAGGCCGTGAGCATGACATGCCCCTCCATTATCACACAGCCCTCTTGCTCCAGTCTCGCCGTGTGGAGCGAGGCATTGAACCTGTCACGGGCCATGAGCTGTTCGCAGTCGCCCATGAGTTCCCTGTTTCTGGCCGTCATGGGAATCGAGATGCTCTTCGTATATCCCGTCCTGCCATACTCCGGAGAGGTCACCGAAGCCACCGATACGGATACCGACACCGGGCAGGCGGCGTCCATATCCGCCAAACGTCCGTCAATGAATAGTTCCATAATGCTAAAAGTTTTGGGAAAGCCGGGGAGTCCTGTCCCTGACTGTAAGCGTTATCGTTCCGGGTACACCATTACGGAACGCATGCGACAGCGGAAAGACATCCGTAGGGACGAAGCCCTCCTCCTCCACACGCCACACCCGCGGCGAAGCCGGAATGAGGGCGAGTCCTTCCATCCACAGACGCGGCAAATATCCCGACGAGAGTTCCGTACGGTCGGCGAGCCGTACGGAGGCAGCCGCATAACCGTCGTGGTTCAGGAAGGCTTCGCGCGAGGCTTCGAGATACCCGGTGTCCGGACGCCCGAACGTGTGGTAATCCAACCCTCCCATACGGTTGAACCAACAGAGGCGCACCGAACCGGGCTCCCGCGGCTCTATCCGGTAGTGTACTTCGGCGACAGACTCTCCCGCCACCCGCACCGTCACCCGCAGAGCGGCAACTCCGTCGGTTTGCACCCCGACCGCAGCGAGCGTCGTCCGAACCGACGGCATTCCGACGACCAACGTCACGATGCCCCGCGAGGCGATATACTCCGGCGATTCGTACACGTACTCCGCCTCTCCGGACACTCTCCACGAATAAGTCATGCTGCAGCCGGGTACGAGCAGCGAAACCTCGTCGCTCTCGTCCCAGGCAATGGTACGGTGCATGGGAAGTGTAGTGAGCACCTCGTACTCCGAAAGCCGGCGCACGGCCCCCGTAAAGGTTCTGACCGGCGATACCGCACCGCCGCAACCCACCGCGGCAGTGACGAAACGTCCCGCATCCGAAAAGAGGCCGGTGCTGTCCGCCGGAAACGGGACGGGCGTCAACAACCGGCGCATGTAGCAGGCGATATTCACCAGCGCCGCATCGCCGCCCGCTATCCGTTTCACGCCGACGGGAGTCTCCGCCCCCACCGTGAAGACCTCCGCATCGACGGTCTCCCCCGACGCGATACCCGTCAGGGTATAGACCAGAGGGCCGAAGACCGAATCGTAATTGTCCGGAACCCCTGAAAACATCACAGCCATACCGTCCTCCCTTCAATCGCAGTAAAACATCTCGGCTTCGAACTCCGCCGCCACGGCCGTCTCGCCCCGCGGCGTCAGAGGTTTCGTTTCGGGCGACACCTTCAGCCCGCGTACCGACCGCACCCGCTCACACGCCCGAACCGCTCCATACAGTGCCGCAGCATCGTCCTCCAGGATGCGCCACACCTCGCGCGAACCGGCATCGTCCGGCACCCCGGCCATCATGAGCCGAAGACGTACCGCATACGTATCGCGCCGTTCCCTCCGCCCCGACACCCTTTTCAACACGGGTACCGTCAGCCATACCGCCGGAAGCACGGTCACTTTCGCTGCCAGCAACGATTCGCTGCCGATATAAAACACATATCCCAAATCTTCCGCGGCACGTTTGAGCACAGCCGTCAAACTCTCCCTCTCCATAACCATATCTCTTGTTCGTTATCAATACGGCGCCCCATACCTTCATCGCCGTCCCTTTCCGGACTGTCAACAGGTTTTCCGATACTTTCACGGCATCGCTCCCTGCCGACGACACAAAGATAAATAATCAATTAACGATTGTCAATATTTGAATACATGTTTTACTCAAAAAACAAGGGTATAATTTTAGAATCATTGACAAACAAAAGCTTAGAAACAAGACAAAAGAAGACAGCAACCTACAAATACTTCAAAATATGAATTAACCAACAGACAAGACACCGCTACTCCGCCCTGCACATCTCTCCGCCCCGGAGCCGGATACTGCAGACAGTGCTTCGACAAAGCAAACGAAACGGGAAGCCGCACAAAAGAAGCAAATGAAAACCGCACAAAAACGAAGACTGGCGGGAGCAAAGAGAACGAAAGATTCGGCTGCCGATACGGGCAACAGCGTCAGAACAGCGATAGCTGACCGGGCGCACAATGGAAAGTCAGACGGTGATGAGGTGTCAGGCCGTAACGAAGCACGGCCAACCGATGCTGCCGGGTAGGATACCCCTTGTTCGCATTCCATCCGTACTGCGGGTACTCCTCATGCAGCAGCTTCATTCTGTCGTCGCGGAAAGTCTTGGCCAATACCGATGCGGCTGCAATGGAGGCATAGAGGCCGTCGCCGCCCACGATGCACTCGAACGGGATACCGAGCGTGCTCCGGAACCTGTTGCCGTCTATCAGCAGCAGGCCGGGCCGGAAGGAGAGCCGCTCCACGGCCCGCGACATGCCGGCGAAAGAGGCGTTCAGGATGTTTATCCGGTCTATCTCCTCCGGCGAGACCTCGGCGACCGCCCACGCCACGGCATCGCGGAGGATGACATCGCGCATCAGGTAGCGGTTCTTCTCGCTCATCTTTTTGGAGTCGTTCAGCAGGGGATGGGCAAAACCGGGAGGCAGTATCACGGCCGCGGCGAACACCGGCCCCGCCAGACATCCGCGGCCTGCCTCATCGCACCCGGCCTCGGGCACCTCCCGTTGAAAACACTCCTTCAACATGCTCCGCCTCCCAATTGCATTCCCCGCAAAGGTACGAAATTCCCCGCACGGGAATCCCTTCCGAAAGGACAAAACACGGCAGTCCTCCGTTATTCGTCCACAGAGCGGAAGGAATCCAGGGGGGAATCACTAACTTTGCAGGAGTTCCGGCCGAGACCGGAATACGAACCGCATGAACAGACCGGACGTCATCAGGCAACCGTTGGGGGTAGTGGCAGCCACATTCGTGATAATGATGGCATGCGTAGTCATACGTGTGACAACCGCCCCCTACCCCGCGGAAACAGACCTCGCCGCCGACATGCCATTGGGCCGGGCCATCGACTCCCTCTTTCCGACCGGAGCCGCCGCCTGTACCGTCGGTCTCGTGGCAGCCATTCTGAACGCCACCCTCCTGGCCGGAATGATTGTCCGCTACTCGGTCAGCGCGGTGCGCACCTACCTTCCGATGGCCGTCTACGCCATGACCGCCTACGGCATCTGCTTTCCCGCAGGGTCGGTCAGCGCTACGCTGGTTCCGCTACTGTTGATACTCGGCAGCACGCAGATGATAGCCGCCTTCAAACGCTCCTATCAGTTCGAGCATGTCTTCAAATCGGCCTTCTGCATCGGCCTGCTCCCGATGCTCTACGCACCGGCACTCCCCCTTGTTCTCATCGTTCCAGTGACACTCGTCCTCTACCGACGCACGCTGCGCGAGGCGGTCGTCGCAGCGGCAGGCCTGCTCCTCCCCTTCTTCATATGTTCCGTAGTCTGGTGGGGGCTCGGCGACTCTTTCGGCCTCATGGGCCACGAACTTCTCGCCGGTACAACCCTCGGCGAAGACACGGCGCTGCCGGCATTTTTCGGAGAAAAGGGAGTCTGGAGCAAAGTCTATATCGGCCTTTTCGCCGCCCTGACACTCTGTTCCGCCATCATCATCCTGCGCACACTGTCTTCGCTCCGCACAAGGGCCAAAAAAATCCATATCCACTTTCTATGGCTGCTGCTCCTGTGCCTGATATCGCTCCTCCTGCCCGGCAACACCATCGCCTCGCTGGGAGTGCTCGCCGTCCCCTGCTGCGTAACGGTCTCCGCATTCTTCATCCGCTACCGGGGTTGGCTGCCCCTCGCAATCTATACCGTTCTGACAGCACTCATGCTGTATATCAACCTCTTTCCGGGCGTGTGACACAGTCGCTGCCTCTTCCTCCGGCACTATCTTCCTCCCCCGTCCGTCGGCCGATTCCGACCCCATACCGCATTCCGAAGACACCATACAAAGACGAATATTAAAAATATTCGGACATAATTTATACTATATTTAGTGCATTCACTATTCAAATAAAAGAAAACAAACATTACAAAACATACACTTCATACCACCAAATTACGATATTGTATTTTTACAATATCACATCGCATTTACAGTCAACAAATTATACCGACAGGCTCCACTACGGACAATGTGTCGGCAACTATCCTGCCCAGAGGCTGAAGGTTTGGGAAAAATATCCTACTTTTGAATTACACAATAAACAGACTGTCATTGAATTGAGGGAATATGCCCTGTACTTCCGAGGCACTTGCCCGCCCGAAGCACTACGGGTTTTCCTTCATGGCCGCAGCCGCAATGACCGGAAAGGAATCCGACACACAATTCCACACACTCCAACCTTCTACGATACGACGATGGACAGCAAAACCCAGCAGACCCGACAGCCGGTTATAACAAAAACCGTTCAGACACAAAGGATAGGCATACAGGTGTATGCCATCTCCCGTTACGCGATAGGCTATGTCATGCGCGGCCGGAAGTACATCTACTACGGCGACACCCGCTATGAAGTGAAACAGGGCGACCTGTTCTACCTCGACATCGGCAATCACTATATCGAAGATATCCCGGAAGAGGGCAAACCCTACGAGCAGATAACCTTGTTCTATTCACCCGAAAACCTGCACGAGATACTGACCACGCTCAGCATCAACTATCAGCTCGAAATAGACTCCACCCACTCCTGTTCCGCATGCGACACCGACCTGTCGCACGTGTCCTACCCGGCATGGAACATGGTAAAACATTTCTTCAGCAACGTCAATCAATACCTCAAGGAAGACCTGTTCAGCGAAGCCCCCACGGCGGAGAAACTGAAAACTACCGAACTCGTCTACCTGATACTCTCCAATCCGGAGTGCTGCATCAAGAGCCGGATACTGAACGACGCCAACATGGCCGCCGAAGGATTCGAACAAATCATCCAGCAGCACATCTTCGACGGGCTGAGTACGGAGGAGCTGGCCGCCTTATGCCATAAGAGCCTGACCTCTTTCAAGAAGGAATTCGTCAAGCATTTCCACGAACCGCCCCACAAATGGTTTCTCAAACGACGGCTGACCCACTCCCGCCTGCTGCTCGTATCGACCAACAAATCCATCGCCGACATCGCTTCGGAATGCAAGTTCACCAATACCTCCCACTACATCAAGCTTTTCAAACAGGAGTACGGCGTCACTCCTGCCGTGTACAGGAACAACCAGCGCGGGACGACGGCCAAACGGCACGAAGAAGCCGAACAGGAACTCGCCTATAACTGACACCCCTGCCGACCGGGAACCGGCTCTTTATGCACCGGTCGGTCATACATACCCTTCCTGCCCACGGTATCCGCACATACGGCAGCAGCACTTCCTCACCGGTCTGCTGCTGCCGTATCCATATATCTTTCCCGGGAATATTTAAATTATTTTAATAATACAGCTATGTTTTTTAATAATTAATAAAAATCAACTAACAACAAAGCAGCGGATAAAAAAATAATCCATCCGTATCTTCAATTTTCCGAGCATTTTTTTGGGACATTAGAATTTTAATTTTATTTTTGTTACGATGTTTTACGGAATGAGGTTTCCGTACCTCATTAACCTAACTGACCTAACCTGATGAAATGGGGTAGACGTGAGTCTTCCCCATCTTCATTTTTATGCTCTCCGGGATGCCGGGCCATGCTCTGCCGCATCACCTTTTGAAGCTGAGCGCCCTTATCTTTTTGGAGAGCGTACCGCAAATCTCCCGTTCAGCGATACCCGTGAGCACATCCGGCGCGTCATGCCACCGATTGGTCCGGAAAATACGCCGATAGGAAAGCAGGTCGTGCGCGAACTCCGGCCAACGCGCCACCCAGTCCACAGGCATGCAGATATTCCGGAGTACCGCCGAAGCATTGGAAAGAATACGCGCCTCCTTGTTGGCGCTCTGACAGAACCATCCTATCCGGTGATTGGGGCACAGCCGCGACACGGCCCGCGCAAAGCCGCGCCCACCGTTATTGCTCTCCACCAGCACGTCGCATCCCGGGACCTGTTGCAGCATCGCGGCCACCACTTCTTCGGTCACCTCCATCCCCTCCCGCGAATAGACGACCTCCGTCACATAGATGCGCCGCTGTGCATCCACCGCATAACAGACCGAACAGAGATAATCGTCACCCGTATCGGCCGTATCCGTATAGTTCGCATAACGTACTAGGGTCTCCGGCAGTTGTTCATACAGCATGAACCGGTCGCCGTACAGCAACCCCTGCGCCGCGGAGGGATGTCCCTGATACATGCACTCGAAACGGAGTGGGTCGAGTTTCATCCGTTCGGCGAGCAACCCGGTACTATGACGTTCCCCCCACAGCGGTTCTCCCTCGGACCGAGGGTCTATCTCGGTCGGCGGCGAACGTTTGACGGCTTCGAAATTCAGCAGCAGCCAACCGTTCCCGTTTTCCCGTTCGATTTGGTTCCACGACTTCAGCTCCGTCACCTCCTCTTTGGCGACCAGCCGGCCTATAAGGTCCTCCTCATGCCACCGGGTAAATACGATAAGTTCGCGCGAAGCGTTGTGCATCCTCGTCCTTACCACCGAAGTGTACCACTCCCAACAGTTCTCCCGAATCAGCGGCGAGTTGGCCTCCATGGCATCCTTATACAGGTCGTCCAGAATGAATACATCCACCCGGTTTCCCGTCAGGGAACCTTCCCGGCCGACCGAAAGGAGTTCGCCGCTGCAGCCTATCACTTCCGCCATATCCGCCGTACGCACATAATCCGACCGTTCTCCCGCCCGTTTTATCGACGTTCCGGGAAATAGGGCTCGATACAGGGCCGAATCCATTATCCGCTGCACCCGCTTATTGAACCTGTTGGCCAATGCGGCGCTGTACGATGCAATGGCTATTTTCAGGTCGGGGTCCAGCCCCAGCATATAAGCCGGCAGCAGCGTCGTAGCCCCCAGGGACTTGCCGTGCTGGGGAGGTATCGTGACCATCAGCCGCCTGATGCGCCCTCTCGCAAACGCCTCCAATACCTGGTAATACGCCGCATGAAACCCTCCTTTCTCAAGTCCCGGAAACACCCTGTCGGCAAACTCCGTAAAAGCGGGCACCTCCGTTCTCTCCTCTGCTCTCTCCATCCCTATATCCCTAAAAAAACGGCAGGACATGATACCGCAGGGCCCCGTACCGAGTGTGCCGGTACGGGGCCCGCAATCCGGTACGGTTTCCTACTGCATGACAAGTACGGTATCCTTCAGCCGCTTGAAACAGAAATCATTCAACACCTCCCCGGCGCCCGGCACGACGGTAACGAACTCCCACCACACCGGGACCACATCGCTTATATGGCTCACCGTACACCCCTCGGGCATGGTCTCCGCCTCACGGTAGACGATAAGCGTCGCCGTCAGCGTGGAGTAAAACCCGTCGCCGTCCACATCGATGCTTCCGTTATAGTAATATCCGTCGCCGACCGCCTCCAGCAGAGAAGAAGCCGCCTGGGCATACATCGCCTGCCCTACCTCTATCACACGATTGTCGTCTGCGAATTTAATATCCGCTCCCCCCGAAACAGTTTCTACAAAATCGAATCCTTTCATAACGATTACATTTTTACAAGGCTATCCATACCATTTAAAACACGTCGATTCTATCTTTAACAGTGTTCATAAACTTCCCGTTTCCACGACACTGTGCAAAGTTCACAAATATCACATAACCAATCAAAACAGGTCATTATCGACACCTCTCGACAACACAAAAGAATAGTAAAATAACACAAACCAGCCGAATTTAACGAAATCATTTGGATTATTCCATTAAAGTTCTTAACTTTGCAAGACGAAGGTATAATCAAATATTGAACAAAACAATACTTGAAGCAAAAAATTTCGGATAATGAAAAGCGAACAGGTCGGAGCACGCGTCAAAGAGATGCGTAAAGCGCTCGGAATGAAGCAGGATGAGTTATCGAGTATCCTCGGTATCGGCAAAAGCGCACTCTCCATGATAGAGACGGGAAGAGCGGCCCTTTCCGAACGCAACAAGAACATCCTTATTCAGGAATTGAACCTTAATCCCCAGTGGATAGAGAGCGGCGAGGGGGAGATTTTCAACAGCCCGCTGGAAACGTTCGTCCCTTTCATCCGGCGTACGGACCGGACGCTGCCCATGCAGAGCGTACCTTTATATAATATCGAAGGCACGGCAGGACTTGTCCCGCTCTTCACGGGACAAACCCCCGTCCGCCCGGTGGATTACATCCACATTCCCAACCTGCCCAAGTGCGACGGGGCCATCTACATCGTCGGAGACAGCATGTACCCCTTGCTCAAAAGCGGAGACATCGTACTGTACAAAAAGATGAACAGCATTGACGACATTTTTTGGGGCGACATGTACCTGCTCTCGATAGATATCGACGGAGAGGAGTACATAACGGTGAAATACATCCAGAAATCCGAACACAACGGCTGCATCAAGCTGGTGAGCCAGAACCCGCACCATGCCGACAAGGATGTGAGTATCGACCGCATCAAGGCATTGGCTTTCATCAAAGCCAGCATCCGCATGAACTCCATGAAATAAAAACCCACCCGGGCCCCACCCGAAACGGTACATACCCACACAGCCCGGGAAAGTGCGTCACCATGGCGGACGGTTGCATTATCGGCCTCGGAACCTGAAAATTGACGACAGTACACCTTTCTCCCTGCGTTTTCGGGCCTGCATTCCATCACTCCGCATCCCATCGAAAGAAGCCGTTTCGCATTGAACTGTATGATTCAATGTGAAACGGCCTCTTTCGTCCTCGTATGTTTTCCCTGCTCGGCCAGCTACTGTCCGACCGCTTGTCGTTCTTCTCTGCTCCCACCGTATCCCCTATCCACAAAGACTGCATCGACAACGGACTCCTCCTGTTCCCTGCCACTTCCTATTTTCGCCAGCCCCGTCGGTTAAACCGTTCACGGAATAAAACAGATACCGTTCCATGACCTTTCATCTCTCTGCATGCGGAACTCCGAAAAGATAATTCCAGCCCTGCCGCATTTCCCCGTCTATTCTACACAGGTTCCACATCCACTCAGCGCATACCCTGCGTTAAGGGACAGACCATCACATACTCCGTCTCCCTCTCTTCGACAATCCCGAAGCCTGCGGCAAGATACATCCGTACCGCATAGTTCGCTTTATCCACCGACAGAGAGACCTGCCCGTAACCGCAGGCATGCAGCAAAGCGAGCATTTCCTGCATCATGGCCGTTCCAATCCCTACTCCCCTCCAGGCCTTATGCACGGAAATGGCCAAAGAAGGAGTTGCATCGTTGATATGTCCGTAATCCTCCATGATGCGACACCAGACAGCTCCCACGACTCGCCCTTCCGCAACCAATGCCCTGTCATGTTTCGAAGTACCGAACCCGACATAATATACCTGTAACTCAGCACTATCGACAATTACCTCCGGGGGCACAGCCGCTCCTTCAGGAACAAAAATCGCTTCATACAGAAATCCGCGTAGTAAATGATACTCCGCTTCTTCCATCTTTCTTATCACAATGCCCATCCTGTCGCTTGCACTTTTCGCATAAGTAGTCCCTGGTATCATATCATGCATCGCAAGATAAACAAGCCCTGCCAATTCTCCCACATTTTCTGCCTGCAAGCCACTCCTCGCACGTCCGTGCTATACGCACGACAGCCTATTTCACGATTCAATCTCTCCTGACCCACTGCTCAGCCTGCATGCAACAGCATCCGGAAGCAAAACACCGACACCGCACAAACAAAACAGAAACCTCATATTATTTCTTTCGTGTTTCTCTGTCGGTCATTCCCGCTTCCGGCTGCATACGAAAAATATCCAAAGCAAAGCACTGATACCGAACGCAGATTCTCCTCCCGTTATCCTGCCGGTCAGTCCTTCTTTTCCACTGTTGCAACCAACCGTATCCGACCGCAACAGTCCGGAGCCACAATTCTGCTTTCAGGCCCCCTCGCCAAAAACTTCTCGGCTCCTTCAGCCTCTCCTGTTCAGAGTATTTTCGAGCATGGGAGAGGCGATTGCATGCGAAGACAAGGCCGGAAGCACGCCAGACACGGTACGAAAAACACAAATAACATCCGTCGGATAAAACGATACAAGAATCAATAAACCCTGTTTAGACCAAAGCATTCCTATAAGGAAGAGGAGGCCCAATCCAAAGTTTCCGTATCGGATGGGGGATATGAAGCCGGCACACAACAGGTTTCGGAGACACCTTCTCCAACGGAGATTGGTTTGTTCCGAATGGCCGACCGAGAAAAGAAAAGTCCTACGGCAGAGAAAGAATAGACAC